>Ga0207641_10000606_pt1 | contig 39350 bp, 33 predicted proteins | sample KBSSwiS62_FD_184306 | JGI IMG/M metagenome (GOLD analysis project Ga0207641, IMG submission 184306) | Switchgrass rhizosphere microbial communities from Kellogg Biological Station, Michigan, USA - KBS Switchgrass S6-2 (SPAdes) (version 2) | ecosystem: Host-associated > Plants > Roots >... | reverse complement strand
CGGGGTTCCGCCAGCGATCTGAGCGTTCGTCTCAAGTCGCGGCCCGAGGAGAATGTCTCGCTGACCGTCGCCGCGGCCAAGGGGCTGGGCGACGCGACGGTGCTGCTCAGCCTCAAGGACAATAGCGAGGAATCGAAGCTCAAGCGTCAGGTCGCGCAAGCGATGAAGATGCAGGCGGTAGGTCAGCTCGCCGGCGGCGTCGCCCATGACTTCAACAATATCCTGACGGCGATCATCGGGCATTGCGACCTGATGACGATGCGCCACATACCTGGCGACAGCGACTATGACGATATCCAACAGATCAAGCATAACTCCAATCGAGCCGCCGCGCTGACGCGACAATTGCTCGCCTTTTCCCGCCAACAGACGCTGCGGCCGCAAATCTTGCAGCTGCCGGACGTGATTTCCGAAATCTCGAACCTCCTGAAGCGGCTGCTCGGCGAGACGGTGAAGCTCGAGGTCAGCCATGGCCGCAACCTCGGCACGGTCCGTGCCGATCCGGGTCAACTCGAACAGGTCATCGTCAACCTCGTCGTGAATGCGCGCGACGCGATGCCCGACGGCGGCACGGTGACGATCCAGACCTATGCGCTTACAGCGTCCGATGTCCGGGCACTCAACATCGAGATCATGCCGGTTACCGAATATACCGCGCTCAAGGTCTCCGACACCGGCACCGGCATCGCCGCCGACATCATCACCAAAATCTTCGAACCTTTCTTCACCACCAAGGAAGTGGGCAAGGGTACCGGTCTGGGGTTGTCGACCGTCTACGGCATCGTCAAGCAGACCGGCGGCTTCATCTTCGCCGAAAGCGAGATGGGGAAGGGCACCAGCTTCTACATCTACCTGCCCGTTCACGAAGCGCCGGCGGCGACCGCAGCGCCGATCCGCCCGGTCAAGGAGGCAAGTCCGGAGCTATGGGGCACCGGCACGATCCTGCTCGTCGAGGACGAGGCAATGGTTCGCGCGGTGGCCGAACGGGCGCTCGCGCGGCAGGGCTACAAAATCCTGACCGCGACCAATGGCGAAGAGGGGTTGGAGATCATCGAGGCCGGCGAGGAGCCAATAGACCTCGTCATCTCCGATGTCGTGATGCCTACGATGGATGGGCCAAGCATGGCGCGCGCGGCCCGCGAGAAGCGGCCCGATCTGCCGATCATCTTCATGTCGGGCTATGCGGAGGAGCAGCTGCGCAAGTCGATCGATCTCGAGAATATCGGCTTCCTTCCCAAGCCTTTCTCGGTCCAGCAGATAGGGCAGGCGGCGCGCGAGGCGCTGGCGGACCACGCCCGAAGCGAGGCGGTGAGCTGATCCGACGACGCTACGGTTCGATTGCAGCCGCCGCCTTTCTGCTCCGACGGCCTATCGTTTTCTCACCGATCGCTCGCGCAGCGGACAAGTACGTTCCTGTAAAACACCGGCTTGGAACAAATCACGAATGTTTCCCTCTTGTTCCAATGGAACATTGCATGTACATAACTTCCGGTTTGAACGTTCGGGTCGTCCGATCTACGAGGGAGTGAACGCACATGTCGGCGCAGTTGAAGCTCATCGGATCCGAAAAGGACGCATCTAACATGGACAGGCAGAAGGCCCTTGAAGCCGCGCTGGCGCAAATCGATCGCGCCTTCGGCAAGGGCTCGGCAATGAAGCTCGGCAGCCGCGAGGCGATGCAGATCGAGGCGGTATCGACCGGCTCGTTGGGGCTCGATATCGCGCTCGGCATCGGCGGCCTGCCCAAGGGGCGAATCGTCGAGATCTTCGGTCCGGAAAGTTCGGGCAAGACGACGCTCGCGCTCCATGCGATCGCCGAGACGCAGAAGGCCGGCGGCACGGCCGCCTTCATCGACGCGGAGCACGCGCTTGATCCGGTCTACGCCAAGAAGGTCGGCGTCAATATCGACGACCTGATCGTTTCTCAGCCCGACACTGGCGAGCAAGCGCTCGAGATCGCCGACACATTGGTTCGCTCGAACGCCATCGACGTGTTGGTGATCGACTCGGTTGCTGCGCTCGTTCCCCGCGCCGAGATCGAGGGTGAGATGGGCGACAGCCATGTCGGCCTCCAGGCGCGGCTGATGAGTCAGGCGCTGCGCAAGATCACCGGCTCGATCAGCCGGTCGAAATGCCTGGTCATCTTCATCAACCAGATCCGCATGAAGATCGGTGTGATGTACGGTTCGCCCGAAACGACGACCGGCGGCAATGCCCTGAAATTCTATGCGTCGGTGCGGCTCGACATCCGCCGTACCGGCGCGATCAAGGATCGCGACGAGGTCATCGGCAACACGACCCGCGTGAAGGTCGTGAAGAACAAGGTCGCGCCGCCGTTCAAGCAGGTCGAATTCGACATCATGTATGGCCAAGGCGTGTCCAAGGTCGGCGAGTTGCTCGATCTCGGCGTCAAGGCCGGACTGGTCGAGAAATCGGGCGCCTGGTTCAGCTATGATTCGATCCGCATCGGTCAGGGGCGCGAGAATTCGAAAGTCTATCTGCGCGAGAATCCCGAGGTCGCCGCCAAGCTTGAAGCAGCGATCCGCGGCAATGCCGAGGATGTCGGTGAGGCGATGATGGCGGGACCGTCGGAAGAGGACGATCTCTAAGGCCGGAGCCGCTGCCGTCGCCTGGACAACCGAGCTTCCGCCCTCTGTTCAGCTCGTCCAGAATCTTTCAGGCCTGTTTTAGCGCGGGCGGGCTATCATGCTGCGCGGTTGACGACGGAGGTTGGACGAAGACGGTAAAAGCGTCGGAGCCGCTTCCACTCAGGCCCACCTTTGGTTAGGCAGATCGCCGTCATCAAACGAGCCGGGCCGACGGGACGGAGCCGGGGTTTGTCCTGGCATCGGGAAGCCGCATGGCGATCATCGTCCACCATCTCGAAAATTCGCGTTCGCAGCGCGTCCTCTGGCTGCTTGAGGAGCTTGGGCTTGACTACAGCATCAGGCGCTACGAACGCGACAAGCGGACCATGCTGGCGCCTCCCGCGCTAAAGCGAGTGCATCCGCTGGGGAAATCGCCGGTCATCGAGCATGATGGCCGGATCATCGCCGAGACAGCGACGATCATCGATTATCTGATCAGGCTGGCCGATGGTCGACTCGGACCGCCCGAGGACGGCGATTCGGCGCTACGCTGGCGCTATTTTCTGGACTATGCCGAGGGATCGCTGATGCCGCCGCTGCTGCTGGGGCTCGTCATCGACAGGATGGGTCCGTTCGGCTGGGTGGCGAAGCGCACCGTGACACGCATGGCGATGGTCCACATCGACTATGTCGAGGCCGAACTGAGCCGACGCCCCTGGTTCGCTGGCGCCGAGTTCAGCGCCGCAGACATCATGATGAGTTTTCCGCTCGAGGCTGCACGCGAGCGCCTCAAGCTCGACGGACGTCGGCCGACCATTACCGAGTGGCTCGGTCGCATCCATGCCCGCGACGCCTATCGACGCGCGCTGAGGGAGGGCGGTCCCTATGCCTATGCATAGGCACAGGGTGCCATCGGGGCCGCGGTGCGGACGGTTCCGTGCAAAGGCCCCGCCAGCAGACCCGATCGCTCCGGGCTCGCCATCTGCGAACGGCTTGAGAAGCCCGGCGCCCTCGCCTAAGTCGAGTTCATGACTTCGACCAACGATATTCGCCGCGCCTTCCTCGATCATTTCGCGAAGGAGGGGCACGAGATCGTCCCTTCGGCACCGCTCGTGCCGCATAACGACCCGACGCTGATGTTCGTCAACGCCGGTATGGTACCGTTCAAGAATGTCTTCACCGGACTGGAGACGCGGCCTTATTCGACCGCGTCCTCATCGCAAAAGTGCGTGCGAGCCGGGGGCAAGCACAATGACCTCGACAATGTCGGTTATACGGCGCGGCATCACACCTTCTTCGAGATGCTCGGCAATTTTTCGTTCGGCGAATATTTCAAGGAACGTGCGATTTCGCTTGCCTGGAGTCTTCTCACCGGGACCTGGGGTCTGCCCGCCGACAGGCTGACCGTCACCGTATACCATAGCGACGATGAGGCCTACGGGCTGTGGAAGAGCATCGGGGTGCCGGAGAGCCGGATCATCCGCATCCCCACATCGGATAATTTCTGGTCGATGGGCGATACGGGACCCTGCGGGCCATGCTCCGAGATTTTTTACGATCATGGCGACCATATTCCCGGCGGCCCACCGGGAAGCCCCGATGAGGACGGCGACCGCTTCGTCGAGATCTGGAACCTGGTGTTCATGCAATATGAGCAGGTCGACAAGGAAACGAGGATCGACCTGCCGAAGCCTTCGATCGACACGGGCATGGGGCTGGAGCGTATCTCGGCCGTGCTGCAGGGCGTCCACGACAATTATGATACCGACATTTTCAAAGCGCTGATCGCCGCCTCGGGTGAGTTGACGAAGACGGCGACCGATGGCGCGACGATGGCGTCGCACCGGGTAATCGCCGACCATTTGCGCTCCGCGGGGTTCCTGGTGGCCGATGGGGTGCTGCCGGCCAATGAGGGCCGCGGCTATGTGCTGCGCCGGATCATGCGCCGCGCGATGCGCCATGCCCATCTGCTCGGTGCCGCCGAACCGCTGATGCACCGCCTCGTTCCGAGCCTGGTATCGGAGATGGGCGCCGCCTATCCCGAACTGGTCCGCGCCCAGCCTTTGATCGAGGAGACGCTCAAGCTGGAGGAAACGCGCTTTCGTCAGACGCTCGCGAACGGCCTGCGCCTGCTGGAGGAGGCGACGAGTGGCATGGGTGCGGGCGATGTCCTGCCGGGCGCTACGGCGTTCAAGCTCTACGACACCTTTGGCTTTCCTTACGACCTGACCGAGGACGCCCTGCGCGCGCAGGATCTCGGCGTCGACCGGGCCGGCTTCGATGCTGCCATGGCGGAACAGAAGGCCGCCGCGCGGGCGGCCTGGAAGGGCTCGGGCGAAAAGGCGTCCGACGAGATCTGGTTCGACATCGCCGAGGAGTTTGGCGGGACCGAGTTCACCGGCTATGTCAATGAGGAGGGCGAGGGCCAGCTCCTTGCCATCGTCAAGGACGGCGAGCGCGTCGAGACTGCGTCAGCCGGCGACGAGGTGGTGCTGGTGACCAACCAGACGCCCTTCTACGGCGAGAGCGGCGGCCAGATGGGGGATGCCGGCGTCGTGTCGGGCGATGATGGTCTCGTGATCAGGATCGACGATACGGCCAAGCCGCTCGGCCGCATCCATGCCCACAAGGGACGGGTGACGGCGGGATCGGTCAGGGTCGGCGATGCGCTTCACATGCTGGTCGATATAGAACGACGCTCGCGTATCCGTGCCAACCATTCGGCCACGCATCTGCTGCACGCCGCGCTCCGCCACAGGCTTGGCGGGCATGTCACCCAGAAAGGCAGCCTCGTCTCCGCCGATCGTTTCCGCTTCGATTTCTCGCATCAAAAGGCCCTGACGCCCGAGGACATCGCCGCGATCGAAGCCGAGGTGAACGGCCATATCCGCGAGAATGAGGAGGTCACCACGCGATTGATGACGCCCGACGCAGCGATCGGGGCGGGGGCGATGGCCTTGTTCGGCGAGAAATATGGCGACGAGGTCCGTGTTCTCTCGATGGGCAGGGCCGATGAGAAGAGCTATTCGGTCGAACTGTGCGGCGGCACCCATGTCTCGGCGTTGGGCGATATCGGCCTCTTCGTCATCATCCACGAAGGCGGCGTTTCGGCCGGCGTGCGGCGCATCGAGGCGCTGACCGGCGAAGCCGCCCGCCTGTGGCTGATGGAAAAGGACTCAAAGCTGGCCGCAGTCGAGGAGGTGTTGGGCGCCAGCCCCGACATCGTCGCGCGCGCCAAGCAGCTTCGCGACGAGAACAAAAAGCTCCAGCGCGAACTGGCCGAAGCAAGGAAGGCGCTGGCGCTGGGCGGCGGCAAGGCCGAGGCTGCTGGGCCCGAGGACATAGCCGGCGTGAAATTCTCGGCGCAGATCATCGAAGGACTCGATCCGAAAGGGCTGCGCGGGCTGGTCGACGAGAGCAAGGCGACACTCGGTTCGGGAGTCGCGCTGATCGTCGCGGTCAATGACGGCCGCGCGAGCGTCGCAGCGGGCGTCACCGGCGATCTTACCGATCGGATCAACGCGGTCGACCTTGTCAGGGCAGCGGTCGCCGCACTGGGTGGACAGGGCGGTGGCGGTCGCCCCGACATGGCCCAGGGTGGTGGGCCCGAAGGCGAAAAGGCAGCAGCGGCAGTGGCGGCCGTGCGCGAAGCGCTGGCGAGGGTCCCGGCGTAACCGCCTTGCCGGCGCGCACGCGTATTAGTTGGAGTCGGCCAGATCCGGCTGCCGGCTCCCGCCGAGCCGCGGCGCCCGCGCCATCTCGCCCATCTCCATGATCTTGGCGCGCAGCTCGGCTCGCTTTTCGTGGATCGAGGCGATGACGGGGCCCATCGGCACGCCGATATCGACCAGCACCGCCTCCGAAAGCTGAAGCGAGGATTCGAGTGTTTCCGGGACGGCATCGGTCGCTCCGGCACGGTATAACTCGGCGGCATGGTTCGGATCGCGGGCTCGCGCCACGATCGTCAGCTCCGGGTTCTGCTCGCGTGCGTAGCGCGTGATCCGCACGACCTGGACCGGATCGTCCATGGTCAGGACAAGTGCGGTCGCGTTGGAGAGATCGATATGCTCGATCATGCCGGGGCGGGCTATGTCTCCGAACATGATCTGATAGCCGCGCCGCCGCGCGCTGATGACCTGATCGATGTCGGCATCGACGGCCAGATACGACTTGCCGTGGGCGTCCAGCATCTGGGCAACCAGCCGGCCGACGCGGCCGAAGCCGGCAATGATCGCTCGCCCCTGGGACCTGGTCGGGATCGCATCGGGCTTATATTCGCGTTCGTCGAACTTCCGGGCGACGTCATGGCCGATTCGCGCGAGGATCGGTGTGATCGTCAGGCCGATCGCCGTGACGACCTGCCAGAAGGCGGCGTCGTCGGCGTCGATCAGCCGAGCCTGCGCCGCCGCGCCTAGCACGATCAACGTGGTTTCCGACGGGGACGACATGAGCAAGCCGGTCTCGGCGGCGACTGCGCGTTTGGCGCCCCATACCCGGAGCAGCACAGCGGTAATCAGCGCCTTTGCGATCACGATGGAGATCACGGCGCCCGCGAGGGCGTGCCAGTTTTCGAGCAGCATCATCGGATTGAGCGACATGCCGACGGTGATCAGGAAGACGCCGAGCGCAAGTCCCTTGAAGGGCGCGGTCACGAGATCGACCTCCGCATGATAGTCGGTCTCGGCGATCAGCAGGCCGGCGACCAGCGCACCAACGATCGGCGAAAGGCCGGCCACGGCCGTCGCGATGCTGGCGAGAATGACGACCAGCAGGCTCGCGGACAGGAAAAGCTCCGGGTTTTTCGCTCGCGCTGCCTGGGCGAACAGGCGGGGTAGCAGGAAGCGCCCGCCGACCATCATCACTATGATCACCACCGCGCCCAGTCCGAGCGTCCGCACCAAGCCGTCCCAGCCCGCACTGTCACCATAGGGCGCCATTGCGCCGAGGATGAAGATGATCGGAACGAGCGCCAGATCCTCCAGCAGGAGGATCGAGAAGGCACGCTTTCCGACCGCGCCGGTCGTCCCGACCATTGGAAGCACCAGCGCAGTCGAGGAAAGCGCCAGCGCGAGGCCCAGCCCGAGTGCTCCACCCGGCGCCTGGCCGAACAACAGCAATCCGCCGCCGATCAGCGCCGCCGACATGAGCAATTTCGTAGTGCCCAGCCCGAAGACAGCCTGGCGCAGGCCCCAAAGTCTTCGAAAACTCAGCTCGAGCCCGATCGAGAAGAGCAGTAATATGATGCCGAATTCGGCGAAGGGCGCGATGGCGCCCGGATCGCTGATCGTGACGAAATAGAGCCAGGGCAAATCGTCGACCAGCTGGCCGAGCGCGTTCGGACCGACGAGCGCGCCGACCAGGATGAAACCGATCACCGGGCTGATGCGAAAGCGGGTGAAGGCGGGTATGACAAGGCCAGCGGCGCCAAGGATCACCAGCGCATCACTGAACCCCGTGGCGTTGAGCGAGAAGGCCATCTAGCGATAGTGGCGGCAAAGTGGGAGAAACGCTACCCATTCGGAGGGCGAGGACGATGAACGCCAAGAAGCTCGTGATCGCTGGCGGCGGCCCGGCCGGATTGATGGCCGGTTTGCTGTTCGCGCGCGCCGGGGTCCCGACCCTGGTGCTGGAAAAGCACCGCGATTTCCTGCGCGACTTCCGCGGCGACACCGTTCACCCGTCCACGATCGCCCTGTTCGACGAACTTGGCCTGGCGGACGCGCTGCTGGCCCGGCCGCACGACAAGGTGACCACGATCGAAGCTGTAGTGGAAGGGCACAGTTACGGTGTGGCCGACCTCTCCCACCTGCCAGTCCGTCACAAGTTCATGATGATGATGCCGCAATGGCATTTCCTGGACTTCGTTCGCGATGCCGCGGCGGGCTGGGCGGAATTCGCGCTTCGCACCGAGGCGGAGGTGCACGGCCTGCTCGAGGAGGAGGGGCGCGTGGTCGGCGTGACGCTGGACGGCGGGGAGTCGATCCGGGCCGATCTCGTGATCGCCGCCGACGGACGGGGCTCGGTATTGCGTGCGGCGGCAGCGCTCGACCGTCGCGACCTGGGTGCTCCGATCGATCTGTTCTGGTTCCGTATCCCCAAGGCGCCTTCAGCGAAAAACGAGACGATGGGCCGCTTTGCCCCGGGGACGGTGATCGCGATGATCGACCGTGGAGACTATTGGCAATGTGCCTTTGTTTTCGCAAAGGGCGGCGCCGAGCCGATCCGCCAGCGCGGCCTCGATGCGTTCAAGGCCCGCGTCATCACCACCGTTCCCTTGCTGGCGGACCGGATCGATGCGCTCGCCTCCTGGGACGACGTCAAGCTCTTGTCGGTCTCGCTCGACCGGCTGACGCGCTGGCACCGGCCGGGGCTGCTCGCAATCGGAGACGCCGCGCATGCGATGTCCCCGGTTGGCGGGGTGGGCATAAATCTCGCGATCCAGGATGCGGTGGCTGCCGCGAACGTCCTCGCGCTGCCTTTGTCACGGGGGGAGGCTGTCGATCATCTCCTCGGAAAGGTCCAGCACCGGAGGATGCTCCCGGTCCGGGTCATCCAGGGGATGCAGCGGATGGTCCATGCGGCGATACTCGGTCCGACGCTCAACGCCACGGCGGAGATGGAACCGCCACTCGCGCTGCGGATGCTCGACCGGTTCCCGCTGCTACAGCGTATACCGGCGAGAATCGTCGGACTGGGTGTGCGCAGGGAACATATCCTGTCGCCGCAAGTCCCGAAGTCGTGATATCTCTGACGGTTGCGTCTGTAATCTCAGACCGCGTCTATCCTCATTCTGCGCTCGCGGATCGCCTCACACAAAAAAGCGCCGCTCCAGCTGAATGGAACGACACCCTTTTGCATGACCGGCCGCCGGAAAATTATTTCCAGGCGGTCATCTCCTTCTCCAGGTTGAGCCGGATCTGTTCGAAAAACTGTTCGGTGGTCATCCATGGCTGTTCCGGGCCGATCAGGATGGCGAGATCCTTGGTCATGCCGCCATCCTCGACGGTCTTGATGCAAACCCGCTCCAGCGTTTCGGCGAAACGGACAACGTCCGGCGTGTCGTCGAACTTGCCACGGAACTGTAGCCCCTGGGTCCAGGCAAAGATCGATGCGATCGGGTTGGTGGAGGTCGCCTTGCCCTGTTCATGCATACGATAGTGGCGGGTGACGGTGCCGTGGGCGGCTTCCGCCTCGATCGTCTTGCCGTCAGGCGACATCAGCACCGAGGTCATCAGCCCGAGTGAACCGAAGCCCTGGGCGACCGTGTCCGACTGCACGTCGCCGTCATAATTCTTGCAGGCCCAGACGAACTTGCCGCTCCACTTCAGAGCCGATGCCACCATATCGTCGATGAGCCGATGCTCATACACGATGTTGCGTTCCTTGAACCGCGTAGCGAAATCAGCGTCGAACACCTCCTGGAACAGGTCCTTGAAGCGACCGTCATAAGCCTTGAGGATCGTGTTCTTTGTGGAGAGATAAAGCGGCCAGCCCCGATCGAGCGCATAGTTCATGCTGGCGCGCGCAAAGTCGCGAATGGAATCGTCGAGATTGTACATGCCCATCGCAACGCCCGACGAGGGAAACTGGAAGACTTCCTGGTCGATCGTCTCGCCATTTTCGCCGTCCCATACCAGGCGTAGTTTCCCCGGCCCGGGTATACGGAAGTCGGTCGCGCGATACTGGTCGCCGAAGGCATGGCGGCCGACGACGATGGGATCGGTCCAGCCGGGTACGAGGCGTGGGACGTTCCTGATCACGATCGGTTCGCGAAAGACGACGCCGCCGAGGATGTTGCGGATCGTGCCGTTCGGGGATTTCCACATCTTCTTGAGCTGGAATTCCTCGACCCGAGCTTCATCGGGCGTGATCGTGGCACATTTGACGCCGACGCCATATTTCTGGATCGCCTTCGCGCTGTCGATGGTGATCTGGTCGGCAGTCTCGTCGCGCTTCTGGACCGAAAGGTCATAATATTCGAGATCGATGTCGAGATAGGGGAGGATCAGGCGCTCGCGGATCCATTGCCAGATGATCCGCGTCATTTCGTCGCCGTCGAGCTCGACGACCGGGGTTTTTACCTTGATCTTCGCCATGCCTGTTCTGCTCCGGGAAGGGATGAGTTGGCGCAGTCACTATGCCGAGAAATCAGCAGGATCAACCATCGGCGCGCGCTTTTATGACGAGACATGTGAGGCCGAGCGGAACGCTCGATGTCTGCCGATCATTGTCAGCGCCGGGCGCGCGCCCTAGGAAGGCAGGATGACTTCACTCGATAAACCCGACATCGGAACGACTTCGGTGAAATGGCGCTGGCCCGGCGTACACCCGGAAGGGCGCAAGTTCGTGCTCATCTCGGCCGCGATCTGCCTTCTCTTCGCTTTGCTCGCCTGGGAAACCCTAGCATGGCCGATGGCGGCCGTGACGATATGGGTGGCTGCCTTCTTTCGGGACCCGATCCGTACCACACCGGCGGCGGAGGGACTCGTCGTCGCTCCTGCCGACGGGCTGGTGACGATGATCGCAACGGTACCGCCGCCCCGCGAGCTCGCGGGCGTCGACGCCCTTGGCGATGCGCCGGTCACCCGCGTGTCGATCTTCATGTCGGTCTTCGACGTCCATATCAACCGCACGCCCATTGCGGGTACGATCCGACGCGTCGCCTATATTCCCGGAAGCTTCCTCAATGCCGATCTCGACAAGGCCAGCGAAGAGAATGAGCGCCAGCACTTCCTGGTCGAGGGGGTGAGCGGTACGCGGATCGGCTTCACCCAAATTGCGGGACTGGTAGCGCGACGGATCGTGCCGTTCGTCAAGGCGGGCGACGTCGTTGCTGGCGGCCAGCGGATCGGGCTGATCCGGTTCGGCAGCCGGGTCGACGTCTATCTGCCGGAGGGAACCGGCCATCGCGTCGCCCTGGGCCAGCGCACGATCGCCGGCGAAACCGTCATCGCGAAGGTCGGCGAGAGTGATCGGATGATCGGAGCCGCGCAGTGAATGCGATGACGGATTTTCCTCCACGCCACATTGTCGGAGCAAGGGGGGCATGATGCGCGGGCGGCGGATGCAGATCCGACGGGGCATCCCGGCGCGCGCCGTGGCACCCAATGCGGTGACGGCCCTCGCGCTCTGTTCGGGCCTTACTGGAGTTCGCTTCGCGATCGCCGGCGACTGGGAAAAGGCGCTCGTCGCGATCCTTGTCGCAGGTATCCTCGACGGACTGGACGGCCGGATAGCGCGGCTTCTCAAGGGTGAAAGCCGCTTCGGGGCCGAACTTGACTCGCTGTCGGACGTGATCGCCTTCGGCGTCTCGCCGGCGATCATCATGTTTCTTTGGTCGCTCAACGAAATTCCGCGTTTCGGCTGGGTTTTCGCACTCGGCTACGCGGTCTGCGCCGCGCTGCGCCTAGCCCGGTTCAATGCCGCGCTCGACACCGCCGACCAGCCGCGAAAAGCGGCGGGCTTCCTGACCGGCGTGCCCGCTCCCACTGGAGCGGGACTGATGTTGCTGCCGGTTGCCATCTGGTTGTGGAGCGGACTCTGGGCCGTCCGCGATCCATTCTTCATCTGCTGTTGGGCAGCGTTGGTCGGATTCCTGATGATTTCGGACCTGGCGACCTATAGCTGGTCGTCCATCCAGATTTCGCGTGCCTGGCGCCTGCCGGTTGTCCTGTTCGTGGCGATGCTTGGCGCCGCGATGTTCACAGCGCCGTGGCACACGCTCAGCTTCGTGATGATCGGTTATCTGGCAACGATACCGTTCAGCGCGATGGCCTATGTCCGTGTCAGGCGGCGCGCGCCCGCATCGGCCGCACCGGACGGAACTCCGCTTTCCTGACCACCCGGAAGCGCGCTTTGTAGGCCGGCGGTCTGGCCGCCTCGGGAAAGGCCGATCCGAGCACGCGCCGGATGGAAGCCATCTCCGCCTTTATGGTGGCGATCACGGCGGCAATCGAAATCGCCAAAACGGCGAGTGATACGGACCCGGAAACAAAATGCAGCATCGTCTTCGTCCTCAAACCGGCCCTGGGCGCGTGTCCGCGGCTTGGGCGGAAAAGCGCTCTATCTGGCGTGCTGTTCCTTACGTTCTTGATTTGTTCTTTTCTGTCAACCCTTGATTTTGCACGTCGAGTCGCATAGAGCGCGCGCCATTCCACATGCGGGGCATCCATACCGGTGCCGTATTACGGTTCCCGTCCCGCAGAGGTTCAACCGGGTAAGGAGAAAATCCTATGGCGGCTCCCACCGTCTCGATGCAGGCATTGCTCGATGCCGGCGCGCATTTCGGTCACCAGACTCACCGCTGGAATCCGAAAATGAAGCCCTATCTGTTCGGCGAACGGAACGGCATCCACATCATCGATCTTTCGCAGACGGTGCCGCTTCTGGCGCGCGCGCTCGACTTCATTGCGACCAGCGTCGGCCATGGCGGCAAGGTATTGTTTGTCGGCACGAAGCGCCAGGCCCAGGAGCCGATCGCCGAGGCGGCGCGCCGCTCGGGCCAGCACTTCGTCAACCACCGCTGGCTGGGCGGCATGCTCACGAACTGGAAGACAATCTCCAACTCGATCAAGCGCCTCAAGTCGCTCGAGGAGCAGCTGTCAGGCGATACGCACGGCCTGACCAAGAAGGAAGTCCTCCAGCTCACCCGCGAGCGGGACAAGCTCGAACTGTCGCTCGGCGGTATTCGTGACCTGGGCGGTATTCCCGATGTGATGTTCGTCATCGACGCGAACAAGGAGGAACTCGCGATCAAGGAAGCCAATACGCTCGGCATTCCTGTGGTTGCCATCCTCGATTCGAATGTGAGCCCCGACGGCATCGCCTTCCCGGTTCCGGCCAACGATGACGCTGCACGCGCCATTCGCCTCTATTGCGACGCGGTCGCCGAGGCCGCGACGCGTGGCGAACAAGGCGGCCGTCAGGCGCGCGGCGAGGATCTCGGCGCGTCGGTCGAGGCGCCGATCGAGGAAGCGCTGGCGAACTGAAATATATTTCCGTCATCCCGGCCGTGCCGGCATCCGACCAGGACCGCGTGCGCGGCCGGCCGGGTCGGCACCGCTGGATGACGTATCACGAAAGGAAAGCATATGGCGGAGATCACCGCTGCAACCGTGAAGGAGCTTCGCGAGAAGTCCGGCGCGGGCATGATGGATTGCAAGAAGGCGCTGACCGAGACCAACGGCGACATGGACGCCGCGATCGACTGGTTGCGCACCAAGGGCCTCGCCACTGCCGCGAAGAAGTCGAGCCGCACGGCGGCCGAGGGACTTGTCGGGGTGGCCGTCAAGGGTACCAAGGGGGCCGCTGTCGAAGTCAACAGCGAAACCGACTTCGTTGCGAAGAACGAGCAGTTCCAGGACTTTGTCCGGACCGTTACCGCCCTGGCGCTGGCGGCCGGCGATGACGTCGCCGCACTCGGCGGTGCGTCCTATCCGGGTGGCGGCACCGTCAGCGAGAAGCTCACCTCCAACGTCGCGACGATCGGCGAGAACCAGACTTTGCGCCGCGCGAAGGTCGTCGAGGTCTCGCAGGGTGCGGTAGTGTCCTACATGCACAACGCGGTTTCGTCGGGGCTCGGCAAGATCGGCGTGCTTGTGGCGCTCGAAGGCGATGCGCCGCCGGCGGAGATGGAGGCGGTTGGCAAGCAAATCGCTATGCATATCGCCGCGGCTTTTCCCCTGGCCTTGAACGAGAGCGATCTTGATCCGACCGTCATCGAGCGCGAGCGCGCGATCGCGGCCGAAAAGGCGGCAGAGTCGGGCAAGCCCGCCGACATCGTCGAGAAGATGGTCGAGGGCTCGGTGGCCAAGTTCCGCAAGGAGAATGCGCTGCTCAGCCAGATCTTCGTGATCGACAACAAAACTCCGATTTCGCAGGTGATCGCCAATGCGGCCAAGGCTGCCGGGGGGTCCATCACTCTCAAGGATTATGTCCGCTTCCAGCTCGGCGAAGGCATCGAGAAGGAAACCAGCGACTTCGCTGCCGAAGTCGCTGCTGCTGTAAAAGGCTAAGCCTTTCACAAGGCCCGCCTTCCCATCCTTTCGGGACGGGAGGCGGGCCTTTTCCTATGGGCGCTTGGCAGGCGGTGCCTGCCTCTCTAAGGTGCCCGCCGTGCCACCCATTCCATCGAGTATCGACCCTATATGGACCGTCCGCGCTTCAAACGAATTCTGCTGAAGCTGTCGGGTGAGGTGCTGATGGGCCAGGGACAGTTCGGTATCGATCCGGAGACCGTCACCCGCGTGGCCCGCGAGATTGCCGACGTCGCCGCGCATTATGAACTTTGCCTCGTCGTGGGTGGCGGCAACATCTTTCGCGGCCTCGCGGCTGCCGCGAAGGGCTTCGATCGGACCAGCGCGGATTATATGGGCATGTTGGCGACAGTGATGAACGCGCTCGCCGTCCAGAACGCACTCGAACAGATCGGCGTCGACACCAGGGTGCAGTCCGCTATCCCGATGGCGACCGTGTGCGAGCCCTTCATCCGCAGGCGTGCGGAGCGGCATCTCCAGAAGGGCCGGATCGTGATTTTCGCCGCCGGTACGGGCAACCCCTACTTCACCACCGATAGTGCCGCCGCCCTGCGTGCAGCCGAGATGGGGTGCAACGCGCTCTTGAAGGGCACCTCCGTCGATGGCGTCTACGACGCCGATCCCAAGAAGGTGCCCGATGCCAAGCGATACGACAGGGTGACTTTCAATCGCGTGCTGTCCGATGACCTCAAGGTCATGGATGCCAGCGCCGTTGCGCTGTGCCGCGACAACAACATACCGATCGTGGTATTCAACATACGCGAGCAGGGCAATCTGGCTCAGGTGCTCGCCGGTTCGGGTACCGCCACGATCGTGCAGAACTGAGGGGAAGGACATGCCCGCCTACGATAAGGCCGACCTGGAACGCCGGATGCACGGAGCAGTCGAAGCGCTGAAGAATGACTTGATCGGTCTGCGCACGGGCCGCGCCTCGGTGAACCTGCTCGACCCGGTGACGGTCGAGGTCTACGGCGCACATATGCCGCTGAACCAGGCTGCGACGGTAACGGCACCCGAACCGCGGATGTTATCGGTCCAGGTCTGGGACAAATCGAATATCGGCCCGGTCGACAAGGCGATCCGATCGGCGGGGCTTGGCCTCAACCCGATCGTCGATGGCCATACGCTACGCATTCCCATCCCCGACCTCACCGAGGAGCGACGAAAGGAGCTTGCCAAGCTTGCCGGCCAATATGCTGAAAAGGCGCGGGTCGCAGCGCGAAATGTCCGCCGGGACGGCATGGACAACCTCAAGACCGACGAGAAAAAGGGCGAGATCAGCGAGGATGATCGCAAGCGGCGCGAAGCCGAGGTACAGAAGCTGACCGATAGCACGATCGCCGAGATCGACGCGGCCGCCGGCGCCAAGGAAAAGGAAATCCTCGGCAAGTGAGCGGCCTTCCGGCCAGTTCCGCTCCCGACGCGGTGGCAGGGGCGGGGCCGGTTCCCCGCCACGTCGCCATCATAATGGACGGCAATGGGCGCTGGGCGAAGCGCCGCTTCCTTCCGCGCATAGCCGGGCATCGGGCGGGCGCGGAAGCTGTCCGTACCACCGTCAAGGCGGCCGCGGACTTCGGGCTGCAGGCGCTGACGCTCTACGCCTTCTCGTCCGAAAACTGGCGCCGGTCGACCGAGGAGGTGTCGGACCTCATGGGCATTCTGCGCCACTATCTCCGGCGGGAAGTTGATGAACTGGATCGTAACGGCATCCGCCTGCGGACCATCGGCGACATCGCCGGCCTCGACGGTGAACTGATCAAGCTGATCCGGGAGGGCGTCGAGCGGACGGCCGGCAACCAGCGGCTCGATTTCGTGCTGGCCCTGAACTACGGCGCAAAGGACGAGATGGTCCGCGCGATCCGCGGCATCGCAGCCGACGTCGCTGCCGGCCGGCTCCAGCCCTCCGAGATCGAAGCATCGACGATCGAGCATCGGCTCGACACCAATGACCTGCCGTCGCTTGATCTGCTGATCCGCACCTCTGGCGAGCGACGCCTTTCCAATTTCCTGCTCTGGCAGGCGGCCTATGCCGAGCTGTTGTTCGTGGACACGCTCTGGCCCGACTTCAACGGCGACACGCTCGCGGCTGCCATAGCCGATTTCGCCACGCGGGAACGCCGTTTCGGGGGGCGATAATCGGACCGATGCCCCCTATGACCAGGCCCGTGGCCTCCGAACTCCAGCTCCGCATCATCTCGGGCGCCGTCATGATGGCCGTCGCCCTCGCCGCGCTATGGGCCGGCGGGATGCTTTTCTGGGCGCTGACGGCTGTTCTGGCCGTGCTGATGATGGTCGAGTGGTCGCAGATGGCGGGCGCGCCATTCTGGCAGATCATATTGGGAGCGCTGCTCGCGGCGGGGCTGATGGTCACCGCGCTCGACTTCCTCGATCCTCTGAAGCTCGGCGCGATCTCCGATCGGCTCATCGCCCAATCGGTGGACCTGATCGGGCTTGCGGCGATCCTGCTCGCGGTGATCAGCTTCAGGGCGCGCCTGGGGGCCGGATTGCTCTACGCGATCCCGCCGGCGATCGCGCTCATATTCGTTCGGGAGCAGCCCGAGCAGGGATTGCTGCTCACTTTATGGACGCTTGCCATCGTTTGGGCGACCGATATCGGCGCCTATTTCGCCGGTCGGACGATCGGCGGACCAAAGCTGGCGCCGAGGCTCAGCCCCAACAAGACCTGGGCAGGCTTGATCGGCGGCATGATCGCCGCCGCTGTCGTCGGCGCGCTGATCGCCTGGCAAGGGGACCTTCCGGCATTCTGCTGGATCGCGGGCGGCGGCCTGGCGGTAGCGGCGCAGATGGGTGATCTCTTCGAAAGCTGGCTGAAGCGGCGATCCGGGGTGAAGGACAGCGGCAAGCTTTTGCCCGGCCATGGCGGGGTGCTCGACCGGCTCGATGGCGTGGTTCCCGTCGCGGTCGTCGTGGGCACCGCCCTGGCGGCGGGGCTGTTATGACGACCAAGACGATTTGCATCCTCGGAGCGACCGGATCCATCGGTACATCGACCCTCGACCTGGTCGAGCGCGCTCCCGATCGTTTCGAGGTGCTGGCATTGACCGCGCAGCGCGACGTCGACGGCCTCGCGGATGCCGCGCGTCGGACGCGCGCGCAACTTGCCGTCATCGGCGACGACGCGCTTTACGAGCCGCTGAAGCACGCCCTGGCCGGCACTGCGACCCACATCGCGGCGGGTGAGTCCGCCATTGCCGCCGCCGCTGCGATTGGTGCGGATTGGACGATGGCCGCGATCGTCGGCTTCGCCGGACTGCGGCCGACATTGGCCGCACTGCGGGCGGGCGGCACCGTGGCGCTCGCGAACAAGGAATCGCTCGTGTCGGCTGGTGCGCTGATGACCGAAGCGGCACGAGCCCATGGCGCGACGCTGCTACCGGTCGACTCCGAGCATAATGCGGTATTCCAGTGCTTCGACCATGATGGGCCGGCGAGGATTAGGAAGGTGACGCTGACCGCCAGCGGAGGTCCTTTCCGCGAGTGGAGCCTGGAGGCGATGCGCGCAGCCACCCCAGCCCAAGCCGTCAAACATCCGAACTGGTCGATGGGCGCCAAGATATCGGTGGACAGCGCGACGCTGATGAACAAGGGCCTCGAACTGATCGAGGCTCACCATCTGTTCCCGTTGCCGGCGCACGCTTTCGATGCCGTGATCCATCCGCAATCGGTGGTTCACGCCCTGGTCGACTATGTCGACGGATCGGTGCTCGCTCAACTCGGCACCCCCGACATGCGCACCCCGATCGCCCACTGCCTCGCTTGGCCCGAACGAATGGCGACGCCGTGCCCACCGCTGGACATCGCGGCGATCGGACGGCTGGACTTCGCGGTACCCGATCTCGATCGCTTCCCCGCGCTCGGTCTTTCCAAAAACGTCCTGCTTGCCGGTGGGGCACGACCCGCTATTTTAAATGCCGCGAATGAAGTGGCCGTAGCGGCATTTCTCGCCGGGCGTATCGGCTTCCTCGATATCGCGTTAATCGTGGGAAAAGCCTTGGATCGCTATGATCCGCCGCCGCCGGCGTCGATTGATGACGTTTTCAGCATCGATGCGGGCGCCCGGCATATGGCGCAGGATGTTATGGAAGGTATCACCGCGTGACAGAGAGCCCCGGTATCCTATTTACAGTCCTGGCTTTTCTTCTTGTTATCGGGCCGTTGATCTTCATTCACGAGCTTGGCCATTATCTTGTCGGGCGCTTGTGCGGGGTGAAGGCCGATGCCTTCTCGATCGGTTTCGGACGCGAGATCGTAGGCTATACCGATTCGCGCGGCACGCGTTGGAAACTCGGCTGGGTTCCGATGGGGGGCTATGTAAAATTTGCGGGCGACATGAATCCGGCCAGCCGCCCAACGCCCGAATGGCTTGCGCTGCCGGCCGAGGAGCGCGCTCATACCTTTCAGGCTCAGCCGGTCTGGCAGCGTTTTCTGATCGTATTGGCGGGGCCGCTCACGAATTTCCTCGTTGCGATCGGTATCTTCATGGCCTTTTTCGCGGCGTTCGGCGTTCCGCGGACTCCTGCGATGATCTCCGCGGTGGTCGAGAATTCGCCCGCTGCGCGCGCGGGCCTGTTGGCCGGGGACCGCGTCACCGCTGTCGCGGGACGCCCGGTCACGACATTCGACGAGTTGGCCGAGATCGTTCGCTTCCGCCCCGAGGAACGGCTGCGGGTCGAGCTTATGCGCGACGGCCGCCCGCGTGCGCTCTATCTGGTTACCGCCGCCGACGTCGAACGCGATCGCTTCGGCAATGAATTCCGCAAGGGGACGATCGGCGTCCTGTCCGGGCCGCAGCGGATCGCGCCGGTGCCGCTCGCGCAGCTCCCCGTCGAGGCGACGCGGCAAACCTTCGCAATCGTCCGGACCATGGTCGATACGCTCGGCCAGATCATCACCGGCCGGCGTTCGGTGAAGGAACTCGGCGGGCCGATCAAGATCGCCCAGGTTTCCGGGCAGCAGGCATCGCTCGGGCTGCTCAACTTCGTAATGCTGATGGCTCTAATCTCGATTAATCTCGGATTCATCAACCTCTTGCCAATCCCGATGCTCGACGGAGGGCATCTGGTCTTCTATCTGTTCGAGGGGATTGCGCGCCGTCCCGTCCCCGAAAAGGCGATGGAATGGGCATTTCGATCGGGACTGGCAGTGCTTTTGTCCTTCATGGTTCTTGTGACGCTCAACGATATTCTCTCGCTGGGTGCTCTGGAGAGGCTTGCCGGGTTGATCGGCTGAGCGTGTTGGGGCAGTGCATGCGGACGCCGGCACCAGCAGGGCGTGAAGATGCTATTCTATGAAGGCGGGGACCGGGTGACGGCGACGAAGGCGAACTTCAATCGGACGCGGCTCATCTCCGCTCTTCTCGTCGGCACGATGCTCGGCGGCTTGTCCCAGCCGCTGTGGGCTCAGGTCGCGCCGGAACAGCCGCCGACGGCGCCTCCGCCGCCCGCCGCCCTGGGCATCATCAAGACGGTCACCGTCGCGGGTTCCGAGCGACTCGAGCCCGATACGGTGCGCTCCTATGTAAAGCTCGCGCCCGGCGAGCCCTACACGCGCGAGGCGCTCGATCAGGCGCTCAAGGACCTGTACGAGACCGAGCTGTTCGCCGATGTCCAGGTGCGTGACGGCGGCGCGGGCAACATCACGCTGCAGATCCGCGAAAATCCGATCGTCAACCGCATCGTGCTCGAAGGCAATAAGCGGTTGAAATCGGAGAAGATCAATCCCGAGATCAAGCTCGCCCCCCGGCAGATATTCACTCGCTCGAAAGTGCGCGCCGATGTCGCCCGCATCATCGAGCTCTACCGTCGCCAGGGCCGTTTCGCCGCGACCGTCGAGCCCAAGATGGTTCTGCTCGATCAGAACCGCGTCGACATCATCTTCGAGATCAGCGAGGGCGATAAATCCAAGGTCCGCAAGATCAACATCATCGGCAACAAGCGCTTTTCGGACGGGCGGTTGCGCGGCGAGATGGCGACGAAGCAGACCGGGCTGACCAAGATCTTCTCATCGGGGACCAGCTATGATCCCGACCGGATGTCATACGATCAACAGAAACTCCGGCAATTCTACCTCACCAACGGCTATGCCGATTTCCGCGTCGTCTCCGCCGTGGCGGAGCTCACGCCCGACAAGCGCGACTTCATCATCACCTATGTGGTAGAGGAGGGCGAGCGCTACAGGTTCGGCGACGTCGATCTCGAGAGTGAGATCCGCGACATCAAGGAGGAGAATTTCAAATATCTGCTGCCGATGCGCAAGGGCGACTGGTATAACGCCAAGCTGGTCGAGGACACGGTGGACTCGATTACCGAGGCTACCGGGCTGTTCGGCTTCACACCCGATGTCCGTCCCGACTTCCAGCGCGACAAGGAAGCGCGGACAATGGGCGTGACCTTCAAGATCAACCAGGCGCCACGCGTCTATGTCGAGCGTATCGACATCAACGGCAATACTCACACCAAGGACAAGGTCGTCCGCCGCGAATTCCGCCTTGCCGAGGGCGACGCCTTCAACAGTTTCCGGGTCAAGCGCTCGCGCGATCGCATCCAGTCGCTCGGCTTCTTCCAGGATAAATTCGAGATCGAGCAGAAGCCGGGCTCGTCACCCGACCGGGTTGTCCTCGAAGCCAATGTCGAGGAAAAATCGACCGGCGAGCTGCAGGTTTCGGCGGGCTATTCAAGCCTCGAGAAATTCATCGTCGACCTTTCGATCCGCGAACGCAACTTCATGGGCAAGGGCCAGGAGGTCCGCGCCAGCGTCAGCTATTCGACCTATTCGAAATCGGTCGAGCTCGGCTTCACCGAGCCATATCTGTTCGACAAGAATATCGCGGTCGGATTCGACGTATTCCGCCGCGACTACAACAGCTTCCAGTTCAATCGCGACAGTCGTGACAACACCTATCAGCAGACCACGACCGGCTTCCAGATCCGCGCGGGCCTGCCACTGACCGAATTTGTTTCGCTCGCGGTTCGCTATGGCCTGAGCTTCGAGGATGTGACGCTGAACAAGTTCACCTACTACACCAATGGCGTCTGCGATCCGATCCTGGCCGGGCGTTATCTCTGCGACGCGATCGGCAAGCGGACGACATCGTCGGTCGGCTATTCGCTGGTGTTCGACAATCTGAACAACCGCACCCGGCCGTCGCGCGGCCAGCGCGCCGTTTTCTCGCAGGACGTAGCGGGGCTGGGCGGCAGTGTCCGCTATCTGCGCACGACAGTCGAGGCGACCAAATATTGGGGCTTCGGCGGCGGCTTCATCTTCTCGGCCGGAGTAGAGGGCGGCTATATCAAGGGGCTGGGCCAACAGATCCGCCTCACCGACCGCTTCTTCCTCGGCGAGCCCGATATGCGCGGTTTCGGCATCCGCGGCGTCGGCCCCCGTGTGAAACGAGCACTTTATAACAGGATGACAGGGGCCTTCCCGACGGACAAGAATAACACAGTTGACGATGCACTTGGTGGCGATGCTTATTATCGTGGCCGTCTCGAGCTTGAGCTTCCGCTGGGTAACGGCGCGCGCGAACTCGGGCTACGGCCGTCGATCTTCCTTGATGCCGGCGCGGTTTTCGGCGTGCGGACGCCGAGCCTGATCCAGCCCGGTGCGCCTGGCTATCCGTTCATGGTGAGCAGCGACGGAAAATATGCCGATCAGCTGCGGGACGTCGTCGATGGCAAAGGCCGACAAGTCTATCTCGTCGCGGACGGACAGCCCAATGCTGGCCTCCAGACACTTTGCGTTGCAGGTTATTCTGATTCTTCCAAGAAACCTTGTGTAGGAACGGTGCCCAATACGAAGTTCCAATCGAACATTCAGCCCTTCCGAGAAGATTTCTTCGGCGACAGCGCCAAGCCGCGGGTCTCGGTCGGGTTCGGCGTCAACTGGAACTCGCCGTTCGGGCCGTTCCGCATCGATATCGCCAAGGTCCTGCTGAAGGAAAAGGGCGACAACACCAAACTCTTCTCGTTTAACGTAGGAACCCAATTCTGATGAAACCGCTTCTGACGACCGCGCTGGCCGCCGCCAGCATTGCTCTCCTACCGGCCGCCGCTTTCGGCCAGGCCACCACGCCGAGCGGAGCCGGTGTCGCCGTGTTCGATCCCGATGCCGCGATCGGCAATTCGGGGGCCTTCCAGGCTGCGAGCGCGCAGATCCAGGCGAGCTACAAGACCCAGATTACCGCCTTCCAGACGCGCCAGGCCGCGCTTCAGGGCGAGCTCAACGGGCTCCGTACCGAGATCGACACTCTCCAGAAGAACCCCGGAACGCCCAAGGCGACGCTCGATGCCAAGGTCAACGCCTTCCAAAGCCGCGGCCAGGCCGCCCAGGCCGAACTGCAGCGGCTCGCCCTGCCGTTCGCCAAGCCGCAGGCATATGCCCGCGAACAGATCGAGGCCAAGCTCGAGCTCGCGGTCAAGAACGCGATGACCGCCAAGCGCATCGGCATCCTGATCCGCCCCGAAGCGACCTGGGCGGTGCAGCCGGCCAGCGATCTGAGCGCGGACGTGACCACCCAGCTCAACGCGCTGGTGCCCAGCGCATCGATCACGCCGCCGGCCAATTGGCAGCCGGGCGGGGGCCAGCAGGCTTCCCCCCCGGCCGGTCGCTAGGTCTCGATGAGCGAAGCCGCAGCCGGGCCCTCGACCGGACCGCTCGACATTCGTCGGATCCTCGCGGCGCTGCCGCACCGTTACCCGATGCTCCTCGTCGATCGCGTCGAGGAGCTCGTGGTCGATCAACGGATATCGGCGATCAAGGCGGTCACGATCAACGAGGGCTTCTTCCAGGGCCACTTCCCGGGCCGGCCGATAATGCCGGGGGTGCTCATCGTCGAGGCGCTCGCGCAGGCGGCGGGCGTTCTCGCGGTGGAATCGCTCGGTCTCGCCGGCTCGGGCAAGCTCGTCTATTTCATGGCGATCGATGAAGCGAAGTTCCGCACGCCGGTCGAGCCTGGCGTGCTGCTCCGGCTCGATGTCGCCTTTGTCCAGAAACGCGCGTCGGTCTGCAAGTTCGAGGGCAAAGCCTATGTCGGCGACAGGCTCGCCGCGCAGGCGCGCTTCACCGCGATGATCGCGGATCCACCAAGCGCCTAGCTTCTCGCTGAAAGCCGGGCTTGCCAACGGTCCGGGCAGACTGTAGACGCCCCGCTTTCGCTGCCAGGCTGGTCGGAAACCAGCCATTTACCGGAGCAAGACGATGAAGAAAGACATCCATCCCGATTATCATCGGATCAAGGTACAGCTCACCGACGGCACCGTCTATGAGACTCGTTCGACCTATGGTTCCGAGGGCGACACGTTGCAGCTCGACATCGATCCGTCGGTCCACCCCGCCTGGACCGGTGGGCGCTCCTCGCTGCTCGACACCGGTGGTCAAGTCGCCCGCTTCAACAAGCGGTTCGGTGGACTCACGCTCGGCAAGAAGTAAGGTCGCCGTCGATCGCGCCTATGGTGATGGCCGGGAGCTTCCCGGCCATTTTCATTTGGAGAGACGATGAAACGCCAAATCCTTCGCCGGCTCCGGGCTCCGCTGTTCTGGCTGGCTATAGCGATCGTGTATATCGCCGCCATAATGCCCGCCTCGGAAGCACCCACGCTCGGACTTGCCGATAAGACCGACCATCTTGTCGCATTTGTCACGCTGACGATCCTCGGCCGCGTGGCCTATCAGCGCCTCCGGAGCCTCCTGCTCGCCGCGGGGCTCGTCCTGCTGGGAATCCTTATCGAGGTAACGCAGGGATTCGTCGGCAGGGACGCGAGCGCGCTCGATGTCGCGTGGGATTGCGCGGGTATCCTCATCGGCCTCATCGCTGCACATCTCCTATACCGCCGACGCCCAGTGCTATTCTCGTAATTGCATAATTTGCAATTTTGGTTGTTGCATCAACACTTGCTTGCGCCTGTGCTGCAATGCAGAAGGAACGGGCCTTTCAGGCATCCTCTCCTAATGACTTGGGCCGGTCGCGAGATCGGCCCTTTTTTTTATCGGCTGGCTTCCACCGGCCGCCGACAGCCGCCTTGTTGCATCGCGCCAGTTGCGCTAAGGCGCGCGCCACATAGCTTCCAGTCAGGACATAGATTTCATGAGCCTCCGCAACGTGGCCATCATTGCGCACGTCGATCACGGCAAAACCACGCTCGTCGACCAGCTCTTCCGTCAGTCGGGCACGTTCCGCGACAACCAGCGGGTCGAAGAGCGCGCGATGGATTCGAATGACCTAGAAAAGGAGCGGGGCATCACTATCCTCGCCAAATGTACTTCGGTCGAATGGGAAGGCACGCGGATCAACATCGTCGATACGCCGGGCCACGCCGATTTCGGCGGCGAGGTGGAGCGTATCCTGTCGATGGTGGATGGCGTTATCCTGCTCGTGGACTCCTCCGAAGGTGCCATGCCGCAGACGAAGTTCGTTACCGGCAAGGCGCTGGCGCTGGGCCTGCGTCCGATCGTGGTCGTCAACAAGATCGATCGTCCCGACGAGCGCACCCAGGAAGTGCTTGACGAAGTTTTCGACCTGTTCGTCTCGCTCGATGCCAGCGACGATCAGCTCGATTTTCCGGTTCTTTTCGCCAGTGGGCGCAACGGCTATGCGAGCGAGGATGCCTCGGCGCGCTCGGGGACGCTCGCGCCACTGTTCCAGAAGATCGTCGATCATGTGCCGCCGCCGAAGGCCGACCCCGATGGACCGTTCAAGTTCCTGGTGACCTTGCTCGACCGCGACAATTTCCTTGGGCGCATCCTGACCGGCCTCGTCCAGAGCGGTACGGTCAAGACGAACATGGCGATCCACGCGCTCGATCCTGACGGCAATATCATCGAGACCGGGCGCGCGTCGAAGCTCATGGCATTCCGCGGGCTGGAGCGCGTGCCTGTTGACGAGGCCAGGGCGGGCGACATCATCTCGCTCGCCGGGCTGACGGTCGCGACCGTTGCCAACACCATTGCCGACACCGGTGTGACCGAACCGCTTCACGCGCAGCCGATCGACCCGCCGACGCTGTCGATGCGCTTCGCCGTCAACGACAGCCCGATGGCCGGTCGCGAAGGCTCCAAGGTCACGAGCCGCATGATCCGCGATCGCCTGTTTCGCGAAGCCGAATCCAATGTCGCAATCAAGGTGACCGAAAGCGCCGACAAGGACAGCTTCGAGGTCGCGGGCCGTGGCGAGCTCCAGCTTGGCGTGCTGATCGAGACGATGCGGCGCGAAGGCTTCGAACTCGGCATTTCCCGTCCGCGCGTGTTGTTCCGCGAGGATGAAAATGGCGCCAGGCAGGAGCCTTACGAAACCGTCGTGATCGACGTCGACGAAGAATATTCCGGCACGGTCGTCGAGAAGATGGCGCAGCGCAAGGCCGAGATGACCGACATGCGTCCGTCGGGCGGCGGCAAGACGCGGATCACCTTTTCCGCCCCGTCCCGGGGCTTGATCGGTTATCATGGCGAGTTTCTGTCGGACACCCGCGGCACCGGCATCATGAACCGCCTGTTCGAGAAATATGGTCCGCACAAGGGCAATATCGAGGGCCGGAAGAACGGCGTGCTGATCTCCAACGGCGCAGGCGAGGCCAACAGCTATGCGCTCGGCCCGCTCGAGGAGCGCGGCATCCTCTTCGTGGGGCATGGTGAGGCGCTTTACGAGGGAATGATCATCGGCGAGAATGCGAAGACCGACGATCTCGAAGTCAATCCGATGAAAGCGAAGCAGCTTACCAACTTCCGCGCTTCCGGCGGCAAGGATGATGCGATCCGGCTGACCCCACCGAAACGGATGACGCTCGAACAGGCGATCGCCTATATCGACGAGGACGAACTTGTCGAGGTCACGCCCAAGTCGATTCGCCTGCGCAAGACGCATCTCGACCCGCACGAGCGCAAGCGCGCAAGCCGGGCAGCCAAAGCGGCCTGAACCGGCGGCAGGGCCAAGGAGCGCGGCTTGCTCGAGGATGCACATCCCGAAGGACATGCCAAGCGCCCCCGTCTGCTGGTCACGAGCCGCCAGCTCGCGGCGATGGCGCAGCCGCCGGAGCACGAGTTTGAGCTGCTCTACCTCGAGGACGGGAACGACCCCGACGGCTGGCTACGCACGATGGGGCAGGGCGTCGAAGTCGTGCTCGCGTCCGGGATGGAGCGATTCGACGCGGCACGGCTCGATCTGCTTCCCGACCTTAAGCTGATCTCGGTCTGCGCTGCCGGCGTCGGCGGCATAGACCTCGAAGCGGCACGGATACGCGGTGTCGCCGTGACCAATGCCGGCGACATCAACGCCGGCGATGTCGCCGATTATGCCATCGCCATGGCGCTCGCCCATGTCCGCGAACTCGTCGCCAACGACGCCTATGTGCGAGCGGACCGCTGGCCGGATGCCCGCCGCCCGCTGGCGCCGTCGATGTCCGCCAAGCGCGTCGGCATCGTCGGGCTTGGCCATATCGGACGTGCCATCGCGACCCGTATGACGCCGTTCGGCTGTCCGATCGCTTGGTGGGGCCGGAGACCGCAGCCCGAGCTTCGGTGGCCGATGATCGACTCGCTGGCCGAATTGGCGGCTTGGTCTGATATTCTGTTCGTCGCCGTGGCCGGCAACGCGACGACCCGGGGGCTGATCACCGCCGACATAATCGCTCGGCTGGGCCCGGCGGGGTTGCTCGTGAACATGTCGCGCGGCTTTGTGGTCGACGAAGCTGCCTTGCGCGCTGCTCTGAAAGCCGGTGAGCTTGGCGGGGCAGCGCTCGACGTTTTCGAGAAGGAGCCGATCCTCGGTTCCGACTGGGCGGACGTGCCGAACGTCCTGATGGCACCGCATGTCGGCGGTGCAACCTCGGAGGCCGTGGCGAAGGCCATGGCGGGGGCGCTCGACAATGTGAGGCGCTGCCTGGCCGGACAGGAGCTATCGCGCCGGGTCGTCTGAGCTACCGTGACCGGACGCAAACTATCGTGTCTCGCCACCCTCGCCGCGATATTTGAGCTCAAGATAGCGCCCTTGCGTCGCCAGCCTGTCGAGATCGCCCGAGACGATCTGCTCGCTCACCCGGCTCAATTCCTCGTCGAGGACTCGGAGGCCCTCGAATAGCTGCTTCTCCGGAGTAGTGCCGTTGCGTTCGGCACGGCGCATCGCTTCGGGGACGCGTTTATAGCCTTCGACCAGCTCAGGCAGCTCGTCAGCCACCAGCTTGCGAAACGCATAGGCGGCGGGTTCGCGCGGATCGATCGCGGCCAGCGCCGGGCCGATCGCCTCCAGCTTGATGCCGATATCGTCCGCGAGCCGTTGGGCGGGGGCAGGCAGCGCCGGCCGCTGCGCCTCCAGCCAGCGCTCGGTCTGACGGGGGAGGAGGGGCAGATCGCTTTTCGCCAGCTGCTCGGGCGTCGGCTCGGCAGGCTGGGGCCAGCCCATGATCCCGAGAAAAACGATCGCCATCGCGATCAGTGCGAGGAAAAGCCCGCCAGGGCCGAGCGGCGTCACGAATGTGCCGATCAGTCCCGCCGCCAGCATAACCGTCAGCAGCGCGTAGACCGCATATTTGAGCCGGCGGAAGAAGCCCGCGACACGTCGCCGATGCGACTTGATCTGGCGCGGCGACGTTTGCGCGCGAATCCGTTGCAGCACCTCTTCTGCACGATCGATCCCAGCGCGGCTGTCGGCCATGCCCTCAGCCGCCTATTGGAGAGCCTTCAACGGCTCGGCTTGCCCCTGCGCGGCGCCTTCGGCCCGCGCGATGTAGCCGCGCGATTTCTCGACCTCGCCGGTCAGCGTGTCGACCGTCTGCTTCATCGACGAGAGCGCCTCGACCTTGAACCGGTCGATCGTGTCCATCGTGTCGTAGATATTCTGGAACGCGCGTTGCAGCGTCTCGACGGGGATGGTCGAGGCAGCGGCCTGCCGGTGGATCTCGCCGGTCTGGTTCTTGAGCATCTCCCCGGTCGAATCGATGATGTTGGCCGTGGTGGTGTTCAAGGCGGTGATCTGATCGAGCACCAGCTTCTGGTTGGTGAGCGCCTGGGCGACGGTGACCGCCGTGCGCAGCGCCGCGACGGTCGTCGTGGACGCACGATCGACGCCCTTGACCAGTTCCACATTGTTCTTCTTGACCAGGTCGAGCGCCAGATAGCCCTGGACCGTGACGGCCATCTGGGTCAACAGATCCTGGCTGCGCTGACGGACGTAGAACAGGGCCGTCTCACGGATCGCCTTTGCCTTCGCCGGATCGCTGCTGTCGAGTTCGAGCGCTTTGGCCTCAAGTCCCGTATCGAGCGCCTTCGACAGATGGATCATCTGCTCCAGCCGGCCCATCGCGGCCCAGAGATTCTGCCGCTCGACATCGATAGCGGCATTGTCCTTGATCAGTTCGTCCTTACCCGAGGCCAGACTTTGCAGGATCTGCGCGATATGGCTTTGCGCGGATTTGTAGCTGTCGAAATAGTCTCGCATCCGGTTGCCGAACGGGATGATCCCGAACAGCTTCTTGCGGGTGAAAAGATCGCCCTTGCTGCCGGGATCGAGGTCCTCGATCGTCCGGCGAAGCTGGGCGAGATCGGCACCCACGCCGTTGTCGGCGTCCATCGCGCGGACCGGGCGATCGAGGAAGCGGTTGGACTGACCCGCGGCGTCGGCAATCTCCCGCCGGCCCATACTACTGATCGAATCGACCCGTTTTCCGAACTCGGGGCTATTGACGTCCTGGGCAACCAGTTCCTCGACGAAACTGTCGACCTTGGCATCCAGAGCAGTTCGCTGCTCATCCTTGAGAGGAACAAGGCCGGCCGCGTTCTCGGGCGCGAGCACCTTCACCGGCGCTGGCGGTTGGAGGACCAGGTCGGGCTGCTCGGTCATGGTCGTCGTGCTGGCCATATGCGGCGTCTCCCCGTCCCTGTTCGCGGGACAAGATGGCCGGGGAGGGGGGATTATTCAAGTGAGGCGGCGCGTATCTCATCGGCGGGCGGCGGCACGGTGCTCGGTCGGCGCTGAGCCGGAAAATTGACGACGCTGTGCACGCCCCATAGAGTGCTGGCGCTGTGAAGACGGTCCATCATCGTACCTGCCATCTGTGCGAAGCCAATTGCGGCATCATCATCGAGGCGAATGGCCGTCAAATCCTCTCGATCAGGGGCGATCCGGACAATGCGCTGTCGCGGGGGCACATCTGCCCGAAGGCCGTGGCGCTCCAGGACCTTCAGGACGATCCCGATCGCCTGCGTCACCCGGTCAGGCGGACCGGCGACCGCTGGGAGGAGATCAGCTGGGAGCGCGCCTTCGCCGAGATCGGCGAGCGGACGCGCGAAATCCTCGCCCGCGATCCCGCGTCAACGGCGCTCTATCGCGGCAACCCTCTGTCGCATCATTATGGCAATACGCTCAGCGTAGGTCATCTCAGGGCGGCGCTGAAGACGCGCAACATCTTCTCCGCGGCGACGATGGATCAGATGCCGAATCTTGTCGTCAATCACGAGATGTTAGGCCACGCCGCGCTTTTCGCGATACCCGACATCGATCGCACGCAGACCATGATCGTGCTCGGCGCCAATCCAATGGTTTCCAACGGCAGCCTCTGGACCGTTCCCGACTTTCGAGCACGGGTCAGAGCGCTGCGCCAGCGGGGCGGTCAACTCGTCACGATCGACCCGCGACGCACCGAAACCGCCGCGGTCGCCGACCGCCACATCTTCATCCGGCCAGCCACCGACGCCTGGTTCCTGGTCGCACTGCTGAAAACGCTGTTCGCTCATCCGGCATGCCCGCCGCCCGCAAGCTATGCGCACGGGCTCGACCGGGTCCGGTCCGTCGTCGAGCCTTTCATGGTCGAGAATTGCGCGCGGATATGCGGGGTGGCCGAAGCCGACATCGCCTGGCTTGCCGGCCGCCTGCTGTCAGGGCCCGCCGCGCTCTATGGTCGCCTGGGCACGTCGGTGCAGGCGTTCGGAACGCTCAACGCGTGGTTGATCGCGCTGGTGAACATCGTCGCGGGCCAGTATGATCGCGTGGGCGGACTGCTGTTCGGAGCACCGGCTATCGATTATGTTTCCGGGTCTGGCGGCTCCACCGGTCGCTGGCGTTCGCGGGTCCGCGGTCTCCCAGAAGTCATGGGCGAAACGCCGGTCGCGACCCTGGCCGACGAAATCGAAACGCCCGGTCCGGGGCAGATCGCGGCCCTCTTCCTGCTGGCGGGCAACCCGGTTCGGTCCATTCCCAACGGGCAGCGGTTGGAAGCGGCGCTGCGCAAGCTCGATCTGCTGGTTTCGGTCGATATCTACCGCAACGAGACCAGTCGCCTCGCCCACTATATACTTCCTGGCGTCGGCCCGCTCGAACGCGATCATTATAGTATGCTGACCCTGCCGCTGGCGGTGCGCAATTTCGCCATGTATTCGCCACCGATGTTCGAGCCTCCGGCCGATGGCCTGCTGGACTGGCAGATCATCCGCGGGCTGGCTTCGGCGATCACAGGCGAGCCGATCTCGGCGACAACACCCCCCGAGCTGCTCGACGGCCTTCTTCGCAGCGGGCCCTACGCGCTCTCGATCGAACAATTGACCGCCCATCCTTCGGGGATCGATCTCGGGGACAATCGAGCAGGCCGGCTGCCCGAGCGCCTCCATACGCCCGGCAAGACCCTCGTATGCGCGCCCGAACGCTTCTGCGCGGCGCTCGCGCCGCTGGCCGCGCGCGAGGCGGATGACGCGAAGGACGAACTGCTCCTGATCGGCCGCCGCCATATACGCAGCAACAACAGTTGGATGGCCAACAGCAGACGTCTGGTGAAGGGGCCGCCTCGCTGCACGGCGCTGATTCATCCTCTCGACGCCGCGCGGGCCGGCCTGGCGGACGGTTCGGAGGTGGAGATCGTCTCGCGCGTCGGGGCGGTGAGGGTGACGGCGGAGGTCTCGAACGATATCATGCCTGGGGTCATCTCGGTCCCGCATGGCTGGGGTCATCAGCTCGCGGGCGTTTCGTTGCGCGTGGCCGCTGATCAGGGCGGGGCGAGCGTCAATGATCTCACCGACGACATGGTGGTCGATCCGCTTTCGGGCAACGCCGTGTTTTCGGGCGTGCCGGTGAAGATCAACCGCTGCCGCTCGCACTGACGCAATCCCAACCGCCTTGGCCGATGGCCTTGTGCGATAGGCGACAGATAGTCGATAGCAAGGGCTCGGCGACCGATGGGGCTTGCCAATCGAGAGCTTTGCATTAGTCCCTCACGACCGACGAGCAGGCTGATCGGCCCGAAAAGGGCATGAGCATCCATCAGTTCTGGGAGAGCGCCGTGAAGGTCAATATCAGTCTGCTGAACAGCAATCATGTTAAGGCGTTGAACGCGCCGGCGTGGGAACGGACACTTCAGCCGGCGGATCAGATCCGCGGACTGAAGCTCGCGGACGAACTCGGTTTCTCCAAGATCCTGATGCCGGAGCATTTTGGCATTCCGAAATCGCAGGTCGACCTGTCGGGCGATCATTACCCGCAAACCACGACGGCGCTGGGTTTTGTCGCGGGCGTCACGAGCCGGATCAAGCTTTCCTCCTACATCACCATCTTGCCGCTGCAGCATCCTTTGATTCACGCGAAAATGTGGGCGACGCTCGACTGGCTAAGCGGAGGGCGGGCTGTGATGATGGCCGCCGTCGGTTGGCTCGAGGAAGAATTCGAGATGGTTGGCCTCCCCTTCCACGAGCGCGGCGCGATGTGCGACGAATATGTCGCAGCGATAATCGAATTATGGACCAAGGATGTGGCAAGCTTCGAAGGCAAATATGTCAATTTTCGCGATGTCGCGGCATCGCCCAAGCCGGTACAGAAGCCAGCGATCCCGATCTGGTTCGGTGGCGACGCGCCGGCGGTGTTGCGCCGGGTCGCCAAATGGGGAACCGGCTGGGCGCCTTTCCAGACGCCTCCGGGCGACATCCCGGCTCGGCTGGACGCCATCCGTTCACAGGCGGATTATCATGGACGGCCGCTTGAGGTGATGTATCCCATCTACATGCTCAACTTCGGCGAAGCCCATTCGGTGCGTGGCGATCCAGCTGCTGAGGGCATGACCGAGGCTCAGCAATTGATCGATCAGCTGGGCTATCTCCAGTCACTCGGCGTTACGGAAACGGAGGTTCCCCGCCCGGCCCTGCGCGACCTCGATCATTATGCCGACTGGATGCACTGGATCGCTGCCGACGTCATGCCGCACGTGCGATGAACCAGGACATTGCGCGGAGGCATACCCACGCAGCGATCGGTCATCGGGCTTTTTGCGTCGCATTGGCCTTGGCCGCGGTTGATTGACAATCCCGGATCGCTATCGCCATGCTGGCTTTTGCGGAGCCGGTCCGACAAAAGCTTGCGAAGCTCGGCCATCGCCGGGAAGAATGGACCGTCAGTAATCGATCATGAATGTCAAGGTGTTGGAGCGGATGGACCAGGAACTCTTTCGTGCTGCCGAAGCCCTGACCCTCGAGGGCTGGGGCCGCGAGGTGACCTATTCGCGCAAGGTGTTCATCCCGCTGACCCATCTGTGCCGGGACGTTTGCCACTATTGTACCTTCGCCAAGGCACCGCGTTCCATCGCGTCACCGTTTCTGACCATCGACGAATGTGTCGAGATCGCCCGTCAGGGTCATGCGGCGGGCTGCAAGGAAGCGCTGTTCACGCTCGGTGATCAGCCGGAGTTGCGCTATCCTGTCGCGCAACGCTGGTTGCACGAACGCGGCTACGGCAGCACGCTCGACTATCTCGCCGCCGCCGCCGAGGCGGTGTTCGAGCAAACTGGTCTTCTTCCGCATCTCAACCCCGGCGTAATGGGCGAGGCCGATATCGCGCGGCTCCGGACGGTTTCGGTTTCGATGGGTCTGATGCTCGAGACCTCCTCCGATCGCCTGTCGCAAAAGGGCGGGCCGCATTTCGGTTCACCCGACAAGGTCCCTGCGCGGCGACTCGATACGCTGCGCGCTGCAGGCAAGCTAAGGGTGCCGGTCACGACAGGCTTGCTGGTCGGCATCGGCGAGACCCGCGACGAGCGTCTACAGTCTCTCCGGGACTTGCGCGATGTCCAGGAGGAATATGGGCACATCCAGGAGATCATCATCCAGAATTTTCGGGCGAAGCCTGGAACACGGATGGCCGAGGCGGACGAACCGTCGCTGGCGGAACATGTCTGGACGATAGCCCAGGCCCGACTGATGTTCGGCCCCGCCATGTCGATCCAGGCACCTCCAAATCTTCGTGCCGGCGAATTGCCGTCGCTGATCCGCGCGGGCGTGAACGACTGGGGAGGTGTATCGCCGGTCACCCCCGATCATGTGAACCCCGAAGCCCCCTGGCCGCATCTGGACAGCCTGGCGTAGGCGACGCGCGCCGCAGACCGCGACCTGGTCGAGCGGCTGGCGATTGGTCCGCGCTTCGTCGGCGAAGCCTCGCGCTGGCTCGACAAGCGGATGATCCGCCCGGTCTTGCAAGCGGCCGACTCGGCGGGTCTGGCAAGGCTCGATCAGTGGAAGGCGGGCACTGGGGACACGCCCCCGCTATTGCCGACCTTCCACGCCGTCACGGGCGTTTCGCGGTCGGTGGCCCGCCTGCTCGACCGTTGCGCCCAAGGCGAGCGGCTGACCGAGGGCGAGGTGACCGGGCTGTTCTCGGTTCGGGACAATGATCTTGCGGCGGTGATCCGCGCTGCCGACGATATGCGGCGAAGAACCGTCGGCGACGCGATCACCTACGTCACCAATCGCAACATCAATTATACCAACATCTGCCTTTACCACTGCTCGTTCTGCGCTTTCTCGAAAGGGGGAGGCGCCCGCGACGCGCGCGGTCCGGCCTATCGCCTGGATCTCGATGAAATTGGCCGCCGCGCCCGCGAGGCCCAGGACCGTCGTGCCACCGAAGTTTGTCTCCAGGGGGGTATCCATCCGCATTATACCGGGGCGACCTACCTCGAAATCGTGCGGGCAGTGAAGGCTGCGGCGCCGGGAATTCACGTTCATGCCTTTTCGCCGCTCGAAGTCACCCACGGGGCAAGGACGCTGGGCCTGTCGCTCTCCGACTATCTGACCGAACTCAAGGCGGTCGGGCTGTCGAGTTTGCCGGGGACAGCGGCCGAGATTCTGGACGAAGAAATTCGCAACATCATCTGTCCGGACAAGGTCGGCGTGGCCGAGTGGCTCGAGGTGATGGAGGTGGCCCATTCGGTTGGCCTGCGGTCGACCGCCACGATCATGTACGGTCATATCGAGCATCCCCGGCACTGGGCGCGGCATCTGCTCCTTCTGCGCGACCTGCAGGCACGCACCGGGGGGTTCACCGAATTCGTGCCTCTGCCGTTCGTCCATATGGAAGCACCGATGTGGCGAAAGGGCCTTGCCCGGCCGGGGCCGACCTACCGCGAAGCCGTGCTGATGCACGCCGTCGCAAGGCTCGTGCTGCATCCCCATTTCGTCAACATCCAGACGTCATGGGTGAAGATGGGACCGGAAGGGGCGGCGCATTGTCTGCAGGCCGGCGCCAACGACCTGGGCGGTGTCCTCATGGACGAGTCGATCACGCGAGCCGCGGGAGGCAAGCACGGCCAGGCGATGGACGCGGACGCGATGGCGCGTCTGGCGGAAGGAATCGGAAGGCCGTTGTGCCGCCGCAACACCCTGTACGGGGCGGCGCCTGCCTCGGCAGGTCCGCAGCCCCACGCCATTATGGCGACCGAGGGGCCGCAAACCATAACCGCGTAACGGGAAACAGGAACAATGACCGACAATAGGAAAATCGCCGTGTGCGGCGGCACCGGCAATCTCGGTGGCGCTTTGGCGAGGCGTCTCGCCATGGCTGGCCGTCAGGTCATTATCGGATCGCGGACGAGCGAGGGCGCCCGAGCCGCGGCCGAGAAAATGGGTTATGGCGTGCAAGGCATGGCGAATGGCGACGCAGCTGCCGAAGGAGACATCATCATCGTCGCGGTGCCTTTCGCGGCGCAGGAGGCGACCCTCCGTGACATCGCTCCCCATGCGCGGGGCAAGATCGTTGTCGAAACGACCGTACCCCTGGTTCCCCCCAAGGTTGCGCGGGTGTCACTGCCCGCCGAAGGCTCTGCAGCCGAAAGGGCCCAGGCGATCCTTGGCGAAGATGTGACGGTGGTGTCGGCATTTCATAATGTGGCTGCGCACAAGCTGGCGCAGGATATCGACGTCGCTTGCGACGTGCTGGTGTTCGGCGAGAGCAAGGCCGCCCGCGAGGAGGTTGTGGCGCTCGCCCAGGCAGTCGGCTTGCGCGGCATTCACGGTGGCGCGCTCGCCAATTCCGCCGCAGCGGAAGCTCTCACCTCGGTGCTGATCTTCATCAACAAGGCCTACTCGGCCGACGGCGCCGGCATCCAGCTGACGGGCTTGTCCGAAGCGGGCTGACCCCGTTTGCCCGACCGCACGCTCACCGCGGCAGCGGCGCAGAGGGTGCGGAAAGCGGTCGCCGGGCAACTCGACAGTCGACCAGGCCCAAGCTAAGGTGCCGCACATGCTTCGCCGATCCCAGGAGGAGAGGCGGCCCCTATCAGAGTGACCGAAGTTCCAACGCGAAAGTGACGGCAATCCGCTATTCTGTTACCGCCTTGGCAGGCGTGCCGCCGGTCGGTGCCGGCGACGATCTTGCTGTCGTGATCCGCGAGGCACTCTCGGCGAGCGACATGGGGCTCGAGGATGGCGACGTCGTCGTTCTGGCTCAGAAGATCGTATCGAAGGCGGAGGGCCGCCAGGTCGCGCTCGCCAGCGTCAGCCCCTCGCCTGAAGCGCTCGACCTGGCGCGGCAGACCGGCAAGGACCCATGCCTCGTTCACCTGATCCTGGCGGAGGCGGAGGAGGTCGTACGGATTCGACCGAACCTGCTGATCGTGCGCAACCGCCAGGGGCTGGTGCTGGCCAACGCCGGGATCGACCAATCGAATGTCGCCCCAGGCGAAGTGCTGCTTCTGCCGTGCGATCCCGACGCCAGCGCCTCGGCGCTGCGCTCCGCGCTTATGGCGGCGACTGGACGGACCGTCGCCGTGCTTATCATCGACAGCCTCGGGCGAGCATGGCGGATCGGCACGACCGGCACTACAATCGGCCTCGCCGGTATGCCGGCCATACTCGATCTGCGCGGCCGCGTGGATCTCACCGGCCGCTTGCTCGAATCGAGCGAACTGGGCCTCGCCGACGAGGTTGCCGCCGCCGCATCGCTAGCCATGGGGCAGGCCGACGAGGGTACGCCCGTGGTGGTCGTCCGCGGTCTTGCCTACCCGACCTGCGACGATAGCGCGCGCAGTATCGTGCGTCCGGTCGCGATGGACCTGTTTCAATGATCGTCGCACTTGCCGGTGGGGTGGGAGGGGCGCGGCTCGCAAACGGTCTTGCCAAGCTGCTGGCGCCTGAGGATCTGATCATTGCGGTGAACGTCGGCGACGACTTCTCTCATCTTGGCCTCTCGATCTGTCCGGATATCGATACCGTCACCTACACTCTGGCCGGTCTCAACGACGAGCAGCGCGGTTGGGGGATCAGGAACGAAACCTGGTCGTTCATGGCTACGTTGCGCCAACTCGGCGGGCCCGACTGGTTTGCGCTGGGCGACCGAGACCTGGCCAAACATGTGCTGCGCACCGAGCGGCTGCGCGCGGGCGAGAGCTTGACGGCGATCACCCGCGATATTGCGCGCGCCAGCGGAGTAGCCCATGTCATAATTCCGGTCAGCGACGATCCGGTGCGTTCGATCATCCAGACCGACGAAGGCGATCTGTCCTTTCAGGATTATTTCGTACGCCGGCGCTGCGAGCCGCTGTTCGGCGGAATCCGATATGATGGGGCTGCCGCCGCAACGGCCAATCCGCAGCTTCTCGCCGCCCTTGCCAATCCGGCGCTGGAGGCGGTGGTGATATGTCCGTCCAATCCGATCCTGTCGATCGGGCCCATTCTCGCGGTGCCCGGCGTGGAGGAATCCCTGCGCACCGCCAGGGCGCCCCGGATCGCGGTCTCGCCCTTTATCGCCGGCGAGGCGGTGAAAGGGCCCGCGGCGAAGATTATGCGTGAACTCGGCCAATCGCCGGGGGCGGGCGCGATTGCGGAATATTATGCGGGCCTGGTCGACGTCGTCGTCTGCGACGAACGGGATCCGGCCGCCGGCCGGGTGATCGGGGAGGTCCGCATGATAGCCATGGACACCCTGATGCAGGGCCCCGCCGGGCAGCAGAGGCTGGCGCGAGAATGCCTGGCCGCCGCGGCAAGCCTGCGGCGGTGACGCCACGCATTCTGATACCGGTCCGCGCGCTTGCCACCGGAAAGACGCGACTTGGCGCGATATTGATGCCGGCCGAGCGCGCGGCGCTCGTCAAAGCCATGTTCCACTATGTCGAGGCAACTGCGCAGCAGGTCGCCGCTACCCATGTTCTGTCGCGCGATCCCTCGCTGCTGGCTCTTGCCGATCGTCCCCTTCTCGAGCGCGCGTCCGGCCTGAACGCCGCTTTGGAGCAGGCATCGATCGAGCTCGGCGGCACCGAACCTATCATGGTCCTTCACGCCGATCTGCCGCTGGTGACGACGGGGGACCTCCACGCGATGCTCGCCCTTCTCGACCATGCCGACGTGGTCGCCGCGCCGGACAAGAGGGGAAAGGGCACCAATGCGCTGCTGCTGGCTCGGCCGAGATTGCTTCCCTATGCCTTCGGCGCCGACAGCCTGGCAGCCTATCGCGCGACAGCGGAGCGGCAAGGGCTGCGCATTGCCTTATGCAGGCGACCGGGCCTCGAACATGATCTCGACACCCCCGAGGACCTGCGGCTGCTGTCGAATATGACGGCCGATGGAATGCGGGTCGGAAATGTGTCGTTGGTGACGAGCGATGGCGATATTACCGCCGGCTGAAATGCGGCCGAGAGGTGTGACCTTACGGCTTGTCCCGGTCATCGCGCGCCGTTACGCTCGGCATATCCATAAAGGTCCGCCGCGATCGGCCTGTATCGAAGCGAATGGACCGATGTCCTGGTAGAGGATGAAGCGGCATGAAATTTTGGCTGACTCTCGATTTCGAGGCGCCCGAGCATTTACTGGATTACGCCCGGAAGGCCGAGGAACTGGGCTTCGAGGGCGTGGTTCTCCCGGATCATGTCGTCGTGAAGGACGGGCCACGCACTCCGCATCCCAGCGGCTTCGGCTTGCGGGCTGATCATCTCTTCGTCGACCCGATGGTGGCTTATGCCGCAATGGCCGCGGTGACGACGAAGCTCAAATTCCTGTCCTATGTCTATGTTGTTCCGCTGCGCGATCCGTTCATGGTTGCGAAACTGGCGGCCTCCGTCGCGGTCATGTCGAACGACCGCTTCGTCATGGGCACGGGGGTGGGCTGGCTCAAGGAAGAGTTCGAAACGATGGGCCAGGATTTCCATACGCGTGGGAAGCGCATGGATGAGATGCTCCCGATAATCCGCGATTTCTGGGATGATGGTTATGCCGAGTTTCACGGGAAGTTCTTCGATTTCCCGCGAAGCGGCATGTTCCCCGTGCCGAAACGCCCGATACCCATGTGGCTGGGTGGGCATTCACTGCTGGCGGCGCGGCGTGCAGCGGACTTCGAGGGTTATATGCCGATGCGGTGGATGGAAAATCCGGAGGGCATCCTCGACCCCCAGACCGAGGCGGAGTTCGCCCTTATCGACCAGATCCGGGCAGAGAAGGGGCTCACCGGTCCCTATGAACGGACGATGATCCTCGGCTTCGATCT
>Ga0207641_10000605_pt1 | contig 39451 bp, 32 predicted proteins | sample KBSSwiS62_FD_184306 | JGI IMG/M metagenome (GOLD analysis project Ga0207641, IMG submission 184306) | Switchgrass rhizosphere microbial communities from Kellogg Biological Station, Michigan, USA - KBS Switchgrass S6-2 (SPAdes) (version 2) | ecosystem: Host-associated > Plants > Roots >... | reverse complement strand
TACCTTTTTACTTTTTCTCGATCGTGACGCTTTCGATGGTGATCGGCTTGACCGGGCGATCGCCCGGCTTCGAGGTCGGCGTGCTGCCGATCTTCTTCACCACATCCATTCCCTCGGTGACCTCGCCGAACACGCTGTGCTTGTTGTCGAGCCACGGCGTGGGCGCCAGCGTGATGAAGAACTGGCCGCCGTTGGTGTTCGGACCGGAATTGGCCATCGACAACACGCCCGCCTTGTCGTGGCGGCGCTTCGGGTGGAATTCGTCGGCGAACTTGTAGCCCGGTCCGCCCGTCCCCTGGCCGAGCGGATCACCGCCCTGAATCATGAAGCCTTCGATGACGCGATGGAAAATCGTGCCGTTGTAGTACGGCCCGCTGCTCTTGCGGCCGGTGCGGGGATCGGTCCATTCCTTGGCGCCGGTCGCCAGGCCGACGAAATTCTCCACCGTCTTCGGCGCATCCTGATCGAACAGCTGGATCGTGAACTTGCCCTCGCTCGTCGTAAAATGCGCATACAGCATGACGCGATCATACCGCTACCTTCACTACGACGTGTTCACCGACCACCTCTTCGGCGGCAATCAGCTCGCGGTCGTTCTCGACGGCCGCGGACTGTCCGGCGAGACCATGCAGGCGATCGCCAAGGAAATGAATTTCTCCGAGACGACATTCATGCTGCCGTCGGAAAAGGCGGGCACCGACGTGCGGATGCGGATTTTCACGCCAGGCGATGAGCTGCCGACGGCCGGCCACCCGACGATCGGCAGCACGTTTGCGCTCGCGCGTACGGGCGTCATCGATCGTGGCCGCGAGCGGTTCGTGTTCGGCTGCGGCATCGGTCCGGTGCCGGTGACGCTGACGTGGAAGGGCGACGAATTGGGCTTTGCCTGGATGAGCCAGGCCAAACCGGTGTTCGGCCAGCCGCTGGCGAACCCGGCTGGCGCGGCGGCGGCACTCTCATTGTCGGCGCCGGCGGTGGCGGGCACCGGCTTGCCGGTGCAGGTGGTGTCGTGCGGCGTGCCGTTTCTGTACGTGCCCCTCACGTCGCGGGCCGCCGTCGACAACGCCACGGTCAACCGCGCCGCGCTCGACGAGTTGCTGCAGTCGGCGAAAAGCGGCGCGCACGGTGTCTTCCTGTTTTCCGCCGAGCGCGGGAGCGACCGCGCGACCGTCTACAGCCGCATGTTCGCGCCCGACATCGGTGTCGCGGAAGATCCGGCCACTGGTATCGCGAGCGGCCCGCTCGGCTGTTATCTCGTGCGCCACAAGGTCGTGCCGCCTGCGAAGGCGGGCGCCATGCTGAGCCTGCAGGGCGTGAAGATGGGACGTCCCAGCCACGTGCACATCGCCGTCGGGCTGCAGAAAGGCGGGGAGATCACGAGCGTGCGCGTGGGCGGCGAAGCCGTCCTGGCCGGTGAGGGGACGTTATACGTGTGATGGCGAACATGTATTATCAGAACGCGATTCGACTTGAAGGAGACACCATGAGAAAGCTGTTGATTGTGATGGCCGCGGGCGTGCTGATGTCATCGACGCTGGTTGTCGCCGGCCAGGACGCGGCGAAGAAGACGCCATACGCCGTGTTCACCACCAGTGAGGGGAACTTCACGGTGCGGCTGTTCGAGAAGGAAGCGCCCAAGACGGTGGCGAACTTCATCGGTCTCGCCGACGGCACCAAGGAATGGACCGATCCGAAAACCAACGAGAAGGTGAAGAAGCCGTACTACAACGGTCTGACGTTCCATCGCGTGATCGCCGGCTTCATGATTCAGGGCGGTGATCCGCTGGGCACCGGAACCGGTGGGCCAGGGTATAGCTTTGCTGACGAATTCGGATCCGGCAAGAAGATCGACAAAGCTGGCATCCTCGCCATGGCGAACCGCGGGCCGAACACGAACGGCGGCCAGTTCTTCATCACGCTCGCGCCGCAGAACCACTTGACCGGCAAGCACACGGTCTTCGGTGAAGTCACCGAAGGAATGGATGTCATCGAGAAGATTGGCAACACCAGGACCACCAAGCCGGGAGACAAGCCGGTCAAGCCGATCACGATGTCGGTCAAGATCGAGCGGAAGTAGCGGACGATGAGACAGGGAAGGGCTCCAGGAGATCACGTGACGCGCCTGCTGGCGGCGATCGTGACGGCGGCCCTCCCCCTGTCGCTGTCCGCACACGGGTCGGTCGATCTGTCGAAGGCGAAGCTGAAGAACCCGGCCACGTTGACCGAGAAGGCGCCGGACACGTTCAAGGCGATGTTCGAGACCAGCAAGGGAACGTTCGTCGTGACGGTCCACCGCGCGTGGGCGCCGCTCGGCGCCGATCGGTTCTACAACCTGGTGCGTGGCGGGTTTTACGACGACTGCCGGTTCTTCCGCGTGATCGATGGTTTCGTGGCGCAGGTCGGAATCAACGGCGATCCGGCGATCCAGTCGGCTTGGCGCGATGCGACGATTGCTGACGATGCGGTCAAGGAAAGCAACAGGCGCGGATTCGTCACATTCGCGAAAACCCGGGCGCCCAATTCGCGGTCGACGCAGTTCTTCATCAATTCTGCCGACAACAGCGTGCTCGACAAACAGGGATCCGCACCGTTCGGCGAGGTGGTGCCGCCGGGCATGGACGTGGTCGACAAGCTGTACAGCGGCTACGGCGAAGGCGCGCCTAGCGGCAGTGGCCCGGAGCAGGCGAAGCTGCAGACGCAGGGCCATGCCTACCTCTTGAAGGAGTTTCCCAAGCTGGACTACATCAAGAAGGCCACGATCGAGAAGTAGCAGGCCATCCCGCCTATCCTGCCTGTCCTGCCGAACGAATGCCGATAAGATCTGGGCGGTGACACCAACTGACCAGGCCCGCGCGCTCGAGCCGGCTCTTGCCGCGCTCGTCGGCGGATTCAATCGCGATCCGTTCGCCGTCCTCGGTCCGCACGGCGATCTCGTTCGGGTGTTTCAGCCCTCGGCGCGCGCCATCGATCTGCGCCTGGTGGCGACCGGCGAGCGTCTCCCGATGACGAAACGCAATGCCGCAGGAATTTTCGACGTCCGGGTACCGCAGATCGGGCGGGATGGGCGGGGTGGGCAGGAAGGGCGGGATGGGCGGGATGGGCTGGAGGGGCCGCAGAGGTGGCGTGGCTTTCCTGACTATCGACTCCGCATCACCTACCCAGGCGAACACATTGTCGAGATCGACGACCCGTACCGCTACGGCCGCGTGCTGACCGACTTCGATCTGCATCTGCTTGGCGAAGGGACGCATCACCGCGCGTTCGAAAAGCTCGGCGCGCATCGGACGACGGTCGGCACGACCGCCGGTGTGCACTTTGCCGTCTGGGCGCCCAATGCGGATCGTGTGAGCGTGATCGGTGATTTCAACGCGTGGGACGGCCGCGTGCACGCGATGCGGCTGCTGTCGCCGGGCGGGATCTGGGAGATCTTCATTCCGAATCTCGCCGACGGTGAAAAGTATAAGTTCGAGATCCGCGCCAGAAGCGGCGCGATCCTCAAGAAGACCGATCCGTACGGCGTCGCCTTCGAGGTGCCGCCGCAGTCGGCGGCGATCGTGCACGACATCTCACGCTACACGTGGCACGACGCGGCGTGGATGGAACGGCGTCCGGCGCACGGCGCGTGGCTCGAGCAGCCGATGTCGATCTACGAAGTCCATCTCGGATCGTGGGCGCGCGTGCCCGAAGAGGGCAACCGGTTCCTGACCTACCGCGAGATGGCGCACCGGCTGGTGCCGTACGTGAAGGACATGGGCTTCACCCACATCGAGCTGCTGCCGGTGATGGAGCATCCCTTTTCGGGATCGTGGGGCTATCAGGTGCTGGGGTTCTTCGCGCCGACCAGCCGGTTCGGCCCGCCCGAGGATTTCAAGCTGTTGGTCGACGCCTGCCATCAGGCAGGACTCGGCGTCATCCTCGACTGGGTCCCCGGCCACTTTCCCAAGGACGCGCACGGGCTCGCGACGTTCGACGGCACCGCGCTCTACGAGCACGAAGATCCGCGGCAGGGCGAGCACCAGGACTGGGGCACGCTCATCTTCAACTACGCGCGCCACGAGGTCCGCAACTTCCTGCTCTCGAACGCGCTGTTCTGGCTCGAGGAGTACCACGTCGACGGCCTGCGCGTGGATGCGGTCGCGTCGATGCTGTATCTCGACTACTCGCGCCAACCGGGACAATGGGTGCCGAACGCGTTCGGCGGCCGCGAGAACCTCGACGCCATGGCGTTTTTCCAGACGCTGAACCGCCTGACGCACGGCGAACATCCCGGGACGCTGACGGCGGCCGAAGAATCAACCGCGTTTCCCGGGGTGACGCGGCCCGTGTATCTCGGCGGCCTCGGGTTCACCTTCAAGTGGAACATGGGATGGATGCACGACATCCTCCAGTACCTGCATGAGGATCCGATCCACCGCCGCTGGCACCACAACCTCGTCACCTTTACCGCGCTCTACATGCACAGCGAGAACTTCATCCTGCCGTTCTCGCATGACGAAGTGGTGCACGGCAAGGGACCGATGTTCGACAAGATGCCCGGCGACGCCTGGCAGAAGCTCGCCTCGCTGCGGGTGCTGTACGGCTTCATGTACGGCCACCCGGGCAAGAAGCTGCTGTTCATGGGCAACGAGTTCGGGCAGCGGCACGAATGGAACCACGATCGCAGCCTCGACTGGCACCTGCTCGACGACCCGGCCCACGCCGCGCTGCGCCGCTACGTGCAGGCGCTGAACTGGCACTATCACGCCGAGCCGGCGCTGCATCAGGCCGATTTCGATCCGGCCGGATTCCGCTGGATCGACTGCAACGACAACGAGAACAGCGTGGTGTCGATTCTCCGCTTCGCGCGCGACCGCGCGGACCACGTCGCGATGGTGTTCAACTTCACCCCGGTGGTGCGGGCGCAGTACCGGATTGGCGTGCCCGATGCGGGCGCCTATGTCGAGCTGCTGAACAGCGACGCCTCCGAGTACGGCGGCAGCAACGTGGGCAACGGCGGCAGCGTCATCGCGGAGCCAGTGCCGGCGCATGGGTTCGATTACTCGCTGCGCCTCACGATCCCGCCGCTCGGGTGTCTGCTGCTGAAAAAGCGCTGAGACCCGGTTCATCACGAAGACGCGAAGACACACGAAGAACACGAAGATACTTTTGTACAAAACCTTTCTTCGTGATCTTCGTGCACCTTCGTGACTTCGTGATGTACCGTGTCTCGCGCCCATGTCGCTGCGCAACTCTCGCGCCGTCGCGCTCGCGCTCGTCACCTTCGCGACCTTCACCGACATCGTCGCCTATTCGATCGCGATTCCGGTGTTGCCGGCGCTGAGCCGCCAGCTCGGTGCGTCGCCGACGATGATCGGGTTGTTGTTCGGGTCGTTCGGCGTGACGCTCCTAGTCGTGTCGGTGCCGATGGGGGCGGTGTCGGATCGGATCGGCCGCAAGGGACCCATGGTCGCCGGGTTGCTGGCGTTGGCCGCGGCGAGCCTGCTGTTCGCGTACGCCGACACGCTGCCCTGGCTGTTCGCGGCCCGGCTGGTGCAGGGCGCCGCCGACGCCGTCACCTGGGTGGTCGGCTTCGCGTTGATCGCGGACCTCTACGACAGCAGCGAGCGCGGACGCATCACTGGCATCGTCATGATGGGCACCAGCTTCGCGGTGATGTTCGGGCCGACGCTCGGCGGCTGGTTCTACGAGATCGGCGGCATCAGGCTGCCGTTCATCGCTGTGGCCGTGATGGCGATGCTCGACCTGGCGCTGTTCTTGTGGCTCCAGTTTCCGCCGCACCAGGCGCCGGCCGAAGCGGTGCCGGTCGGGATGGTCCTGCGCGTGCCGGCGATCGCCGCGTGCGCCCTCGCGGTGGTGGCGATCGCTTCCACCATCTCGATGCTGGAACCTGTGTTGTCGCTTTACCTGAACACGCTCGGCGTGAATCCGGCACGCGTCGGGATGCTGTACGGCACGGCCGCCGTCATCACCACATCGTTGCACCCGATCTGCGGCCGGCTCGCCGATCGGTTTGGCGCGCGACGCATGACGATGGTCGGATTGATTGCAACGGCGTGCACCGTCCCGGTCCTGGGACAGGCGTGGAGTTTCACGTCGGCGCTCGGGTTCTACCTGTTCGCGGCGGCGGCGGGCACCTTCGTCATTACACCGTCGCTGGCATACATGGGGGAAGCGACGAACGACGCGGGGGTCCGATCGTTCGGCGTTGCCTACGGTTTGTACAATCTCGCGTGGGGCGTGGGGCTACTTGGCGGCCCTGCGCTCGGCGGGTTTCTGTTCGAACGGATGGGTTTTGCCCGGCTGCTGTTCGTCTGGGCGCCGGCGGTGGCGCTCGTCACGATCGCGCTAGGAAGAGTAAAATCGACAGGCTTACCCACGAAGGAGATGTGATGAATCGACCGTTTCGGGCCGCGGTGGTCATATTGCTGCTTGTCCTGGCGGCGTCGCCCGCGATCCGCGCCGACGTCCGTTCTGAAGAAAAATCCAGGATCGAGTTCACCGGGATGCTCGGCCGGATGGTGAACCTGTTCGGCGGCAAGGGCGCGAAGGAAGGCATCGTGTCCACGGTCGCCGTGAAAGGCAATCGCAAGGCGACGTTCAACGACAGCACAGGACAGATCATCGACCTCGGCGAAGAGAAGGTCTACGAGCTCGACATGAAGAAGAAGACCTACAAGGTCGCAACGTTCGCCGAGCTTCGCCGTCGGATGGAAGAGGCCAAGGCGAAGGCGGAACAGAACGCGCAGAAGGAGCAGCCGCGCGAAAAAGCCGCCGAGCCCGCGCCGAAAGAGAACAACGTCGAGATCGACTTCGACGTCAAGGACACGGGACAGAAGAAGGTCGTGAACGGCTTCGACGCGCACCAGGTCGTCATGACGATCACGGTCCGCGAAAAAGGGAAGACGCTCGAAGAGAACGGCGGCCTCGTGCTGACCGCCGACGAGTGGCTGGTCCCACGCATACCGGCGATGAAGGAAGTGGTCGACTTCGACATCCGCTACGCGCAGAAGCTCTACGGACCGATGATTTCCGGCGCCTCCGCCCAGGACATGGCCGCGGCGGCCGCGCTCTATCCGATGATGGCGCCCGCGATCGCGAAGATGCGCGCCGAGGGCGTCAAGATGGACGGCACGCCGGTGATGACCGTGCTGACGTTCGACGCGGTGCAATCGGCGGAGCAGGCCGCGGCGGAGCAGAAGGAGAGCAAGCCGAGCGCAAGCGGAGGGCTCGGCGGCATCGCGGGCGGCCTCATGCGCCGGGCGACGCAGAAGAAAAGCGAGGGGGATCAGAATCAGAAAGGGCGCACGCGGGTGATGTCGAGCACGACGGAAATCCTGAAGGTCGTGACCGACGTCTCGGCGTCGGACGTCGCCCTTCCAGCGGGGTTCAAGGAGAACAAGTAACGGCGGGGCGGATGGGCAGGAAGGGTAGGAAGCGGCAGGAGTTTCCCATCCTGCCCTTCCTGCCTATCCCGCCATGCTCTCTATGCGAGCCCACTCCGCGTCCGACACCGGCATCACAGAGAGCCGAGAGATCCTGACGAGCGCGAACGTCTTGAAAAACGGATCGGCCTTGATCGCTTTCAGCGTGACCGGACGCAGGAGCTTTTTCACCGCGCCGACGTCGACGACGGCGGCTTTGCCGGTGGGATCGTTCGGATCCGCGTACGCGTCGCCGAGCGCTTTGGCGACGCCGACGACCGACTTCTCGTCGCCCGTGTGATAGTAGAAGATCCGATCGTTTTTCTTCACGGCGTGCAGATTCCGTTGGGCGACCGGGTTCCGCACGCCGCTCCACACCGTCGACTTGTCCTTGACGAGCGCGTCGAAGCTGTAGTTCGACGGCTCTTCCTTGAAGAGCCAGTTCATGTCCGTCATTCTACCGCCACTGCGCGATCGGGTTCGGCTGCCGGTGCGCGTGCTGTTTGTCGGCATCAACCCGGGCATGCGATCGGCGGCCCTCGGTCACCACTTCGCCGGCCCTTCCAATCGGTTCTGGAAGCTGCTCTTCGCCTCGCGGCTGGTGCCGGAGCCAATCGGCACCGAGGACGATCACCGGCTGCCGGAGTGGGGCTTTGGCATCACGAACCTCGTGCCGCGCGCGACGCCGGGGATCGACACGCTGCGCCCGGCCGAGTACGTGGCCGGCGCCCTCGTGCTGCGAAGAAAAGTGCGGCGGTGGAAGCCGGACGTCGTCGCGCTGGTCGGCGTGACGCTGTGTCGAGCGGTCTTTGCGATCAAGCCCGCCGTGGCGATTTCGCTGGGCCTGCAGCCCGAATCGATCACGCTCGAAGGCGCGCGCGTCTTCGTGCTGCCGAATCCAAGCGGCCGGAACGCAAACTTCTCCTATCAGGAGATGCTCGCGGCGTTCAAAGACTTGCGGCGGATCACGATCAACGCAAAGGTCGCAAAGAGCGCGAAGAAGATTATCTAGTCTAACGATTCGCTGTGCGGCGTTTGCGGTCTTTGCGTTCTTCGTGGACTACACGCCGAGGATATCGTGGGCGGTCAGCCGGACTTCGGTGACATCGGTCGCGCGGCGGCCGCCGCGAAACGAGCTGCGCCGATCGCTGCGCATCGGATCGCGCCGATCGCGGTCCGGGAGCTCGCCCTTGATGTAAGCCGGTAGCGCGTGCAGCAGCTTGAAGGACGCTTCGTAGAACGCGCCCGCCAGCTGCGCTTCGCGCGCCAGCGCCACGTCCGTCGGGTTCGTCTGCGCGCCGTAGGTCAGGCAGGTCGTCGGCAGGTTGGCCGATTGCGCCAGAAACACCAGGTGCAGGCCGTTGAACGGGCCGAGGCGCAGGTTCGTGACGAGCAGATCAGGTGGCGGCACCTCGAAGAGACGGGCGCGCGCGATCGAGAACTCGGTGCACACCTCTACCTCTGCCAGGTGCCTCCACCTTTCCCGCAAGGCGTCCAGCCATTTTCTATGGGAATCGACTGCGAGTACGCGCCGCCGCACCATTCCGAATCGGTCGCATAGCATAACCTCGGCCGATCTCCCGCGCACGCCGAAATCCCTGACAGTGCTGCATTAACGTGAAAGCGCCAGAAAAGTTACGAACATGTTGTTTGACACTTGCGCCTCCACGGCGACAAAATGTCTGCTCGGCGGAAGACTTTCGGAGGTAATTTGGAACCGATGGTTCGATCGTCAGACGGCAGTACGTCGCGTCCGATCGCCACCTCATTACGGCCGGACGACTGGCAGCTTCTCGTGAGTGCACGCCCGAATACACTCCTCGAAGGCCCTCACGAAACCACCGATGCCATCGTCGGGGAAGCGATGGAATGGCTGGCCGAGCCATTCGGCACCTGGTGCGGCGCGCCGCAGGCCTGCGATCGCCCGGCCACCCTGGTGGTGCGATCGGTCTCGGCGCTGGATCGGGATCAGCAGCAGGCGCTGCTCGCCTGGCTCGACGCGCCGGGCAATCGGATGCAGGTGATCTCGACCACGACCGACCCGCTCTATCCACTCGTCAGCCGCGGCGCGTTCCTCGCGAACCTGTACTACCGGCTGAACGTTCTGCTGCTCGACGTCGCCGCATCCGATCACATCAGCGAAAGCTGATAGCCGAAAGCAGACAGCCGAAAGCCGAGAGCTGCTTTTAGACGTGCTGCGAGACCGACAGCACGTTGCCGTCGGGATCCTTGAACCACGCGACCTTGTCACCGCCCGGCGCGGTCCAGATCCCCAGCGCGTCCTGCTCGAAGAATCCGAACCGCTCGAACTGAACCCCGCGCGACTGAAGATCGGCAACCTGGCGCTCGATGTCGGTGACCTGCCAGCCGAGCACCGTGAACGGCTGCGGCGTCACGGCAGGCATCCTCACGAACCGGACCATGATTCCGTTGGCGTCCATCACCATGGCGAACCCGTCGTTCTTGACGAAGGTCAGGCCGAGGATCCCTTCGTAAAAGGTGCGCGATTTGTCGTAGTCTCCTACTGCGACGAAGGCGACGATGTTGGTTGCGCCCAGCATGGGAGCACAATACATCGGGCGACCTCGCCATTACCCGCGGATCCGCCAGGAAGCGGTGAGAGCGCGTCATGCGTCTGGCTCCGGGTGCTCGGCTCGGTTCCTACGAAATCCTGTCGCTGGTCGGTGCCGGCGGAATGGGTGAGGTGTATCGTGCGCGCGACACCAGGCTCAATCGCGACATCGCGCTGAAAGTCCTGCTCGAACGCGAAGCTGCCGACCCGCAGCGCCGCGCCCGGTTTGCCCGCGAGGCCCAGAACGTCGCCGCGCTCACTCATCCCAACATCGTCACGATCTTTTCGGTGGAGGAGGCCGACGGCATTGCATTCCTGACGATGGAATTTGTCGCTGGCCGCCCGCTGCGGGAACTGATTCCGAAGGGTGGGATCCCACTGGACCGGCTGCTGACGATTGCGGTTCCGCTGGCCGATGCGCTCAATGCCGCTCACGCCCGCGGGATCACGCATCGAGATCTCAAGCCGGCCAACATCATGGTCGGCCTCGACGGCCGCGTGAAGATTCTCGATTTCGGTCTGGCGAAGTTGCACGAACCCGCGTCCGTGCCGGACGGCATGACCTCGTTGCCGACGGCGGAGCATGCGACCGGCGAAGGCCGCATCGTCGGCACGGCGGCGTACATGTCGCCGGAGCAGGCGGAAGGAAAGCCGCTCGATCATCGGACCGACATCTTTTCCCTCGGCGTCATCCTCTACGAGATGGCGACGGGCGAGCGTCCCTTTCAGGGCGACACCACCATCTCGCTCATCTCGTCAATCGTCAAGGACACGCCTCGATCGGTGACGGACGTCAACCCCGCGTTGCCGCGCGACCTCGGTCGGATTGTCCGCCGCGCGCTCGTGAAGGATCCCGATCACCGCTACCAGACCGTCCGTGATCTCGGGAACGACCTCGAGGACTTGAAGCGCGATGTCGACTCGGGCGACGTGCTTTCCTCGAGCGCGAGTCGTGACGCGCTGCGAATCGCCCGCAGGCCGCCGCGCGCGCTCGCGGGTGTCGCGGCGCTGGTCCTCGGAGCGCTGGCGGTCGCTGGCGCGTGGCGTTTTCTGAGCCGCGACCGGGCGTCACCGCGCCCCGCCGTCGGTGGTGGACGCCTGACACTGCTGCTGTCGTCGGAGGGCGAGGCACGTTCGCCGGCGCTGTCGGCCGACGGCAAGATGATCGCGTACATCGCCAGCGATGGGGACGCCGTGAACCTGTACGTTCGCCGGGTCGCTGGGGGCGAGCGGATCCGTCTCACCGATGATTCCGCGTTCAAGGACGATCCGTCGTTCTCTCCGGACGGGGATCGGATCGCCTTCGCCCGGCGCCGCCCCGCTCCCGCGCGCCCCGAGATCTGCGTGATTCCCACGCTCGGAGGCAGAGCGATCCCGGTGATTGCGGACGGGCGTACGCCGGTCTGGTCTCCCGACGGCAACCATTTCGCTTTCATTCAGGCCCGTCGCGGCGAACCGGAGGCGCTGGCCGTGGCTGCCGCCGACGGATCGGAGATGCGGATCCTGCTGAAGGCCGACGCGGTGAATCCGTTCTTCAACCGTCTCGTGTGGTCGCCCGACGGCAGCCTCGTCGCCTTCTCCCGGAGCGGAGGTGGCGTCGCGCAGGAAATCTGGCTGATGCCGTCGGCGGGCGGCCAGCCCCGTCGCCTGTGGCAGGACCCGCCGGGCGTGGTCAGCGCCGATCCGGTCTTCACGCCAGATGGCCGCGGGATCGTTCACACGTCCAGTCGCGGCGGAGCCACGAATCTTTGGGTGATGCCGATGGATGGCACCGGTCCGGTACGTCTCACGTCGGGGTCCGGTCCTGATCAATTCCCGAGCGTCGCGCGCACCGGCGCGATTGCGTTTCAAAACAGCCGGACGCGGGCCACGCTGCTCGTCCATCGATTCGAAGGGGGAACGACGCGAACAGTGGCCACGCACCATTCCTTTCTCTGGGCGCCGGCCTTTTCGCCGGACGGACACGAGATTGCCTTTTCGCGCAATGAGGCCGACGGTTCCTGGCACGTCTGGACCGTACCGGCCGACGGCGGCGCGGCGCGGCAGATCACGTCGAGCCGGTTGCCCGAGATCTATCCTCGCTACACGTCGGATGGGTCGGCGATAGTTTTCCAGACGTGGGGCTCAGAGCCGCGACGGATCTGGCGCGTGCCGCGGGAGGGCGGGCAACCCGCAGCGCTCACTCCGCCACGCGGGGAGCACGACGAATACGCAGACATGTCGCCCGATGGGCGATGGCTCGCGTTCGCGCGGACTGAGGGCGGCACCACGCGCGTGTACATCTCGCCGGTGGCTGGAGGCGAGGCGCGGCGCCTGACCGAATCGTCGTCGACCACTCCACGCTGGTCGCCCGACGGCCAGTGGATCGCATACGGCGTCGACCGTTCGTTCTTTGGCGGGATCTGGCTGATCAAGGCTGACGGGACGGAACTGCACCGCGTGACGCAAACCGGCGGGTGGCCCGTCTGGTGGCCCGATGGGAAACAAATTGGCTATCAAATGGTGACGTCTGAGGGCAACACACAGATCGTGGTCACACGGCTCGATGGCGGTCAGACGCGAACGCTGGACGCGCTGCGCTTCTACGGGAGCAACTTCCCGTTCGATATCTCGCGCGACGGGCGGCAGCTGGTGGTGACCAACAGTCAACATCTGAGCGATGAAATCTGGCTGCTGGAATCGGCACAGGACTCAAAGAACCAAGGTCCCCCGAACTGATCAGCCAGCCGAGGTTTCGGTCGGCTCCTAGATTCGAGCGCCTCGGGCGTCTGGCGCGAGCGAAGCGCGGCGTTGAACTGCCTGCGTACCGCGGAGCGCATCACACCTGAACAGCCAGCGGCGACGCGACCGCTTCCGGCGCATAGCGTCTGAGGAGCGCCAGACCGATGGCGGCGCGCCGCACGCGCTCGCGCGACAAGGCGACTACGGTGGACTCGAGATGCAGGCCGCTGGGATACAGGGCAGGCGCGTTCCTGACGCCGAACTTGACGTAAATCGGGGCAGCCACGCGCACCAGCTCGGCGATCTCGTAGTACCGCACAGTCCCGCCGAAATCGTCCGGCGCCTCGACGTAGAAATCGATCGCGGCGTCGATCGCCAGCCGGATGGCCGCAATCTGCGGCAGCGACAGATCGACCGGCAGGTTGATCGACGTCGCGCCGAGATCCTCGAGTACGCGCGCGGTCGCGGCATTCGCCGCCGCCAACGTCACCGATATCTTCAGCACGAAATCGCCTGGCAGGTCGCCGGCCTTCTTCATCCTGCCGAGCACCATCAACTGCCCGATGTCGGCGACCAGCACCGAACGAACGCCCAGCTGCGCGGCATGCCGGACGTCCTCGATTCCGAAGGCCAGCTGATCGGCGCCGCGCAACGAGGAACCGAGCACCTTGCCCGACACGGTCGCGGCCTGCACGCCGACGTCCCAGTTGGCCCGCGGTCCGACGAACAGGCACACTTCTGTCCCCTGCGCCTGTCCCAGGGCGACCATCTGCTGGATCTCCGCGTCGGTCTGAAGCATCACGCCGCTGCCCTGGCTGATGCGATGAATCGGCACGACGTGATCGCGGGCGGCCGCTACGACCGCTTCCATCGCGCGCGGCCCCTCGCACGACGGGATTTCGACACGGTACTGTCCGCCGTCGTCGAAACGCTTATGCGAGGTTGGCAGGTCGTAGGCGTCGCGGGCGCACAGGTTCAGATCGTTGAGGATCGCGTCAGTGGTCCGCATGGTCGTTACCCTCGTATCGTAATCCTACAGGCAAGAATGGCCGCGGCCGGGGTTATCCTCTTCATGACCTGCATGTCGGCGCTGTACGCGCCGCTGGCCATGAGTCACCTATGAGCACACCCGATCGCCGCCGTTTCCTTTCGAGCCTCGGACGGACAGGGGCGTGGCTCGCCACGGCGTCCCGCCTGGATGTCATCGGCTACGCGCAGGCCGGCCGCGGGCCCGCGCGCGCGTTCGCTCAGCCGTCGCGGGCGCGCGCGGATTTCGACCGGCGGGTGCTGGGTGCCTTTCTGGAGCATCTGGGCCGCGCGGTTTACACCGGCGTGTTCGAGCCCGGCTCGCGCCTCGCCGACGCCAAAGGGTTTCGCACCGATGTCGCGCGCGAGGTGAAGGAGCTTGGCGTCCCCATCACACGGTATCCGGGCGGCAATTTCGTCTCCGGTTACAACTGGCTCGACGGCGGCGGCCCGAAGGCGCAGCGCCCGACCGTGCTGGAGCGGGCGTGGAATTCGCTCGAGACGAATCAATTCGGCACCAACGAGTTCGTCGACTGGTGCCGCGCGGTCGGGACCGAGCCCCTGCTGGGCATGAACTTCGGCACCGGGTCCGCGGAGATGGCGGTCGCCTACGTCGAGTACTGCAACCTCGATCGCGGTACGAAGTGGAGCGAGCTGCGGCGGTCGCACGGCTACACGCAGCCGCACAACGTGCGCTATTGGTGCCTGGGCAACGAGATGGATGGTCCGTGGCAGATCGGACAATTGCAGGCGCGCGACTACGGGCGCAAGGCGCGCGACGTCGCGCGACAAATGCGCGGCATCGACCGCGGGCTGCAGCTGATTGCCTGCGGATCGAGCGGCACCAACATGCCGACCTACCTGGTCTGGGACCGCGAAGTGCTGGAGGAGTGCTTCGATCAGGTGGACGCGATCTCGCTCCACGCCTATTACGGCAATACCCGGACGCTGACGGGGAACAGCGCCGCGCGATATCTGGCGATGAATCTCGACATGGATCGCCAGATTCGCGAGGTCGCCGCGGTGTGCGATTACGTTCAGGCGCTTCGGCGTTCGAGCAAGCGCATCTGGCTGTCGTTCGACGAGTGGAACGTCTGGTACCGCGCCCGCAGCGGCGACGCGGTTGACGGCCACCGCACCGCGGCGCCGCGCCTGCTCGAAGAGGTGTACAACCTCGAAGACGCGTTGCTCGTCGGCGGATTCGTCAACACGCTGCTCCGGAACGCGGATCGGGTCCGCGTCGGATGTCTGGCGCAGCTCGTCAACGTCATCGCGCCGCTCGTGACGAACGAGACGACGGTGCTGCGGCAGAGCACCTATTATCCCTATGCGTGGGCGCTCCGCTATGCGCGCGGCCGTGTGCTCGACGTTCGCGTCGAGGCGGAAACCTATCCCATCACCGCCGCTGGGCTTCAGGCCGACTTCGCCCGCAACGATCAGGTGCCGTTCGTCGACGTCGTCGCGACGCACGACGCGCAAAACGGTCAGGCGAGCGTGTTGATGCTGAACCGCGACGTGGAGGGCGAGCGCGAGCTGGTCGTGGAGTGGAAGGACATGACGCCAACCCGCGTGCTCGCGTGCGAGACGCTGACGGGTCCGGACCTGAAAGCGTTCAACACGTTCGACGAGCCCCGCCGCGTCGCGCCGCAGCGGCTCGAGCCGCCCGCGCCTGGAGCGCGGATGACGTTCAAGCTGGCGCCGCGTTCATACACGGTCGCGCAGGTTGCCGTGACGTAGACGAGATTCAATCTTGCCGGAGCGCGGCGACCGGATCACTCCGTACTGCGCGCAGCGCGGGAATCAGCGCCGCACCGGCGCACGCCGTGACGATGCAGAGCAGGCTGGCGGCGTAAGCGACGGGATCGAACAGACGGACGACCGTTCCAATCGGCGCAAACGTCGCCAGGAGCACAGCGCCGAGCGCGGCCGTCAGACTGCCGCCGAGGACTATCCCGAAGGCGACGGGACCGGCCCCCTGGGCCAGCACGAACGTGCCGATGCTTTGCCTGGTTGCGCCGAGCGCCATCCGCACGCCTATCTCCCTGCCGCGTTGCTCGACGAGATACGAGAGCACGCTGAACAGGCCCGATAGCGTCAGCACGAGCGCCAGCGTTCCAAGCACCAGCGTCAGCCAGAACGCGATGCGCAGAACGTACGCGACCATGAACGTGATGGTCCGCAGCGTCGTGACCTCGGCGATGTTCGGGTCGATCGCCTCGAGCCGCTCGACGAGCGCGAGGCGCGAGCTCTCGGGATCGCCGTGCACACGAACGGTGAGCGATGTCTGAGCAGCGTCGGCGGCGATCGGCACGTAGACAACGGCCTGGTTGGAGCTGACGAACCGGAAGCCCGGCACATCACGCGCGATGCCGACGACGTCGAAGGTGCGAGAGAGAAGTGGCGGTTCATCGGGCGGTGGCGCGCCGCCAGTCTGGTCCGGCTCGAGGCGCAGCGCCTGTCCGATCGCGTCGCGATCCGGCCAGAGACGGCGCGCAACGCTTTCCGACACGACCGCCACCGCGAGACTTGCGCTCCGCTCGTTCGGCATGAAGCCGCGTCCTCGTACGATGTCTATGCCGAGCACGCTGAAGTACTCCGGCGAGACGAACTGGTAGGCAGCCGCCGACTTGTCCGCCGTAGCCGCGGCGGAGGGGGAAGCTTCAGCGAAGGCCGCCCGCCCCCCGCCCAACGCCCCCGGCCACGAGGCCGCGACCGAGACGACCGACGGTTCGCTCTTCACGGCTTCGAGCAGGGTGCCACGCGCCTGCTCGTTCGCAATCGACACGAAAACGGTATCGGCCGTGCGGACTCCCGGATCGATCGTGGCGGCCCCCCACGCGCTGCGCAGGAAGATGGCAGAGCAGATGAGGAGCAGCACTGAAGCGGTCACTTGAAGCGCGACGAGCGCGTTCCGTGCGCGGCCGGGACGGGCATCACGCACCACCTCGCCGCGCATGGCCCGCACCAGTTCCACGCGAGTGGCCTGCAGCGCCGGCGCGAGCGCGAAGAACATGGTCGACACCATCGCGCCGCCCAGCAGGAACAGCGCGACCCGCCAGTCCGCTGGCGGCACCGCGAGGCGAATGTCGCCGATGGCCGGCGCCCAGGTGCTCGTCACGGCGTAGACGGCGGCGGTGAGCACGAGTCGTGAAATACCGAAAGCGAGCGCAGCGGAGACCAGCGCGAGCAGCAGGCTTTCGGTGAGCAACTGCCGGATGATGCGGTGCCGCGACGCTCCCATCGCCAGCCGGATGCCGATCTCGCGCTGGCGCGTGACGCCGCGCGCGAGCAGCAGGTTGGCGACGTTGGCGCACGCAATCATGAGGACGAGGCCGAACGCGAGAAAGAGCGGCGTAAACAGCAGCATCACGTCAGGCGTCAGCGGAACGGTACCCTGCCTGGGTTCGAGGATGAGGTTCGAGGCACGTCCCTCGACCAGGCTCGGGGCGGGCCGCACGAGAGAATGTTCAGCCGGCCGCTGCGAGTCCCACACGCGCAGCTCCGCCAGCGCCTGCTCGCGCGACAGCCCTGGTTTCAGCCGCCCGACGATGCCGATACCGACGCTGAGGTCTCGTCCGGCGTCGACGCGGCGAAAGTGGCCGGCCGCCGAGAGCGGCGCCCAGAAATCCGGCGGGGCGACGGTGAGCCCTCGAAAGGTTTCCGGCATCACGCCGACAACTTGGAACGGCGCTCCGTTCACGACGACCGTGCGGGTGAGAATGCCAGGATCGCTCGCGAAGTACCCCGACCAGGCACGATGGCTGAGGACAATCACCCGACCATCTCCACGCTCGTCGTCTGACGGTGCGAGCGGGCGGCCACGCGCCGCACTGACCCCGAGAACGCGGAAGAAGTTTCCCGTGACGACGGATCCCTCCATCCTCCGGCCATCGATCCGGCTGTTGACGTCCGTGATCCCGAATGCATCCGAGAACGCGCTCGTTTCGCGGACGAGCGCGTCATACTGCGAGCGCGTGAAGCTCGTGGGCGGCGCCTCGGCGGATCGCTGGCGCTCGACCGCGAACAACTCGCGCGGGTTGCGCACCTGGTCCACGCGAAAGATCACCTCGTTGAGGAAGGTGAACACGACGGCCACCAGCCCGAGGCCGAGTGCCACCGTCGTGACGATCGTCAGGGATACCAGCGGGGCGCGCCGGATCGAGCGACCCGTGTAACGGACGTCCCTCACCAGGCCGTCAACCAAACCTAGATTCATGATGTAGGGCGTCGACCCTAGCCCCTGCGGCGGTCGGCTGTCAATTCCGCTACCATACGCCCCTCAGACGCACTGATCAGGAGGCCAGGTCGTGACGCCCATCGGCAGCATCCGCCGGTTGCATCCGGATCTCGACGCGCTCATCCCGCCTGACGCGCAAGTCGAGCGACTCGCCAACGGGTTCATCTTTACCGAAGGACCGCTGTGGCGGCCGGACGGCGTTCTCTGGTTCAGTGACATCCCAGCCAATGTCGTTCATCAATGGTCCCCCGACGGGACGATCACCGAGGTCCTCAGGCCAGGCGGGTACGACGGCGACTCGCTTCCGCCGGGCTTCATCGGGCCGAACGGCGCGACGGCCGGGCCTGACGGGTCGGTTCTGCTGTGCCAGCACGGCAACCGCCGCGTCGTGCGGATCGATCGCCAGCGGAACGTGACACCAATTGTGGATCGTTTCGACGGCCGTCGCCTGAACAGTCCGAACGATGTCGTCTTCCGCTCCGACGGGCGGATGTACTTCAGCGATCCTCCCTACGGCCTTCCGAAGCAAGACCGCGATCCCCGCAAGGAATTGCCGTGGAACGCCGTCTTCATGCTGGCGGACGGCGAACTCCATCCGCTCGTCACGACGCACACGCGCCCCAACGGCCTCGGCTTCTCACCCGACGAGCGGACGTTTTATCTCGCGAATTCAGATCCGGAGCATCGCTATTGGATGCGCTATGAGGTCGATCGCGACGGCACGCTACGCGATGGTGTCGTCTTCGCCGACGTTTCACATGCGCCCGAGGCCGGGCTGCCGGACGGATTGAAGATCGATCGCCTCGGTCACCTGTACGCTACAGGCCCGGGCGGCATCTGGGTGTTTACGCCGGGCGGCGTTCACCTCGGGACCATCGTGCTGCCCGAGCAGCCGGCCAATCTCGCATGGGGCGACCCCGACTGGCAGACGCTGTATATCACCGCCGAGACGGCCCTGTATCGTCTCCGCATGCTCGTGGACGGCCAACGACTCGTTTATCAGGAGTAGCGGATGTCGCGTCCGATTCAGCTTCATGCCGATCTCGCGTTCGATCCCGAGCGCGAAGCGGAGGCGATTCACTACTTCGAAACCGTCTATCGTCCGGCGGCGATGCGATTCGAGGGATACGTCGACTTGCGCCTGCTCAAGCTCACCGCGGCGCTGGTGGGATCGGCGCCGGCGGGCGTCAACTACCGGTTCTCGATCGCCTTCACCCGCGAGGCCCTACGCCAGCAATGGGTCGCATCGGACGCCCATACGGAAGTGTGGGGGCATCTCGAGACGTTCCTGACCAGTCATGATTACGACTTCCTGTTGTTCGAAGTGATTTGACACGCGAGGTGCGCCGTGAAGCATGCCGCTCTGACGATTCTTCTTTTCCTCGCCGTGATGCCTGTGCCCCGAGCTCAACAGGCGTCGACCGGAAGCTCGCTGGCGAAGCGAATTGTGCACACGGACCCGTCCAGATTCCGATCGTCTCCCGCCGTGCACGGTGGTGCCGGTCATCTCGACTTCACCGCGCTGCTGACCGCGGCCGGGCAGGATACGCTGTTTTACTTCCTGCACCGCGGCGTGATCGCGCCGAAGAGCGGCATCGGCGCCCACTTCCACAATCAGTGTGAAGAGATGTTCGTCATCCTCGATGGCGAGGCGCAGTTCACGATCGATGGCCGCACGTCAACGTTGAGAGGCCCGGCCGGGGCCCCGACGCGGATGGGACACTCGCACGGCATCTACAACCCCACCGACGCACCCGTGCAGTGGCTCAACATCAACGTCACCGCCCTGAAGGGCGTCTACGACGCATTCAATCTGGACGACCCGCGCGCCGACGTCTCGCTCGATCCCATCCCGGCCTTCATGACGATGAAGCTGGATCGGACGGCGTTGCGCTCCGCTCCGGATCGTGACGGCGGCAAGGGGACGGCGCAGTACCGGCGGGCGCTCGGCCCCTCGGTATTCGCGACGACCTGGTCGTACGTCGATCATCTGCTGGTGCCGGCGAGCGGCTCGACCGGTGTCCGCACGCTTCCCGACCAGGCGGAGATTTACTACGTACTCTCCGGCGAAGGCGCAGTCACCGTCGGCGGCGAGACCGCGCCGGTTCGCATCGGTGACGCGTTGGCCGTTCGGCTCAACGAGCGCCAGTCATTCGCCGCCGCGGGCGGCGTGCCGCTCGAACTCTTGATCGTGGGTGTCTCGCGTGACATGGACAGCAAGGCGGCGATGACGATCACGCCGAGCGGCAGTCGAGGCGGCCGCGAGAATTTCTGAGATGTCACAGGAGTTGAGTATGCGGAAGACGATCCTCGATGTTCTCGCGCTTGCCACGGTTGCCGGTGTGCTCGGCATCCCCGACTGCACGACCCAGGCGCAGACCGCGGCGACTGTCGCGGCCCCGGGCCGCACGCCGCTCGCCGCACCCTCTGACAAGCTCGAGGACGCGCTGCTCGAATGGCCGTTGCCACCAGGCGAACAGGCGTACGGCAGGATTGACGGCAGGCATCTTCACCAGCTCGTCGAGGAACAGGCGGCGATCTCCCGTCGGTACCGCGATCAGGGTCATCCGAAATTCTGGGGACGCATCATCGGAACCTCCGCCGATGCGGAGAATGCCGCGTGGCTGGCCGGGAAGTTCAAGTCGTTGGGCATGAGCGACGTTCGCATTCAACCGCTGGATCTCGGCCCCCAATGGTTCCCGGAGAGATGGGAAGTGACCGTAACCGGCGGCGGCAAGACGATCGTGCTCGAGTCCGCGCAGCCCGACTATCGCGCTGCCGCGCTGCCGCCGGGTGGCATCGATGTCGAAGCGGTCTACGCGGGAATGGGGAGCGCCGCCGATCTCGTGGGCAAAGACCTCAAGGGCAAGGCGGTGTTCACCTACACGATGTTCGGCACGCACAACGAGGACGCGGTGAAGCGCGCCGACGAGAGTGGCGCCGTCGCGATCTTCGAGGCCGACGTGCTGCCGGGCAATATGCGCTACCAGGCCTATCCGTCGAACACCAGGGCCCCCGCGTTCACGCTCGGGGGCGAGGACGGCCTGGCGGTGCGCGACGTGATGGCGTCGTTGCCGCCGGGTCAGACCGCGCGCGTGAAAGCGACGCTCGATGTGCAGATGGTTCCCGGCCTCAAGACCTCTCTCGTCTGGGGAACGCTGCCAGGCGCTTCCGACGAAACGATCTATATCGTCGCGCATCGTGACGGCTGGTTCGAAGCGGCAGGGGACAACGCGGCTGGTGTGGCGGCGATGGTCGGTCTCGCCGAGTACTACGCCAGAATTCCGCAGGCACAGCGACGCCGCACCTTGGTCTTCATCGGCCTCGATGGCCATCACAACACCGGCCCTGGATCCGCCGTGGGCGGTGTGTGGTTGAACGACCCGGCGAACAAGGCGAAGCTCTTCGCCAAGACCGCGTTGTCGATCAACTGCGAGCACCCGTCGACGATTCAAACCTACGTGCGCCCGCGCTATATCTCCGGCGACGCGCTACGCTGGTCGAACATGTATGTGGCGCAGCAGTGGTACGCCGGCGGACCGTCTCGGCCCGAGTTGACCACCATCGCGGTGAAAGCGTTCAAGACCTTCGGCGTGCCGCTGCTCACCGAACCGAATCCGCGGCCGCCGGCAGGCGATCTGGGCCGCCTGTACCGCTTCACCCCCGGCATCGCGACCAGCGAGTTCTTCCACTACTTCCATACCGATCGTGAAACTCCCGAGACGGTACCGTGGACGGGTCTCCAGGCGACGACCCGGGCTTACGCCAAGATCGTGGATGAAGTGAACAAGCACCCGCTCAGCACATTCCAACGACCCGAGGAGCCTGCACCGCCGTCGCGGTAATCATCGACCGCGGTTGTCGAGCGGTCTCCTGACCGTGCGCTCCAGTCAGACGTGGGGCTGCATTGGCGGACTCGCCGCGCGATGTTCGGCCAGCATCGCCATGGCCTCGTCTGCGTACCGTCCATGGCGCAGGAGTTCGGCCATCAGGTGCATCGCGCGATCGATGTGCGTGAAGAACGCCTTGTAGCCTGCGCACAGATAGTTCAGTCCGGGCTCGCCGTCAGGCGTCGAGAGGAAGCGGTTTTTCGGGCACTCGCCGTGGCACGCGAAGCGGACCGTGCACTCACGGCAGTACTTCGGCAGCGTGTCTCGCTTGACGAGCCCGAATGTCCGCTGCTGCTCCGAGTTGACCAGCTGCAGCATGTGCACCTGCTGGATGTTGCCGAGCAGGTGCTTGGGTTCGACGAAGTGGTCGCACGAGTAGACATCGCCGTTGTGCTCGAGCGCTAGCGCGCTGCCGCACGTCTCCGAGAAGATGCACATCGATGCCGGCGCGCCGAGCCATGACGCCAGCGCCGCATCGAACATCTGCACGTACACCGCCCCGACGTCACGCTTGATCCATTCGTCGAAGATCGCGATCAGGAAGCGGCCCCACTGCTCGGGGGCAACCGAGCGGCTGGTGACGTGGGTGCCTTCGAGCACATGCAGTGGACGCGGATCGCTGCCGCGCTCGCCCCATCCCTGGTTCGCCAGCGGGAGCAGCTGCTCGGTGACGCGTTCGACGATCGGGATGAACTGGATGAACGCGGTCTTCAGCTCGTCGCGGAAGAAACGATAGACCTCCACCGGGTGGTCGGCATTCGCCGCATGCACGGTGCACATGACGTTGACATCCACGCCGTGCCGGTTCAGACACCCAAACCCGCGCATGACCTCGTCGAACGATCCCTGGCCTCCCTTGTCGACGCGATAGGCATCGTGAAGTTCGCGCGGGCCGTCGACACTGAGTCCCACCAGGACGTTGTGCCGCTTCAGAAAGGCGCACCACGCGTCGTCCAGCTTGGTGCCGTTGGTCTGGAGCGTGTAGGTGACCTGCTGTCGCGGCTTTCTGTACTGCTGCACGTAGGCGATCGAGCGCTCGAAGAACTCGAGCCCCATCAGCGTCGGCTCGCCGCCTTGCCAGCCGACGATCACGTCGGGGCTCGATTGCGACTCGAGCAACTGGCGGATATAGGTCTCGAGCAGATCGTCGGCCATGCGGAACCGACTGCCCGGATAGAGCATTTCCTTGGAGAGGAAGAAGCAGTACTTGCAATCGAGATTGCAGACTGCACCGGTCGGCTTGGCGAGCACATGAAAATCGGCGCGGGCCATGGAGGGCAGCTGAATCGGAGCCATGTTGCGTCCCTTTGGCAAGGGCCGAGCCAGAACGCGCGAGCCCAGAGGGTAAAAAACGCACCGGAATCCGCGCCGTCACGGCCGGCGGTGAGATGGCCGGAGCGCTCTCAACAGGTTGTCAGGCCGCGGTTCCACGCCCAGCCTGGTTTGGCGGGACCGCCGCCGGAGCGGCGGGCGCCGCGTACCATTGGCTCTTCGGCACCACCTTTAACTCGTCCGGGTCCGATTCGTAGTTCGGCGATGTAATCTGGACGCCGTACTCGTTGAAGGCATCGAGGATGTTGGCGTGAAGCGCGTGCAGGATCGGTACGCGCTGCCGCGGCTGGTCCAGGCAGACCAGCACTGTGTACTTCACATAGAAATCCAGCAAGGCGGTCTGCCGGACGACGGGCGGCGGTTCCCTGCGAATCCCCGGCGTGCGACTGGCCGCTAGCATCAGAAGCGCCTCGACCTGTCGCCACGGCGTGTTATAGCCAATCGTCACCGACGTTGACACCTTGACGCCCTCGCGCGCCGCGAACCGCGAGTAGTTGATGGTGGATGTGGAGACAACGAGCGCGTTCGCGATGGTGATCGATTCCCGCCGTTCGGTCTTGATCTTCAGCGAGAGGAACCCCAGGTGCTCGACGGTGCCTTCGATCTCGCCGATCTTCACGAAATCGCCGATAGCGAGCGCGCGCGAATAGGTAATCGTCAAGCCGCTCATGATCTGATTCATGATTCCCGAGGAGCCCAGCGAGACGATCACGCCGATGAAGACGCTGACGCCCTTGAAAGCGTCCGAGCTGGAACCCGGCAGGTACGGATAGGCCACGACGAGAGCGAGGAGCCATAGCAGCACGGCGACGATGCGTCGCGTGGGATGGGCAGTTTCCGGATAGATGCCGCGCACGACCACGCGTTCGTGCTCGATGGCGTCGAAGAGGTAGTTCGACAACCTGACGAAAAACCGCGTGATGACGACGATCGCCACGACCGTCAGCAGGTCGGGCAGGGAATCCAACACGCGCCGGCCGGCCGACAGACCGGCTGTGACCAGGGCGCTTCGGAGCGATTCGCCCCAGGGCCGCGTGTAGGGAAACCTGCGCAGCAGGAAAGTCAGCCACGGATAGGTGATCACCAGCACGACCAGCATGGCAATCGTGTCGAGGGCACGCATCAGGATCTCGGGCAAACGTGAGGCGCGGACGATGTCGGCGCCTCGCGTCAGCTTCTGGAGATGGTGCTCGGTCGTCCGACTCAACCGCCGCGCAGTCGCACGATGACCGCGGCGCACGAGCCACAGCAGGCCGCCATAGACAAACGTCCCCACCAGGGCGAGCAAGCCGGCACGCAGCAATTGACGCGGCTGCCGCAGTTCGACCGCCTCGTCGAACGCTCGCTGGAGGCGGGCGACCGTCTCGGCGGACACCCCGTCCAGGGTTTCTCCTGCGAGCGTGTCCACGTCCGCCGGCAGAATGGCGAATACGGCAGGCTCACCGATGTTGACGCTCACGGCATCTCCGACACGGCCGGTGGTCACGCGCGCGTCAGGTGAGGTTTCCACGACCCGATCGATGAACAGAACCGCCGCCGCGGCCCGTTCTGCCGGCGTCCGCCCCAGCACGGTGGCCCGAAATACGACGATCGGGCGGTTGGCATACATGAGCGTTGCCGGCTGGCCGGCTGATCGTGCGTCTGCGACGGCCGCCGCGGTGGACGGTGTCTGTGGTCGTCCTGGCTGTGCCGCGAGCACGATGAGTGCTGCGGTTCCGACTGTAATCAGGCGCATTCGCGTGCGGTGTGACATCACGGTCTCTGACGCGGCATCCCTGGGTGCTCCCACAGCCTGCCGTGGCTCGTGACCAACGGCGGGAAGTCACGCGCAGAAATCCTCGAAACCTCAAGCCGGTGCGCAGTCCCGATCTGACGCGAGCACACCGCGTACCCGGCGCTCAAGAAGCGGCGCGCATGCCGAATTCGCATAGGTCCGACGGGTCGGTGTCGATAGGCTCGGCGGATGGCGGAAGAAACGAGAGAACACGCGCGTCTCGGGGAGATCCGGGAGCACGGAGTGCCATGGCGTAAATGGGGACCGTACCTCAGCGAGCGTCAATGGGGCACGGTCCGCGAGGATCGCAGCCAGACCGGCGATGCCTGGAACAACTGTTCGCACGATCAGGCGCGGTCGCGTGCCTACCGGTGGGGGGAGGACGGCATCGCCGGCATATCGGACGACGGCCTGCGGCTCTGCTTCGCCCTGGCGCTGTGGAACGGCCGCGATCCGATCCTGAAAGAGCGGCTGTTCGGCTTGACCAACGGCGAAGGCAATCATGGCGAGGACGTCAAGGAGTGCTACTACTACCTGGACAACACGCCGACGCATTCCTACATGCGGATGCTTTACAAGTATCCGCAGCGCGCGTTTCCCTACGACGACCTGGTACGAACCAACAAAGCGCGAGGTCGACTCGATCCCGAGTACGAATTGATCGACACGGGCGTGTTCGACGATGACGCCTACTTCGACGTCGCAGCCGAGTACGCGAAGCGCACGCCCGAGGATCTGCTGATTCGGATCACGGTGGCGAATCGCGGCTCGGCCGACGCCGTCCTGCACCTGCTGCCGCAGCTCTGGTTCCGCAATACCTGGTGGCTCGACGGCATCCGTCCGTCGGTCGAATCACGGCGTTCTGGCCGCCGCGCCGCCATCGAAGCCGTCCATCCTGACCTCGGGACTTATGTGCTGGCGTGCGATCGGGACGTGCCCCTGCTGTTTACCGAGAACGAAACCAACGAACGCCGCGTGCTTGGGCACGAGACGAATCAGTCTCCGTTCGTCAAGGATGGCATCGACGATCGCGTCGTCCACGATCGCGTGGACGCGGTGAACGCCGCGCGCGGCACGAAGGCGGCCGCATGGTTCACGCTGACGGTGCCCGCCGGAGGCGTGCAGACCGTTCGGCTGTGTCTCGCCGCGGCAGAAGAGGATGCGGCGGATCCGTTCGCGGACTTCGATGAGGTGTTGCGCGAACGCGCGCAGGAGGCCGACGAGTTCTACGACGTCGTGCTGCCCGAGACGGCGACCTGGGAGGCCGCCGATGTCGCGCGGCAGGGGTTTGCCGGCCTGCTCTGGAGCAAGCAGGCGTATGTCTACGATGTGGCAGCCTGGATCGCCAGCGGCTCGGCGAGCCGCAATCAAGGATGGACGCACCTGGCAAGCGCCGACATCATCTCGGTGCCCGACAAGTGGGAGTACCCCTGGTTCGCGGCGTGGGATCTGGCGTTCCACTCGATCGCGCTCGCGTTCGTCGATCCTGATTTCGCGTTCGATCAGCTCGAGCTGCTGCTCGGCGAACGCTACATGCATCCAAACGGACAGATTCCGGCGTACGAGTGGAACTTCGGCGACGTCAACCCGCCGGTGCACGCGTGGGCGACGCTGTTCATCTATCGCCTCCAGGGGCGAGATCTCGGACCGGATGTGATCGATCGGATGCGCAGGCTGTTTCACAAACTGTTGCTGAATTTCACCTGGTGGGTGAACCGGAAGGATCGTCTCGGGCGGAACGTGTTCGAAGGGGGCTTCCTTGGCCTCGACAACATCGGCGTGTTCGATCGCAGCAAGCCGCTGCCAACCGGCGGAACCCTGGACCAGGCCGACGGCACCGCCTGGATGGCGCTCTACGCCCAGACGATGCTCGACCTGTCGATCGAGCTGGCTCGGCACGATCCGGTCTACGAGGATTTCGCGATCAAGTTCTACGACCATTTCATCTGGATTGCCTCGGCGATGGACCGCGTCGGCGACGGCGCGGGGATGTGGAACGAGGAGGACGGCTTTTTCTACGACGTGCTGCGGCTGCCGGACGACACCGGCGTGCCGCTCAAGGTCAAATCGATGGTCGGACTGTTGCCGCTCTGCGCCATCACCGTGTACCCGCACGACGTCGTCGACAGGCTGCCGCGGTTCGTGGAGCACGTGCGCGCCTTCAACCGCCACCACGCCGGCGCCGTGCGTGCGATCAACCTGCCGGGCCGGGCCGGCGTCCAAGGGCGATTCATGCTGTCGATCCTCGACGAGTCGAAGCTGCGACGCGTGCTGGCGCGGCTGCTCGACCCGGCGGAATTCCTCAGCGATTTCGGGATTCGTGCGCTGTCGCGCCGTCTGGCGGACGCGCCGTACGAGTTCAGCTATGGCGGCGAGCGCTTCTCGGTCACCTACCGGCCAGCGGAATCCGACTCGGGGTTGTTCGGCGGCAATTCCAACTGGCGTGGACCGATCTGGCTGCCGGTCAACGTGCTGATCATCCGCGCCCTCCTGCAGTCCTACACGTTCTACGGCGACGAGTTCCAGGTCGAATGTCCGACCGGATCGGGCCGGCTCATGACGCTGGCGCAGATCGCCGACGACATCAGTTCCCGCCTGATCTCGATCTTTGTGCCCGACGCGAACGGCCATCGCCCGGTTCACGGCGGCGTCCGGAAGCTGCAGGACGATCCGCACTGGCGGGACTTCGTCTTGTTCTATGAGTACTTCCACGGCGACAACGGCGCCGGCATCGGCGCCAGCCATCAAACCGGGTGGACCGCGCTGGTGGCCGGCCTCATCGCGCTGTTTGGAACGCTCTCGTCGGAGAAACTGAAGCAGGAAGGCGCGGCGGCGATCGCCCGCCCCGCCGCAGCGCGATAACGGCTCCCCAGTGAGTCGACGCCGGACGCTAGACACAAATAACTTTCCACGGTAAAGTTTGCTCCGCGTTCGCTTGTCGAGCTGAGAGGAGAGATGTCGAAGCGTCGGACGGAGATCTGGATCGCGCTGATCGTCGGGGTCGTCTGCCTGATACCCGCGGCGGTTCTGGGGCTCTGGGTGTACGTGAGCGTCACCGCGACGCTGCTGCACCCGGACGCGCGGGACGTGCCATCGGTGACGCATTCGGCGCCGTTGCCAACGTGGTCCGACGCCGTGGAACGGGGGCGGCAGATCGTCCGTGCGAGCCTGACCGAGAAGAACCTGCCGGGACTCTCGGTGGCGGTTGGCGTTGGCGGCGACATCGTGTGGGCGGAAGGCTTTGGCTGGGCCGATCTCGAGAAGAAGGTGAAGGTCGAGCCGGGAACGCGGTTCAGGATCGGCACCGCCTCGACCGCGCTCACATCTGCCGCGGTCGGCCTGCTGCTGGAGAAAGGCCGGCTGAACCTCGACGACGAGATTCAGCCGTACGTGCCGACGTACCCCCAGAAACAGTGGCCCGTGACACTGCGCCAGTTGATGGGACATGTGGCCGGCGTCAGGAACGATGGCGGCGACGAGGGGCCGCTGCTCTCGGCGCATTGCGAACGTCCGGTCGAGGGCGTCCAGGCGTTTGCGAAGTATCCGCTGCTGTTCGAGCCGGGGACCCGTTACCGTTATTCGAGCTACGGCTGGATTCTGATGAGCGCGGTGGTCGAAGCTGCCGCTGACGAGCCGTGGCTCACGTTCATGCGGAAGCAGATCTTCGAGCCGCTGCACATGGACGACACCATCGCTGATTCCGCGTCGGAGGCGATCGCGAATCGGGCGACGGCGTACTTCCCAAGGTTCGGAGGGGATCCCCGCTACGGCCCGGATCTGATGCGCGAGATCGACTATTCCTGCTACGCGGGATCGAGCGTGTTCCTTTCGACGCCGTCCGACCTGGCGCGCTTCGCGATGGCGATCAACAGCGGCACGCTGCTGCAGCCGGGCACGGTCCAACTATTCCAGACGTCGCAGCGACTGGCCTCGGGAGAGGAGACGGGTTACGGTCTGGGCTGGGATCTCGAGACCGTCACGCTCGCCGGTGAACACACGCGCGTGGTCGGCCACGATGGCGATTCGCTCGGCGGGATGGTGGCGTCCTTCATGACGTTCCCGGAGCACGGGCTCGTCGTGTCCGTGATGTCGAACACCTCCTACGCGGACACGTTTGCTGTTGCGGTGAAAATCGTGCAGGCGTTCGCGGAACAGGGCAATAGTCCAGCGCGCAAGTGATGCCAGAGGAACATTCGTCGGCTTGGTCATTTCGCGACGAAGCACACGCTCATCGATGTGAGTAAACAGCACAACGTGTGCCTAGGATTCCCACCGCAGAGTCACGACAACCGACTCTGTTCTGACAGCCTTCTCGTGGCGCGACGCTGCGACCAGAAATAGCGCGTTCGCGATCGGCTGCCATACGTTGAGAGCTCACAACTATCCGTGATCGACTACGTGGTTGGCGTTGCCGTATCTCCAGGGCAGCCGTCTCGACCGAGTCGCAGCGGCACCGCTCTTGTAGCTTGAAAACAAAAGAGATGGGCTTCTTCGAAAAGTCGGGGAGGACGAAGATGAATCCAAAACAAATGCTGGCGGGCCGTTACTGGCGGACTCTGCTGGTGATGCTGTGTGCTTTCTCGCTCGGCGTTGGCGATGCCGTCGCTCTGGCATCTGTTCAGCAGCCAGCGGCGCCGGCGGCCGCACCTGCGGACTACGTTTACTCGCCTGACCAGCTCGATTCGCTCGTCGCGCCCATTGCACTCTATCCGGACCCGCTGCTGGCCCAGACATTGGCCGCATCGACGTATCCGCTCGAAATCGTTCAGCTCCAGCAATGGCTCGCGAAAAACTCGGACATGAAGGAAAAGAAGCTCGCCGAGAAGGTCGCCAAGCAGCCATGGGATCCGAGCATCCAGGCGATGGCCATGCTCCCGAATGTCGTCAAGCGCCTGGCAGACGATATCCAATGGACCACCGAGCTCGGCAACGCGTTCCTCGCGCAGGAAGCGGATGTGATGCAGGCCGTGCAGCGCATGCGCGTCAAGGCGCAGAGCACCGGTCAGTTGAAATCCACGCCCGAACAGGTCGTGAAAACCGAGGTGATCGAAAGCAGGAACGTCGTCGTGATTGAACAGGCGAACCCGCAGGTGGTGTACGTCCCCTCCTACGATCCGGTCGTGGTGTACGGACCGGCGGTGTACCCCTATCCTCCGATTTACTACCCGCCCGTGGGGGCCTATGCGGCTGGCGCGGCCATCTCGTTTGGCGTCGGGGTCGCGATGGGTGCGGCGTGGGGCGGCGGATGGGGCTGGAATGCCGGCTGGGGACACAACGACATCAATGTGAACTACAACAACAACTTCAATCGGAACGCGAACATCAACCGCGGCGCGGGTAACCAGTGGCGGCACCAACCGCAACACCGCGGCGGCACTCCCTACCAGAATCGGGCGACTGCGAACAGGTATGGCGGCACGGCGCGCGGCGATTCTATGGCCAGCCGCCAGGCCGCTCGGCAGACTGCGCGGCCTGTCGGCACATCCGGCGTCGCTGGCCAGGCCGGCGCTGCCCGTGACCGCGCCAGTCAGGCAGGCAGTGCGGCGCGTGACCGAGCCAGCCAGGCAGGCGCTACGGCCCGTGACCGCGGCGCCAACGCCAGCAGCCGCGCTGCTGGAGCGGGAGATCGCATCGGACAGCGTGATGTCCCGCGCGCGAATGGTGGAAGGGAATCCGCGTTCGGCGGTTCCGACAGGTTCAGCGGTTCCAGCGCGCGCGAACGCAGCAGCCGCGGCTCGTCCAGCATGGGCTCTCGGGGCGGCGGCGGCTTCAGTCGCGGCGGCGGCGGCGGCTTCAGCCGTGGCGGCGGCAGCCGTGGCGGTGGCAGCCGTGGCGGCGGGCGTCGGTAACGCGAACCAGAACTACGAAGCAGAGGAGTAGACCGATGAGGCCAACTTTCATCTCCCGACACTTCTTCGGCGGTTCGTTGGTAGCGCTCGGCGCAGTCGCATTCATGTGTGTCAGCGCCACCGGCCTCCGCGGCGCGACGCCGGCCGCCGCCGGCGCGCTCCCGGGTGCTCCGGCTCCGACTGCAGCCATCAAGAGTTTTGCAACACCGGAGCAGGCGGCGAATGCCCTTGTCGGCGCTGCTGAACGATTCGACGTCAGCGCCCTCAAGGAGCTCTTCGGGCCCGCGATCGACGACATCATTCTGACTGGTGAACCTGCGCAAGGGCGTCAGCGAGCGAGCGACTTCGTCGCGAAATTCCGCGAGAAGGAGAGCATCTCGCTGGACAAGAACAAGACCCGGGGGTTCCTGCTCGTCGGCAACCAGGACTGGCCGTTTCCCATTCCACTCGTGAAGCGAGCGGGTCGGTGGTCGTTCGACGCATCGGCCGGCCGACAGGAGCTTCTCTATCGCCGCATTGGCACCAATGAGCTCGATGCGATCACGATTTGTCGCGGGTACGTCGAGGCACAACAGGACTACGCGCTCCAAGGGCGCGAGCGTCACGGTGTCAACCAGTACGCGCAGCACATCATCAGTACGCCCGGCAAGCAGGACGGGCTGGCCTGGCAAAACCCTGACGGCACGTGGGGCGGGCCAATCGGCGAGCCGATCGCTCGTGCGATCGCGCACGGCTACAGCAAGGGCGAGCCGTATCACGGCTATGTTTTCAAGATTCTCACCGGCCAGGGGCCGGCTGCCCCGCTTGGACAATTGGACTACGTCGTGAAGGGCGTCATGATCGGCGGGTTCGCGCTCGTCGCCGCCCCCGCCGAGTACGGTGTCACGGGCGTGCAGACGTTCATCGTCAGCAACGACGGCGTGGTGTATCAAAAGGACTTGGGTCCGACAACGCGCGAGCAATTCGCCAAGATGGAGCGTTTCAATCCAGACCGGACCTGGACGCCGGTCGAGGAAGAATAGGCCACTCAGCAACCCGCCCGCAGTCACGTCGCGCCTCTCAGCGCGTCGTGACTGCTCCCCACATCTGGTCAGACTCCCCCCGGATCGAGATCTCGCTTTCCTGACAGGTCCCGACTGACCGCGCGATCGAAGACACCGCTTTATTGCGGCAAAAAAGCCCCGGCGGAGCACCCGGCGTGTTCGCATGTTCGTCGGGCCAGGCGTTATCGGCCGGTACGGCGTGTGCTCGAACGTGCCCCGTGCGTACCGCGGTGCAGAACCCCCGATGAGCGCTGCTCCGCCCGGCGCGCAGCGGTTGTGCGGTGCCGCTTTGTGCTCATTGCTCGCGATGTCAAGCGCGAACGCGCAATCGCTGCAGTCTGGGGGCCAGATCCCACCGCCGGCGGCGGCTGCCGCGGCGACGGACCCACAGACGCCCAGCGCGCCGAGCGCTGCGGTTCCGGCAGGTACTGGACAGAACCGCATGTCCTGCCAGTCACGACCGGGCGAGCGGCAACACTGTGCTGCGGACACATCGAGCGGCGTGGCGCTGCTGAAATCGACCGGCACCGCCCCATGCCTGCTCGGGAAGACATGGGGGTACGACGACACGGGGATCTGGGTTTCGGATGGCTGCAGCGGCGAGTTTCTCGCGGGCCCCGAGCAAGAGCAATCGAAGGAGAAGGAGAAACCGCCCGAATACATTCCGAACCTGGGATTCCTCCTCTATTCGGGCGAGAAGGGCGAAATCTACTTCCGGCTCTTCAGCTACGCGCGCTACTTGAATCAGCTGTCGCTCGATCCGACCTATGTCGACGCCTTCGGCACCACCCGAAACGTGCAGCTCCGCCAGGACATTCAGCTGCAGAAATTCTTCGCGCCATTCAGCGGGTGGTTCCTCACGCCAAAGTTTCGCTACTACCTGTATGTCTGGTCGTCGAATCCCTCGCAAGGCGATCCCGCGCAGGTCGTCGGCGCCGGAAACCTGAGCTACACCTTCAACCGATTTGTGACGCTTGGAGGGGGCATCACGTCGCTCCCGGCCGTACGAAGCACGGAGGGGCAGTTTCCGTACTGGCTCGGGGTCGACGACCGCATGATGGCTGACGAGTTCTTCCGTGGCTCGTACACGGACGGTGTCTGGCTGAAAGGTGAGCTCAACACCAAGGTCAAGTACATGGCCATGGTCGGAAATAACCTGAGCATTCTCGGCGTCAGCGCGACGCAGCTCGATAACAAGCTCGACACCCAGTCATTCATGGTGGGTTGGTTTCCGACGACCGGGGAATTTGGCTTGTACGGGACCTTCGGCGATTACGACGATCACCAGAAGGTCGCGACCAGGCTGGCCGGTCATTACACGCACAGCCTCGAAGACCGGCAGATGCAGCCAGGCCAGAACGCGATCGAGAACACCCAGATCCGTTTGACCGACGGCAGCGTCGTCTTCACGCCGGATCTGTTTGGTCCCGGCATCACCGTCGATTCCGTCGACTACCAGATGATGAGTGTCGACGCCGGAATCAAGTATCACGGCGTATCGATCGAGGCGGAGTACTACCGCCGATGGCTGACCGATTTCACGGGCGTCAACACCGCCTCGATCGCGTCGGTCACCGACAACGGGTATCAGGTGCAGTCGTCAGCGATGGTCGTGCAGAAGACGCTGCAGGTGTACCTGAGCGCCTCGCAGATTCTTGGCCGCTTCGGCAACGCGTCCGAGCTGCGCGCCGGCGGCAATTGGTACTTCACCAACCAGCGCGGCCTGCGACTGAACGCGGAGTGGCTGCACCTGGTCCACTGCCCGGTCGGATACACCGCTGTTCCGTATCCGGTTGGCGGCAACGGCAACCTGTTCCACGTCAATGTCGAATTGCAGTTCTAGCCGATTCCCAGAACGAACGAGATGCTTCCCAACAGAACCAGCCGCAACGCCGCTGCTTTGCTGATCGTCGTGTTGGCCGCTGTCGCGGCGCTGGCGGTCGTACCGGGCGTCAGGCGCGCACCGCCGCCGCCGACGGACCGTCCAGAGTTCGATGACTCGCACTTTCATCTCACCAACTACATCCAGGAGGGCATCGACGTTCGTACGTTCCTGCAGATCATGGGCACTCGCGTCCGTCGTTCGACGCTGTTCGGCATTCCACTGCAGCAGCAGTGGTCCTATGCCAACTCCGAGAGTTTCGCACCGACTTATTACCTCCAGAGCGACGCGCCGCTCTACTACTACTCGTTCACCGACGCCTACATCGCCACCGCCTACCGTTCGCTGACGGCTGACGAGCGCGCTCGGTTCGATCCGATGATCACCGGCTTCAATCCCGCCGACATGTACGGCGTCGATCACATTCGCCGGGTGTTGCAGACGTTTCCAGGCGTCTTCTCGGGAATCGGCGAGTTCACCATCCACAAGGAGTTCGTCTCCGCGAAAATCTCCGGGGAAACCGCCAGCCTCGCGAACCCGGCGCTCGACCGCATCCTCGACTTCGCGGCGGAAGTCGGGCTCGTCGTCCTGATTCACAACGACATCGACGTGCCGTTCGCAACCGCAGGCGCCGAGCCCGTGTACCTGTCCCAGATGAAGGCGCTGCTGGCGCGCCATCCGAACGCGACGATCATCTGGGCGCACACCGGTCTGGGGCGGGTTGTCCAGCCGGTCGGCGTATCGGCCGGCGCCGCGGTACGCTCCTCCAACCACATCGGCATCGTCGAAGCCATGCTCACCGACCCTGCGCTTCGACACGTCAACTTCGACATTTCCTGGGACGAGGTCGCGAAGTACGCGGTTGCGACGCCGGACACCATCTCGCGAATGGCGGCTCTGCTCGACCGCTTTCCTGATCGTTTCCTCTTCGGGACCGACACGGTGGCACCGGCGGGAGCGGCGCCGTACTACCGCGTCTTCGACCTGTGGCAGCCAGTCTGGCGGCTGCTGACGCCCGAGACCGACGCCAAGGTGCGAAAGGGGAACTACGAGCGCATTTTCGATGCAGCGCGCCGGCGTGTTCGCGAATGGGAACACGTCAACGTGCACTGAGTGAACACAAGAAGGAGTAGCGGAGATGAAGATGATTCGAACACGGCGCCAGATGATCGGGATCGCCGGTGCCTGGGCCGTCCTGACACTGGGTGTCGGCCCAGCGAACGCACGCGCGCAGAGCGCTGCCGCGGGGAGCGAAGCCACGGCCACGCAGCCGCCCACGACGACGACCACGACCACGCAGAAGCAGCCGCCCACGACGACGACGGCGACGACGACGACGACCGGTTCGCCCACGCTCGAAATTTACGGGTTCGGCCAGGCCGATGCGATCGTGGACTTCAGGAGGAACAACCCTGATTGGTACGACGTCAACCGGCCATCGAGGCTGCCATCGTTCGCCGGTGAATTCGGCGACAACGGCCACTTTTATTTGAGCCCGCGACAGAGCCGTTTCGGGGCCAAGGGCGTGCTGCCGACCTCGGAGGGAGATGTCACTGCGACGTTCGATTTCGACATGTTCGGCGTCGGCCGCGACGCCGGGCTGACCACGATTCGCCTGCGCAACGCCTGGGGCCAGTGGAAGCAGGTGGGCGGCGGCCTGAGAGACAGCCAGTTCATGGACGGCGACGTCTTCCCGAACATTCTCGAGTACTGGGGTCCGGATGGGATGCTCTTCTACCGGAACACACAGGTGTTCTGGGAGCCGTTCAACGATGGCATGTCGAACGCACGGGTCGCGATCGAGAACCCGGGCGCAAGCGGTGATGCGGGCTTGCTATCCGACCGCATCGAGCTTCAGAACGTCAGAGGGCGTTTTCCGATGCCCGACATCACCGGCCACTATCGGTGGGGCAGGCCGTGGGGATACCTGCAGCTCGGCGGCGCGCTTCGCTACATCGCCTGGGACGATCTTCTCCCGAGCGACCCCTTCGATCTGGCCGGGCATGTGTGGGGGTGGGGAGTCAGCGTCAGCTCCAACGTCAACGCGACTGAGAATGATGTGCTCCGGCTGCAGGTCATTTGGGGAAGGGGCGTCGAGAACTACTTCAACGACGCACCCGTTGACGTCGGCATCAAACGCAACCCGGGAAACCTGCGCACCCCGGTCACCGGCGAAGCGCTGAAAGACTTTGGCATGTCCGCCTACCTGGATCACAGATGGAACAGCGAATGGACGTCGGCCATTGGCTATTCGCGTGTCGACATCACCAACAGCGATCTCCAGACGCCCCTCGCGTTCAAAGTCGGACAGTACGCATCGGGGAATCTGCTGTGCACGCCGGTCAAGAACGTGCTGATCGGCGGAGAGTTCCAGTGGGGCAAGCGGGAGAACTTCTCGGACGGGTTCTCCTTCAACGATTACCGTGTGCAGTTCTCGCTCAAATACAACTTCTCGTACAAGATCGGAGGGTAAGGATGGACAGGAAACTATCGTTCTGGCGCATCTCGCTCGCCGGCGTTGTCATTCTCGCGGCAGTCGGCGCGTACGCGCTATCGGCTCAAAACCGTGCCGGCAGTCCGCAGGCCGCGGTCAACAGCGCCTTCGAGCAGTTCAAGGGGCTCAAGGAGGGGAAGAACGCCGACTACATTCCGGCTCTCGCGAAGGTGGATCCGAATCTGTTCGGCATTGCGTTGGTGACGACAGACGGCAAGTCGTACTTCGCCGGTGACATCAAGACGGAAGTCTCGATTCAATCGATCTCCAAGGTGTTCACGATGGCTGAAGTCATCCAGGCACAGGGACTCGAGTCGATCGAAAAGCGCATCGGCGTCGACGCCACCGGCGCCAGATTCAATTCGATCATCGCCGTCGAAAGCGTGAAAACGATCGTCGGCGCTGGTGCGCCGGAAATGAATCCGCTCGTGAACCCCGGCGCGATCACCGCCACCAGCATGGTGAGGGGCGCGACGCGAGACGAGGTGTGGAACAAGATCATCGGCACCTACAACGACTATGCGGGGCGGCAGCTGACTGTGCTGGCCGATGTCTACAAGTCCGAGGCGGACACGAACCAGCGCAATCAGGCGATCGGTGCGCTGATGTTCGCGTACGGGTACATCAAGAGCGACTGGCAGCAGGCCGTCGATCTGTATACGCGACAGTGCGCCGTCGGCGTCAACGCCAAGGACCTCGCGATGATGGCCGCCACGCTGGCCGCCGGTGGCAAGAACCCGATCACGGGCAAACGGGTGCTCGATGAATCGAAGGTGCCGGGCGTGCTCGCGGTAATGGCGACCGCCGGACTCTACGACGATTCCGGGAAGTGGCTGTATCACACGGGACTGCCTGGAAAGAGCGGCGTCGGCGGCGGGATCATCGCCGTGTCTCCCGGCAAATTCGGCATCGCCGTCGTGTCGCCTCCGCTGGACGACGCCGGCAACAGCGTGAAGGCGCAGAAGGCGATCACCGCGATATCGAACGCGCTTGGCGGAAATCCCTACCTGGTCAAGAACGCATCGAAGGGGTTGCCTGCTGAAACGGAGCGCTGAGCGTCCTCGAAAAGGCCTTTCAGACTTCCGTAAGGAGGTCTGAACGGCGCTCCGTCTGTCGGCTAGAGTTTCTCGATTCTCTCGATGTCCGGCAATATCCATTTCTTTTCGAAGAACGCCAGCTCGGGTCCGTACAGGCGAAACAACACTTCCAACCCCACGCTGGCATGTGTCGGTACCCAGTTCGATTCCTTCCCCGCGGGCGCCCTGGGCCCGAAATACACGTCGCACGATCCGTCGTCGTTCTTTTGCAGCCCCGGCGTGTTGGAGGACCGGCTGGACCATTTCATGTCGCGAATCAGCGCGTGCGTGGCCCGGTCGTAGACCGTCGCTGACCAGTACAGCCTGACCGGTGGATTCGGCGGTACATGGAGTCGATAGGTCTTCGCTCCGTCGATCCGGTTGCCGTCCCGGTCCTTGATCGTCATCAGATAAAACTGGCCTTCGCCGAGGCGCTTGGCGCTGAAATAGGCGTAGCTGTAGACGAGCCCGCGTGCGTCCGTCGGATACGAATTGGGATCGGCAAAGTTCGTCTGCAGCGCCGCAGCCAGTTCTTTCGACGCCGGCAACGCCCAGCGTGCGCTGGCATCGAACGGCGGCTCGAAGACTTCCTCGTAGCGCGCATCGAGGCAACGGTGGGCGTCGGCTGCGGCGTCGCTGAGGATCGCCTTCGTGCATTCGTCGGGAGTGAACGGCTGGCCTTTTTCGATGCCGATCGATTTGAGCAGATCGATCATCGCCCGATCGCGATCGAGCCAGGGCTCGATCTGAATCATGCGGTGGAGCGAGCGGAAGAAGCGCAGGTCGTACGGAATCGTATTGTCGAAGACGACGTCAATGACGTCGATGAAGACCGTTGTCGGCGGCTTCGCCGCGGACGACAACGGATAGACCTTGACCTGTTTGCCATAGGCAGCGGCCTTCGCCACGTCGGCGGCGCTGCCACTCGTGGGGTTGGAGCGCAGAATGCCGTAGCTCTGATACGTCGGAGACGGCATCGGAATACAGCCCTCAGGCACATGGCCCTTGTAGTCCGGAGGTAGGATCAGGTACCTGCCGCCTTTTCCCTTGTCCACTCCTGCCGGCCCGACGTCCTCGATTGCCGTTTGCCAGCAGTCGTCGACGCTTCCCGTGATCGAGCCGTCGGCGCCCGCTGGCGGAATCTGCAGTACCACCGGTCCGACGTCCCTGGTGTTGATGAACGGGAGGAAATACAGCACGTCGGGGTTGGGCGTCAGCGTCTGGTTCTTCCAATCCGGGAGTCGCGACCAATAGGCGACCTGATTCCACGCGCCCTTGGCCCTCACCATCGATTGGTACAACCGATCGAAATTGACCGCCGGCATGCCCCAGATCACGGCCTCGATGGCGCGGCGATACATCCCCCGCGTCACCAGATCCCAGGAACTGACAGTGGAGTCGGTTCTCTCAGTTGCGGCCGGCATTACCGCCTCCTGACTTAACCAATGGCAATTCCACGCCCAGTTGAGCGGCCGTGCACGACCGTCTGATCGAGGTGTTTTGCGCCGGAAAGTCCTGACCCCAGCAGCCTGACGCGGTACGACTCCGCTCGAGTTACGAAATACCGTCACCGGGCTACCGTCTTCGGCGAGTGCTTGTACATGCCTTGACACGAATATGCCGTGTGAGGTATATAAAGCAGGTGGAATCTGTATTCGAAATCATTGCGGAGCCGAACCGCCGAGCGATCCTGAGTCTCCTGGTGTCGTCCGAACAGTCGGTCGGAGAAATCGAAAGTCAACTTGGCATGGCGCAACCGACCGTGTCGAAGCACCTGCGCGTGCTGCGCGAGGCCGGTTTCGTGGAAGCCACAGTGGACGCACAACGTCGTCTCTACCGCTTGAAGCCAGAACCGTTTCAGGAAGTGGATGCCTGGCTCGCGCCGTTCCGTCAGTTCTGGTCCGCTCACCTGGATGCACTCGAACGCCATCTCGACCGCATCGATCAATCACCACGAACGAAAAGGAAGACAAGGAGGAAGAAGTGAACGCTCGCGAGCAGTACGCACCTGGTCCGGCCAGCGGAGCGCAGGTACGAAAGGACGGAGAGAAGTGGACGCTCATTCTCGTCAGAGAACTGCGCCACTCGCCGGAGGCAGTCTGGCAGGCGATTACCGACCCAGCGCAGCTGCGCG
>Ga0207641_10000601_pt1 | contig 39530 bp, 36 predicted proteins | sample KBSSwiS62_FD_184306 | JGI IMG/M metagenome (GOLD analysis project Ga0207641, IMG submission 184306) | Switchgrass rhizosphere microbial communities from Kellogg Biological Station, Michigan, USA - KBS Switchgrass S6-2 (SPAdes) (version 2) | ecosystem: Host-associated > Plants > Roots >... | reverse complement strand
TATAAAAGACACAAATTGCAAACTTTTAGATACACGAAAAACTACCCCTAACTTTCGCATTTTTGAAAAAGAAGCAGTAAGAATTGGCGGAGGAATTAATCTTCGTTTTGGCTTGTTTGATATGATTTTGATTAAAGACAATCACGTTGATTATTCGGGTGGAATAAAAAATGCGCTGAATAATACTTTTGCGTATCTCAAACTAAACAACAAAAATTTAAAAATTGAAATTGAAGTCCGCAATATAACCGAACTGAAAGAAGTATTGAGTATTGGCGGCGTTCATCGTATATTAATTGATAATTTTGATACCACAACATTGAAAGATGCAGTTGCATTGGTAAAAGAATACAACGCTAATCACGATATAAAAATTGACACCGAAGCATCGGGTGGGATTAACGAAACCAACATTCGCGAATATGCACTAACGGGTGTTGACTATGTTTCGTTAGGCGCATTAACTAATCACGTAAAAAGTTTAGATTTAAGTTTAAAAGCCCACAATGGATAAACAAAATAAAATAGTTGCCTTCGCAATTTATCCAAACCAGACAAGCAACGTAATTAATTTTTCTGTTCAGACAAATGTGCAACTCACAAACGTAATAGGACAAACTGTTGCTAATAAGACAAACGTAAACACACTTGACATTAGCGGACAACCTTTGGGCATTCATAAGACCTTGCCATCCGGTCTGCCGCGATTGACACGATCGGCCTCTCGGCATTGATAAATCGCAATTTCCCAATATTGATATACTATTTTACGACTAGACAGCTATATGGATACTGCATGGATAAAGCATAGGAACAGCAAGGTAAAAGCGTTCAGGATGTATGGAACATGTATAATTACGATATTGATACTTTCCTTCCCATAGTGCTCTAGGCAACAGAATAAAAATGGACCTTAATTTATAAATTAAGGAGCGGTTGTGGGCAAACGGATAACCATATCCCAACAGCATCATTTCCTGCGGGCAAAGACAACTAGCGTACTTTTGCCATTATGCCCACAACAAAAATTTCCACTACTAGTATTTTATCCAAATTAAAGATCAAGTCACTTAATGAAATGCAGCTGGCTTCTATAGAAGCCATTGATAAAAACAATAATGTACTGCTCTTATCAGCTACCGGGTCGGGCAAAACGTTGGCCTACCTGTTACCGCTGCTCAAATTATTAAAGGCTGCGAATACAAACACACAAGCCATTATTATTGTACCATCCCGCGAACTAGCCTTGCAGATCGAATCAGTATTTAAAAGCATGGGCACTCATTTTAAGGTTGCCTGTTGTTATGGCGGCCACTTAAGAGAAACAGAAGAAAATAACCTGAAGCAGCCCCCGGCATTATTAATAGGTACTCCCGGCCGTTTAGCAGACCATATAAGAAGAGGAAATATCACGACAGATACAATTGAAACATTGGTGCTGGATGAATTTGACAAATCATTAGAACTGGGTTTCCAGGATGAAATGTCTTTTATAATCGGTTCATTAAGATCATTAACAAAAAAAATATTGATCTCGGCTACTGAGGCATTGGAAATTCCTGGCTTTATAAATACAGACAACCTGGTCAAGCTGGATTTTCAAAATGATAAAGATGCGGATACAGGACTTGCGGTTAAGATATTAATGAGTGATGGAAAAGATAAATTAGAAACACTTTTCCGCTTGATCTGTATGCTGGGTAATAGGTCCACAATAGTTTTCTGTAATCACCGCGAATCAGTAGAGCGAACCAGTAAATGGCTGAAAGAAAAAGATATTATCAATGTGTTTTATCATGGCGCCATGGAACAACAGGAAAGAGATGCTGCCCTGTGTAAATTCAGGAATGGAACTTCCAATGTATTGGTAACAACTGATCTTGCATCAAGGGGACTTGATATTGCCAATATCCGTTACATTATTCATTATCATTTGCCAGGTAGCGAGGATATTTTTACACACCGCAATGGAAGAACTGCACGGATGGATGCGAGTGGCACTGCTATTCTTATTTTATCACCCGAAGAAACACTGCCGGAATATATTGATGCAGGAGCGGAAAAGATAGAACTGCCTGAAACTAGTATCCTCCCGGAAAAACCACAGTGGTCAACTTTGTTTATTGCTGCCGGTAAAAAGGACAAGGTGAATAAAATTGATATCGTTGGATTTCTATCTAATAAAGGCCAGCTAAAAAAAGAAGATATTGGTTTGATAGAAGCAAAAGATTTTTTTTCTTTTGTAGCAGTGAAGAAAATAAAGGTCAGCCACACATTGCAACTGATCAAAGACCAGAAAATAAAGAATAAGAAAGTAAAGATCGCGGTAGCGAAATAGAAAGGCTTCGAGCTATGAGCTACGAGCTGCGAGCTTTTAGCGAAAAGTGAAAGCGTTTTTATTTTGATGGAAATTTCTTGGGATTATTTAAATACTCTTTAATAACGTCTTCCATATCCACATTCAAAAGATTGGCTAAGGTTAATAACCACATTAGTACATCTCCGAGTTCTTCTTTTGCATTTTGCTTATCCCCGCTGGCTATTGCAGCCGACAGTTCCCCCACTTCTTCATGAAACCATAAGGCAGTGTGATAGATGCCCCTTTCATTATCTGTTTTAAAATATCTGTCTCTTACAATTTTTTGCAGTGCTGAAATTTCCATATTGTTATACTATTATCAATTTGTAATTACTGTTCTTCTTTTACTTCTTTTGGCGACGCCCTGCTCCCGCTATATAATTCATATTCCAGCAAGCGGCAATCAATAGTACTGGTATAAAATTCTATCCGGCGTTTGGCTTTCAATCCTATTTTTTTTGCGAGGTCAAGGTTACCAGTAAAAACATAACCAAAATATCCACCGCATATCTGTTTCATAAAGTCACCAATACGACTGTAAGTTCCTTCCAATTTATTAACGTCACCCAATCGTTCACCATATTCCGGGTTTACATAAAAAATACCAGGAACATTTTGTGGTATTTCGGTATCGGCAAAATCACAAACAGCAAAATCGATCAGGCTGGCTACACCTGCTGCAATTGCATTTTTCCTTGCATTTTCAATTGCCTTGCCGCTATAATCTGTTGCGATAATACGAAGGTCAGGCACATCAATAATTTGTTTTTCCAGTAAAGCATCTTCCTTTAAATAAACCGAGTCATCATATCCCTGCAGGTGCATAAAAGCATAATTGGTTCTGAATAATCCCGGTCGCCTGTTGGTGGCTATCATGGCTGCTTCAATGGCAACAGTACCCGACCCACACATAGGATTCACAAATGGTGATCTTTTATCCCATTGCGTAGCATAGATAGTTGCTGCAGCTAGTGCTTCCAGCATTGGAGCCTGCCCCGGTATTTTCCGGTAACCATGCCTGCCTAAAGAATCGCCGGATGTATCAATAAATATTTCTGCATTTTCATTTTTCCAAAACAGGTTGATGACAGCACCGGTAAGCACAGAACCCGTTGATGGACGTGTGCCTCTTTTTTCGCGCAACCTGTCCACTATTGCATCTTTTACCCGCAGGTTTGCAAACATGCTGTTATTAATAGTAGGATTATTTACATTGCTGGTGATGGAAAAATAACCGGGATCGGGTAAAATATTTTCCCATGGATAATTGATAAGGTTATTATAAATGGCATCAGCATCTTCCGCTTCAAATTTTTTCAGGCTATAAAGTACCTGGCTGGCACAGCGAAGATTCAGGTTTAATTTTATGCAATCATTAATAGTGCCGTAGATGCGAACCCCTGTTACAAATGTTTCTTCGGTTCTAAATCCAAGATCCTTTACTTCCTGCTCCAGGTAAGGTGCCAGCCGTTTGGGACAAGTAATAATAATAACCGCTTTGTCAGTAAATAAATTCATGGAGGTGCTAAAGATAAATCTTCCTGAATGATGCGAGTATAAAACATAGTTAGAAAAAATCACAAAAAAAATTTGCGTAGTTAAATGACTACATATATATTTGTAGTCAAATAGCTACACAATGAATTTAAGACGAGACGTATTTCAAGCTATAGCAGACCCTACTAGAAGGGCTATACTTCTGTTAGTTGCTTCGCAATCCTTAACAGCAGGCGCAATTGCAGCAAACTTTGATACAGCAAGACCGACAGTTTCAAAGCACCTTGCAATACTCACCGAATGTGATTTGCTTGAACAAGAGTATAATGGCAGAGAAGTTTACTATCACGTCAACCCAAAAAAAATGAAAGAACTCGCCGACTTTATTGAAGCATTCCGCAAATTGTGGGATGACCGGTTTAATAAATTAGAAAGTGTAATGAAAAAGTACAAATCAAAAAAATAACCCTTCGCTTACGCTCAGGGTGACAAATGAAATAATATGGAAAGGAAAACAAAAATAAATGCCGAAGATGGCAAACAGGAATTAATGATCACAAGGGAATTTGATCTTCCGTTGGAATTATTGTTTAAAGCCTATGCTGAAGCCGATATTATTGAACAATGGATGGGAACGAAAGTGCTGAAACTTGAAAATAAGAAACATGGTAGTTACCGGTTTGAAACAACCGATCCAAAAGGAAACAAATACGGGTTCAATGGAGTGATCCATGAGTTTAGCCCAAACCAAAAGATCACACGAACTTTTGAATTTGAGAATACGCCTTTTGGTGTACAGCTTGAGGTCTTAGAATTTGAAAAACTTACTGATGATACCAGCAAACTAACGATCCATACAATTTTTGAATCAGTTGCAAAAAGAGACCAAATGCTACAGATGCCGTTTGCACAAGGCATCAATATGGCGCATAACCGTTTGCAGGAAATTGTAAACAAATTAAAATAACAAACCATGACAAAGAGAAACAAGATCATCTATTGGATCGCCACTATCTGGCTTTCATTAGGAATGATATCAACCGGAACAGTGCAATTGCTCAAACTAAAAGGTGATGGCCCCGGAAGTTTAGATAGTATGACACACCTGGGCTATCCGCCCTATTTTGTAACATTACTGGGTGTTTCAAAAATTTTGGGAGTTGTTGCATTACTTATTCCTAAATTTCCTTTGCTAAAAGAATGGGCTTATGCAGGCTTTTTCTTTATGATGTCAGGAGCGATATTTACACATATCGCCGCGGGAAATTCCATAGGTGAAATATTTCCTTCGTTGTTACTTTTGATCCTGATTGTGGTATCGTGGTATTTCAGACCTTCGGATAGAAAAATAATTTCAGTTAATCACTTAAATAAGTCATTAGCATGATGAATCCTAAGGTTGACTGGTTTTTTGCAAAAGAAACACAGTGGCAGAAAGAATATGAGAAATTAAGAACGATCATTCTTGATTGCGGATTGATCGAAGAATTGAAGTGGGGCTGTCCTTGCTACACTTTTGAAAACACAAACATTGTATTGATACATGGATTTAAAGAATACTGTGCTCTTTTGTTTTTTAAAGGAGCTTTATTAAATGATCCAAATGGTATCCTGATCCAGCAAACAAAAAATGTCCAATCAGCCAGGCAGATCCGTTTCACTAATGCTAAGGAAATTGTGAAGATGGAAAAAATTTTGAAGGCTTATGTTTACGAAGCAATTGAAGTTGAAAGAGCTGGTTTAAAAGTGAAACTAAAAAAGACTTCAGAGTTCAAAACCCCCGAAGAATTTCAAACAAGGTTAGATAAAAGCACTGCTTTGAAAAAAGCTTTTGATGCATTGTCACCGGGACGACAAAGAGCATACATTTTTTATTTTTCTCAAGCCAAACAATCCAAGACCCGTGAAGCAAGAGTCGAAAAGTATTTGAAGCAAATTCTCAATGGAAAGGGATTAGATGATTAATAAAATTTACCAATTACCTTAAAACAAGAGCTATGGCAAAAAATAAGTTGTCAACAAAACAACACGACGAATTACTCAAAACATTGAAAGCCCGTTTTGAAAAAAACATGAACCGTCATAAAGGTCTTGACTGGACCAAAGTACAAGCAAAGCTGGAAGCTAATACTGAAAAACTTTATTCGCTCAATGAAATGGAAATAACCGGTGGTGAACCCGATGTTGTTGGTCAAGATAAAAAGACTGGTGAATACATTTTTTTTGATTGTTCAACCGAAAGTCCCAAAGTCCGTAGAAGTCTTTGTTATGACCATGAAGCTTTGGAAAAAAGAAAAGAACATAAACCGGCAGATAGTGCTATTAATATGGCTGCTGACATGGGCATTGAACTTTTAACAGAAGAACAATATCAGGAGTTACAGAAAATTGGAAAGTTTGATGCGAAAACATCGAGCTGGTTGAATACACCTTCTGATGTCCGTAAACTCGGCGGAGCAATCTCTGGTGAATTCCGTTTTGGTCGTGTCTTCATCTATGCCAACGGCGCAGACTCTTACTTTGCTGCAAGGGGATTCCGTGGTTCGCTAAGAGTTTAAAAAATATACTCAATTTCACATCAGCGGAAAATAGCAGTTGAAATATTTTTCTTTTTCTGTATTTCCCTCCGTCCTTTCTTGTTTCTTTTCATACCAGTCCTATCTTATTAAATAAGAACCCCTTTTTTAAAAATTCGAAAAAATTGAGCTATTAAATTATTTACCTTCCCATCCTAAAATCATTTTATGCAGCTACAACGATCTGTTATTATTTGCGCAGCCATCATTGCAAACACCAATCTTTTTGCACAAAAAGACCCCCCAACAACTGAAATATGGAAGCCCGAAGTGAAAGTGGTTACTCCCGGCAAAACCAATACCGATGCGCCGTCTGACGCCGTTATACTTTTTAATGGCACATCCGCCAGCAGCTGGCAGCATGCAAATGGTGATGAAGCAAAATGGACAGTAGCTGATAATGCGCTGACGGTAAAGCCAGGTACAGGTGCCATACAAACAAAACAAAAATTTGGCGACTGCCAGTTGCATATCGAATGGCGCATTGATAAAAATGTAAAAGGCGATGGACAGGACCGTGGCAACAGCGGCATCTTCCTGATGGGCCGCTATGAATTACAGGTGCTCGACAACTACAATAACATAAATAAAACCTATGTAAATGGCCAGGCTGGCAGCATGTATAAACAATCTCCACCGTTGGTAAATGTGTGCAAAGCGCCGGGTGAATGGCAGACCTATGACATCATTTTCACTGCACCTCGGTTCAGCGATAATGGATCGGTGATCACTCCCGCCCACATTACCGTAACCCAAAACGGGGTGCTGGTTCAAAACAATACAACGATCTGGGGCAATACCGAATATATTGGTTCACCTTTTTATGAAAAGCATAATGCAAAAGAGCCACTCATGTTACAGGATCATTCTCATCTTACCAGTTTTCGCAATATCTGGATAAGGGAGTTATAATTTTTTGGAGCCAGCTTTTGTAATTCTATTGTTCGTCTCTTGCGTCGCACTCTTGTACTGCAACAATTCTAATCAGCTTAGATTGTACGCTGATTTGTTAAGATGATTATGATACTTTAAGATTAAATCATAATAAATCGTAAGGATCATAAAAAATCTGCAGCCCATTAATTCAAAAAGATTTCAAAAGAATAGACTAGCCAATTTTGACGACTCAATTCTTTTCCTTTAGCAGCCCCTCCACAATATTTGTAAAAATTTTTTTATACTCTTCAAAATATTGTTTGGTGCCGGGGCCATAGAATACGCTGTGAACTTCTCTTACATTTCCTTTCCGATCAAGAAAAATACTTGTAGGAAATGATTGTATAGTAGTAAGCTGAGGCAAGGTCTTCTCTGTTTTTTGTTCATCAATAGAAGTAACACCTGTTATCAGCATGGGATATTGCACATTAAATAACTTTTGAAATTTACCCAGGCTTTTTCTCGAACGTTCAAAATCTGTTGAGTACTCATAAGCAAGCGAAACTATTTCTACTCCTTTACTGCGGTAACTATTATAAAAATCACTCAGGAATTTTGTTTCATCCATGCAGTTCGGGCACCAGCTACCCATCAATTGTACGACCACAACTTTGTTCTTAAATCTTTCATCATTTATTGAAACTGGTTTGCCTTCAAGGTCATTAAAAGTAAAATTGAGTTTGCTTTCTCCCGGTTTTAGTTTGGTTGGCTGCTCCTGCTGTGGTTCTTTTACATCATTATCTTTTTTGGCAGACCATGTTTCTCTTCCGGCATACCCGGCTAAATAAACTCCGCTGGAGATCTTATCTGAGCCAGCGATCTTTGCATAAAATGTATAAGCATGTGAGCCGTCAAAAGTTGAAAGTTTCAATGAATCACCTGTAACGATCCCTTCCAAAAAACGATAATCACCAGATGGTGTTATAAAACTGCCCGTAAGTTTATCACCTATTTGCTCAAACTCGGCTACTGCTTTTCGTGGGGTTCCATTGGCCCGGGTAATAGTAACATCCCATTTGCCGCTGATATTATAAACTGCATTTCCCTGGTTTTTTATGAACCGATATATCTGATTGGGATATGCAATGAATGGCCAGTTTTGAAACTCACCAGTAGTTCCTTTATTCCAAATGCCTTGCAAAGTTCCATCAGCATTTCTTTTTGTTCTAAAGGACGATTCAAAAACAGGCATATCGAAATTCACTGAATCATTTGCAATAGATACCGGGCCGACTTTTATTTTTTCATCTGCATTAATTATATAAAAAAAAGTCCCTGTTTTTTCTTTGCTAACCTGCATATTAAATACAACGGTATTACTGTCAGGCCTTACTACAAAAGCCCTGTAATTGGGAGCTAATTCTTTTTGCCCGATAGCAGATAAAAAAGTAAGTCCCAGGCTGACTATTAAACCAAGTCTTTTCATTGAATCATTTTTCATTATGCAATATCGGTAAAAGACAAAAAAGCCTGCCAAAAAGTTGGCAGGCCCTGTTAAATACTTTACAGAATAGCAATCTTTATTTTGTATCAGCCTTTTAATTGATAGTAATTAGGCGAATAACTCTCTTTTCTTAGAATACTAAGCATATCCTTTTCCAAACTGCTTATCGGAAATTCGATAATGCGGCCGATCTCAGCACCCTTTTGCTCAACAATTATTGTTGGTACCCTGACTATATTTTTACCAGCCTCCTCGTGTTGCGGGCTTTTTTTATAAAGACTGTCACTGCTCCCTACCATTACAAGTGAAAGATCATTCATAGGAAATCCGCAACAATCAAGCATCTTCAATACTCTCGGCACCTCTCGCCTACTATCGGGACACCATGTACCCATAAAAATGGTCATGGATTTACCAGCAAGCAAAGGCTTTACAAAATTGCAGGTAAAAGAGTCTAGCACATATGAATCATAGTTTGGCTTGAACCAATCTGCAAATGGTGATTGCAATAATGCAGCTCTTGTACATTTACCTAAAAGAATATCATTGCCACGGGAATCTTTGCTTAATTGGTTAATCAAAACCGGAGATGAGGAATTTTTTGTAACCGAACAAGATGAAATTGTAAATAAAGAAATTATTATAATAATGAAATATGTTTTCATGATTGAAAGTTTTTAAATGAAATAAAAAAAAGGAGATCAACAGGCCATAGTCGATAGTCCACGGTCCATAGATACAAACGGATACATACAGTTACTTTCTATATCAGAAAGGTTTGCTGTCGACTATTGACCGTTGACTATAGACTGGAAATCTTGCTTAAACAATAGGCGGATGAAAGGGAGTGCCTGCAAAGCTTTTACATAGATCAGCGTTGTATTCTGTAAAGCCATGAGGAGATGAAAGAATGATCTGCGGAGCTTCAATTATTGTTTTTGGTGTAAACTCATTCAACTTTTCCGCCACCGTATTTTTTGATAATGAATTATCAGAGGAGTCATTATCATTATGATCAAACATAGAATTAAGATGATCCGTACAACCGCAATCAGGTTTGTTTTGTATAATTTCAGCCTGCCATTTACAAAAAAGATAAGTAGCAATTTTTCCGTATTGCAGACTAATAAAAACTACAAAAATTAATATTGCTGATAACTTCTGTCTCATTTTGCCGGGTACAAATTACTAAAAAACCTTAGCTTTAATATCACCTCTAAAAAAACTGTTATGAGAAACTTCATTATCGTAATTCTTCTTTTTGCTTCATGCCTGGCTGTTTCTGCCCAGAATTTCGATACAGTAACCATAAAAACCACTAAAGTAGCTGGTTCAGTATATATGCTTGAAGGCTCAGGTGGAAACATCGGTGTATTGATCGGCAACGACGGCATCATAATTATAGATGATCAATATGCTCCATTGTCAGAAAAAATCAAAACGTCTATTGCTGCACTTAGTAATCAACCGATAAGGTTTGTGATCAACACACATTATCACGGTGATCATTCTGATGGAAATAAAAAATTTGGAGGAGACGGCGTAATTATCGTAGCTCATGAAAATACAAGAAAGAGGCTAAGTGCAAATCAATTCATTGATATCTTTAAATCGGAACAGAAAGCATATCCATATGAAGCATTGCCTAAAATCACCTTCTCTGAATCGGTCACTTTTAACATGAATGGTGAAACTGTGCAAGTATATTATGTAAAAAATGCACATACTGATGGCGATGCCATTATCTATTTCAAAGAATCAAACATATTACATACAGGTGATGTGTTTGTCCGTTATGGCTTACCATTTATTGATCAGCAAAACGGTGGTAGTATCGATGGAATGATTGCCGGTGCAGATCAAATTTTAAAAATAATCAACGATGATACGAAGATCATTCCTGGTCATGGACAGATCAGTAATAAAAAAGATCTGATCGAATATAAAAATATGTTGCAAACAGTTAGAAACCGGATTGCTGATGGAATAAAGGCAGGCAAAACAATAGATCAAATAATTAGCTCTGATCCAACTAAAGAGTTCAAGACCGCCTTTGACAAGGTTTTTTTTATTCAAACTGTCTACAACTCATTGAAGAAATAAAGATCCTTTTTAAAGATTGGCGAACATATCCGATGTCATAGCTGAAAGATCGTACTCTTCTTTCCAACCCCAATCATTTCTTGCTACTGAATCATCTATACTTTGCGGCCAGCTATTAGCAATTGCCTGCCTATAATCAGGCTTATAAGAGATCTTAAAATCAGGAACATGTTTTTTTACTTCAGCTCCAATTTCTTTCGGCGAAAAACTCATGCCTGAAATATTGTAAGAAGTTCTTATTGAAATTTTGTCTGCGGGGGCTTCCATTAACTCTATGGTTGCACGAATTGCATCGGGCATATACATCATTGGCAAATAAGTATTCTCATCTAAAAAACATTCATACTTTTTTTCTTCCAATGCTTCATGAAAGATCTCGATCGCATAATCAGTAGTGCCGCCGCCGGGAGGAGATTTATAAGAGATCAAACCCGGGTAACGTAAACTGCGAATATCAACACCAAAACGCTGATGAAAATAATTACACCAAAATTCTCCCGCATATTTACTGATGCCGTAAACAGTTGTAGGTTCTATGATGGTTTGTTGGGGACAGTTCTTTTTCGGACTTGTAGGACCAAAGACAGCGATAGAAGACGGCCAATAAACTTTATATATTTTTTCTTCTCTCGCAATATCAAGAACATTCAGTAATCCCTGCATATTCAAATGCCATGCAAGACCCGGGTTTTTTTCGCCTGTTGCTGAAAGGATAGCAGCAAGATGATATATCTGTGAAAAGTTTTGACGGATGACCTGGACATGCAGCATTTCCTTATTCATCACATCCAAACTAACATAAGGACCGGTACCTTCAAGCAAAGAGTTTTGTTCACGTAAGTCAGAGGCAACTACGTTTGCATTACCATAAATTTTTCTCAGCGCAAGAGTTAATTCCACTCCTATTTGTCCGGAAGCGCCAATAACGAGGATTTTTTCTTTTACCATATCATCTTATTAGATGACAAATGTAAAAGTCAATTTGCATAAGATATCAAAAATTTATTTCACCTCTTTACACTATTCGGCGCAAGCACTTTTAATTCAACAGAAATTAAACGACCGATTGAAGGAGAGCCTACAAATTCAATTTGACTTGTATCAAAAAGGTTTGTAATGCCCATATTTACCTTTACCATTACAAAGCTTCCCAATATATTTGATTAAATTAGTAATAGCATTTATTTGCCCAATATCTTAACCTGTTTGAATGGGGTAAAAATAGCGATCATATCTTCAGCCATGATTCTTTCCGCCGGTTCTTTATCACTTTCGGCGCAACAATATATTTTCAAACCCTATACTGTTGAAGACGGCCTTGTCTCAAATCCAGTGCGACGCATCTATCAAGACAAAAAAGGTTTTATTTGGATCGCTACTTGGGAAGGATTAAGTAAATATGATGGTAACAGATTCTCTAATTACACTATTGCGAATGGTCTTTCTCATAATGTGGTGAACGATATATATGAATTGAAAGATGGAAGACTGTACATTGCCGAAAACAATGGCACGGTTGACATTTTACAACAGAATGTTATCAAGGCCGCTTTCCGTGATGTGGTTATTAATCAATTTCACGTAATGCAAAATGAAAGAGTAGTTGCAGTAACCGACACTAATGGTATTTACGAAATTAAGAATGGGAACCTAGTAAAACCCACTCAGGACTTCCCACGTTCGACCTATACTGATCTTATCGAGTTGAATGATTCGCTTTTGATTGGAGGAAACCAGGGACCGCTTCAAATAATGAATAGAAATCTAAAATTATTTTCCGAAATAAAACAGTCAAAAGAAATATTGATTTTTAAGATTTATAAAGATTCAAAGAACAGGGTGTGGACTGGCACCAATAAAGGGCTAAAGCTTCTATCGTTTCCTGAAAAAAACTACAAGAATCTTTTACGAACGGTAACTGCTCTTTTTAATATTCCTGTACTACAGAACGTCAATGTAAATGATATGTTGGAAGACGTTGAAGGAAACTTCTGGATAGCCACAGCAAATGGTCTTGTAAAAATCTATCCGGAAGGTAATTGGCAGGTCTTTTCGGAAAAAGATGGACTCCCTTCTAAAGAAATATCATGCATTTTTCAGGATAGGGAAGAAAATATTTGGATAGGCACAGTGCTCGGTCTTGCAAAATTGGTTACAAAAAATAATGTTCGCATATACACTAAGAAAAATGAATTTAATGTAATCGTCTCTGACTTGCGGCCACTGAAGAACGACCTATTTTTAACAGGTTCTGTAAACGGGATTCAATTTTATAATCGCACGGACGCCACTTTTTCCCGGATTAGATCGCAACATAATTATTTATATACGGGTATTGTTCAAAATAGCTGGCCGATATTGTTTTATGGAAATAATAATAAAATCGGAATCTATGATTCTGTTGACGGCAAGATTGCCGACTACATTTCCGCGGCGTCATCCATAACTACAGTTTATTGTTCTGCAATAGATACAAATGGAATTATATTCAATGGAACCCAGGAGGGATTGTTTGTTGGTTCTAAGGAAAAGTTCTTGTTTGAAAAAAAACTCCCATACCGTATCGCCAGATTGCTATTAGATAAAAAAGGTTATTTATGGGTGGGTACTTGGGAGAATGGCTTATACCGTATTCATTATACCCATATAAAAAATGAATCCCGTAGTAGTGGGATCAACTTAAATATTCAAAATATTTCAAACCTTGTACCCGATAAATATATTCGCTGTTTGTTTGAAGACAGTAAAGGCAATATCTGGGTCGGCACCAGGTATCATGGGCTTATCAGGTTACAAAATAATAATAATACCGATCAATTTGCTGTGCAGCAGATTGGACTGGAGCAAGGATTAATATCAAACTGGATATACGCTATTTCTGAAGATACAAGAGGCAACATTTGGATAGGGCATAATCTCGGTATTGAAAAGTTAATAGTTACTGACAAATCATATCATGTTTTTAATTTTAGCTCGATTAATAATTTTTTTGCAAGCATTTTCGCCATCCTGCCCTTGAAAGATCATTCGTTGTGGCTTGCTACAGGTAGAGGTTTGGCTTTTGTCGTAGATGGTGAAACAGAAAAAACACGACCGCTTCCAGTCTATATTACTTCAATTAATCTTGGAGACACAGCGTTTAATTATAGCAAATACCTCCCAGACACAAAAGTGCAATTGAAGCATTACCAAAATCGTGCACAGTTCGAATTTTCAGCTCCGGGTTTTATCAACGAAAAAAAAATTCTATATAGCTACCGTTTATTGGGCAGCGCAGATACAACGTGGAGCAAGACTGCTACTCTGCATAATGTTTCTTATACTAACCTGCAGTCCGGCAATTATCATTTTGAAGTAAGAACACTCGGATGGAATGGTGAATGGGGGATCCCTGCAAATTTTTTATTTAGTATCCGGCCACCCTATTGGCAAACCTGGTGGTTTTATTCATTGGTCGGAGTACTTATCTTATCCTTATTCTATGCATTTTATTTTTATCGTATCAGGCAATTGCTGAGACTCCAAAAAGTTCGCAATCGTATTGCCTCCGATCTGCATGATGACATCGGTTCTACTTTAACTAATATTAGTATCCTTACTGAACTTAGTAAGCGCAGTAAACAAGAGCCGGAGAAGGCTGAAGCCTATCTTGATCGAATTCGTGAGGAAATAGATGTTTCCGGGCAAGCACTTGATGATATCATCTGGAGTGTAAATAGTAAAAATGACACTATGCAGGCAACAGCGGCTCGCATGCGACGATATGCTGCTGAATTGTTTGATGCCGACAATATTACTTATGAATTGGAATTGGATACTGAAATAACCAATCGAAAAATATCAATGGAACAACGTCGTGATGTGTTCCTTATTTTCAAAGAGGCATTGAATAATATTCATAAACATGCATTCGCCTCAAATGTTAAGATCAGCCTGTTTATGAGAAATAATAATCTCTGGCTCATTATCACCGACAATGGAAAAGGGTTTGAACCGACCACTCAAACTAACAGGAATGGAATTAAAAATATGACTGAAAGAGTAGTTCGGTGGAATGGAAAAATAAGCATGGACTCAAAACCGGGACAAGGTTCAAAGCTGGAGATAATGTTACCCAATAACAGTTAATCACTCAAAAAAGGGATAAATAAATATCAAAGATTATTTAGCTTCGATGTATGCCTGTTTCAATTATCATTTTTGAGGACAATGACAAATTGAGGGAATCATTAAGTGTGTTGTTAAATGGGTTAGATGAATATAAAGTGATTGGCGGGTATAATAATTGTATTGAGGCTGGCACCATTACAAGAGTTTATAAACCCGATGTAGTGCTAATGGATATCGACATGCCCGGTGATAGTGGCATCCATGGTGTGCAGATGGTAAAAGAAGCTAATCCCCATACCGCCGTTATTATGTATACAATTTTTGAAGATGATGAAAAATTATTTCAATGTCTATGTAATGGCGCCAATGGTTACCTGTTAAAAAAAACATCGCCCTCAAGATTGATAGAAGCAATAGTTGAAGTAATGGAAGGAGGAGCTCCAATGTCGCCAAGCATTGCAAGAAAAGTGCTCAATAGTTTTCAAATTAGCAGATCAAGTAATAAGTATGCCCTTTCTGAAAGGGAAATACAGGTATTACAGTTGTTGATCAATGGTCATAGTTCGAAAATCATCGCTGATCAACTGAATATTTCTTTTCATACCGTCCGCTCCCATCTCAAGAATATCTACACTAAGCTCCATGTGAATTGCGGCAAGGAAGCAATTGCCAAAGCATTGAGCGAACACATTCTCACTTATTGATATTATCTGACAATCACTCAAAAAAGCGATTGACTTCTTTTGTCAGTTGATTGAACTTAGTCAAAGTTTTTTTCAGAATATAGAAAGGAAGACTCTGATTGACTATTTAACAATCTAAATTATTTTTTATGAAAAAATATTCCTCATTGAATGTATTCGCCCTTATCACTTTATTTTTTATTTCAAGTTGCAAAAAAGAAGCAGGACCCGAACCTCAACATTCTGAGGAACCGACAGCTGCGTCTGACAAAAAGCCATTTGATCCAGGTTTTGCAGAAAACAATATGGTTATGTATTGGAATGATAAAGTTGCCACCGTTCTCAGTGCTCCTATGAATCCACCAACACGGTGCCGTTATTTTGCCATCATTGAAATTGCGGTGCATGATGCACTTAATAACATTAAACCAAAGTATCAGCGTTATGCATTGAACGAAAGAGAACAATTTGCCTCACCCGATGCGGCAGTTGCAAGTGCAGCGTATTGGGCCATTAAAGGATTAAACAGGCAAGGAACTTTTCCTGTTGATAGCTGGTACAATGAAAGCTTAGCTACTATACCCGATGGAGAGAGTAAAGAACTTGGGAAAACATTGGGTCAGCATGCTGCAGAGGCCATTATTGCCAACCGTGCCAACGATGGATTTACACAGGTCATCATTTCCTCGCTGATTCCTGCAGATGGTGATGACCCGGGTGACTACCGGTCAACATTGCCATCGGCAAATCCTGCTTTGAATCTTCCTCATCTTAAAAATATTCCGAATTGGGGAACTGTATTGAGACCATTTGTCGTGATAAGTAACCATCAGTTCAGACCTGCAGGCCCTTACCCGGTAAATACAGATGCATATACCCAGGATTACAATGAAGTAAAATCAAAAGGAGCAATGATTGGTCACGCAAGAACGGCTGAAGAATCAGAAATCGCAGTTTTCTGGGCAGACATGCCTTCATTTATCTGGAATAGGCTGGCAAGAAATATCATCACTGCCAAAAAAATGGATGCATGGAAAACGGCCCGTCTGTTTGCACTATTGCACACGGCCATCGCAGATGGAATTAACTCTAACCTGGAATCTAAATATCATTTTTATTATTGGAGGCCGGAAACCGCCATTCGCCTGGGTGATAATGATGGGAACCTTAACACTACCGGCGATCCCGATTGGCTACCCAGTGTTATTGAAGTTCCCAGTGTTAACCCTACTATGCACCGCTACTCCCCACCGTTGCCAGAATATCCATCCAGCTATAGCATGTTTGGAGGCGTTGCGGCCGAAGTACTGAAATTATTCTTTGAATCGAATGAATTATCATTTGATCTTACAAGTTTAACCTTACCAAATGTTACACGTCACTATACCAGCCTTTCGGAAGCCGCAAGAGATAATTCATTAGGCAAAATCTACGCAGGCTGGTATTTTAGAAAGGCAGCGGTGGATGGTGAAGAAATGGGAAGAAACATTGGCAGCTATGTTTTCAATCATAGTTTCCAGGAAAGCGGGGATTGATTTTAAATGCCCCCAAAAAGTTTAAGGAAGAAAAAAATCTGAAAGACATCAAAGAAAGTTTCAGATAAGATTTAAAAAACTACAAACCGATTAACTCAAAAACTATTGATCATGAAAACTGTCAACTCTATACCAGTTATAGCAATTGCAATATTGTTAATGGTAAATAGCGGATGCACCCCAGAGCGCCCAAGCCGGAATGGATGTGATACCTGCCAAGTAGGTGGTGGTAGTGGAGTGATAATTAATACGCCGCCACTTGTTAATCATGCTCCCGAACTTCATGCTCCCGACAAATTAGTTTTTTACCCCACAAGCTTTACCAATTTATTTGCCGGCGGGTCCACATGGAATATTATCCAGACATTTTCATGGAGTAAGGTCTCTGGTCCATCATCATTCCTTATTGAAACTCCTAATTCTCTGGGAACAAAAGTGAGTAACCTTCAAATTGGAGTTTATCAATTTCAATTGTTTGCTCAGGATGCTGCTGGATTGACAGATAAGGATACATGCACTGTTATCGTTGGCCAACTATCAGCAACTCCAAATGAAGTCATTCTTACAAATCAAGCTTGGTCCCATGACTTGATGTGGGGATCAGATATAACCATCAACAATATTTACCAATACTTGCCAGCTGGCGTCGTATTTAGAGCTTATATAAAAAGAGACAATTCCACTAATTGGGAGGAATTGATAATGGATGATTACAACTCATATTATGCTACCAGCCTCTTCAATGGCAATCTGGGTTTATGGTCAACTTATGATGAAACTGATACTCCTGACATTAAACTGCTTTATTAAATCATCAAAGAAAATTTTCGATAAGATTCAAAAAATACAAACCAACTTTTTTTCCCGGCTAACTTTTGCACCTTAAATCGTGTGGCTCTACTAAAATATTGATGAAACTGATATTCCTGACACTACACTGGTTTATTAAATAAAAAAATAAAATAGTCTGACTATATCATACCACTAAAAGTGAAAAATAGAAATGATTATTATTGCCGGGATGTTTCCTTATTTTATAGGCTTAAGTCAGACGCAACTACGTTGGCATTACCATAGATTTTTCTGAGAGCAAGAGTTAATTCCACTCCTTTTTGTCCTGATGCGCCAATAACAAGAATTTTTTCTTTTACCATTGAACTTTAATTAGGAAGTAAATGTAAAAAAGATAAAACAACGAACAATAGACAAAAAAATGACTTTAAAGCCGAAACTAAAGCTTCTACCCAATATTTGGTATTGCAAAGGAATATTTATGCTTTAGCTTTATGGGCACTTATAGACCGTTACATTCAAAAGCCATTCATTCTTTTCATTTTCTTAGCTAAAATTTATTTTTATGATTGATGATAAGATTTCTTCAACCGATTTAGATGTATTGATTGGAAATCACCAGGATAATTTTAATTCCCCGTTTATTACAAATTCCGTTGTTATTGAACTTTCCCATCTTGAGGAATTTATTAATAAAGCAAGAGTTGCACATGGTGCAGCTTTTGATGCTATAAAGTTTCATTTTATCAGGTATGAATTAACCCAGGACAATCAGGAGTATATCAAAAAAATCCCCAATAAAAATCTAACGCAGGTTTCATTGGCTTTAGTACCGGCTAAAATTACAGATCCCGCAGAGTGGAAAGTTGATGATTTGAAAAAAAACAATAAAAAAATCACTCTATTAGTTTGTAAGCCCGCCACCGCTTGGGATAAGGATGACAAAACAGGCGTTTGCCCACCTAAATGTGGTGGTACATGAAAAATAAAAAAATGTCAATATTCAAACACGGCGTATTAATTTGACAGCGTGGTTATATTTGAGTTTCTTAAGGAGTTCTACACACTTTTCTTTGTCTGGCTTACCTGCCTTACGGCTATTGCTGTATTTCGAAAAACACAACCACTTTCTTATCGCTGGTTTGCTGTATTCATTGTTGTTATTTCGATCTTAGAAACTATTGAAAATTACATGGCATTTAGGGGTATAAACAACCATTTCTTCTTTAATATTATTTTTGCTTTTGAATTAACACTACTGCCTCTTTTTTTTAACTATTGGCTGCATTTCTTGACGGTTAAAAAAATTATAACAGGTTTCCTCTTCATTTTCCCTGTATTGCTACTTGTTAACACGATATGGATACAGGGCTTTTACACATTGCAAACATATACCTATGTCTTAGGCGGCAGCTTTGTATTACTTTTGTCCGTTGCATATCTCAGAGAATTATATACCGATGAAGAAACACATAATATATTCCGTAATCCTGTATTTTGGTTCAGTATAGCATACCTGATTTATTTTGCTGTCTTTGTTCCTTACTTTGGCATGTTGAATTATCTTGTAAAAAATCAATTGGAATTTGCGAAGAACTATTATTTAATAATTATAGATGCTACCATTTGTCTTTATAATATTTTATTAACTGTAGGGTTTTTATGCATGAAAGTCAAAACGAGGTAGTGGTTATCATCATCATTAGTACAGCCCTGATTCTCTTATTAGGAAGCATCGTGGTTACCGGTCTGCTCATTCAGCAAAAACGAAAACATCGGCATCAGCAACAGTTGCTGGAAATAAACAGCCGCTACGAAAAATCTTTATTAGAGAGCCGGCTGAAAATACAGGAAGAAACCTTTCAGGCTATATCTCAAAACCTGCATGATAATATTGGTTCCAATATTTCCACTGCCATGCTGTTATTATATAAAGATGAACAAACAAGTCCCGAAGAACTTGAAAGCAATCGTAAGGAAGCATTGGGCATGTTGAGCAGAATTGTAGATGACCTGAAAGATATTGCCCGAAATCTGAGTGCGGATTACTTAGAAAACATTGGTCTGAACGAAGCCATCAGGCATCGCATGGAACAACTGAAAAGGTTGAAAAAATATTCAATTGAATTGAACATTGATGATATGCAGCAAAGGATCGACCGGCAAAAGCAGCTGATCTTGTTTTACATTTTCCAGGAAGCCATAACTAACATCACCAATCATGCACAGGCCAAAGAGATCAGGGTAGGTCTACATTATGAAACAGAAAAGCTGATCATGCGGATTGGTGATAACGGCGTAGGCATGACAAATACTGAACCTGAAAAGATCAAACAGAAAGGTTCGGGCTTAATCAATATGAAGAACCACGCAACAATGATAGGCGCTGAACTGTCCATAGAGAGTAATGGAAGTAATGGCACTGAAATAATTTTAACTGTTGCAGACCCTTACCGGTAAACCCGTCCAATATTGGGTAGGTTTATGTGAAATGCTTATGTCTAATTTTATACAATATGATACGTATCGCTTTAATTGAGGACAACACGGAATATCGTTCTGTTCTTTCAAAAATATTACAACGGAGTAAAGAGATAACAGTAATTCGTGAATTGGCTGATTGTACAGATATGATCCCTTATTTTGAAGTGGACTTGCCCGACCTGGTGATCATGGATATAGACCTTCCGGGAATAAGTGGTATAGAAGGTGTGTGGCTATTGCGTCAAAAGTGGCCAGAAATGAAAGTGCTGATGTTGACGGTTTTTGAAGAAGAAAATAAAATCTTCGGCGCTATAAAAGCAGGTGCTAATGGTTATTTACTAAAAAAAGATTCTCCCGACCGAATATTGGATGCTATTTTGAGATTACTCAACGGTGAGGCTATTATGAATGGTATCATTGCTTCCAAAGTAATGGAATATTTTAAACAACTGGCCGATGCGGAACCTAAACTGGAAGAATATCATCTCACCGAAAAGGAAAAAGAAATTTTAGATAAGCTTATACAGGGCTTGGGGTATAAGCAAATTGCATCGGATTGCGGTATTGCAAGGGAAACACTCAATACACACATGAAAAGTATTTACCGCAAATTAAATGTTCACTCCCGTGCCGAAGTAGCTGCCCGTTTCGGTGCACATATAAGTAAATGATTTTTTCTCTTCTTTACTTTTTTCATTTTCACTACCATAAATTAGTTACCCTAATAGAGTTAACCAACTTTTGGTATTGACTTGCACCCATCATACTTATAGTTTTGTGTTATTCTTCATTCAAAAAAATAAAACAATGAAAACACAAATTATTTTACGAATCAGCGGATGTCTTCTATCAATATTAATTACCTGTAGTTCATTCGCACAAATAGTAAGCAGTTCATACACACAAACAGATGAAAAGCTATCACCGGTTACACTAGCGAGCCCCGATCTTAAAACCATTGAACATATCAAGACTGAGTTCAATAAACAGTTTACCGGTGCAACCGATGTCAAATGGTATGATCTGGATAAAAAATTTCTGGCAAGATTTTTTATGAACGACCAGAAACACCAGTCTTTGTTCAACAAAAAGGGAACGTTGATTTACGATATCAGTTATGGTACAGAAAAAAATCTGCCCACAGATATAAGAAAACAGGTAAAGAGCACATATTTCGATTACAGTATTACTTTGGTTTATAAAGTGGAGGAGGACAAGAGGACGATTTGGGTAGTAAATATGGAGGATAACAAAACCCTTATTACTGTAAGAATAGAAGACGGAGAGATGGAAGAGGTAAGAAAATTACAGAAGTCATTATAAAGATTTCATACTAGCACAGAACTACAAAAAACATAACCTCCTAAGGGAGGTTTTTATTTTCGGATCAGGATTAGATGACAAATGTAAAAGGCAATTTGCATATAAGGCTGAAAAATCAGTTCATTCTTTCTTATTTGGCACATGCACTTTCAACTCAAACATAATCAACCTGCCAATGGAAGGTGATCCTACAAATTCAATTTGATTTGTATTGAGAAGATTAGTAATACTCATGTTGAGTTGTGTCATTTGACTAAGTCTGTAGCCAGCACTTAAATCGATTGTTGTAAAACCTCCCAATGGTCCCCAATCAAAATTTTTCAAATAATTTCGAGGCTGACCATTTGGACCAATACCACCATACACTATTCCTCGTTTACCCTTTCCTGCTTCAGTACCAACCTGAACACCACTGTAGAAGTCGTATTGCTGCACAATTCTTGCAGAAACGTTTAAAAACAGTCTTTGCTTACACAGGTTTTCCAATCTCAAACTAATAAGGCCTCTGTGATTCGGCGCATTCAAAGTGGCTTCTTCTAAAGAAACGAAGCCATCACCATTCGCATCATTTTTCATATCGTCATCAGTAATATCAGAATTAAACCATGAATAGTTAATGCCTAATCTAATAAATTTATTGAACGAGTAAGTCAACCCTACATCAAGCCCATAAGCTTTTACAGCTGAATAGTTAAAATAAGTTGAGAACTGCGCATTACGTAATATACTATCTGGTCCTATAATTCCGGGATTAGCTTGCTGAACTTCGTCGTCACCTACTAGTACAATCCTTCCACCAACAGGTTTTGATGTCCCGAGAAAATTCTTGCTAAGGCCATTATAGTAATTAATATCAACAAATAATTTCTTTCCAATTGTTCCTTTATATCCAAATTCCCAGGTGCTAACTTCTTCCGGTTTAAGAGGGGCAATTGTTTTAATTGATTTCGGATCATAAAAGTTAAAGCCATTAGGTATATATGTTATGCCTTCGCCATTTCCAAAAGTATTGTTTTGTAAACTTGCATACTGGTGAAGGATAGTTGGCATCGCATATGCCCTACCCCATGTAACTCTGAAACTACCATCACCAATAACTTTTACTAATCCGAGTTTTGGAGAAAAGAAATTTCCAAAGTTGCCATGATGATCATATCGCATCGCTCCTATAAATCGAATACTCAATGGTAGAGATTTTTCAATCTGTAACACCCCTCCATATTGGGTTATATATATTCTTTCATTTTTATCAAGCAAGTTGCGACCAAAACCGTTCGGTTTCTCCTTTTGATAATTTAATCCCGCAATCAAAAACAATCCGGCTTTTTTAAAATCATAATTGTATTGCGCATCTGCATTAAGACGTTGACTTTCTTCTTTAAATTGAACAAGACTCAGCGCCTCAGCTTCTGCTTTTTCTGGTGGCAAGGGATTGAGTTTATGAGTGTTGTTCCAAAAACTCCTTGTATAGCCACTTATTGGGTAAGATGTGCCAAGATTTCCCCACGTATTATAAATATTTAAGTAATAATGTGGATTGACCAGGCGAGCCTGCAAGAAACTATAGGTAACTCCCCTCATTTGGTTACGTCCTCCCGTAGTAACCTGTATATAATTATTGTTACTCCCGCCACCAGATACAATAATATCAGTATTTGGGGTTACACTATAATAAACATATGCTTCACCTCGTATATGGCGGAAATCAAAATCAACGTTATGTTCTGCTACAGAGCTATCATAGGGAAGATACTTTGTTACGTAAACACTATCATAAAAAGCGTATTCCTTTCCGCTGGAATATTCACCGGTTATTTTATATGCCCATTTATTGTTGATCTTTTCGGCATGCCGAAGACGTCCACTAAAAACATAATGATTGCCTGCACTCATTGCAACGGTTGTACCCTGGTATTTTCGCGGGTCTTTTGTCATGTAATTAAAAACAGCATTGAGAGCATTTGGACCATATAACGCGGATTGTGGCCCCAGCAAAATTTCAAATCTCTCAATATCTTCTTTGGATGCTGAAGTTCTATTGTTCAGTGGCAAGCTTCCACTTAAAGCTGCCATGCTATTACGACCATCCACTAGCTGAAGAACCTTATTGTTGAAAGCACTATTGAAACCTCTTGCATTGAAAGTAATGTCTGTTATGCCGTTGCGTGTATATTCGACGCCTTGAATTTTTGAAACGATTTCTCCCACATTGGAACCTGCAAACTGATCAAAGTCTTTTATGCCTATCACTTGAATCGAAGCAGGAGCACTCGTAATTTTTTCAGGACGTTTCGATGCCGAAACCACTAATTCGTTTCCTACTTTAGTATCTAACAACAGAGCTGCATAAATATTATTTGCACTACCATTTGTGAGTTCTGCAGTTAATTCAATGGTCTCATATCCCACATAAGAAATCTCAAGTATGACCTTACCGGCATTTATTTTTTCGAATCTAAAATAACCTTCATTATTAGTAACCGTAGAAGCCTGGGTTCCTTTAATAGTAACAGTAGCACCCGGCAATGCTTCATTTGTTTTTTTATCTGTGATCTTACCACTTATTGAGCCCGCTGTTTGTGAAAAAATAATTGAGGGAATGATATTGAAGAGTAAAGGCAATATCAGTTTTCTCATAACAGGTATATTTTGTTTTGAACGACAAAAAAATATAGATCCCAGTTGCTGCTACATCAGTTGCCTTGCAGTTTCAAAAAATTATTACGGTATAATTTTCCAATTGGTAATTCCTTGTCTCCTATCTCCACGGTTTCGGCGGTAAATGATTTTAACTTGTTTAATGAAACGATATAAGAACGATGCACACGTATAAACTGGTTTTCCGATAACATCGCTTCAACGGATGCGATGGTTTGCCGGGTAATTACAAATCCTTTTTCAGTAAACACTTTTACGTAATCCTTGTCACTTTCTATATAGACAATATCATTAAGAAGCACTTTTATCATTTTACGATCCACTCTTAAATAAATAAACGATGTGGCCGGTTTATTTTCTTCTGATGTAACCGAGGTAACAGCTTCCGCGTCCTGCAGCTTTTGTGGAAATGCTTTATTTATTGCTCTTAGGAAACGATCAAACCTGATAGGCTTTAACAAATAATCAATTACATCCAGTTCATACCCTTCATGGGCAAATTCTTTATATGCAGTTGTGAAAATGATCTTTGGTACATTCCGTAAACTTCTTACAAATTCAGTTCCGCTTAATTGCGGCATTTTAATATCAAGAAAGATCATATCAACTGACTGCTCCTGTAAAAAAATAGTGGCTTCAATTGCATTTCCAAATTCTCCCATGAGTTTAAGTGTCGGGATCTTTTGAATATATCTTCTCACCACATCCCTCGCCATGGGTTCGTCATCTACAATGATGCACTTTATCTGTATATGATTTCCATTAGCCATAAACTAATTCTGGTTGCGCATGAACAGGGGTACCATCCTGTTCTTTGGTTTTAATTTTTATTAATTCAACACGCAGATCAACCACAAAAACTTCCTCATCTTCTCTTATTTGAAGATCATATTTATCTTTATATAATAAGTTAAGGCGCTGACTGACATTATTGATACCAATGCCTTGCTTCTCTTGAACATTTCCATTCAAAGGAGTTTTCCCATTCATAAGTTTCATTACAAGAGTCGTATCTTTTAATTCAACAGTAAGGTTGATCCATGGGTTCTGCAACATATTACTTGTGCCATGTTTAAAACAGTTTTCAACGAAAGGAAGTAATAGTAGAGGAGCAATAAAAATATCATCAGTCTTATCAGGAGTCAATACATGTACGTCTAACTTATTTCCGTAACGAATCTTTTCCAGGTTAATATATTCACTTATCATTATTAACTCCTGTTTCAGTGGCACCAAAGGTTTTTGGCCTTCGTATAAAATATACCGGAGCAAATCAGAAAGCCCCATGATCATTTTAGATCCCTTGGGTGATTCTGTTTGTGTTTGAGAATAAATGTTATTAAGCGTATTGAATAAAAAATGCGGATGGACCTGCGCTTTAAGTAGCTGGAGTTGTGACTCTGTATTTTCCTTCTGAAGTTGCTGGTTACGCAGGTTTTTTAAATAATAATATTTGGACATTTTAAAACCTATTGCGAGAGCAGCGCCTGCCAATGAGCCCTGCAAGGCAGATAAGTAAGCCTGTGACAGTTTTTGCAAATTGGTAGTCCCTTCAAACAATTTAGCTTGTGAAGGGATCCAGGCAACCTTATGCCAGGGTATATAAATAAGCAAAGCTGCGCTAATTAATATAGTAAGAAATAAAAAAACAAAGATCCAAAGCGATGCTTTGATGTACTTGCCATTGAAGAAATAGCGGGGTAAAATAAAATAGAGCAACGGGTAAACCAAGACAGCCTGAGGTAATAGGAAAAGAAAAGCCTCAGCCATCGTTTTAAAGAAATTTGGGAAATGTCCATGTAGTTTAAGGTAACTGGGGTTCAACTCTCGTACCATGCCAAACCAAAAGCCCCAAAATCCCCAGAATAATAGGTGTCGTCTGATCCGATACTTTCTATCATCGGAGAATATAAACTTATTATTGTCAATATTTATCATTTCATTAAAATTTGCCACGAACAAAAGATGGTGCTAATTCGTAGTCCTATAGTCGGAATATAAAGTTGTTTCAATCTATAACACAAATGTGTAAATAAATATAAATTAATAAACCAGGAATGCGAAATACAAGACATAAAATGAGACTGAGAAAGGTTCTAATACGACGAAGGTTTTTTATCGCCGATAAAAGATCTTGAAATTTATTGATCACAGACAATCATTATCTGTCCATTTACTATTTTCTACTCTTTTTCTGCACGTCATCGCATCTATAACTATTTATCTTTCTCAATCATGCTTCGAACCTGTCAGAAATTCTATCAGTCGCATTTTTAAAAATTTTGCTGCCAGCTCAGATTAGTTTTAATTATTCTTCATTAAACTAAAAAAAATCATGAAAACATTTGCCATCTGCAGGAAATTATTAATTGTATTAATACTCCTGTCAACTTTTACCATCTTCCTCGAATCATGTAAAAAGACAGACACATTAACCAACCCACCCCTTGTGGAAGAATCTCCAGCGCAAACGCCTGGAAATAAAAATGCACTTCCGCATACAAAACAATATTCCGGTGACGTGGCGACGGCATGGTTTATTTTATTAACTGACATAGTAAAAAATAAACCATACGCCAATCCTCCTGCACTTAGAATATTTGCTTATAGCGGAATGGCTCTTTACGAATCTGTTGTTCCAGGTATGCCGTCCTATCAATCCATGTATAAATATTTTACCGGCAATTCAATAGATTTTGATAACAAAAAAGGTTATTACTGGCCCGCATGTGCTAATGCAGCAATTGCACGTATTTCTTCGAGAATAATGCAGAATTATTCTAATCCGAATTTAGCACCCCTCCAGGCACTTGAAGCATCTCTTAACTCTTCTTATCAATCTTTGGTTACACCAGAACAATTGCAATCATCTAATGAATTTGGACGATATGTTGCGGATAAAATTTATGACTGGAGTAAAACGGATGGCACATTAAATTCTGATGGAAGTTTGGCTGCTTGTCCTGTTTATGTTTCATTGGGCGGTGCCGGCAACTGGGTCCCTACTCCAAACAACTTCCTTCCCGCTGCCGGTGCCTGCCAGGGTTCTTTAAGAACATTTGTTCCTAATATTGTAAACACTCTTTTGCCACCACCGCATCCTGTGTATTCCACTAATCCTTCATCTGAATTTTACCAAACGGCGAATGAAGTTTACCAGGCAAGACTAAATATTACAGCAGAAGAATCAAGGGTTTTCAATAACTGGAGAGATATACAGGGTACCAATTACACACCGCCTGCTCATACATTGAGAATAGCTACAGAAATTATCATTAAAGAAAAACCGGACCTTGAAATTGCAGCGGAGTTTTTTGCTAAACAAACTATTGCCGCAGCTGATGCAATTGGCGCTGTATTTAATGCAAAATTTCACTATGCTCTTTTGAGACCCGTTACTTACATCAGGAATATATTGGGATATACTACATGGAACTCTCTTTCGCCAGCTCCTCAACACCCGTCTTATCCGGATGAAATGAATGCAACAGCATCTACTGTGGCCATTTTGGAAAATTACTTCGGAACTAATTATTCTTTTATCGATAGTACTCAAAAATCGCTTTATGGAAGTTTTTCCTATGCTTCATTGAATGATTTATTGCTGGATATTGGAAATGCGAGGACACATGGTGGTATTACTTTCGACTTCTGCGTCGATGCGGGTATTGTACAAGGCCGATCTGCTGCCGCAAAAGTAAATGCTTTACCTTTTAAAAAACTGTAGATACCATTCTGAAATGCAAGCCACCAATTTCATTCATTAAAGAATTATTACTGCTATATCAGAATATTGGCATAACAATATAAAAGATTATTGCAAAAGCAATTGGCCTTATCCCAATTGCTTTTGTTTTTAAAATTACCAATCAAAATCAAGTCCGGTGTTCCCTACCTTTGCAGCCATGGAAAAATTTTTGAAAGATTTATTTCAAGTTCAGACCTACGATGAAAAAAATTTCTTTCTCATTGCAGGTCCATGTGTAGTTGAAAGTGAAGAATTGATCATGGAAGTAGCGGATAAAGTTTATTCGATCTGTAAAAACTTGGGTATCCCATATATCTTTAAAGCATCTTATAGAAAAGCAAATCGTACAAGTGGTTCTTCCTTCACAGGACTTGGCGATGATCTTGCCTTGGGAATGATCAACCATGTAAAGAAGAAATTCTTACTTCCGGCTACAACTGATGTTCATGCAAAAGAAGAAACAGTATTAGCTGCACAGCATGTTGACATTTTACAAATACCAGCTTTTTTATGTCGTCAAACAGACCTTTTAGAAGCAGCAGCAAAAACAGGAAAGATCGTTAATGTAAAGAAGGGTCAGTTTGTAAGTGGAGAAGCAATGAAATTTGCAGTTGATAAAATTAGAAAAGCTGGAAACGATAAGATCATTTTGACAGAAAGAGGCACTACATTCGGTTACCAGGATCTTGTTGTTGATTACAGAAGTATCCCCATTATGCGATCTCATGGTGTTCCTGTTGTAATGGATTGTACACATAGTTTGCAACAACCAAATCAATCAGCCGGTATCACAGGTGGTAATCCGCAAATGATAGAAACAATTGCAAAGGCAGCTATTGCAACCGGCGCCGATGGGTTATTTATCGAAACACATCCAAATCCTGCGATAGCAAAAAGCGATGGTGCTAATATGCTCAAACTTGAATTACTTGCACCGCTCCTGGAAAAATTAATAAAAATCAGAAAAGCTATTAATTGAAAATTAAAAGCCATCCCAATTACGGAAAGGCTTTTCAAATTTTCATAGATCAATTTATTGATGAAGGAAAGTAGTATCAATTTTAGTTATCGTGTTCAACAAAACATTGATATTTGTTCTGAGTGAATCTTTGTAAGTAACATCAGATGGTTTATAAAATACACCGTAAGTACCTGCCGCTAATCCACGGAGCAGGTAACCACCTTCTGAATCCGTAAATGTGCTGGCAACTGTGTCAACACCCTGTACCGCGTAAACTGCAGATTGAAAAGTTTTTGGCATCACCACACCTTTAATACTTCCACCGGCTGCATTCAGAATTGTTCTTATTGTCGGTTTGAGAATGTACTTGCTGTTCCCTGTCCTCACAATAGATTTCGATACATCAAAATCGAGTGCAATAGTATAAAGAATACCATCCAGAACATCCTGTTGAATGTTTAATTTCAGACCACTTTGTTGTGCGCTGGGAGTTTCAAGTTTTATTAATTGTGTTGTCCCCTGGGTTTTTACATAATTTTCTGTTCCAAGAACCAACCTCATTTGATGAATTCTTCCAGAAGGGATATTGGAATCAGACAGCAACGTATCATCATCATTAACAAGTTTCAGCAAATCGTATACACCAGCATGTACATTCTGGAGACTTTGCCATCCACCTGAAGTATCATTTGTCACATTTATTTGCACATCTTTAACATCAATGTATACGGCTTCATAATCGCCGGGGTCATCGGATAAATAAACCTGGAGCCTGGCTTTACCATTAGCACTGTTATCCTTCTTACATGAACTAAGTACGGTTATTGAAACAAGGGACAGAATTAATGCAGAAATCATCAATCTCGTTCTCATATTTTGTTTTTTAGTAGTACGCATAAATCAAGATTAGTGCCAAAATAAAAGACCCTTAGGTCTGCCTTCATCAAGCAACTTTATAAGACACATATAAATCCTTAAAGGTTTAATTGATTTATAAAAAGATTTATACTTATTATCTGTATCATAAAATTTCATGCAAGTATATTTACGAATTCAACCAAAAAAACCCAACATTGCTGTCGGGTTTTAATTATATTTTATTTTTTAAATCAATTATGCATTCACTTTGCCTTTCAGTTTTGCTAATACTTCTTCACCTATTTTATTATCAAGGTCCTACTAAGTATTCTGGTTCCATCAGACCAAATTAAATTATATATACCGCCGGGCAGAATTTTCAAATCAAGCTGACTTTGTCTTGTATTTCTTATTGGTATGAATACTTCAACAGTTCTTCCAGCTATATCTACAACCTTGATTTGAGCATTCTTGTTTGAAGAAGGATGTTTAACTATAGCAATATCACTTGTGGGATTTGGAAATACTCTCAATTCGATTGTATTATTATTGGATGGTCCGTTTATTCCTGTAACTGTATTAAATGTAAAGCCAGCTATTGATGCTGTACCACCCGGAGTAGTCACACTTATATTGCCCGATGCTCCTGGTCCTACAAGTGCTGTGATACTTGTTGCTGAATTAACACTAAAGTAAGAAGCCGCAACTCCACCAAAATTTACAGCTGTTGCTCCCGTAAAATTATTTCCTGTTATTAATATTGATGTTCCGGTTCCTCCACTTACCGGGGTGAAAGAAGTTATTGTTGGCGGAGGAATAAATGTAAAGCCAACTATTGATGCAGTACCTCCCGGAGTAGTTACACTTACATTGCCGGATGTTCCTGCTCCAACAACTGCAGTGATACTTGTCGCTGAATTAACAGTAAATGATGTTGCAGCTATTCCACCAAAACTAACTGATGTTGCTCCTGTAAAATTTGTTCCGATTATAGTTATGGTTGCTCCTGTTGCAGCACTTGTCGGAGTAAAGGACGTAATTTTTGGCAATGAAATAAATTCGAAACCCGCACGTGAGGCAACGCCGATCGGAGTAATTACTACAACACTGCCAGACGATCCGGCTCCGACTACAGCAGTAATGATTGTGTCTGATACAACAGTAAATGAAGCGGCTGCATAACCTCCGAAATTAACTGAAGTAGCACCGGTAAAATGAATTCCTTTAATTCTTATGGTGTCTCCGTTTGTGCCGGTACCAGGTGTAAAAGAGGTGATTGATGGTGATAAAACCGGACCAATATTATTTCTGTAGATTGAAAGAATATGGTCATTAACACCCGCCACACCAAAATCAGGTTTCCCATCTCCATCAAGGTCGCCTATAGAAACACTTACCGGAGTTAATAAAAAAATAGGATAATCAAATTTAGGACTGAAACTAATTGTACCCGATGTACTATTGTTTTTTAATATAGAAATGGATAAAGAAATAATATTGTCAATTACAATGTCAGGCTTTCCATCACCATCCATATCGCCTACAGAAAAGCTATACGGATTATTACCCGTGACAAGATTTACTTTATTTGCGAAAGAAATTGACCCTGCGCTACTGGTGTTTCTCAATATGGATAAAGTGCTATCCATATGACTTGCGATGATCAAATCTGGTTTTCCATCACCGTCTAAATCACCAGTTCCGATTTGACCCAACGCCCGTGCGACGATATAATTTAAAGGAGCTGCGAAAGAAATAGACCCGTAGTTACTGGTATTTTTATAAACTGAAATGCTATCAATAAAATTGGACACAGCAATATCCTGTTTACCATCGCTGTCAAAATCGCCAACAGTAATACTTTGAGGTTCTTCACCAGTTGCATAAATAATCGGCTCGCTAAATGATATGACTTGTGCATTCGTAGTATTTCTATAAATTAATAACTTATTGTTAACTTCATTCGGTACGGCTAAATCAACCTTACCATCACCATCAAAATCCATCACTGAAACTCTTTCATGAGAACTTCCACCAGTAGCAAACATTCCTGCCGGTTCAAAAGAAACCACTCCAGGCGAACTTGTATTCCTGAAAAAGAAAAATTTTGAGGAGTAATCCGCGGACAATATCAAATCGGGCTTACCATCTCCGTCCAGATCACCTGATGAAACGCTCACATTAAGTATATATAATGTAGATGTTGTGTAATCACTTTTCGGAGTGAACGATATATTCCCAATGCTTCCGGTATTTCTATGAACAGAAAGCGCACCGACGGTTGGAACAGCCAAATCTGGCTTCCCATCTCCATCAAAATCTGTAATACAGAAATTGTACGGATTGGCTCCTGTTTGAATTTCTATCTTCGGATCAAATGAATTTGCTGTAAAACCGGAATCATTTCCCGGGAAGGTGACATCAAAAGCATTGTTTGCATACGCAACCACTTTGTTTGTGGTAACTGTTATAGGTTTAAAACTAGCTCCAATAGGAACAGTTACAGTTAATGAAGCAGCTCCGGCAGCTATGATCGGGGCGCTTACATCACCCAAGTATACTTTGTTATCAGCAATTATGTTACTAAAATTAGTTCCGGTGATGCTCACAGTTGTTCCAATCGGTCCCGATAATGGCGTGACTGAATTTATTTTAATTCCATTGTAAAAACCTGGAAGCAGAGAATATCCGTAAGGTGTGGTAACTTTTATACTTCCTCCGGTTGCGGATCCAACAACCGCCGTTATCACAGTTGGTGATACCACAACAAATGAAGTTGCGGGAATTTCTCCAAAATATACAGAGGTTGCTCCCGTGAAGTTTGATCCGATAATTGTCACCGTTGCTCCAGCTGCAGCATTTGATGGTGAAAAAGAACTGATGACAGGCGAAGGCACATAAGTAAATCCAGTTTTGGTTGCCGTTCCTCCAGCAGTAATCACAGAAACATTACCGCTTGCGCCAGCTCCGACAACTGCAGTAATTGACGTTGCTGAATCAACAATAAATGATGCTGCTGGCGATCCTCCAAAACTAACGGCTGTTGCTCCGGTAAAATTTGAACCAGTTATCTTAATAATAAACCCCGTTCCCGCAGTGGCTGGTGTGAAAGCATTGATCACGGGTTGCGGAACATATGTAAATCCCTCATGCAAAACTGTTCCGATAGGAGTTGTTATCGAAATATTGCCTGTTGAGCCAGCACCGACTATTGCTGTAATAATAGTTGGCGATACCACAGTGAAAGAGGCAGCAGGCATTCCGCCAAAACTTACTGCCGTCGCTCCTGAAAATCCTGATCCGATAATGGTTACAGTTGAGTCTGTCCCGGTAGCAGCTGGTGAAAAAGAATAAATGTTAAGGGATGAAACCGTATTTCTTAAAACGGAAATCGAATTCGCTGGATAATTCGCTGTAGCAATATCAGGTTTCCCGTCTCCGTCCAAGTCACCGGCGGCTATTGCAAATGGGCTGGCGTCAACTGTGTAATTTACTTTTGTATCAAAAGATAATAGCCCACTTACACTGGTATTTCTCAATATCGAAAAACTAGTTGCGGTACTATTTGTCGCACACAGATCCGGCTTCCCATCGCCATCAATATCAGATATTGAAACTGCGTAACATATTGTTGCTATGGAAAAATAGGTTGCAGGCCCAAAAGAAAAGAAACCGCCTGATGTAGTATTTCGCAGAACAGAGATAATCGGATTAATTGCGCTTGTTGTTATGATATCAGATTGCCCGTCGCCATCGATATCTCCAATCGAAACCCAAATGGGATACGGACTATTATAATCTGTTTTTGCTGCAAAGGAAAAAGAACCGGGAGTGCTGGTGTTCCTGAATACAGAAACTGTATTGGCATTTCCGTTTGCAAAAACCAGATCGGGTTTTGCATCGCCGTCTATATCTGAAAAGGCAAGACTTTGGATATTGAAACCGGCTGGGAAATCTGTTTTTGTAGCAAAAGACAAAATCCCAGGCGTACTTGTATTTCTAAAAACAGAGAAATTGGAAGAAGTACTGTTTGCAATTATCATGTCAGGTTTTCCATCTACATCAAGATCAACAATGGCAACAGCCAAAGGGCCGATCCCAGTAGTTAATTCAGTACCAGGAGCAAAAGAAATATTGCCTAGGCTACTAGTATTCCGATATAGTGAAACGGTATTAGAGCTATCATTGGCCACTGCTAAGTCGGGTTTACCATCTCCATCAAGATCACCTGATGTTATATCTAAAGGAAAGCTCCCTGTTGGATAAGAATTTCCAGGAGTAAATGAAATATTTGCTCCAGTGCTATTGTTTTTAAAAACTGATATACTGTGTGAAAACGCATTGATATTCGCCATATCAACCTTACCGTCACCATCAAAATCGGAAAGAAAAATATCGACAGGCAGACTTCCGGAAGTATAATCCGTTTTAGGAGCCATAGAATTGGATGAAAGTGCAAAACCTCCACTTGCAAAAGTTACTACGAAAGGCATATGGGAATAAGCGGTAAGATTATTTGTAGTTACTGTTATGGGTTGATATGTTGCCCCGGCAGGAACTGTTACTAACAGTTGGGTTGTAGTAGCCCCAATTATATTGGCCTTGACAGCCCCAAAAAAGACGATATTATTTGCAGCGGTAGCACTAAAGTTGTTGCCGGTAATTGTTACACTTGTGCCCACCGGCCCGGAAGCTGGAGAAAAAGAATTGATAGTTGGCTGGGCAAATACATAGAAAGAAAAAAGAAATGAAATAAAAAAAAGCAAGCTTTGTTTTGCAAAAACCTTTTTGAGTGAGTTTGTCAGATAGGGGTAGATTTTTTTGATGTGGTTAGTTTTAGCTTAATAAATATAGAAGCAGCAGATTTATTGTTTCTTAAAAATAATAATAACTCTTAATAAAAAAAACCGGCAAATGCCGGTTTTTTTTATTAATTCTTTAAGTACCGTTATCAGGCGTTCACTTTCCCTTTCACCTTTGCAATGACTTCTTCAGCAATACCAGACGGAGCTGGTGAATAATGACTGAATTCCATTGTTGATGATGCACGACCTGAACTTAATGAACGGAGCTGAGTAACATAACCAAACATTTCACTCAATGGAACTTTAGCTTTAATAACCTGTGCTCCTGCACGGCTATCCATTCCTTCTAACATTCCTCTTCTTCTATTCAAATCACCAGTTACATCACCCATGTATTGATCAGGAGTCACTACTTCTATTTTCATTATTGGTTCAAGTAAAACCGGCTTCGCCTTTCTTGCTGCTTCACGGAAACCTGCTTTAGCACAAAGTTCAAATGACATAGAATCAGAGTCAACAGCATGGAAGCTTCCGTCAAATACACGGATCTTCATATTATCAACAGGATAGCTGGCTAATACACCTGTAGTCATTGCCTGTTCAAAACCTTTTTGAATGGCAGGAACAAATTCACGTGGGATAGAACCACCAAACAAATCGTTTACGAATTGGTAATGCTTATCAGGATTCTCAGCTTTCCATTCTGCATCAATAGGTCCTAATTCAAATACTATATCAGCGAATTTACCACGACCGCCAGTTTGTTTTTTCAATGTCTCACGATGTTCAACAGTAGACTGGAACGCTTCTTTGTAAGCAACCTGAGGTGCACCCTGGTTTACTTCAACTTTGAATTCTCTGCGCATACGATCAACAATAATTTCAAGATGCAATTCGCCCATACCTGAAAGAATTGTTTGACCAGTCTCTTCATCAGTCTTTACCCGAAGTGTTGGATCTTCTTCTATCAACTTTGCAATTGCCATACCCATTTTATCTACATCCGCCTGCGTTTTAGGTTCGATTGCTACAGAAATAACAGGCTCTGGAATAAACATGTTTTCCAAAGTGATTGGATGACCTTCCTGACACAATGTATCCCCTGTCTTGATCTCTTTGAATCCAACCGCAGCACCAATATCGCCAGCCTCAATAAAATCAATAGGATTTTGTTTGTTAGCAAACATCTTCATGATACGGCTGATACGTTCCTTTTTACCACTTCTTACATTAAGAACATAAGAACCTGCATCTAAATGACCAGAATAAACACGAAAAAAAGCTAAACGACCAACAAATGGGTCAGTCATGATTTTAAATGCAAGAGCAGCAAATGGTTCTTTTACATCCGGCTTGCGGGTTTCTGTTTCACCAGTATCAGGATTCAATCCACTAACGGCTTCAATGTCTAATGGACCGGGCAAATATCTACAAACTGCATCCAGTGCAGTCTGTACTCCTTTATTTTTAAACGAAGAACCGCACATCATGGGAACTATGCTCAAATCAATTGTTGCCTTGCGAATAGCTTCATGTATTTCATCCTCACTGATCGAATCCGGGTTATCGAAAAATTTTTCCAATAATTTGTCATCATACTCAGCAACAGCTTCTACTAACTGTGCTCTCCATTCTTTTGCTTCTTCTAACATGTCAGCAGGCACATCAATTTCATCAAAAGTCATTCCTTCAGTTTCCATGTGCCAAACAATACCTTTCATTTTTACCAGGTCCACTACTCCTATGAAATCATCTTCCGCTCCGATTGGCAATTGTAATGGCACTGCTTTAGAACCAAGCATCTCACGAACCTGTTTTACCACATTTAAAAAATCAGCACCTGCACGATCCATTTTATTTACAAAACCAATGCGCGGAACATTGTAGCGGTTTGCCTGGCGCCATACAGTTTCAGATTGAGGCTCTACACCATCAACAGCAGAAAACAAAGCGATCAAACCGTCCAATACCCTCATAGAACGTTCTACTTCCACAGTAAAGTCAACGTGCCCCGGAGTATCGATAATATTGAATGAATATTTTTTTGTATTAGCATCTACCTTCCCTTTTACAGTTGGAAAATTCCACTGACAGCTAACCGCTGCTGAAGTAATTGTGATACCTCTTTCTTTTTCCTGTTCCATCCAGTCAGTAGTAGCTGCACCATCATGCACCTCACCAATTTTATGGATCATTCCGGTATAACGGAGGATACGTTCTGTAGTAGTGGTTTTACCAGCATCAATATGTGCGGCAATACCGAAGTTTCTTTGAAATTTTAAGTCTGCCATGTGATTTTTTCCTTTATAATTTGGAGGCGCAAAGGTATGGATAAAAAGCAATCAGTCAAGCAATGAGAACCCGGAAGTTTTCCAGATTGTTTTCCTTAGAATCAGCTACTTAAATTCAATTTGTGAACATCATTAAAAAAGAAAAGCCATCCGGTTGGATGGCCCTTATATCAATCAATTTTCTCACTTATACTTTAAAGTGGGCAAATGCCTTATTAGCCTCTGCCATGCGGTGTGTATCTTCTTTCTTTTTAAAAGCCGATCCTTCACCTTTTGCTGCTGCTACGATCTCAGCTGCAAGTTTATCGGACATGCTGCGACCGTTTCTTTCGCGGCTATAGCGTATTAACCATTTCATGCTTAAAGAGATCTTTCTGTCAGTACGAACTTCTGTTGGGATTTGGAAAGTTGCACCACCGATACGACGGCTGCGAACCTCAACAGATGGAGTAATGTTTGCCAATGCTTTTTTCCAAACATCATAACCTTCTTCGCCAGTCTGTTTGGCTACTTTAGCAAGAGCATCATAAAAAGTGTTGAATGAAGTACTTTTCTTTCCGCTCCACATGATATTGTTTACAAAACGAGTAACCAACTTGTCATTGAATTTTGGATCCGGAGCTAAGGGTAATTTTTTTGCTTGGGCTTTACGCATGACGTAATATTCTTTTTATACTAATTATTTTTTTACTTTTTCTCTTTTGGTACCGTATTTAGAACGGCTCTTTTTGCGATCTTTTACACCGGCTGTGTCCAATGAACCACGTACAATATGATAACGAACACCTGGAAGATCTTTAACACGACCGCCACGGATCAACACAATGGAGTGCTCCTGGAGATTATGTCCTTCACCTGGGATATAAGCAATAACCTCTACTTTATTTGTTAAGCGAACCTTGGCAACTTTTCTAAGAGCCGAGTTTGGTTTCTTAGGAGTAGTTGTGTAAACCCTTGTACAAACGCCACGACGTTGCGGGCAGCTATCTAAAGCCCTTGATTTGCTTTTGGCTTTGATGATTTCTCTTCCTTTGCGAACTAACTGTTGAATTGTAGGCATTCTGGAACCTTTTAAATTGCTTCAGGGTTTATTTCCCGAAGGGGGGCAAAGGTAATGGCCAAGAGGGTAAAAACCAAAAAACAAATATCAAATTCTAAAGTTTTTAAAGCCCTCTGGAAAATGACAAATCCCAACCACCTTTTCAGCAATTAGGATCTGTAATTTATACTTGTCGTTGAGGATCAAATCTTCCGCATCCAATTATACTTATCCTCTCGAAGTCCTTCCCTGATTTCTGTGATGGTGGTTTTGATAGTTGGAGCAGCTTTCCATTTTTCCACATCAAAATGCATTACAAAATCTTTGTACTTGAGCTCCTTGATAGGAGAAATCGTAGCCGCCGTACCCGCTCCAAATGCTTCAACCTGGACACCAGATTTATAAGCATCAATGATCTCATGAATATTAATTGGTCTTTCTTCTACTTTATAACCCATTTCTTTTAGTAAGGTAATAACGCTTGCTCTTGTCACTCCGTCCAGTATTGTTCCGCTTTTCAGATCAGGGGTCAAGGCTTTATCTCCAATTACAAAAAAAACATTCATTGTACCACATTCATGTATATACTCATGCTCAAATGCATCAGTCCAAAGCACCTGGTCATATCCTTGTTTTTTAGCCTGAGCAGTTGCATACATAGCGGCTGCATAGTTGCCAGAAGTTTTTGCATAACCTACTCCACCTTCCACCGCTCTTACATATTTTTCCTCGACATAGATACGCATAGGAGCTGCGTAATAAGGACCGGTTGGACTAAGAATAATAAAAAATTTATAGTTGTCAGATGGTCTCACGCCAATAATCTCATCGGATGAAAACATAACCGGTCGTATATAAAGAGAATAGTCATGTTTTTGAGGGATCCAGTTTTTATCGATATCAATTAATTTCCTCATGCCTTCAATAAACAACTCTTCGGGCACTGTTGGCATTTGCATTCTTTCTGCAGAGATATTAAAACGTTTGAAATTATCATAAGGTCTGAAAATAAATGCTTCGCCGTTTTGATTCTTATAGGCTTTTATTCCCTCGAATATCGCTTGCCCATAATGAAACACTGCGGCGGATGGACTTAATAAAAATGGTTGATACGGTTTTATCTCTATGTTTTTCCATTCACCTCCTTCAAAATCTGCTTCAAGCATATGATCGGTGAAGTAGTGGCCAAAAGGCATATTTTCAAGATTTATATCCTGTATCTTACTTCTTCCTGCTTTGGTAATGTTTATATCCATACTTGCAATCATAAATGTTTACATTTGAAGCACAAAGAAACAAAAAAAACTAACACCTATTTGTAGCCTTTT
>Ga0207641_10000597_pt1 | contig 39687 bp, 41 predicted proteins | sample KBSSwiS62_FD_184306 | JGI IMG/M metagenome (GOLD analysis project Ga0207641, IMG submission 184306) | Switchgrass rhizosphere microbial communities from Kellogg Biological Station, Michigan, USA - KBS Switchgrass S6-2 (SPAdes) (version 2) | ecosystem: Host-associated > Plants > Roots >... | reverse complement strand
GTAGAGCGCCTGGCTCTTTGTCGCGTCGGCAAAAGTAAGGCGGACCCCGATCGTCGTGTCGTCGACCCGCCAGCGTCCTTCCGCGAGCGTTCCTTTGCTGCCGATGTCAAACCAGCGGCCCGGCACCCGCCAGGTGCGCACCGGGACACGGGGATAAAGCCATTGGATCAGGCGCCCCGGCTGGTCCGGGTTGTTGCCTTCCTTGATGTAGGTCTTGATCATTTCCACGACATCCGCCGGGAAGTAATAGAGGGCGATGCCGGTCAACGTGCTGGTCGGAGCCTTGGGCTTCTCCTCGAAAAAGGTGATGATACCGTCCTTGTCTAGGTTGATGCTGTTGTACTTCTTGATCTGCTCGAGATCGCCAACGTCGTAGACGGCAAGAACGGGGGTCTTGCCCGCGCGCGCAAACTCGACGAAAGGCGCGAGCGAGGAATCGAAGAGATTGTCACCCGCCACGACGACGAGGTCGCCAGTGACGTTTTCCTTGGTGATGACAAGGTGGATGTCGCCAATGGCGCCGAGCTTGTCGTTGTCGCTGGTCGAGCCGTCGTTGATGACCTTGAAATTGAAGGCGGTCTTTTCCTTCCGGTACTTCTCGGACCAGGCGGTAAAGTGGGAGACAAATTTCTGGTTGGTGACGATGAACATTTCGCCCAAATCCTTGACCGTGGAAAGGTGATCGATGATGTGTTCGAGCATCGGCTTGCCCGCGACAGGGAGAAGCGGCTTGGGTTTATCAAGCGTAAGAGGATAAAGACGCGTGGCATAACCGGCGGCGAGAATGAGCACTTGCATAAGGAGTCAATTTTAGAGGGATGCCGGGACGAGGGGCAAGACCATTAAGAAATCACCCGCCGATTACTTTTCGAAAATAAGTCGCCGATTCCACATAACCAATTGCCTGGTAGAAATTAGAAGCCCGACGCGTGGCGAGCGCGACCAATCGGCTTTCTTTGGAAACGGCCCACGCTTCAAAACGATCCATGAGTGATTTGCCTACACCCTTTCTTCGAAAATCAGTCTTCACCATGATTTCCTCCACCCAAGCGACGTTGCCGTTAGCATAAAAGGTCATATGGGCCATGCCCAAAACGTAACCGATGAGGCCTTCTGGCACTTGAGCCACGATCAGGCATGTATTCTCCGCGGCGAGACTGCACGCAAAAGTTCGGGCAAAGGCCGGGCGTTCGACTTGAAAGGAAGTGGCCATCGCCCGGGCCAAAACGAAAACGGCTTCTTCGTCCTCAGGCAGGGCACGACGCAGCGTAACCATATCCAGCTCCTCTTTACAAAATCTCAGGATAAAGTCGCCGCGCCAGCTGCTCGAGCTCGGCCTGGTTGGCCTCAGATGACTCATTGAGAACGCAACGGGCGATGAGTTGGCGGGCTTCCTCATAGTTGAGGGCCTGGATGGCGCGCTTGATCCGGGGGATGGAGGCGGGACCGGCGCTGAGTTCATCGACTCCCAAACCGATCAAGGCCGGCACAAGAATGACATCCGAGGCCATTTCACCGCAAACCCCAACCCAGATGTTGTTGCGATGGGCCGCCTCGACAACGGTTTGCAGGAGACGCAGAACGGCGGGGTGCGCCGGTTGGTACATGTTGGCGACGTTCTCGTTGCCGCGGTCGATGGCGAGCGTGTATTGTATCAAGTCGTTGCTGCCGACGCTGAAGAAATCGACATGCTTCGCCAGGATGTCGGCCGTCAACGCGGCAGAAGGAACTTCGATCATTACCCCGACTTCGATTTTTTCGGCCTGGGGAACATTCTGTTGCCGCAGTTCTTCGCGCACCTCATCAAGGAGCTTGCGGGCGGCCTTCAATTCCGAGAGATCGCAGACCATCGGGAACATGACGCGGACATTACCCTCCGCGCTGGCACGGCAGATGGCGCGCAACTGCGTGCGGAAAATTTCGGGCCGCCCGAGCGAGTAGCGGATACCGCGAAAACCGAGGAAGGGGTTGACCTCCACCTCAATGCCGAGGTGCGGGCGCTTCTTGTCGCCACCGATGTCGAGCGTGCGGATGATGATATGGTGCGGCTTGCAGGCCTGCGCCATCTGGCGGTACATGTCGACCTGCTGGTCCTCCGTCGGCGATTCGTTCTGGTTGAGAAAAAGATATTCGGTGCGCAACAGGCCGACACCCTCGGCCCCGTGCTCCTTGATCAAGGGCAGGTCATCCATGATCTCGACATTGGCCGAGACGATGATCCGGCGCTGGTCGAGCGTTACCGGAAGAGTCTCGCGCAGGGCATCGAGCTTGACCTCGACCGCTTCGTGAATTTTTTCCCGCCGGCCGTATTCCTGCTTTGTCTGCTCGGTCGGGTTGACGACGAGCAGGCCTTCGTAGCCGTCGAGGAGGACTTCGACGCCCGGTTCAAATTTCCCGATGACTTCGCGCAGGCCGACCACGGCAGGCAGGTTGAGCGAGCGGGCCATGATGGCGGAGTGCGAGGTGCGGCTGCCCGCCTCGGTGGCGATCCCGAGGACCAGCTTGCGGTCCATGCCCGCGGTGTCGGAAGGAGAGAGATCGTGCGCGAGGACGACGGAAGCGACGTCGAGATTGCGAAGTTCGGCATCGACCTTGCCCTGCAGATTGCGCAGGACGCGGCGGGACACGTCAAGGAAATCGCCGGCGCGTTCGCGAAAATAGTCATCGTCGAGTTCGCGCATCTTGCGCGTGTAGGACCGTACGACTTGCTCGTAGGCAAAGTCGACATTGACAAGTCGGCTTGTCAACTGTTCCTTGACCGACTCAATCAGCGACGTGTCCTCAAGCAAAAGCAGATGCGCATCAAAAATGCTGGCGTCCTCCTCGCCGATGGAACTGGCCAGTTCATTGCGGATGACCTGGATTTGCTGGCGCGTTTTGAGCAGCGCGGCCTCGAAGCGCGTGATTTCACCCGCGACATCTTCAGGACGAATACGCCGCTTGCGGATGATGTGCTCGTCCGCGTAAAGCAGGACTAACGGGCCGATGGCAATGCCCGGGGAGACAGGAGTCCCCTTATATCTTACTTCGGCTGTGGGCGTTGGGGCGTCTGGCGCATCTGACATCTGCGCCAAATTGCTTACTCTTCGTCGAATTTGCGAGCTATTAATTCCTCAAGGGCCTTGACCATGTCGGCGGCGTCGGGGCCGGTGACAGTAACCTTGAGGCGCGAGCCGCATCCGGCAGCCAGCAACATGAGGCCCATGATGCTCTTGCCGTTGATCTCTTCGCCGTCTTTTTCCACGAGGATATCCGAGCCAAAACGGTTGGCCACTCGTACGAACATGGCAGCGGGCCGGGCATGGAGCCCAAGCTTGTTTCCAATGACGAGATCCCTCACCACGGAAGCCCCTGATTCTTTATTTTTCGCCGCCGATGCCATGTCTTCTTTGTTTATTGATGATGAAAGCCTTACCTTACTTATCCCGGTTTGCGATAGCTTTCAACAATCTTTCGTTAAATTCAACTGCCGAATTTTGGCCCATGCTTTTTAGTTTTTGGTCCAAAGCGGCCACTTCCACCAAATTAGCGAGATTTCTCCCTTGGCGTACCGGTATGGTGACATGCGGAATCTTGATTTGCAAGATTTCGTAATAATCAGTTTCGAGTCCAATTCGGTCGATTTCCGGCACCTCGTGCCAGTCCTGCAGGGTCACGACCATGTCGAGACGCTTTTCGAAGCGGATGCTACGGACGCCGTAGATACTGGCGATATTGATGATGCCCAGGCCCCGGACCTCCATGTGGAAGCGGGAAAGGTCGGAGGAGGTGCCGATGAGCTCGCGGCCCTCAAGGGAGCGAATCCGGGTGACGTCGTCGGCGACAAGGCTGTGACCGCGCTCGACGAGGGAGAGAACGCACTCGCTCTTGCCGATGCCGCTGGCGCCGCGGACAAGGACGCCGATGCCGAGGATGTCGATCATGCTGCCGTGCTCGGAGGCGACCGGGGCGAAGTCGAGTTCGAGGCAAATCGTCGACATGTTCATGAGCCGCATGGTCGTCAACGGCGACTTGAAGACGGCGATGTTTTCCTCCTCGGCTTCTTCCAGAACGACGCGGGGCGGATTGATGTTCCGGGCAAAGATCAGGCACGGGATGCGGTGCTTGAAGAGTTCGCGCAGGCGCTGGCGGCTGACAGCTTCGGGCAACGACTTGAGATATTGGGTCTCGCCGCTGCCGATAATCTGGACGCGCTGAAAAGCGAACGATTTATAAAATCCAGCCAGCGCGAGCCCCGGACGATTGACCGCTCCCTCTGAAATGCGCCGCTGCAAGCCACCCGCGCCCGCGAGCAACTTGAGCTGCAATTGCGCGGCGTGATTCGTGTAGAGCTGGCCAACGGTGACTTGAGGGACGCTGTTTTTCTTGTTCACGGTCGAGGTAAAAGGGATGAAGGAAGACTGGAGTAAACGTGCGCCTTTGCGGCGGCTTTCGCAATGGAATTATCGCGTGGGTTGTAGCGGCGGCCGATGACCACCGCCGCAAGGAAGAGAGTGTCTCTTGCCAGAGTGGCGCGGGTTTGCCAGTCTGAAGTCTGTCCGCAGACGCATGAAACCACTTTCCAATACGTCTATCGCCGCAATTTTTGCGGTGGGACTGACTTTGCTCGTTGCGCTGCTTTTGCAGATTCCGTTCTTCAAGGACAAGGAGACTCAGACCGCGGACGAGATGCTGCTTTTTCGATATGACCTGCATCAAAAATATGCGCGGATCAAGCCCGATTCCCACATTGTGCTTGCAGCAATCGATCAAAAATCCGCGGATTTGATCGGACGCTGGCCGTTTAGCCGGCAAGTCCATGGCGACTTTCTCCTGCTTCTGGCCCCCGAACAACCGCGCGCGGTCGGATGGGATATTACATTTACAGAGCGAGATCGGGAAAAGCTGAACGCACCCGCCACCGCCACCAGTGATCCTAATCAGTCTAACGGTACGCAGTCCAATGGTACGGGCTCGACGCCTGCAGTTGATGGTTCAACTCCCGCAGCCGCCACGTCAACTCCCGCCCCCAGTCCTGACGCTCAGCCAGAGCCCGCCCCAGCGCCCGCCCCTGCGCCTGCACCCGCTCCACCGAGCACGAACTCTCCCCCGGCACAACCTGGCGCATCGAGCACAGCTAATTTTATTCCCGGTCTATTTTCGATTGGTGCTGACACCACGACGGACACCTCAAACCCCACGCCTGCCTCCGCAGGAACACCCCCACCCGCTGCCGCAACTGCAGCTCCTCAAACTCCGCCCGCTGAGGCATCCGCTTCGCCACCCGCTTCTGCTTCCGCGCAATCCAACACAGTTCCAGGCACAGTTACACTGACATTACCCCCGGCTTCTCCTTATCTCACGTCCAGCGATCAACATTTCGTGGATGCCGCTACGCAGTTTCCAAACATGGTGACGGGCGCCGAGTTGAGCAATAATCTGCAACTCATTGTTGGAGGCAAGGGCCCGAAACACGATGAAGACGACGAAAGCAATGAGGGACTCCTACCCACACGCCCTTTCAAACATGTTACCGGTGATATCACCAAGCTCCTCTCCGCGCCCCACGCGCATCTCCCCTTTCCCGAGTTACGCAAGGAAACCTATTTTGGGTTTGTCAACGAGAACGGCGAAGGTGGCGGCGGCTCTCGTCGCGCCGATCCTCTGGTCGTCAATCTCGCGGGCAGAGTCCTGCCCAATTTGGATCTGCAAATCCTCATGCAGTACTGGGGAGTCGATCCTGACCAGGTCACGATCAACCTCGGGAACGAGATTACGCTTCCACGCCCCGATAAGACCGTGATCCACATACCGATTGATGAGAAAGCCCAACTCACGATCAATTACCGGGCAAGGCTGGAAGATTTTCAAGGTGGAAGCTATGCCGAAATCGCAAGTGGCCTCCAAGACAAGGCTTCTGGCCAGCAGTCCGATGAACGAAGCCATCTTCCTCCGCTCAAAGATTCCCTCTTGATGATCGGCGTCACCATTTCCGGAACTGATGCGGGGGTGACTCCCTTGGACAATCAGGCACCACTGGTGGTCACCCACCTCAACGCCCTCAACACCATCATGCAGCAGGACTTTCTCAAGCCCGTCAGCGCCTGGATTTGGATGCCGCTTTACGCCTTGTTTCTGTTTGGCGCCGGCAGCCTTATGCTGCGCGTCGGCATCGCGCCCATGATTCCCATCGGCATACTGGCCCTGGTGGTCCTAGCCGGCGCGAGTTTTGCCGCCTTGTATTTTGGAAATCTGGTCATACCTGTGGCCATGCCCGAGATCGGCGTACTACTCCTCGCGGGAGCCGTGCCGACGAAACGATTCTTCGGGGAAGAGCGCGAGAAGCTAAAGGTGAAGAAGGCGATGAGCGCCTATCTTTCCGACCGGGTCATGGCCAAAATCCTGTCGCATCCCGACGGGCTCAAGCTCGGCGGCGTCAAGCAGGTGATCACGATCATGTTCTGCGATATTCGCGGCTTCACCGCCTATTGCGACAATCGCGATCCGCAGGAGGTGCTGAACGTGGTCAATGAGTACTTCGAAGAGATGACCCAGGTGGTCTTCAAGTACGAGGGCACCGTCGACAAGTACATCGGTGACTGCATCATGGCGTTCTGGAACGCGCCGGACGACCAGCCCGACCATGCGCAACGCGCCGTCTGCTGCGCGATGGAAATGCGCTATGCCCTGGCCAACTTCAAGGTGAAGCGGGCCGGACTCGACACCGAACTCTTTGAATGCGGCATTGGTATTCACACCGGCGAGGCGCTGGTCGGCAACATGGGCTCGACGCTGAAGGTCAATTACACTGCGATGGGCTCAACTGTGAACCTGGGCGCGCGCCTCGAATCGCTGACCAAGAAATTGAACGAGCGCATCCTGATTTCGCATGCCACGTTCGAACAGCTGACCGGCGATTTCCCGATCACCGACCGCGGCGAGGCGATGGTGCCCGGCTTTGCCAATCCGATCCATGTCTATGGCATTGGCGCGGAACAGGATCTCGGCTCCGCCATCAAGGTCGGCCTCAAGCTGGCCAAGAAACAGGATTATACCGCCGAGGAAGTGACCAAGCCGATTTGGGCGCCAGCCCCGCTGCCCGAGGACGCCGACCCGAATCCGTAGGGCGCATTCAAGCCCTGCCATGCGACGCATCCGTCTTCTTTCCTGTCTTGTCGTCTTTGGCGTCACTCATGCCTGCCTTCCCGCAGCCAAGGCGGATGAACCGTTGCTCCACTTGACGGTGTCCGGCACGAGCGTGCTCGATCCGCATGGCAAGCCCCTTCGCTTGCGCGGCTTCAACGTCAACTGGTGGGTGCCACCGACCAACCAGGACGCCGCCGACATCCAACACCTTGGCGCCAATTGCGTGCGCTATATGTTCGGCTACAAACCCACCGGGACTGCTTACGATCCGAAGCAGGTGGACGAGGTGGTGCAGCAAATTCACTGCTTCACCAGCCGGGGCCTCTGGGTCATTCCGGTCGTCTGGACGTTTGAGAAAACCGACCCAGCTGATCCGAAAAAGAAACTGGGACCGTGGAGTTCACCGGAGATGAACCATGAATTCCTGGCGATGTGGACCGATCTGATGGGCAAACTGAAGGATGAGCCTTGCCTCGCCGCATGGGAGCCGCTCAATGAACCGCACGATGTCGAGCCCGCCAAGGCCGCGGCCTGGTACAAGGAGTTGCTGCCTCAGTTGAGGAAAATCGATCCCCTGCGTCCGATTGTCGTGGAAGGGGCGAACTGGTCGCATGCGGAGGACCTCACCGATGCATTCGTCATGGACGACCCGAACATCATTTACGCCTTCCATATGTACTACCCGTATGATTACACGACCGATATCAAGAGTCCGCCCTTGGTGTATCCGGGCCCGTGGGGGAAGACTTACCTGGAAAAGATGATCGCACCGGCGGCTGCCTTCCGGGACCAGCACCGTGTGCCGGTCTGGTGCGGCGAATGGGGCACCAAGACGGAAGCTCCCGGCTACGGCCTCTGGCTGCGGGATGTTTTCGATATTCTCGAAAAAGACAAATTCGATTGGTGCATCTGGTCCTGGGCGCTACAGCCACGCGACCCGCTCAATCAATCGTTCGACATCAATACACAGAAAAAAGAAGTTTACCAAGTCACGGCCGATTTATTTCACACGGCGTTGGCGGAGCCTGAAGCGAAGTCCAAATAGCCGTTATCCTGGGCTTGTCGAAGGATCAGGATAACGGATCGGTTTGCTCGGCGACTTCTTCAACCGCACGAACCTGCAGCAGGCGCGCCACTCCCTGGTAGCTCTCAACCTGCCCGCGCACCACAACAGTGGCATCCAGCCATTTCCGGGCAGCGGCATCAAAGGAAGCCGGGTAGATGCAGCGCAGGTCGGGGAGGTCGCCGCGATCAATGCGGCGGAGATCAAAGCGGCGCAAGTCGAGATCGACTGCACGGACACGACCACGCAACTCGATAACTTCATCGCTGAGGACGGGACGTTCCAACCATGCCCGCACCTGCTGGCGCGTTTGCGGCGTAAGCACTCGCCACGCACCCGGCTTCATCGCACGGCCCCCGATCGCCACCGAGGAAACGCCACGCCTGCCGGAAGGTGCGAGTTGCTCCACGGCACTCAATGCGGCATCGCGGAGTTTCGGGTCGGCGAATTCGCGCCGGATCAGATCGTAGGCATTGGGCTCGTTGAGACATTGCGTGACTGCACCCAAGGTCTCGAGGGCCTGACGGGATGCATTGAAAAGTGGATCACCTGACAGGGCAACCTGTCCGGCGCCCGGCCCTGGAAGCGAAAAACCGAGATAAAGACTGCCGTGCGCAAAGGAACTCAAGCCCAGGTCGAACTCACGCGGAAGATCCACCGACTCGCTAAACGAGCTGACCAGCGTCTTGATCATTGCACCGACCTGCTTCCGGACATCCCCCATGATACCCGCGACCAGGGAGAGCCGCGGACTTTCCGTCTGCAGTCCCTCACCGTCGAGGTGCAGGAGGAGATCGGAGTTGTCGAGCGCCCGGGCCACCGGCATCTCTTTTTCATAGATCTCGTCGAGCAACCGATAGAAGGAGGCGCACGACTTCACCAGCATCTCCTCATCGCCGCCCGATTCGGTGACGAGCCGTTGCATCGCGGCGATCTGCTGGTGCAGCAACTGCGCCCGACGGCGCGTCACGCTGGACCAATTGGGGAAAGAAATTTCGCCGCTCATAACTTGACCCGGACAATGCCTTTTCGCGCCCCTTCCCGCAGTCCGAGTGGCGCAGCGTCCTGCGGGCGCAGATATTGGAAGAAGAGTCGAAAGTCACTGACGCCATTGGGAAAACCCTCGGTCCAGAAGTGGAGATGGACCGAGTACTTTTCGTAGATGGCCTCGAAACCCTGCATGAAAAATGGTTGCATCGCAGCGAAGGCCTCCGCGCCGAAAGGCGCATGTGGCTGGAGGATAACGTCAATGTCTTCAGGCGACGGCTTGTTGGTGATGAAACCACCGTCGAGATATAGATGGGAAAAATGCCGGGCGGAAACCAGGCAACCCATGAACTCTTCCAGGCGTTCCCACAACTGGATCCGCCGGGGATTGGTTACGAAACGTTCCCGGACACACTGCAGCGTCGTCTCATGCACGCCTTCCGGAAGGAATCCGTGACCACTGAAAGGCGGAAGCGGAGCGTCCGGCTGCATGGTGTGATTATCCCTGGCGGGCGATGAATTCGCGGGCGAGTTCGCGGTAGCTCTGCGCGCCCATGCCGGCCGGATCGTAGGCAATGATCGTCTTGCCGTGGCCGGGAGCCTCGCCCAACCGGATGGACCGGGGAATGATCGTCTCGAAAACTTTCTGGCCGAGGTAGCCGCGCACATCGGTCACCACCTGCTGGCTGAGATTGGTGCGCGCATCGTACATGGTGAGCACGATTCCCTCGAGCGCAAGCGCCGCATTACCGCTGACCTGCTTGATCCGCTCGATCATCTCCAGGATTTTCGCCAGGCCCTCCAGCGCGAGGTATTCGCATTGAAGCGGCACGAGAACGGAATCGGCCGCGGCGAGCGCGTTGGTCATGAGCACGCCGAGCGAAGGCGGGCAATCGATCAGGACAAAATCAATCGACGGTTGGCCCGCGCGATATTGCTCGAGTACGCGACGCAGACGGGTGAGACGATGTTCATCGGCGGCGAGCTGGATTTCGCAACCGGCGAGATCAAGCTCCGCCGTCACAATGCTGAGGTTCTCGGTGGATGTCGGCTGGATTTGTTCCGCGAACGAGCGGGCATTTTCATCTCCCGTGAGAATGCTGTGCAGGCTGCGGCCCGGGCTCGCGGTCACGCCGAGCGCGCTGCTGGCATTGGCCTGCGGATCGAGATCAATGACCAGCACACGACGTCCGGCTTCGGCGAGCGCGGCGGCGAGGTTGACCGTGGTGGTCGTCTTGCCCACCCCGCCCTTCTGATTGGCGACAGCGATTATTTTCATGAAGGCCTGAGTTTCGCTATCTTTATGGACACAATCTGGGGCAGTATTAAAACCGTGTAAGAAAACACGCTGCAGGCTGCGATAAACTTGACACCTGAGGCAATCCAATTTTCTACTAGTATGGTTTTTACTTTATAAATACCGTCCCCCTTTACCTATGATCGAAGTTGAGAATCTCTCCAAAACCTATTCAGGGTTTCGCGCCGTCCAGGGCATCAGTTTTCACGTCAACAAGGGAGAGATCGTCGGGTTCCTCGGGCCTAATGGCGCGGGCAAGAGCACGACGATGAAAGTCCTCTCCGGCTACCTCCCCCCGACCGACGGAAAAATCAGCATCGCCGGGTTTGACGTGGTCAACGACTCCATCGAGGTGCGCAAACGCATCGGCTACATGCCGGAAAACGTGCCGCTTTACACCGACATGCGGGTGAACGAATTCCTCCGTTTCCGGGCCGAGCTCAAGAAAGTGGCCAGCCGCAAGATCAAGGACCGGGTGGAAACGGTGAAACAGCTCTGCCACCTCAAGGACGTGGAGAACAAGATCATCGGCACGCTCTCGAAAGGGTATCGCCAGCGGGTCGGCCTGGCCGACGCGATGGTGCATGAACCGGAGTTGCTCATCCTCGACGAACCGACCATCGGCCTCGATCCCAACCAGATCCGCTCCGTGCGCGACCTGATCAAGGACCTCGGCAAGCACCATACCATCCTGCTTTCGACCCACATCCTCTCGGAAGTTGAACTCACCTGCAGCCGCGTTTTGGTCATCAACCGGGGCCGTATCGAGGCTTCCGACACGCCCGCCAACCTGACCAAGCTGGTCCGCGGCGGCGGCTCAATCCTGCTCGAGGTCAAGGCCCCCCACTTGGAGGTCATCTCGAAGATTGAAGCGTTGCCGGATGTCGAGGATGTGGAAGTCACCCTGCCCGGCGAAGGTGCCTGGACCCAGGCCAAGATTTTCGCCAAGCCCGGTGTCGATGTCCGCGAGGCCATCTACGGCGTGGTGCGCGCCAACGATTGGCCCCTGCGCGAGATGGCCCGCGTCAAGGCGACACTGGAAGAAGCCTTCGTCGAACTGACGCAGGACTAACCGTCTTCCCCCTCAACCGAAAACTACCATGGCATTCTGGACTCTTTTCAAACGCGAATTCATCAGTTATTTCAACTCCGCTGTTGCCTACGTCGTGCTGTTCGGCAGCGCCTTCGTGCAGGGCTTGATGTTCACCATCATCATCTGGGCCATCACGGACTCCAACTTCAAGCAGGCGAGCGTCCTCCAGATTTTCTTCAGCTGGACTCTCTTCTGGCTGCTCATCTTCGTGCAGGTCCCGCTGATCACGATGCGGGTCTTCTCGGAGGAATTCAAACTCGGCACCATCGAGATGCTCCTGACTGCACCAGTCCGCGAATGGGATGTTGTCCTGGCCAAGTTCTTCGGCGCCCTCACTTTCTTCCTCGTTCTCTGGTTGCCCGTGGCGCTGGACTTGCTAGCCCTCCAGCTTTTTTCGTCCCCGGCGCCTCCCGTCTATTGGAGCCAGATCGGGATGACCGTCCTGACTGTCACGCTCGTGGGTAGTTTTTATATTTCCCTCGGCGTTTTCACCTCGGTTCTGACCAAGAACCAGATCATCGCCGCCGTGCTGTGTTTCGCTCTCCTGTTCATCACCTTCGGAGTCTCCACCTTCCGGTGGTTCCGCCACATTGATGCCAACGTCCTTGCCTGGGCCTCGTACGCCTCCGCCCCGGAACATATCCAGAACGCGGGCCTGGGCCTCTTCGACTCCCGCCCGATCGTCTTCTACGTGAGCCTGACCGCGTTCATGCTGATGCTGACCAAGAGCATCCTCGAAAGCCGCCGTCTCCGGAGCTAATTTTGCCATGAATACCGACACTCCTTCCGCCCGTTCCGCCCGCCGTTCCGCCGGCCTGCAGAGCATCCTCAATGTCGTCCTGGTCCTCGGCATTTTGCTGATGGTGAACTATCTCGGGTTCAAATATTACAAGCACAAGGACCTGTCGCTCTCCCAGTTCTTCACCCTCTCGCCCAAGACGGAGGGCGTCCTGAAAAACCTGGATTCCCCCATCACGATCTATACGTTCCTCGATGACAAGAACCCGGCCCAGGCCGAACAGATCGAGACGCTCCTCAAAGAATATCAGCGGACTGGTGGAAAGAACATCGCGGTGGAAAAGATCGACCCGGCCTATGACATTGCCCGCGCAACAGAATTGCAGCAAAAGCTCCATTTCGACGGCAACGATCACCTGATCATCCTCGAAAAGAAGGACCGCTCCCCCCGCTTCGTGAAGGAGGACGAGCTCTATGATATCAACCCTATGAACGGACAAATGTCCGGCTTCAAGGGCGAGCAACAAATCACCGCCGCGATCACCAACCTGGTCGAAGGAAAGATCTCCCGGGTCTATTTCACCGAGGGCCATGGAGAACATTCCGTTCAGGATGACAAGACCCCGAACGGATACGGCTTCGTGGGGGCAAGCCTCAAGAACGAAAACATTCAGACGAGCAACCTGAACCTGGCCCAAAAAGGCGACGTCCCCGCCGATGCGGACGCCGTAGTGATTGCCGGCCCGGCGGTCTCGTTCGCCCCGATTGAAGTCGAAGCGTTGGACAAATACCTCGCGGCCAACGGCAAGCTCTTTGTCCTGCTCGATCCTTACCACATCTCGGGCCTGGAAAATCTGCTCACAAAGTACGGACTGAAATACGACGACGACCTCGTGCTTTACCGCGGCATGACGACCGCCGGATCGCAGATGACCGTCCCCTTGGCGATGATCTACCAGGGCGGATTTTCCACGCACCCGATCACGGCAAAATTCGCCGCAGCCAACCTCCAACTGCTGATCTACGATGCCCGGTCCATCAGTCTGCCCCCTGCCGACAAGGCGCAGCCGGAAGCGAAGACGCAGTTCCTTCTCCAGACGACGCCCGACTCCTGGGGCTGGATCAACAAGGACGCCAAGGCGCCCGCCGATCCGAAGCAATTGATCTACAATAAGGTCACCGACCTTCCCGGGCCGCTGACGATTGCCGCGGAATATGACGGCGGCGAAATCACCGATCCCAAGACCAGTGCCACGACCACCGCCGCCCGCATCGTCGCCGTGGGCAGTTCGAAGTTCCTGCAGAATGACACCGTCGAGGTGACCGGGGGCACTTTCTTCGTCAACAGCGTCGATTGGCTCGTGAAAAAGAAAGCCGTGCTCGATATTGGACCCAAGAAGCCGCAGGAATACGGCGTGTCCCTCTCTCCCATGCAGTTCCGCACCGTGGCGTGGACTGCCCTCTTCTTTGTCCCCGGCGCGGCTTTGTTGCTGGGAATATTCACCTGGTACTCCCGTCGTAAATAAAGGACGTCCGGTTATGCTTCGCAACAGTTCCACCTACCTCTATCTGGCCGTTTTCCTGGGCTTGATCTGCTATCTCACGTTCATCGACAAAAAGCTGCCCGGGACCAAGGACCAGGAGGAAGCCGAGAACCAGTTGTTCAAGCTCGATCCCGATGACGTCACCAGCCTGGAGGTCAAGAATGTCCATGGCCTTTACATCTTCCAGAAAAATAACAATCACTGGGAAATCAAATCACCGGTCGTGACGCTCGCCGACGGCGCCACGATCAACGGCATCATTTCGCAGATCGCCTTCGCCCAGCCCCAGCGCACCATCAAGATCGAGGGATCGGACAAGGACCTCGACGACTTGAAGAAATGGGGCCTGACGCCGACCCCCGCCGAACGGGTGGTCATCCACACCAAGGACAAGCAGTACATCCTGCTCGTCGGGCGCAAGACGGCGATCAGCGACAGCGTTTATGCGCGCGCCTCGGAGCGAAAAAACGAACCGGTCCGCGTGGTCCCCAATGCGCTCAAGCAGGCCTTGCAGAAAGACCTGCCGGATTTCCGCAGTCGCAACGTGTTCGACTTTGAACCCGACAAGGTGACCAAGCTCGCGACCCGGACCGCCGAGACGGCCACCACCCCGGGCCAGCAATGCGAGGTCGACAGCAAGGATGGAAAATGGACGCTGCAAATGCCCCTGGTGGCGCGCGCCTCCGACCAGGAAGTCCAGGGCCTGATCAACAAGATCCTCTCCCTGCACATTGTCGATTTCGTCACCGATGACGCGAGCAACCTGAGCCAGTATGGACTGACGACCCCCAGCGCGACCCTCTCCGTCACGATCAAGCCCGATCCGGCCAAGCCGGATGAAGATCTCGTGCTCGAAATCGGTGGCCCGGTGCCGAACAAACCCGATCAGGTCTATGCGCAGCGGCTCAAGTCGAATTCCGTCTTTACCCTCACCCGCGCGAACGTCGATGAACTTCTCAAGGCCCTGCCCAACGTACGCGACCGGCATGTTCTCGCCTTTGATCCCGGCAAGGCAACCGGTCTCACCTTCTCCTACGGCACGCTCAAGGGGCAGATTGAAAAAGAACACGATCTTTGGCGCACCGTCGGTGACTCTGCAGGCCGGGCTGATGTGGGCCGCGCGACCGACATGCTGGCGAAGCTCAGTCAGCTGGAGACGACGCCGGTCGTGAAAGATTCGGCCACCGATTTGAAGCCGTACGGACTCGACAAGCCACTCGGTAAAATCGTGGTCCAATCGCCCGAGTTCAAGCCGGGCCCGACGCTCACCCTCAAGATCGGCAAGACCGAAAACAAGCTGACCTATGTGCAGAATTCCACCGAGCCGTTCATCTATACGGTCCCGGACACGGCATTCAGCTTCCTTCCCGCGACCAACCTCGAGATGCGCGATGTTCGGGTGATCTCGCTCGACTGGCCGAAAGTGAAAGGCATGACCATCACGGCTGGTTCCGGGCCGTCCATCGACATGGTCCGCAGCAGTGGTGGCACCTGGACCGTCACCAACCTGAAGGACCGTATGGTGAACGCGGAAAGAGCCGATATGCAGGCGAGCCTGTTCTGCCAGTTGCAGGCGATCAAATGGCTTGGCCCCGTTTTACCCGCCTACGGCCTGGGCAAACCAGTCCTGACTGTCACGGTCGCAACCGACAAGGCTTCCGTCACGTTGCACATTGGCCCGGTTCTTCCCGATGGTACCCATGCCGCCTTGATTCAAGGCGAATCGACGGCATTCGAGATCACTGACGGCGACTTCGGCATGCTGAACACCAGCTCAATCCAGGCTGTGCCCAGCGTCCTCTCGGGAACGAATGCCCCGTCGGCCACTGCGCCTGCGCCCAGCACAAATGCGGCGCCGGTGAAGAAGTAGCCGCTGTTTGCCTACTTCTGCGGCCGCTGGGAAAAATCACGCTTGGGTGGCGCGCCTTTTTTCGGCGCACGCCGCTTGGGCTGGACCGTCTTGATTTGCGAGCGGGTCTGCTCGCGCGACTGGGTCGTGCGCCCCCGCATGATGAACCGCAGCGGACAGCCACGAAGGTCAAAGGCCTCCCTTAATTGCAGGTCGAGATAACGTTCGTAAGCGGGTGTAAGCAATCCCGGCGCGTTGACAAAAAGTAGAAGCGTCGGGATTTCGCGAGAACCTTCTTTTGCGGCCTGTTGCGCAGCGTAAAGCACCTTGAATCGTCGTCCGTTTACCAGGGGCGGCGCATATTTTTCCATCGCACGGCTGATCACACGATTGAGCGGCCCGGTCTGGAAGCGGAAGGTGCGATTTTTCGCGATCGTCGCACAGGTCTTAAGCAGTCCTTCGACCCGCTCACCTGTCTTGGCACTGAGAAAGAGGACTGGCGCATAGGAAAGAAAGAACATGTCTTGCTGCACCTGCTCGTAATACTCGCGCTCCTTGGTCTTGCTGGCGTCGCCCTGTTCGCGCGCGATGTCCCATTTGTTGACAATGATCATGCAGGGCGCATGCGCCTCCTGGATCAATCCGGCGATTTTCTTGTCCTGCATGGTGACGCCGGTCGAGGCATCGATGACGAGGATACAGACATCGGCGCGGTTGATGGCATGGGCGGTGCGGCCCGTCATGGCACGCTCGAGCTGGTCCTGCACCCGGCGTTCCTGGCGCATGCCCGCCGTGTCGATGAAAATGAAAGGCTCCCCGCGCCACGTGTAGGAGATGTCGACCGCGTCGCGCGTCGTGCCGGCCACCGGGCTGACGATGGCCCGCGGCTCGGCCATGAGCGTGTTGATCAGTGATGACTTGCCGACATTGGGACGCCCCACGATGGCCAGCCGGGTGGGGCGTGCGGGACGCACTGCAGGTTCCTCACCCTCTTCCGGCACGGTCCAGCCCCGGGTGATGGCCACGCGCAATTGTTCCAGCCCGCGGCGATGCGCGGCGGAAACAGGAAATACTCCCTGGAAGCCAAGACGCTGGAATTCGCCGTCCATGTCGGCCTGTTTTTCGCCATCGACTTTGTTGGCGGCGACATAAACAGGACAATGGCTCTTTCGCAGCAGGCGCGCCACTGTCAGGTCCAGCGGCGTCAATCCTTCCCGCGCATCAACAACAAAAATAATCTCGGTCGCCGCCGCGAGGGCAAGTTCAACTTCATGCGCGATCTCGCTGCCAAAACCTTCCTTGTCATCGACGCCGATACCGCCGGTATCGATCAGCGTAAAGCGGAACTTGTCCCACCGCGCCGTGGTGACCATCCGGTCGCGAGTCGTACCGGGCCGGTCGAACACGAGGGAAATATCGCGCCCGGCGAGGCAGTTGAACAGGGCCGACTTGCCCACGTTGGGGCGGCCGACAATCGCGACAGTGTGTTCCATAGCCGGTCAGTGTAGCCGGGGATCGTTCCCGCCGCACTTTAAATCCCCAAGATGACAATCTCCATCGCTACTTCTTTGCTGTCGATTGCGCCGCTGTCAAACCGCTGCGCCCAAGCAGTTGCAATCCCTCGCGCACATATATTGCCGTGCAATAGAGAGCAAAGCCGGCCCCCAGTGTGCACAAAATAAAAATCGTCCATACTCCCAGCTTGAACAGTACCGCCATGATGGCGAGTAGCGTAAAGAGCGTGCTGGCCTTGCCGGTCCAGTGGGGATGGATTTCAATCGGCACCTGGAAATGGCGCAGGACACAGTAGCCGCCGAGCAGGAGCGCATCGCGGGTGATGATGATGGCCGGGAACCAAATCGGGAACGGGCGCAGGTTATCGAGCGGAATCAGCCCGAGCGTGACCAGGGAGGCGAGTAACAGGAGCTTGTCGGCGATGGGATCGAGCAGCGCTCCCAAGGCGCTTCGCTGGTTCCAATGCCGGGCCAGATAACCATCCAGAGCATCGGAGATCGAAGCGACCAGAAAAACCGCAATGGCCATGTACCGCCAGAATTCCTCGGAATGCCCCTGATTGGTCGTGTCGTCGTATGTGATAATGAGGCTGACAAAGACCGGTACCAGGACAAGACGGAGGATGGTGATGCGGGTGGCCCAAGTCATTGCAATTCAAGGTGGCCGAGCGCACATGCGACCGGTGATTTCACCTTGCCGCGAGAGCTCGCACCCGGCAAGCGACAAAGGTATGGCGATAACGTGTAGAAAAATATTGCACCTTGTTCCATATCGGATAGACTTGGCGTTCCAAAAGATTATGGCTGACGTCGCTAACCGCTATCCCGAAAACCTCCCTGGCAAATTTTATGTCGATAACCAGTGTATCGACTGCGATCTCTGCCGCGAAACCGCTCCGAGTAATTTTGGCCGTAATGATGACGGCGGCTATTCCTACGTCTACAAGCAGCCCACCTCTCCCGAAGAGGAGAAGCTTTGCAAGGAAGCGATGGAAGGCTGCCCCGTCGAAGCCATTGGCGACAACGGCAGCTAAGCTTTCCGCTTAAACTGTCGCATCCGACATTCTCATTCCCAAGTTACACTTGGGAATACACGCTGCTTAATGCCCCGACTTGGGTTTCGTCGTGCTTGGTCCCTTGGGCGTATAATCGTTTAATTCCGCCGGGGGTGGCGTGGTCTTCGGATGCAGCATGGCAGGCAACTGCCAGATCAGGAGCCCGGCCACGATCACGACGACGACAATCATCCCGATCATAAGCCAGAGCTGGTGCTTGGCCCCGGTAGCCGTCTCAATGATGGCGACATCCTGCTTTTGCGAGGCGCGGAAATTGGGGTCAGTGATCCGGCGCTTGGCATCTTCCAGTTGCTCGATGAACTCCGCGTAGGACGCATAGCGGTCCTCGGGGTAGCGGGCCATCGCCTTGCTCACGGCGTAGGCGGTCTGGTCGGAGATATCAGGCACGAATGCCTTCAGGGAGATCACATTGCCGCTGAGGTGCTTCATCGCGACGTCGTTCGGGTCCTCGCCTTCGTAGGGAGGCCGTCCGGAGATGGCATGGAACAACGTGGCGCCAAGGCTGTAGAGATCGCTCTGGAACGTCTCCTTCTCCCGCTCAAGTTTTTCCGGCGCAACGTAATAGGGCGTGCCCCAGATTTCACCGTCGAAATGGTCGGTGGTATCGAATGAGAGGGAGAGACCGAAGTCGACGACCTTCGGGGTGTTGTTGGCGTTGAAAAGGATGTTGCCGGGTTTGATGTCGCGATGGATCAGTCCACCGCGTTGCAACGCGCATTCCAACCCACGCGCCACGGCGATGCCGATCTCGATGCCTTCCAGCTCCGTGATCTGGCCCAGGTTCGCAATCTTGTCGTCAAGCGAGCCGCCGGAAATGAATTCGACCACCATGTAATAAACGCCCTCATGCTGGCCGAAGGCGTAGACTTGGACGATGTTCGGGTGATTGAGGGAAGCGGTGATTTCCGCCTCCCGCAAAAAGGTGGCGAGGAATTTCTCGTCAGAGACCAGCTCGGGCTTGAGGACCTTGACGGCGACAATCCGGCCCAGGCTAACGTCCTTGCCGATATAGACCGCGCCCATGCCGCCGGCGCCAATCTGCCGCTCCAGGAGAAAGTTCCCGAACTGGCGGGTGATGACGAACTCGTTGCTGCAATAGGGACACGTGATACCATCGCCGGGTTCGAGGCCGGTAATGTCGATGACATTCTGGCAACGGGCACAGACAGTCGTGACCATCTTTTCGCCCGTGTTCTCCATCGGTAGAAGCTGCCACGAGTGAACACTAATTGCAATTATTGAAACTATGAATCCGTCCTCCCCCGCGACCACCACTCTGAGCGCCGAGGACGTCCTCCCCCATGTGGGCCAACGGCTCGATGTCTTTCTCGCCGCCGCCCTGCAACGCTCCCGCTCCCATGTCCAGACGCTGCTGAAACAGGGGCTTGTCGAGGTGCAGCCTGCCCCACCCAAGATGTCACCGAGCTACCATTTGAAAAAGGGGGACTCGGTTACCATTCAAGCCGCCCCGGTCATGGCCACGGAACCCGAACTCTCCGGCGAAGCCATCCCCCTGGATATTCTTTTCGAAGATGAAGCCCTGATCGCCCTCAACAAACAGCCGGGACTCGTCGTCCATCCTGCCGCCGGGCATTGGTCCGGCACCCTGGTCAACGCCCTCGTCCATCACAGCGGCCCCAAGCTGGCACAACGGGGCGGCCCGGAGCGGCTCGGCATCGTCCACCGGCTCGACAAGGACACCAGCGGGGTGATGCTCATCGCCAAGACCGACGAAGCTCACGAGCGGCTCTCGAAGTCCTTCGCCGATCGCGCGGTGAAGAAACTCTACCGCGCACTGTGCTGGGGCGTTTTCCGCCGCCCTAATGGCGAATGCCGTGGCCCGATCGGACGCCACCCCCAGCAACGAAAGAAAATGGCCGTGCTCAAAAACGTAGGCCGGGGCCGGACCGCTTGGACCGATTACCACGTGCTTCAGCAGGGAAAGGCGGGCGCGGAAGTCGAATGTGCGCTCCACACCGGACGCACCCACCAGATCCGTGTTCACCTGTCGCACATGGGACATCCCATCTGGGGCGATCTCCTCTACGGCCATAAACATCCCTTGTCAGATGGATTCTGCCCCCAGCGCCAAATGCTGCATGCCGCGCACTTGGAAATTGCCCATCCAATGACAGGCAATCCGCTGATCTTCGACGCGCCGCTTCCGGAAGACTATCTCGCCGCCCGCAAGCGGCTGATGGGAACCTAACCGACTTCAGCCATCTCCGCCGCACCGCGGTGAGAGGGAATCGCGGAGGGAAGAACGATCTCGGCGTCTGACTTGTGGATCGCGGTCATCCCTTCGGGGCGGAGCAGGCGCTTGGGCGGATCCTGGAGGTCCCAAACAATGCCGAGCTTTTCCAACCCGAGCAGAATGTAGTAAGTGATGTCGATCTCGTACCAGAAGAATCCCTGGCGAGCCGAGAGCGGATACTGGTGGTGGTTGTTGTGCCAGCCTTCACCCATGGTAAGCAGAGCGAGCCAGAGGCTGTTCTTGCTCTCCTCACCGGTCTCGTAACGGCGCTTGCCGAACATGTGGCAGAGCGAATTGATGGCAAAGGTGGTGTGATAAAGAATCACCGTGCTGATCAGGAACCCGACCACCAGCCCCATCCAGGCGTTGTTGAACCAGTAGTGTCCCACCACGAAGCAAAACGTACCCGCGGCGATCGGCGGAATGAAGATGTATTTGTCGAGCCAGACCAATTCCGGATATTTGCCGAGGTCGCGGACGGCATTTGAATCGTAATCCTCGTACTCCTTCGAAAGAACCCAGCCGACATGCGACCAATAAAAACCCTCAAGCTTGGCCGAATGCATGTCGAGGTCGGTATCGGAATGCTTGTGGTGATGGCGGTGATGCGCGGCCCACCAGAGGGCGCCCTTTTGCGCCGCCATGCCTCCGAGAAATGCGAGGCAAAACTGGAAGAAACGGCTCGTCTTGTAACTGCGGTGCGAAAAATAGCGGTGGAAGGCGCCGGTGATGCCGAACTTGCGGATGAAAAACATGAAAGCACAGAGCAGGGCGGCCTCCAGGTTGATCCCGGTCCAAAAGACGGCGAAACACATCAAATGGAGCATGACAAAAAGGATCCCCGGAAGGGAGATGTGAAAGTCTCGATGCATAAGAAGGGGCGATTATGGGGTAAAAGGTCGTCGGCACAACTTAAAAGCGCCCCTCGAAACGTGAAGGATGGTGTCTCTCAGAGGTAAGCGATCAATTTTGGCCAAATAATTGTCAAAGGAAGGCCACGATCTTTTGCGTTTACACCGCAAGGCGACCTTGCCCTCGTTTAAAGATACACCCTAATCTGCCTTCCGCTTGGAAAACATGCCATGAGCCTGCTCCCCGCCTCTCCTCTTTTCCCGCGCACCAGGCGAATGCTTCGCGTGGCCTTGGCTGGCATCTGGGCGTTGATGCTCGGTCTCCACGCCCAGGATGCCCCGCATCACCTCGAAATCACCGGCAGTCATCAGCTACGCCTCAGCTATGACTTTTCCTTCACGTGGCCCGCTGGCTCCGGCACAGCCGTGTTCAAGCTACCCATTCCGCCGAATACCGGCGCCCAGCAAATCGAGCATTTCAGTTCCTCCCTCAAGGGCACGGTAATCACGGAGGAGGGCAAACCTTCTCACCGCATCCTGACCGCCACGCTCCACCATGAGAAGGGAGAGCCTCGTCACGTCGATTGGCGGATCGAAATCACCGGCCAGTTTCAGACGCGCCAGCTGGTCGAGGGTCCGCCCACTTCCACAGCCCCCATTTCCCCTCCTTCGCCGGGAGAATTCCTCTCCTCAACCGAATCGATCAACTGGGAAAACGGCGCCTTTCAATCGTGGCTTGATTCCTCCGGCTTGCGTCGTCACGAGGGTGAATCGCCGGTTCAATTCGGCGCACGGGTCTACGATTTCTTCAAGACCAAGGGCCACTATCATTATCCCCCGGAAACTCCCTGGAACGCCGCGGCAGTCTGTCGCAGCCTCCGCACCGATTGCGGCGGCTTCTCCCTTGTCTTCGTCGCCGCCTGTCGCGCCAACAAGATTCCCGCGCGGTTGCTCGTCGGCCAATGCTTCAAGGCCAAACAGGGAGCGGATGGCAAAGTCGAATTAAACGGCGAGCGCCAGACCCATGTCATCGCCGAGTTCTTCGATCCCCAAGTCGGCTGGATTCCGGAGGACATCTCCTCGACGTTCCTGAAGATGCCCGGCTATCCCGACCTCAACTTCTTCGGACGCGATCCCGGCTATTTCTTCGCCTGGCATTTTGACGCCGACTTCCATTTCGATCTCCCTCGCAAGGCCAATGCCCACGTCCAGTGGATCCAGAATCCCTCCCTCTGGTTCAGCGCCGACGCTGACGGCGCGAATGATGGTGCCTCCCATCACTGGACGGTGGAGACGTTGAAATAAACGGAATCAACCCAAGCTCTCCAAAATCTTGAGAACATCCCGCGCCTGCTCGCGCGTGGAAGCATGAAGGTCCCGCCAGACGATCCTGCCGTCCTTGATCAGGAAACATTGTCGATGCGTCATGCCCAGGATCAATCGCACTCCAAAGGCGCCCGCTACGACACGGTCGTAATCGGCCAGTAGCATGAATGGAAGTTGATACTTTTGCTTGAAGCGAAGTTGCGCCCCCGGTTTGTCCGAGCTGACTCCCACGACCCGGACGCCCCGCGTCTGCAACTCCACAAATCCGTCGCGAAGACTGCAGGCCTGCGCCGTGCAACCCGGCGTGTCCGCCTTCGGATAAAAATAGACCAGCGTGATTCCGTCCCGGTAAAGATCGGCCAGACGAACTTCACGTCCCTCTTCGTCCCGCGATGTGATCTCGGGTGCCGCGGCGCCAACAGCCAGCGGTTCCCCGGCTGCGGTCAATCCAAGCCAATCAAGAAAGCCCATGATGCAGGAAAGGAAAGCTACTCCTTTATCTCAACTTTCTTCCGGGCTTCGGCAATCTGCTCCGCGATCTCATCCTGCAGGCAGTCGCGCAATCCGTCTGCCGTCATGGACCTTTTATAAGTGCGTCCCTTGATCGCATGCACAGAGACAATTCCCTTCATGCTGTTGGTCAGGAAGACCTCCTCCGCCTCGAGCAAATCGCTCGGGGGATAATGGCCCGAACGCACATTATGGTGCTTGGAGACAAACGCCCGCATCGTTCCGCGCCGGCAACCGGTCTCGTGCGCCGGGGTAAAGAGCTGTCCCTTCAATCGCCAGAACAGGTTGGCCCGGGCGCAACTGGCCATCAACCCATACTCGTTGAGAATGATCACCTCATCGGTCGATTTCATTTTCCAGGCCTGCGCGTGCGAAAGGTAGCTCAGGGTCTTGAAGCGGGCGTCCCAGTTGCAGGAACCGACCCGGACTGCCGACACGGAAAGTTCGAGTGTGCCCGGCTCCGTCCATTCTTCCTCGATGAACTGGGTATGGGCCTCCTCGGGCGTCACGATCCAGCGCCATCGTCCCGAGGCCTTGGGTAGCTCCTTGGCAGCCGCTTCAAAATCAAAATCCGATTCCAGGCCGAGCGCCGTGGTGGAACGCTCCAGTTCCCGCAGATGCGCCGCCATGAACAGCGGCACGCCGTCCAGGACACGCAAAGTCTCGAACACGCCCCACCCCGGGGCAAACTCGACGACGGGCTTGGTCATGGCCCCTAGATTGCCTCTTGCTCCGGGGCATCATCAATCTAAAGTTTAAGTAGCCCTTATTTTCCATGCCCTACCTCGATACTTCCCTCAAGCTCGAAGAAGTCCCCGTCGGCGAAAGCCGCTGCGTCACCCTTGGCGATCTCCAGATCGGCGTTTTTCACCGCAAGGAAGGTCTTTTTGCCATTGATAACATCTGTCCGCATCGGGGTGCGCCCCTGCATGATGGCATGACCGGTGAGGGTTATGTCACCTGCCCCTGGCACCAGTGGCAGTTTCAGCTTGAAGACGGCGTTTGCCTCAATATTCCCAACGTCCGCGTGGCTTCTTATCCCGTCGAAATCCGGGACGGCGCCATTTGGATCAACACTGAACCCCAAGGTGCAAAAAAATGAAATCCGCCTACGAACTGGCCATGGAGCGGCTGGAAAAAAAAGCTCCGACGAAAAAACTGACCGAAAAGCAAAAAGCCGAGATTGCCGAGATCAATTCGCTTTACGGCTCAAAGATCGCCGAGAAGGAGACCTTTCTCCAGGGCGAAATCGTGAAGGAAAAGATGAAAGGCGACATGGCCGCCGTCGCGCAAATCCAGGACCAGCTCACACGCGAACTCAAGCGCATTCATCTCGAGTGGGAGGAAAAGAAAGCCGCTGTCCACGGGGAAGCGACCCCCTACGAAAAAGAGATCGAGCAACTCGAAAAGGGATCCTCCAAAAAGTATAAATGAACGTCACCGCCCGACAGGAAGAGACCCTCACCCGTCTCGCCCAGACCCTGGACGAATACCTCGCCGCTGTCCCTCTTCAGAAAGAGCCCAATCCTCCCGATCTGATGGCGCTCTTTGCCCGGCTCGATGCGCATGAAGCCGAGATCGATTCCAGCTATCCCGCCCAACTGCGCCACTACCTCCACCAGAAGAGCTACCGCAAGGCCCACCTCTTTCTTCAGGACCGCGACGCGGAAAATCTTCGCGGGAATTGCGGCAAGTCCTGATGTACATCCCTCCCGCTTTTGCGATGACCGATCCGGTCAAGATCGCCGAAGTCATTTCCTCCCACAGCTTCGGCATGCTGGTTTCCAGGGACGGCGATTCGCTTTTTGCCAGTCACCTGCCCTTTCTCTACCAACCCGGCTCAGGTGTGCATGGAAGGCTGACGAGTCACATGGCCAAGGCCAATCGCCATTGGGAGCTCTTTAACGAAAGCGAAGAGGCGCTGATCATCTTCAACGGACCTCATGCCTACATCTCACCGAATTGGTATACGACCGAGGTCGCCGTCCCCACGTGGAATTACGTCACCGTGCACGTTTACGGAAAGGCCCGCCTCCTGAAGTCCGAGGCGGAACTGGATGCCATCCTCGAGGAAACCGTGACCAAACATGAAGCGAAGATGCCTTCGCCTTGGTCAACCGAACGGATCCCGCGTGGACTCACGACCAAACTGCATCAGGCCATTGTAGGCTTCGAGATTGAGATCACGCGCGTCGAGGGTAAATTCAAGCTCGGCCAAAACCGCTCCAAGGAAGACCGCGCCAAGATGCTCTCTGCCCTTCAGGATGCCACCGATGCCGACTCACTCGCCCTGGCCAGGGTCATGGAACGTGAGTTCAAGGACTGCACCTAAAAGGTCTCCACCGGCGAACGCTTGCCATCATCAACAGAACGGGTCGCCGCCGCTTCCGCACCGAGGGTATCAACGCGCAGTTGATAGATTTTCTGGTCGAGCGCCGCATGGGCTTCGACGGAGAAAGCGTGCGGTGGATCGAGTTTCTCCCGGAAATGAGCGAGTTGTTTTTCGGCTTCCGTCGCACGCGCGGATGAGACCGTTTCCAAAGCCTTGGCTGCTTCCGGAATCAACTCGGGCCGATGGCACAGCAGCACCAGATCGTTGCCCGCCTCGACCGCGCGGATGACCGATTCGCCCAGGCCGTAGTGCCCGACAATCGCACCCATATCGAGATCGTCGCTGATCACGGCACCCTGATAACCCCATTCCACACGCAGGATATCGTGGATGATTTTGCGCGAAAGCGAGGAGGGATAACCGCTGTCATCCAGCGCCGGATAATTCGCGTGCCCCACCATCATCGAGTCGAGTTCGGGAGCAAGCGACAGGAACGCTTTCCATTCCATTTCCTCCAATTCCTTGCGAGTGCGCGCCACGACCGGAAGTTCGTGGTGCGGATCAACCGCCGCGTAGGAGTAACCGGGAAAATGCTTGCCGCAACTCAGGATGCCCTGCTCGCGCATCGTCCGATTGAAGGCGCCCGCATTAAGCATGACATCGTCCGGAGTCAGTCCCCATGTCCGGTTCTTCAATGAGTTCTCGAGGTCGCCGTTGACCGAGATATCAACGACTGGCGCAAGGTCCAGGTTGAAGCCGAACAGCCGCAGGATTTCACCCGTGAGCGCGCCGTGGCGCTCGATCAGGCGCAGGTCGCCCTTTTCGCGGAGTTGTTTCGCGCTCGGGGGCTCCGAGCCGCATTCCTTGAGACGGGAAACACGGCCCCCTTCCTGGTCAATCGTCACAATCGGGACGTGCTTCACCTCGCCACGCAGGTCGTCGACCAGCTTGCGCAGTTGCGCCGGGGCCTTGATATTGCGCCCGAAAAGGATAAAGCCCGCTGGCTGGACCTCGCGGATGATGGCTGCCGTTTTCGCGTCCAGTTCCGTGCCCGGCACGCCCATGAGAATGTATTGTCCGCCCTGCATCACCTGAATAGCGCAAAAGTCACCGCTGGATTCAAGCGTAACTTTCAGGCACACTCCCCGGATGCCGACTTACGAGTATGAATGCGCCAAGTGCCACAAGGGTTTTGAGATCTTCCAGTCGATGAAGGACGACGCCCTGAAAACCTGTCCCAAGGACAAGTGCCGCCAGAAGACCTGGGGCAAGGGGAAGGTCAAACGCAAGCTCGGCGCAGGCGCCGGTTTCATCTTCAAGGGTTCCGGTTTTTACATTACGGACTACCGCAGCGAGGGCTACAAGAAATCCAAGAGTGATTCCACCAAGTCCAGCGAATCCTCGACGAAATCCGATTCTGCCAAGACCGAGTCCAAACCGGCTGCCAAGCCTGCAGCCAAATCCGACTGACGATGTGAAACGGCGTTGGCTCATTTTCGCCTTGGGGGGGCTCGCGGCTTCCGGCCTGTTCCAACTCCGGGCCGACGATGGGGCCCCTGCCCCGCCTCCTGTCACCACCTCCGCCTCGCAGCACAACCCGGTCGTCACCTGTACGACCTCCGACACGCTGGCCTGCGCCGACACGCTGCAGATGGCCGACGACGCCCGCATGCAACTCGGACCCCTGCTCAAGCTCGGGCCGAATTGGCGCTTCCCCGTGCACATCCACGTGATGACCCAGGACGATCCGCTTCTTGCCAAAATCAACCGAGAAGCTTCCGCCATCTTTGCCGACAATTCCGGGATGCGCATCGAGGCGGTTCTGCCCGCTTCGGACCCCGACGCACGCGCCTTCATCCAGCGGCAATTCGTCACCGCGCTGCTCTGGGAAAAATTTTTCGCGAATACGAAGACCTTCGACGGGCATACTCCGGTCAACAATGTCCCGGTCTGGTTGGTCTCGGGGTTGGCCGAATGGTTGAACGAGGACCCCGAGCACAATCGCGAAAGCATTGTCCGCAAAGCCGTCGAGACCAAGCGGGCGCCGACCCTCGCTGAAATCTCGAACTGGACCTATATCAGCCGGGACCGTTTGATGGGCCTCTGGCAACGTTCCTTCTGTTTTTACCTCGTCAACAGCATCGTCCCGCCCGGACCCAAGCGCGACAATTTCCAGGAGTGGCTCACGACTCTTGCCGGCTCCAACCCCGGCTCCGCCCAGCGCCTCTTCCCGACAGAGTTCGGCTGGCAGAAGGAATTGGTCGCCGCCACAGAGCGCAGCCGCAACCTCGTCTATACGTGGGACGAAACCCAGGCCGAACTGAACGTCGCCGAAATCATCAACCTCCCCCCCATCAAGGGATCCAAGCAAACCGTCTGCACGCTCGAGACTGTGACGAAATTCCCCATGGATCCCAAGCTGATGGCGATCCTGCAACAAAAGTTGATCGACCTGACGGAGCTGGAACTCCGGGCTCACCCGAACTGGCATGCGACGCTGGAGCTTTACCGCTCCGGGCTTGCCACATTGGTCAATCTCAAGGACCCCGATATGGCCCAAAAGCTCTTCATGCAGGCCCATGCCTACCGTGCCAACGAAGTGGCCGGGCAGCAAAAACTGGTCGATTACGTCAATTGGTTTGAGGTGACCCGCGACTATCCGGGTGCGGAATCGCATTTCAGTTCCTATTTCACGATTGCCCAGGAGATGGAAAAAGTGCAGGCCGATCCCGCCCATCCCAATCCCATCCGCGCCGACCTGATCAACCTCGAATCGCAACTGCGCTAAGCAACCAATGGTTTGAGGAAATGTCAGCGGAGAAACTCACATGACCGGCACGCTCATCGACGGACGCTACCTGCTGCAGGAAGCCATTGGCTCCGGCGGCGAAGCCCGTGTTTTTCGCGCCCGCGATACCGCAACGGGCAATAGCGTGGCAGTGCGCGTGGCCCTGAAACCGGTCACCTATAACCCACCCGACACGACGCCGTCCCATCCCTACTGGGTCCGCTTTTTTCATTGGGGCGTTGATCCTCAACATGGCGCCTACCAGGTCTTTGAGTTGCTCGAGGGCAAAACGCTGGATGTTGTGATCAAGCACCGCCCCTTGGATGCCTACGCCTGGTCACGGTTTGTCACGCAGTCACTCGACGCCGTTTCCGCATTGAATGATACCGGCTGGATCCATGGCGACCTCAATGCCGGGAATTTTTTCCAAACCGCTGGTGACTGGAAATTGCTCGAACTTCCCTTCCTGCGCTTCGAGCCGCCGCCCAACCGGACCACGCTCTTCGGCAGTATCCATACCCTCGCCCCGGAACTCTTCGAAGGCCATCAAGCCGACGCCCGCTCCGATTTATACTCCCTCGGCTGCCTCTATTATTATGCGGCGTCCGGAATGTATCCGCATCCTGGAAGAAACGTCCAGGAAGTAGCCATCAACTGCCTCCGTTTCGCCCCTCCTTCCCTCCGCCAGACCGCGCCCGGATTCTCGGGGGCATGGAGCGACTGGGTCATGTCCCTGCTTGCCCGTCAGCCACAGGACCGCCCCGCCACGGCGGCAACGGCACGTCAGTTGCTCGGGGTTGCATAAACGCTTCGCCGTGTTTTACTGCCTTTCCCATGACGACACCCGAATTTCGCCGAGATCCGCTGCACAACACCTGGGTCGTTTTTGCCCCGGAACGGCAGCGTCGTCCCCAGGACTTTGCGCCGGCTGAATTGCAAAACGCCACCCTCGACCCCTTCGCCGAGGGCAACGAACGCCTCACCCCGCCGGAGGTCTACTCCGTGCGCAAGGAAAAGACCAAGCCCAACGAACCCGGCTGGCGCGTGCGCGTCGTCCCCAACCGTTATCCCGCCATGCGCATCGAGGGAAAACTCGAGGCCAGTCCCGAGGGCCTCTACGACCGTGTCACCGGCATCGGCGCCCACGAGGTCATCATCGAAACACCCGACGGCGACATGGCCATGGAAGAACTCCCCGTCGCCGCCATCGCCGAAATTTTTTCCTCCTACCGCGAGCGCATCCTCGATCTCGACAAGGACACCCGCTTTCAGCACATCTATATTTTCAAGAACGTCGGCCCCAGCGCCGGGGCCTCTCTCGCGCACGCCCATTCCCAGCTCGTCGCCCTTCCGTTGATCCCGCCCTCGGTCGAGGGCAAACTCGTCCGTGCGCACGATCACTATCTGCTCAAGCAGCGCAGCATCTTCGCCGACATCCTTCATACCGAAAAAACCTCCGGCATCCGCCTCGTCGCGGAGAATGACAACTTCGTCCTCTTCTGCCCCTTCGCCAGCCGGTTTCCCTTCGAACTTGCCATTTTTCCCAAGCGCCATCATCCCGATTTTTCATCCTGCACCGCCCTCGAACTGCACGACCTCGCCGAAGTCCTTCGCTTCGCCCTCGAGCGCCTCAACGCCGTCCTCGAAAAGCCCGGCTACAATCTCCTTCTCCACATGGCGCCCCTGCAGCGCCCGGTCACCGAACGCTTCGCCAGCGCGCGTTACGATTATTCCTGGCACCTCGAAATCGTCCCCCGTTTTAATTCACTCGCCGGTTTCGAGATCGGTCTCGGTGCCTACATCAACACGGTCTATCCCGAGGAAGCCGCGCGGTTCCTGCGCGGGGAGGCGCACGCATGAAAGTCGTCCTCCTCTGGCACATGCACCAGCCTTACTACGTCAACCCGTTGACGAAAAAGGCGATGATGCCCTGGGTGCGCCTGCACGCCGCCAAGGGTTATCTCGACATGATCGACCTTGTCACCGCCCAACCCGGCGTGCGCGTGAATTTCAATTTCACCCCGGTGCTCGTCCGCCAGATTCTCGAACTGGTCCACAATGAGGTGCAAGATGAATGGGAAAATCTCAGTCGCAAACCCGCCGCCCAGCTCGACGAGCAGGAGCGCCGTCATCTCCTCGAGAATTTTTTCAAGATCAACTGGGACACCCTCGTCCGCCCCGTTCCGCGCTATGCCGAACTCCTCGCCAAGCGCGGCGCGAGCTACACCCTCGCCAAGCTCGATACCATCGTGCGCACCTTCACCGAGGCCGAATTCCGCGATCTCCAGACCCTCTACAACCTCCAGTGGTGCGGCTTCTCCGCCGAGCGCCGCTTTCCCGTCCTGAAGGAACTCAAGGCCAAGGGCCGCGACTTCACCGAAAAGGAAAAAACCCTCGTCCTCGACATTCACCGCCAAATCCTTTCCCTCGTCCTCGGTGAATACCGCGCCGCCGCCGAGCGCGGCCAGATCGAGCTCACCACCACTCCCTATTTCCATCCGATCATGCCGCTGGTCTATGACACGCACATCGCGCGCCGCTGCCAGCCCCACTCGCCGCTGCCCTCGTCCTTTTCCGCACCGGAAGATGTCCGCGCCCAGCTCCGCCTCGCGCAGGAACAACACGAGCACGTCTTCGGCACCCGCGCGCGTGGTCTCTGGCCCTCGGAAGGCTCCATCGCACCCGAGATCGTCCCACTCATGGTCGAGGCCGGTATCGAATATTTCTGTTCCGACGAAGGTAATCTCTTCAAGAGCCTCAAGCACGATCCCGCCTGGAGTCATCGTCATGTCGAACACCTCGAGCTCTTCCAAGGCTGGCGCGTCCACGCGGGCGGCGCTTCCATCCAGGCCCTTTTCCGTGAGCGTCCCCTCTCCGACTTCATCGGCTTCGATGCCGCGCGCAACGAGACCTCCAAGGCGGTCGATCACCTGGTCGAGCATCTCAAGAACATCGCCAAGGTCGCTCCCGAGGGACGCGGCGTTGCTCCTCTTATTCTCGACGGCGAGAACGCCTGGGAAGCTTTCCCCGATAGCGGCGAAGCCTTTCTCACCGCCTTTTATCGCGCGCTCGCCGAGACGCCGGAACTTGAGACCTGCCGCCTCGGCGATTATTTCGATGCCCACCCCGCGCAGGCGGAAGTCTCGCATCTCCATTCCGGTTCGTGGATCCGCAGTGATTTCGATATCTGGATCGGCGACCCCGAGGAAAACAAAGGCTGGGAGTGGCTCAAGGAGACCCGCAACTTTCTCGTCCAGCACCTCGCCAATACCCCGGTCAGCGCGGAGGACACCGCCAGGGCTTGGTGGGAAATTTACGCCGCAGAGGGCAGCGACTGGTTCTGGTGGTACGGCCCCGACTTCACCATCGACACCGATTTCCTTTTCGACGAACTCTTCCGCCTTCATCTCCAGAACGTCTACCGTATTCTCGGCATCGAGCCGCCAGCGCATCTCGATGTGCCTATCTGTCTGCCCAGCTCACAGCTCGGTTACAGCAAACCGCTGCGACTTCTCTCGCCCGACATCTCCGGCACAACCGAACGCTTCTTCGATTGGCTCGGTTCCGGTGAACTCGATCTCACCCGCCAGCAGACCGCCATGTTCCAGGGCGACCGGATTGGCGAAAAACTCTATTTCGGTTTCGGCAAACACGATCTCTTCCTTCGCCTCGACATGGCCCGCCAGCCCGAGGCCATCACGCTCCGTTTTCTGCTCCCGCATCCCGCCCGAGTCACCCTGCAGAAGCCGGGCCCCGAAGAGGTCACGGTGGTTTTTGAGTCGAGCGTCGACGGCGTCGTCTTCACGCCTGCCCCGGCGACCGGACTCCAGGCCCACTGGGGCCGCTCGCTCATCGTTTCGATTCCGCGCCGCCTTCTTCATGTCGAGGCTGGCCACGAGTTCGCCTTCTTCGCCCAGCTCCTTGAGGGCGGCCTGCAACGCGAACGCTTTCCCGAACGTGGCGCTATCGAGTGGAGCGCCCCCGGCCGGGACTTCGAATCCGAACAATGGTTCGTCTGAGCCGCTCTTCGCTTTAAGCTCGACCCCTTTTCCCGGCGTGAGATTATCGCCAGTTCAGTCCCATGAGCATCCGCAGACCCATCATCCTCGGCATCGCCAAAGGCTACGGCGTCGCGGACCTCAGCCCGTTCATCCTTTCTCTCAAGAACAGCGGTTACACCGGCGACATCTGCCTCTTCGTCGACGCCATGCCTCCGGAGACTCTCGAGTTCCTCTATAGTCACCGCGTCCAGTTCCAGTCCCTGCCTACGCGCTACTTCACCCAGACGCGGCGTCACCTCATCCGCGCCGCCGCCAATCTCCTTCCCGCCAAATTCCGCAAAGCCGCCCAGATCGAACTCTCCCGCTACTACCTCCATCTCATCGACGTCCGCTGGCCCTGCTACCTCGACTTCCTCCAAAAGACCCGCGGCCTCTACTCCCACGTCATGTTCACCGACGTCAAGGACGTCATCTTTCAGCGCTCGCCGTTCGAATTCGAATGGAAAAGCCCCTTCTGTTCCTTCTATGAACCTCCCGGCTTTTTCATCGGGAACGATGGCCCCACTTACGGCTGGCTGAAGAAAGCCTTTGGCGAGACCGAGGCCCGCAAAATCTCCGATCAGCGCATCATCTGCGCCGGGGTCAGTTTCGCGGAAATCGACGCAGCCCTCGAATACCTCGACCTCATGTGCGGCCACCTCATCCGGACCAACGACCGGGGCCTGGTCGATCAGGGCATCCACAATTACTTGCTGCACCACAAGGTCCTGAAAGCCTCTTCCGTTTACGATTACGCGGATACCCCAGTCCTCCACCTCGGCATGATGCCGCCGGAAAAACTCGAGTTCAACGCCGAGGGATTGCTCGTCAATGGCTCGGGCGAAGTGGTCCGCGCCATCCACCAGTATTTCGCCCATCGAAAGGCCATGGCCCGGTGTCTCGATCTCATCACCGCCCCAGCTTGATCGCCGATGCTTCACTCCATAAAATAGCGGTTGCTGAGATGTGCTTTTTGTGAGATGAAAGGACGCATGATGAAGAAACTTTTGGGGGTTGTAGCTTTGACAAGCAGTCTCATGGCCGCTGGCTGTGGACACAATTCGGATACATCCGATGCTTCCTCGGCTCCCCTGCCCGAAACGAATGGCCTCGTCAACCCGAACGCGCCGACCGCACCTTCAACCAACTCCGCCGATAATCCAGCTCCTCCCGCCCCGACGGAGACGACCGCCAATGGAGAAGCCAAGCCGACTCCTCCTGCTGGCCCCAAGCCTGCGACCAATTATCCGACCGGCATTCCCATTCCCGGCAAGAAGGGCTTCGTGAAGAGCCCCTACGCCGAATACGCCGAACCGGTTGATGTCCGTGGTTATCCCCCTGGCACCGCCGTCCGCTGCCCGTACACCAACAAGATCTTCATCGTTCCCTCGACGTAATTTGTTGAGACAGCCGTCGCGGTCCCCGCGACGGTGCAGCCTGTAGCGGCGGTCTATGACCGCCGTGTCCCCTCCCCCTTCCGTCATCCTGAGCTTTGTCGAAGGATCAGACTAGCATCCGCAAAACGAGTGCGCGCCCGGAGTGTAGAATAGCCATTGGCACGCCTCCCTTTAAATTTGAAGTGCGACGATCACAGGCCGCCGCTACACTTTAACCAGATGAAGCAGTACCACGACCTCCTCCGCCTCGTCCTTGAGCAGGGTCGTCCCAAGTCTGATCGTACCGGCACCGGCACCCGCTCCGTCTTCGGTGCGCAGGCCCGGTTCCCGCTCCAGGAAAATTTTCCGCTCCTGACCACAAAGAAGATGGCCTGGAAAGCCATCATCGCGGAACTCCTCTGGTTCATCTCCGGTGATACCAACGTCGCCACCCTCGCGAAGCAGAACGTCAAGATCTGGCACGGCAACGGATACGACCACTATCGCAAGATCCTGGCTCCCGCTCGCGGCGAGCCGGTCTTGACGATGGATGAATGGAGCGAACGCATCGTCGCCGATCCCGCGTTCGCCGCATGGGCCGCCACCTTGGGCGACGTCTACGGCGCGCAATGGCGTCACTGGAAAACCGCCGATGGCGGTGAAATCGACCAGCTCGCCAAGCTCGTCGCGCTCCTGAAAAAGAACCCCGACAGCCGCCGCCACATCGTCACCGCGTGGAACCCCGCCGAAGTCGATGCCATGGCCCTGCCCCCCTGCCACTCCCTCTTCCAGTTCTTCGTCCTCGACGGTGAACTGAGCTGCCAGCTCTACCAGCGCAGCGCCGATCTCTTCCTCGGCGTTCCCTTCAACATCGCCTCCTACGCCCTTCTGACCTGCATGGTCGCCCAGGTCTGCGATCTCAAGCCCGGTGACTTCGTCCACACCTTCGGCGACCTCCACCTCTACGACAACCATATCGACCAGGCGAAGGAACAACTCGCCCGCGAACCCCGCCCCCTCCCCCGCCTCGCCCTCAACCCCAAGGTCCGCGACCTCACCGCCTTCACCGCCGAAGACATCTCCCTCCTCGACTACAATCCGCATCCGCCCATCAAAGCCGCGATGGCAGTTTAAGTGTCATTCCAGGTGGCCCGGACTACTTGTTGTCCGGGTTCGCGAAGCGAATAGGAGGCAGTCAGGGGCCCCTCGTTCCCAAACTCCATTTGGGAACGCACTTGTCCGCGCAACTCCATTGCTATTGGCCTTTCTACTTTTCTTCGTGATAAGCGTTCTTATGCTCAAACAAAATAAGACGGGCTTTGGCGTCCACCGAATCACGTGCCTTTAAATTAGGAGACTCAAGGTATTTGTTCTCCCATTTCATTGCATTGATAAAATCTCCTGCCTCCGCATACGCGACAGCCATGGTGTCCAACGAGAGCTGCTCATTCTCGCCGGATAATTCAAAAGCCTTCGTCGCAAGTTCCACCGCTTTTTTCCCATCACGCAATTCAGCCTTCGGACAGGTCGCTAGGATTCCGGCGAGATTGTTGTAAGCGTCCGCGTTGTTGGGTTCAACGAGAATGGCTTGCTCGTAGTCCGCTATGGCGCTGGCATAATCGCCTTGGTCGAAATAGGCACTAGCGCGGTTAAAATAGGCCTGCCGGTCCTTGGAATCGATCACCAGGGCCTGGCTATAATCCGCAATCGCATTGTCGTTCTCATGTTTATCCGAGTACGCCTTGCCTCGATTGGTGTAAGCATATTCATCTTTCGGATTAAGCTGTAAAGCTTGGGTGTAGTCGGCAATCGCCAGATCGTATTCACCCAATTCATCATGGGACAAACCGCGGTTGGTATAGACCAGTTCCTCCTTCGGATTGAGCAGAAGAGCTTGGTCATAATCAGCGACGGCTGCGGCAAAATCTTGCTGTTGTTGATGGGCATAACCACTGGCAAAAAGAGCCTCTGCTCTTTTGTATTTCTGTTCTTGCATGACCAAAAAACCTGCACCGGCCACCAGTACAAATGCCAGCAGTATCAACGCCGCGCCTCCCCATGAAGCTTTTCCAGACTGAAGTGGATTCTCATTTTGCTCAGAGACGCTGATGGGAAGAGGACTCTTTTGGGGCGGATCCACTACCTGCTCGACCACTTCCAAAGGAGCTCCCTTCAAATTCTCCTGAAACTCTGCCAGCACCGTTTTCGCGCTTTCCGATAACTCCTCCGGAATCTGCACCCGCACCCCACCAATGGCATTAATGTACCCCCAATCCATCTGGCATGTGTTCTCGTCCGGGATAAATGCAGGAATCTCGCTCGCCTCGAGCATTGACCTCAATACAAATGCATCATTCAGGCTTGAAAGAGTGGTAAGAGTGATCATTCGTTTTCCCATGGGGCTCGACGCCCCATGTTCTGCTTTTTCTATATAACCACTGACTTTCCCATGTCTAGCGCATAAAGTCCATTTGAGGTAAACACCGGATTCAAACAGAGAGATAACTCACGACTTACCGCCCATTTTATTCTTTAGCAACCCGCCTTTCCCCAATCTTGTTAATCCCGTTAATCCTGACAAAAATCCTCCATGCCCTTCTACGCCATCGCCGCCATGTCGGAAAACCGCGTCATCGGCAACCATGGCAAGATCCCCTGGCACCTCCCGGAAGACTTCCGCTGGTTCAAGCACAAGACCATGGGCGGTACCCTCATCATGGGCCGTAAGACCTTCGAATCAATCGGCAAACCGTTGCCGGGACGTGACACCGTAGTACTCACTCGCAAACCGCAAGAACAACTAAGCGAAACAGCTTTTATACCTCACCAATCGTTCGTTTCCTATGTTCACAAGAACCCCGACATTGACTACTGGATTTGTGGCGGTGCCCAAATCTACGAACAATTGTTAAATGGATGCGCCGCACTCTACTTGACTCGCGTAAAAGGCACTGCCGAGGGAGATGTAAAGATGCCCCTTTTTGAAGATAAATTCAAACTTCATCAAGTGCTCCATGAGACGGACAAATTCCAAGTGGAGCTCTGGCGAAATAATAATTACAAAATCCTATTTCAAGAGAAGTGGCCCGATTTTTCAAAGCAAATTACCGCTTCTTCTCCTGGACCTCCACGAGCGACCAAAGTCATCTATTGTCTTTACCATTCTCAAGACTGGAAAATGCTTTAGCTATTTCACCTTCGATATGTCCGACCGCACCACTCTCGTCCCCCTCTGGTTCCTCGGCACGCTGGCCATTCTCGTCATCTCCCAAGTCCTGCGCCTGTGGCAGACCGATCCCATTCTCTGGACCCTCTGCGATTACAGCGGACGCCTTGGTGCATTGGCTCTTCTCGCCCTGATCCCCGCCGCCCGAGCCATCGCTTACATGCCGCAGAAATTGCGCACCTCGTGGTGGGAAACTCTGCTCTGGATGATCGGCATGGTCGTCATCTTCTGCACGTTCTGCCAATGGATCACCCATGCCGTCAACGAAGCGATTCCCCATACGAAGTTGGGCGGCTATCCGATCCTGTCCGGCTGGTTTTATCTCTTTGACCTTACCTTCGGACTCCTGCTCGTCGCTCTTCAGGAGGAGATTGTCTTTCGTCGTTGCGCATTCGCGGTCTTCGGAGCGCGTTGGGGCCAGGGCCCCATCACGATCATCCTCTCCACCTTACTTTTCACGGCCTATCATTGGACCACCGGTCTGGGAAGCATGACCGGCGTTTTTTTCATCGGCCTTTACGCGATGCTGTTCCTGCGACGCGTGGGCGCACTGTGGCCGTTGATCATCGCGCACTTCGCGACCGATTTTGCCCGGTTCTCCGGATTGTTCTGACCGTCCCGCAACGCGGGACGGCGACCCAAGTGAATTACAGCGTCTGGAGGAACCGCACCAACTGCTCGCGGTTCGGACTGACGGCGTGACGGACGTAGAAGCCCGAGGCCGCGACCGCCAACTGCAGCGAGTGGGCGACGCCGAGACCGAGCAGGCGTCCGATAACGAAACCGGCGTTGAAGTGGTCGCCCGCACCGGTGGTGATCTTCGGCTTGGCCGTATAGGGACCGGTGACGAAGGCTTCACCCTGCGCATCGGCGCCTGCAGCGTACTGCACGGGATGGATGACAACGGTGTGGAGTTCGAGCTTCTCGCGAATGGCGGCGGCCAGGGAGGCGGCGCCCTTCGGGTTGGACGGGGTCTTTTTCAGGCGCAGGACCTTGGCCACATGCTGGCTCTCGCTTTCGTTGAGGCCGAGGATGACGTCATTGTGCTGCTGGAATTCACCGATGATCTTGAGCGCGGCATGCAGGTCCGCATCGAGGCGTTTGGCCGGGTCGCACAGGTCGAAGAACATCAACTTGCGCGTGGTCGGCTTGGCCGGCATGTAATCGCTGAGGAGCCGCTTCCAGATCGCGGAGAGGTGAGGCAACATCGTCCAGTTGACCATGCCGATGAAGTGGGCCTGGTTCCAAAGCTTCTGGAACGTGACGTCACCGAGGCGCTTCTTCACCGTCTCCCATGAGACTTCATGCACCGTGCCATGCTGGCCAAACATGAGCTTGCCGTCGGAAAATTCGAAGGCCTGCGTGAAGCCCGGGTCGGCGATGGAATAGACTTTCGTGCGCTTGGCAAATTCAGCGAAGACCGGGTGGAGTTCCGGATAGCCAAGCATACCGACGTAGTGGACCGGCGCGCCGAGCGTGCTCAACGCAAAGGACATGATCGGACCGTTGCCGCCGAGCTTCTTGGTCTGCGGCACGATCTCGAAGTTCGCGCTCTTGTTGGCGGCCGCGGAAACCTTGGCGCCGAAGTTCTTGATGCTGGCAAAAGGAGTGTACTTCGTGGGCGATTGCCGCTGCTCCACCACATGGAAGATCTCGTCGACGAAACCGTCAAAACCGAGCAAACACTGGAACTTGAGGAGCTGCGCGCGGGAACCAATGAGGCGTTCCGCCGTTTGACGGGCCAACCGAGAATCCGTAATCATTTTTTATTTTTAACAGAAAAAGACTGGCGTGACAAGCTCCGTCAGCTAACTTAGTGACCTTACGTCTCGGTTCCGCCCTTCTTAAGGGCCTGAAGTATCCCCTCGCATGGCCTCTTCCCCCGCTCTTGTCGCTCAACGACTGGGAGCCTTTTTCGGCCTGACCGGCGTCATTCTCGGGGCCTTCGCCGCCCATGGCCTCAAGCCCCTTTTACTCCACAACAACACTTGGGAGATCTGGCATACGGCGGTTTTCTATCAATTCATTCATGCCGTCGCCCTTCTTGCCTTGGGGCAGGGCCCAAACGTGCGAACGGGGATTGTAGCCTGTTGGGGAGTCGGTGTCGCGCTCTTTTCCGGAAGCCTCTATCTGCTCGCGTTCGATCCCACCCAACATTGGGCCGGCCCGATCACACCCCTGGGCGGTACAGCGATGATCGCCGGCTGGGTTTGGCTCCTCTTCATTCTCTGTTCTGGAAAGAAAAAGATCTAGGTGCGCTACGTGATGCGTCTTTTTTCCGCTTTCTTGCTCACCGTGTTGTTACACGGAGTCGTTTTCGCCGCCGTTCCAACCCCCACGGCACCGCCACTCGACCCCATTAATTGCGCCAAGGCCGCCGCCTACTCCCGCTCCCATGGCGGCCAGGCCCTCCGCATCGAACAGGCCGGCCATGTCATCTACGAAGACTACGTCCCCGGCTATACCGCCGAGACCCCCCGCAAGATCTACAGTGGCACCAAAAGCTTCGTCGCCATTGCGGCGCTCATCCTCGCCGAAAAAGGCGTCATCCGCCTCGACCAACCCGCCAGCGACATCCTCACCGAATGGAAAGCCGACGCCCGCCGCTCCATCACCATCGACCAGCTCCTTTCCCAGACCAGCGGCCTCGACCCCAACGACGAACCCATCTACGCCGCCCACGATCAACTCGCGAAGG
>Ga0207641_10000594_pt1 | contig 39811 bp, 30 predicted proteins | sample KBSSwiS62_FD_184306 | JGI IMG/M metagenome (GOLD analysis project Ga0207641, IMG submission 184306) | Switchgrass rhizosphere microbial communities from Kellogg Biological Station, Michigan, USA - KBS Switchgrass S6-2 (SPAdes) (version 2) | ecosystem: Host-associated > Plants > Roots >... | reverse complement strand
ACCATTCGGGCTTGCGCTCCAGACGCGGACGATCAGCTCGATGCTGCTGACGGACAGGGCGGGGCTCAGTAGCCGAGGAACGCCAGGGGATCGAGGGTTCCCTTGTAGAGCGGCACCCTGAACCAGACCTCGAACATGGCGAAGAACGCGGCGCTGACGAGGACGCCGATGAGCGCCGCTTTCCACGCCGGGTACTTGCCGAGAACGACCATGAAAACGGCGATGTAGACCGCCGAGGCGATGTAGATGCCGACGAAGGTGATCGCGACGACGAAGAAGATCGCCGGAACGAACACCGACAGGACGCGAACGAACTGTTCGCGGTCGACGAAGGCGCCGGTGTCGCGCTTCTTCGATGCGACCGCCTGGTACAGGATGCCGGCGCTCGCGATGCACAGGATCAGGCCGATGTAGAACGGGAAGTAGCCCGAGCCGGGGCCATCGCTCGTCCAGCCGGCGCCGAGCGCGCGCGCCTGCACGACGACGACGGCGCCAACGGCGAACAGCACCGCCGCGACGACGGCGTCAACGCTGCAGTTCCTCGCCAGTACGGGCTGCGGCGCGCCGGACTCGGGGGACGCGTCGCTCATTACTTGGCCAGGAATCCGGCTTCGGTCATGAGCTGCTTGTGCATCGCCTCGGCCTTCTCGAGCCAGGCACGGTACTCGGCGCCACTCATCGAGGTCGTGTTGAAGGCGCCCTTCTCCATGAAGTCCTTCCAGTCCGGCGTTTCGCGCACCTTCTTCAGCAGGTCGACGTAGAACGCCGTCTGCTCGGGCGTGACGCCCGGCGCCATGAAGATGCCGCGCAGCATCACGTAGTCGGTCGGAACGCCCGATTCCTTGCAGGTCGGGATGTCGCCCCACGACATGGTGTCGGTCACCTTCGCCTTGTACGGCATGCGGTGCTCGTCGAACACGCAGAGCGGCCTGAGCTGGCCGGCGCGCCACTGAGCGACGGCCTCGATCGGGTTGTTGACGGTCGAGTCGATGTGGTTGCCGACCAGCTGGACGGCGACCTCGCCGCCGCCCTTGAACGGCACGTAGATGAACTTGGTGCCGGTCGCCTTCTCGATGCCGACGGTGAGGATCTGGTCTTCCTGCTTCGAGCCGGTGCCGCCCATCTTGATCTTGTTCGGGCCCGCGGCCTTGACGGCGGCGATGTACTCGCTCGCCGTCTTGTACGGCTTCTCGGCGTTGACCCAGAGCACGTACTGGTCGAGAGCCATCATCGAGACCGGCGTCATGTCCTTCCAGTTGAAGGGCACGCCGGTCGCCATCGGCGTCGTGAACAGGTTCGACAGCGTGATGATGATCTTGTTGGGATCGCCCTTGGCGCCCTTCACGTCGAGGAAGCCTTCGGCGCCGGCGCCGCCCGACTTGTTGACGACGATCACCGATTCCTTCATCAGCTTGTGCTTGACGATGATCCCCTGGATCAACCGCGCCATTTGGTCGGCGCCGCCGCCGGTTCCCGCGGGAACGACGAACTCGACCGGCTTGGTCGGCTCCCACGCCGCCAAGGCGGGGCCGGCGGCCGCGCAGGCGGCAAGAAAGGCGGCTGCCCCGAGGCGGCTCGCCTTGACCTGACGGCCGGCGCTGAAACGGGGATGGCTCATGACTTGTCTCCTGACGGATGGGCGACGCGGATGACGGGCGCCTCGTGGTCGTTCGTGGATCGCGTTGTCGTTCTCGGCGCGGGAGACCGGATCGGTCTTCGCCCCTCTTCGACTATCCGATCCGCGCCGAGTTCGTCGGTTGACCGCAGTCAATGAACCGGGTAATCACTGACACGGCCGGGCGCGTCAGCGTGAGGACATCGCGAACAACGCGCGGGCGCGCTCGCTGGCGCCCTTCTTCATGCGACCGGCGATCGCCAGCGCCGGCGGCGCCGCCAGGATGCGGGCGAACACGGCGCGGACGTCGTCGCCGCCGACCGCGTCGACGCGGGCGAGCAGCTCGGCGCGCGAGCGGACGCGGCGGTGCACGAACAGGTCGAGCGCCGCGTCCTCGAGGCGGCGCGTCGGGCGCTCCTGCGCGCGCAAGGTGCGCACCGCGATCTGCCGCCTCGCGCGCTCGAGCTCGGCCGGCGCGATCGCCGTCGCGCGGGCTTCGAGCAGGCGGAGCACCTCGGTGAGGAACTCGTCGAGCTGCGCCGGCGACGTCGACGCCTCGATCACGAACCGGCCGGAGAGCTCGTTCACCTCGGCCGCGCACGAGGCGTAGTAGACGAGGCCGCGGCGCTCGCGGATCTCGTCCATCAGCGGCGAGCTCATGCCCTCGCCGAACAGCGCCGCGGCGACGGTGCCGGCGTGGTCGTCATCGCGCGCCGAGGCGATCGGGTAGCCGAGGACGACGTTGGTCTGGCTGTAGCCCGGCTGGACGCGCGAGGCGACGCCGCCGGCGTAGGCGGGCGCCTCGACGACGTTCTCGCGCCCCGCCGGCATGGCGGCGAACGCCGCCTCGGCGGCGGCGACGACCGCGTCGGCATCGAAGCGGCCGATGATGCCGACGACGACGTTGGCGCCGGTGTACTGGCGGCCGACGTAGTCGAGCAGGTCTGCGCGGCCGATGTGCTGGATCGTCAGGCGGCTGCCGATCACCGGCTGGGCGATCGGGTGGCTGCCGTACGACAGGCGGTCGAACAGCTTGTCGGCGGTCGACAGCACGTCCTCCTCGTCCTCGATCAGTTCGTGCAGGATCACCTGGCGCTCGCGCTCGAGCTCGGCCTCCGGAAAGCTGCTGTTGCGGACGATGTCGCCGAGCATCTCGACGAAGCGCGGCGCGTCGGCGGCGAGGCCGCGCATGTGGTACGCGGTGTGGTCCTTGTCGGTGTGCGCGTTGACGTCGGCGCCGAGGCGCTCGGCGTCGAGGTTGATCTGCTGGCAGCTTCGCGTGTGCGTTCCCTTGAACGCCATGTGCTCGACGAAATGGCTGATGCCGTTCAGGCGCCTGCCCTCGTGGCTGCTGCCGGTGCGCACGAACACGCTGACGCCGACGCTCTGCAGGTGCGGCAGGGCGATGGCGACGATGCGGACGCCGTTGCCGAGGGTGACGACGTTCGTGTCGGGGTCGTCCGCCGCACCCCTCATCGCCGCGCTCCGCGCGACGCGAGCAGCGCCGAGAGGACGTCGAGGTCGACCGGCTTGACGAAATGGTGGTCGAAGCCCGCCTCGACGGTGCGGCGGCGATCGTCGTCGCGTCCCCAGCCCGAGAGCGCGATCAGCACCATGCCGCGCGCCCAGGGCTCGCGGCGCAGGCGTCGGGCGACGTCCTCGCCGCTGACGCGCGGCATGCCGAGATCGAGGATCGCCGTGCCCGGGCGCAGCTCGGCGGCGGCCTGCAGCGCCTCGTCGCCGTCGTAGACGACGGTCGTCCGGTAGCCGAGCATGGCGAGCATCGCCGCCATGCTGTCGGCGCTGTCGTGGTTGTCGTCGGCGATCAGGATGTGGCCGCCGACGCCGGCCGACGGCGCGGGCTCGGCGGCGTCGACTCCGCCGGGCGCCGGCGCCGGCGTCTGCGCCGGCAGGTGCACCTCGAAGCGGCTGCCGCGGCCGGCGCCTTCGCTCGTCACGGCGACCGAGCCGCCGTGCATCTCGACCAGTCGCTTGACCAGCGCCAGGCCGATGCCGAGGCCGCCCTGCGAGCGCGCCGAGCGGCTGTCGATCTGGGCGAACATCTCGAACACCGCGGGCAGCTTGTCGGCGGCGATGCCGATGCCGGTGTCGCTGACCGTGACGACGGCGCGATCGCCGTCGCGCCGCGTCCGCACCGTGATGCGGCCGCCCGCCGGCGTGTAGCGCGCAGCGTTGTTGAGCAGGTTCGCGACGACCTGGGTCAGCCGCGTCATGTCGCCGTCGACGACGATCGCCGGCGCAGGCGCGAGGTCGAGGTCGAGCTGGTGGTGCGCCGCGTCGATCAGCGGGCGGCTTGTCTCGACGGCGTTCCTGATCACCGCCGCCAGCTCGACCGGCTCGCGGCGCAGCTCGATCCGGCCCTGCGAGATGCGGCTGACGTCGAGCAGGTCGTCGACCAGGTGGACGAGCTGGCGCAGCTGGCGCTCGATCAGGCCGCGCGCCTTGGCGTGCACCTCGGGCGCGGCCGACAGCCGCATGATCTCGAGCGCGTTGCCGATCGGCGCGAGCGGGTTGCGCAGCTCGTGCGCAAGCGTGGCGAGGAAGACGTCCTTCCTGCGGTCGGATTCGCGCAGCGTCTCCTCCGCGGCCAGGCGCTCGCGGTCGGCGAGCTCGCGCTCGGTGACGTCGCTGGCGATCGAGAGCACCGAGTCGACGCCGCCGTCGCCGCCGCGCTCGGGCAGCAGGCGCGCCTCGAAGTGGCGCTCGTCGCCGGCGGGCGTGCGGAACGCGAAGCGCGCCGTCGCGACTTCACCGGTCGCGAAGACGCCGCGCAGCAGCTCGTCCCACTCGGCGGCGAGGTGCGCCGGCATGCCGGTCTCGGCGTGCCCCTTGCCGATGAATGTGCTCGCCGGCTGGCCGGTGTAGCGCTCGATCACCGGGCTCACGTAGGTGTGGCGCAGACCGCGGTCGAAGCGCGCGAAGATGAACGGCGAATTCTCGACCAGCGTCGAGAACTCGCGCTGGCTGCGCTCGAGCTCGCGCATCGCCCGCTGCAGATCGGCAGCGGCGCGGTAGCGCTCGCTGACGTCGCGGCTGACGATCAGCCGGCCGGTCGTTTCGCCGTCGAGGCCGCGCAGCCCGGTGTGCGTCGACTCGACGTGCAGCTCGGCGCCGTCGGCGCGCAGGTGGACGCTCTCGCCGCGCCAGGCGCCGCCCGCGCCGATCTGTGCGTCGATCGCGCCGGCGTCGTCGGCGCGGTACCAACGCACGCGGTACAGCGACTCGAGCGGGCGGCCGAGCGCGTCGGACGCGGCGACGCCGTACTGCGCTTCGGCCGCCGCGTTGAGATAGATGACGCGGTCCTCGAGGTCGACGGCGACGACCGCGTCCTTCATCTGTGCCAGGACGTCGCCGCGCAGCCGGTTCGACGCCGCGTTGGCGCTGTCGAGCGTGTAGATCGCCTCGCCGACGACCAGGGCGTCGACGTCGCCGGCACGGATCGCCTGCAGCGTCTGCTCGGCCTCGTCGACGCGCGCGCGCAGCGCGGCCAGCTCGCGCGCGGCGTCGGCGTCGCGGTCGGCCATGGCGCTTAAGCCCGGTCGGCGGCGAAGATGTCGAGGCCGGCCAGCAGCTTGCCGGAATCGGACATGTCGCCGATGAAGCGGCGCTCCGGCAGCGGCGCCTCGCGCACCAGCGTCGGCGCGGCGATGATCTGGTGCCGTGCCGCCTCGTGCGGCGCGCGCGAGAGGTCGATCACGGCGAGCCGGTAGCGGCCGGCCAGGTGCGCCTCGCACAGCTTCCTCACGTTGACGATCGCCGTCGCCGAGCGCGGCGTCGGGCCGCTGATGTAGAGCGACAGGACGACCGTCGCCGGGTCATCGTCGACGAGGACCGCCGCGGCGGCACGGTCAGGGGATCGGCTTGACATCGAGACCGACGAGAACGCGCTCTTCGTTGGACAAGTCGCCGATGATCTTCCTGATCGGCTCGGGAAACTTGCGCACCAGCGTCGGCACGGCGAGGATCTGGTCGCCGGCTGCGAGCTTCGGGTTGACCAGGAGGTCGACGAGCTCGATCTCGTAGCGCCCGGCGAGGTGGGTCTCGCACAGGCGCCTGAGGTTGGCGAGCGCCGCCGCCGATTTCGCCGTCTGGCCGGCGACGTAGAGGCGCAGCTGCCACTCGGGCTTGGCCGCGCGTTCGGCCTTGGCCGCCGGCGCCGCCTTCTTCATCGCTTCGCCCTCCGCCGCGCCGCGCCGGCCATGGCGACCGACGCGCCCCGGCCGAGGCGCTGGGCGCCGAGCCGGCGCCGGCCGGTCAGCACCAGGTCGTCGTCGACATAGACGTCGATCAGGTCGACGCCGTCGTCGCCGAAGACGAACTCGCGCACCTGGTTCGAGTGCGCCATGCCGCGCGACTTGACGACCTGCAGCGTGCGCGTCCGCTCGCCGTTCGACTCGAGGTTGGAGAGGAGGAGCCAGGTGTCCATCAGCGATGACACGCCGACCTGGGTCTCGGCGAGCGACGCGCCGCTGTCGCCAACGAGGCTCGTGAAGACCGCCGTGACGTGGCGCTGCTTGAGGAAGTCGATCAGCCGCATCAGCGTCGGCCTGAGACCCGCGTCCTCGTGCGAGACGCCGAGGTTGCTGATCGGATCGACGACGACCAGGTCGGGCGCGAAGTCGCGTACCTCGTCGTACATCAGGACGAGGTGCTGCTCGAGGCCCTGCAGCGTCGGCCGCGAGGCGTGGATCTGGAGCAGGCCCTTCTTCGTCCAGCGGCCGAGGTCGATGCCGATCGACTTCATGTTGCGGACGAGCTGGCTCGCCGATTCCTCGTACGCGAACAGGAGGACGCGCTCGCCGCGCGCGCACGCCGAGTCGGCCATGCTCGCGCCGATGCTGCTCTTGCCGGTGCCGGGCGCGCCCGAGATGAGGACGCTGCTGCCGCGATAGACGCCCTTGCCGCCGAGCATCTCGTCGAGCTTGGCGATGCCGGTCGGCAGCCGCTCCGCCGGCGCCTCGTGGTCGAGGCGCAGCGACGTGATCGGCAGCACCGAGATGCCGTCGCCGCCGATCAGGAACGGGTACTCGTTGGTGCCGTGCGGCGAGCCGCGGTACTTGACGACGCGCAGGCGCCGCGTCGAGATCTGGTCGGTGACGCGGTGGTCGAGATCGATGACGCAGTCGGCGACATACTCCTCGAGGCCGTAGCGCGTCAGCGTGGCCGCGCCGCGCTCGCCGGTGATGATCGCGGTCATGCCGCGGTCCTTGAGCCAGCGGAACAGGCGCCGCAGCTCGGCGCGCAGGACGGCGTGATTGTCGAGCCCGGAGAAGAGCGCCTCGATCGTGTCGAGGACGACGCGCTTGGCCTGCACCGACTCGATCGAATAGGCGAGGCGGATGAACAGGCCGTCGAGGTCGTACAGGCCGGTCTCCTCGATCTCGCTCCGCTCGACGCGGACGTGGTCGATCGCGACCTTCTTCTGGCGCGTCAGCGCGTCGAGGTCGAAGCCGAGCGAGCGGACGTTGGCGGCGAGCTCCTCGGCGTTCTCCTCGAACATCATGAACACGCCGTTCTCGCCGTAGCGCGTCGCCCCTTGGACGATGAACTCGGCGGCAAGCATCGTCTTGCCGCAGCCCGGGCCGCCGACGACGAGCGTCGGCCTGCCGCGCGGCAGGCCGCCGTCGGTGATCTGGTCGAGCCCGTCGATGCCGGTCGCCGCCTTGGCGATCGGCTCGCCGCGCTTCTTCGCGGGAGTCTTCTTGTACATCCTGGCGTGAAAGGGTGGCGGGCGCGCCCGCGGCGCGGCCGTGGCCGCTTGCCGGCCAAAGCGATCGATTATCGCGGCGCGCGATCCGCCCGCGGCGAAGCCCGTGCCTCGTTGCCGCGGGTCAATCGGTGGCGACGGCGTGCAGGCGCAGCGTGAAGCCCTGGTTCGAAGCGAAAGCGACGTCGGCCTCGTTGCCGCGGAAGGTGATGGCCGAGGTCATGACCACTCCCTCGTTCACCAGGTGCGAGACGAACTCCAGGGTATCGGTGCCGAGCCAGCGTGCCTTGACGGCGAGCACCAGCTCGCCGGCCGCGTGGCTGCGCGAGATGCCGTCGAGGCCGACCGGCCCTTCGATCCGGCGCGGCGCCTCCGCGCTGCCGCCCTCGTAGTCGGCGCGAAAGCGCGGCTCGGACGCCGTCAGGTCGAGCAGGAGCGAGCGCAGGCCGAGCGGATTGCGGTCGAAGCGCCAGACCTTGCCCGAGATCGTCGCCGCCAGCGGCGATGCCGGACCGACCGGTGTCGCCTTCTCCAGCGCCGCATCGCGGACGCGATCGGCAAGCCGGGCGTTGCCTTCGGCATCGGCAGGAAGCGCCGTCTTCGCCGCCGCGGCTGCGGCGAGACGGTCGATCAGCGGGAGCAACGGATAGTTGCGCTTGCCCGTGACGACGGCGACCAGATCGGAGTCGGGCAGGACGATGATCAGCTGGCGCTGGAAGCCGACCGCGAGGTAGGCGCGCTTCTCGGGGATCGTCCACCAGCCGCTGGCGTAGCGAAAGCGCGGCGTGCTGCCGAGGTTCATGTCGACCGTCGCGTGGAAGACCCGGTCGATCCACGCTTCGGAAACGATGCGCTGCCCCGCCCAGCGCCCGCGCTGCAGGTAGAGATAACCGATCTTGGCCATGTCGCGCGGCTGGAGCGACAGGCCGAAGCCGCCGCTGCGGATCCCTTGCGGGTCGGCGCGCCAGGTCGCGTCGGCGATGCCGAGCGGCGCGAACAGCGTGCGACGCGCGTACTCGAGCGTGTCGAGCCAAGTCTTGCGCGCGAGGATCGCCGAGACGAGATGCCAGTCGCCGCTGTTGTAGTTGAAGGCGGTGCCGGGCGCCTGCGCCATCGGCCGGTCGAGGACGAAGCCGACCCAGTCGCGGCTGCGCGCCATCTCGAGCATCGTCTCGGGCGGCGCCGACGTGAGCGGCTCGTTCCAGTCGAGGCCCGACGTCATGTCGAGTAGATGAGCGATCTTCAACTGCGCCTTGGTGCCCTCGGCATTGGCGACCGCGCGCCAGGGGAACGACTCGAGCACCGGCTCGTCGACGCTGGCGATCTCGCCGCGCTGCACCGCGATGCCGGCGAGCGTGCCAACGACCGCCTTGGTCACCGAGTTGACGAGGTGGCGCATTCCCGGGCGAAACGGCGCGTAGTACGCCTCGGTGACGATCCGGCCGTGGCGGACGACGAGGAGGCTGTCCATTTCGCTCTTCGCGCCGAACTCGACGAGGTCGGCGAGCGCCGACGACGCGACGCCTTGAGCTTCCGGTGTCGAGGCTTCCCAGCCGGTGGTCGGCCAGGGAACGGCGGCAACGTCGCCGGCGGCTAGCGCCGCGCCGGAGATGACGAGGAGGAGCGCCGCGAACGCAGCGGCGATCGTCGCCGACGACGACGGCCAGCGCATGCCGTGGCGATTCATCGGCGTCGCCGTGGCACCGCCTACGCGCCGGCCTTGCGCCTACCGAGCTGGCGCAAGCGGCCGACGACCCCGCTCGGGAAGTAGTACACCGACAGCACGAACAGGAGACCGAGCCAGAGCAGCCAGCGGTCGGGCGAGACGATCTGCGCAAGCACCGGAACGCCGTGCACCGCGCTTTCGCCGATCTTCATCAGGTCCTGGAGGTAGTTCTGCGCGAGCACGAGCAGGACGCTGCCGACGACCGCGCCGTAGATCGTCCCCATGCCGCCGATGACGACGATCAGGAGCACGTCGAGCATGATCTCGAACGAGAGCGTCGTGTCGGGGCCGTTGTAGCGCAGCCAGAGCGCGAGCAGGACGCCGGCGAGGGTCGCGAACAGGGCCGAGACGACGCTCGCGATCGTGCGGTAGACGACGGTGCGGTAGCCGATCGCCTCGGCGCGGAAATCGTTCTCGCGGATCGCCTGCAGGACGCGGCCGAACGGCGAGTTGACGATGCGCAGCAAGGTCAGCACGAGAACGAGCGCGGCGGCGAAGAGGAGGTAGTAGGTAAGCAGCCGCCCGTCGACCGAGGCGCCGAGGAGCGGCGCGTCGAGGTACGCGGTGCCGGGCTGGAGCGCCGCCGGCACCTTGAACGTCAGGCCGTCCTCGCCACCGGTGAAGTCCGATAGCTGCGACGCGAGCGTCGCGAACGCCGACGCCACCGCGAGCGTGATCATCGCGAAGAAGATCGCGCGAACGCGCAGGCTGAACAGGCCGATCACGAGCGAGAGAGCGAGCGAGACGACGACCGCGCAGGCGATGCCGAGGGCGAGCGCCGGCCAGGTCGGGCCGATGCGCGTCGCCGCGATCGCGACGCCGTAGGCGCCGATGCCGAAGAACATCGTGTGGGCGAAGCTGACGATGCCGGTGTAGCCGAGCAGGAGATCGAAGCTCGCCGCGAGGACGATGAAGACGATCACCTTGGCGGCGACGTTGAGCGCCTTGGTGCCCGGGAAGATGAACGGCGTCAGCGCGAGCGCGACGACGACGAGGACGAGGACGATCGCGAGCCAGCGGTTGCGCGGCAGGTCGTGGGAGAGCAGTCGCTTCAGCATGCTCTGTTCCGCTACCGGTTGACGACCGGATAGAGGCCCTGCGGCCGCCACATCAGCACCGCGACCATCAGGCCGATGCTCGAGAACATCGCCAGCTTCGGGGCGACGAAGCCGATGTAGTTGGCGACCAGGCCGACGAGGAGCGCGCCGACCAGGCAGCCGAGCGTCGAGCCGAGGCCGCCGATGATGATGACGATGAAGAGCATGACGTTGACCTGGCCGCCGATCTGCGGCGTGACGATCTGCTGGTTCATTCCCCACAGGCACCCGCCGAGGCCGGCGAGCGCCGATCCGGCGGCGAAGACGGCGACGAACAGGCGCCGGATGCGATAGCCGAGGCTCTCGACCATCTCGCGGTCCTGGACGCCGGCGCGGATCAGCAGGCCGATCTTGGTGCGGTTGAGCGTCCACAGCAGGCTCGCGAGGACGACGAGCCCGATCGCCACCGACACCAGGCGCAGCTTGTCGACGGTCGCGTCGCCGATGACGATCGAGCCGCGCAGCGCCTCGGGCGGCGGCAGCGGGATCTGCGCCGGGCCCCAGACGACCTTGATCAGCTCCTCGCCGACGATCGCGCCGCCGAGCGTGACGAGGATCTGCTTCAGGTGCTGCCCGTACACCGGCCGGACGATGACGCGCTCGAAGCCGAGGCCGAAGGCGCCCGCGACGAGCATCGCTGCCAGCGCGGCGACGAGGATGGCACCGAGGTTGATGCCGATGCTCGGCGCGCTCGCCCAGCCGCCCAGGCCGACGAAGACGCTCGTCGCGACGTACGCGCCGAGCGCGATGAAGAGGCTGTGGCCGAAATTGAGCACGTCCATCAACCCGAAGACGAGCGTCAGCCCCGACGCGGCGATGAAGATGATCATCCCCATCGCCAGGCCGGCGACGGTGAGCGTGAACCACGTCGACGACGAGCCGACCGCCGGCCAGGCGACGAGCGCGAGAACGACGACGAGCGCCACGGGCACCAGGTCGAAGCGGCGCTTCGGGATCGCGTCGGCGGCTGGCGGCGAAGCGGTAGCGGGTGCGGAGGTGGCGCTGGTCATGCGGGTCGTCGCCAGGTCGCCGCTATTGATGCGCGGCGAGCGAGAGGCCGAGCAGCCGCTGCTGCAGCGCCTCGTCGTCGGCGAGCGCGGCCATCGTGCCGCGATGGACGACGCGGCCGTCCTCCATCACCGCGACGTGGTCGCCGAGCGCACGCGCGACCTGGAAGTTCTGCTCGACGAGGAGCACCGTCGTCTCGGTGCGCTTGAGGTCGCGCAGCGCGGCGATGAGATTGAGGACGATGGCGGGCGCGAGGCCCTTGCTCGGCTCGTCGATGAGCAGCAGCCGGCGCGGCTCGACCATCGCGCGGGCGATCGCGAGCATCTGCTTCTGCCCGCCCGAGAGCTTGCCGGCGGGATAGAGCCAGAACTTCTTCAGCGCCGGGAACAGGCCGAACAGCCACTCGAGGCGCGCCGTGTCGAGCTGGTCGTGGTGGCGCGCCGAGCGCGCCGCGAGCAGCATGTTCTCGGCGACGCTGAGGTCGGCGAAGATGCCCATGTTCTCGGGCACGTAGGCGATTCCCAGCGCGGCGATCGCGGGCGTCAGGAGCTGCGCCGGCGCGGCGCCGCCAGGCGTGGCCGCAGGCCCGCCGATCTGCTGGCCGTCGAAGGCGATCGAGCCTTGCGACGCCGCCCACAGGCCCATGATCGTCCTGAGCGTCGTCGTCTTGCCGGCACCGTTCCTGCCGAGCAGCATCGTCACTTCGCCGGCCGGTACCTCGAAGTCGACGCCGTGCAGGATGTGATATGCGCCGATGTGCGTGTGAACGCCGGCGAGCTCGAGCAGCGTCGGCACGCTCATGCCGGCTCCGCTTCCGGCGCCAGGCCGAGGTAGGCCTGCTGGACGATGGGCGACGCAATGACGGCGGCGGGCTCGCCGTCGGCGACGAGCTGGCCGTTGTGCAGGACGATGATCCGGTCGGCGAGCTCGCGAACGACGTCCATCTTGTGCTCGACGAGGAGGATCGTCTTCGTCGCGTCGCTCTTCAGGCGATGGATGAGGTCGAGGATCACCGGAACGTCGGCCGTGCTCATGCCGGCCGTCGGCTCGTCGAACATGAAGACGCTCGGCTCGAGCGCCATCAGCATCGCCACCTCGAGCTTCCTCTGGTCGCCGTGCGGCAGGCTGCTCGCCGCGGCGTCGGCGCGGTCGTCGAGGCGCACGTCGGCGACGAGCGCGCGTGCGCGCGCCAGCGTCTCCTTGCGATCGAGCCAGACCGAGAACAGGTCGAGGCCCTCCTTTCGGCGCGACTGCACCGCCAGGCGAACGTTCTCGACCACGCTCAGGTTCGGGAACAGCTGCGTCAGCTGGAACGCGCGGCCGAGGCCGCGGTGGGTGCGCGCCGGCACCGTCTCGCCGGTGATGTCCGCGCCGTCGAACCAGACCGAGCCGGCGCTCGCGCGCAGCTGGCCCGAGATGAGGTTGAAGTAAGTCGTCTTGCCGGCGCCGTTCGGGCCGACGATCGCGGTCAGCGTTCCGGGCGCGAAGGCGCACGAGACGCGGTCGACCGCGACGTGGCCGCCGAAGCGGATCGTGAGCTCTTTCGTCTCGAGCATGGCCGGGCCATGCGGCGCTGCAGACCGCCGATCAGCGCTTGTTCTTGATCGGGATCGCCATCTCTTCCGGCTTGATCTCGCGCACGAGCTCGGGGACGCCCCAGGCGAACGCCGGGTCGGCCTTGATGCGGAAGTGGAACATGCTCTGCATCGCCTGGTGGTCTTCCTTGCGGAAGGTCATCTTGCCCTTCGGCGACTCGAAGCTCATGCCTTCCATCGTCGTGATCAGCTTCTCGGTGCTGGTGTCGCCGCCGGTCTTCTTCAGCGCCTCCACCAGCGCTATCGCCGCGCTCATGCCGCCGGCGGTGAAGAAATCGGGCGGTGCCTTGAACTGCTTGTAGTGGTTGGCGACGAGCCACTCGTTGACCGGATTCTTCGGGATGCCGAAGTAGTAGTAGAGCGCGCCCTCCATGCCGGGGAACTGCTTGTACGCGGTCATCGCCGGCAGGATGTTGCCGCCGGTGCCGACCTCGATGTTGTAGCGCTTCTTCAGGTCGAGCGCCGCGAGCGCGCCGTACGGCGGGCTCGCGCCGGCCCAAATCACCTCGATGACCTTGCGGCCGGGCTTGTCCTTGAGCGCGTCGACGATGCGCTGGATGCCGGCGGTGAAGTCGGTGGTCGACTGCGGCAGGTATTCCTCGTGGACGATTCTGGCCTTCTTGAGCGCTTCCTTGAACGCCTTGACACCGTCGCGGCCGAACGCGTAGTCCTGCGCCAGGGTCGCGACCGACAGGCCGTCGACGTCGATCGTCGTCGCGTTCGAGATCGCGTCCTGCGAGCTGTTGCGGCCGGTGCGGAAGATGTAGCGGTTCCACTTCTCGCCGGTGATCGCATCGGCGACGGCGGGCTCGACGAGGAGGATCTTCTTGTACTCCTCGGCGACCGGCAGCAGCGCCAGCGCGACGCCCGACGACGACGGGCCGACCGCGATGTCGGCCTTGTCGTCGCCGTAGGCGGTGGCGAGCAGGCTCTTGCCGACGTCGGGCTTGCCCTGATCGTCCTTCTCGATGACGACGATCTTCTTGCCGGCGACGGTCATCGTCCCGCCGGTGGCGTAGTCGAGGCCCATCATGAAGCCGGTCTGCGTCTGCTTGCCGTACGCCTCGAGCGGGCCGGTCTTGCTGTAGACGTGGGCGATGCGGATCTCGCCCTTGCCCTGCGCCAGCGCCAGCGGCGAGGCGAGCGCGGCGAGCGCGGCGATGGCGAGCAGCGAACGGCGGCCGCCGCTGAGCGAGAAGTCGGTGATGAACGACATGGCAGAGCTCCCTGACTTGGTTCTGGCGGGCCCGCGGCGGCGAGCGATCGGCGCGAAGTCTAGGGGATCGGATCTCGTTCGACGGGCTGAACGACGACGCCTCTAACCAGGGTCGACGGGGGTCGCGCACCTTGGCGGCGCCATACTCCGCGGACCCCGTGGGATATTCTTCTTCGAGGCGCAGCGTGACCTGCGGAAATGCACACCCCATGACCCGAAGCGAGCTTCCGACGGGCACGGTGACGTTCCTCTTCACCGACGTCGAAGAGTCGACCCGGTGGCTCGACGAGTTGGGCGAAACGCGCTATGCCCAGGCGCTTGCAGAACATCGCTCGATACTTCGTACCACGCTCGGGGGTCGCGGCGGAGTCGAGGTAGACACTCAAGGCGATGCGTGTTTCTACGCATTCGAGAATGCTCAGGACGCCGTGGCTGCCGTCGCCCAAGCTCAAGGCGCACTTGCCGATGGCGTGCTCAAGGTGCGCATGGGACTACACACCGGGCCGACGTTTCTCACCGAGGAGGGCTATGTCGGCCGCGAGCTGCACCGAGGGGCTCGTATCGCCGCCGCGGGGCATGGAGGTCAGGTGCTCATGTCTCATCAGACCCAAGCGCTTGTCGAAGCAGACGTCATCGACCTCGGTGAGCATCGCCTGAAGGATTTCGGCGAGCCCGTGCATCTCTTCCAACTCGGTACGGCTCGCTTCCCTCCGCTGAAGACGATCTCGAACACGAACCTGCCTCGGCCCGCGAGTTCGTTTGTCGGTAGAGAGAGAGAAGTCGCAAGGGTGCTCACCACGCTGCGCGACGGGGCGCGCCTGATCACCTTGACCGGTCCCGGCGGCTCGGGCAAGACGCGACTGGCGATCGAAGCCGCGGCAGAGCTTGTGCCGGAATTCTCCGCGGGAGTGTTCTGGGTCGGACTGGCGGAGGTGAGGAGCCCGACGCTGGTGGAAGAGACGATTGCGCAGACGTTGGGCGCGAAGAGGGACCTGGCCGAGCACGTCGGCGAGCGCGAGTTGCTGCTCTTGCTCGATAACCTCGAGCAGGTCGTCGACGCAGCCCCGCAGATCGCAACACTGGTCGAGTGTTGCCCGAATCTCGTCGTGCTTGTCACGAGCCGCGAAGTGCTCCATGTCAGAGGCGAGATCGAATACCCGGTTCCGCCGCTCGCGCAAGCTGACGCGGTTGAACTCTTTTGCAGGCGCGCTCAAGTCAAACCCGACGAGACCGTAGCGATCCTCTGCCGGCGGCTCGACAACTTGCCGCTTGCCGTCGAACTCGCGGCGGCTCGAATGAGCGTCCTGTCTGCGGCAGACATCCTCGAGCGCCTAAAGCAGCGGCTCGATCTCCTCAAAGGCGGCCGAGACGCCGAGGCCCGCCAGAAGACGTTACGGGCAACGATCGCCTGGAGCTACGAGTTGCTCACCTCCGAAGAGCAGGCACTGTTTGCCCGGCTTGCGGTATTTGCTGGAGGGTGCTCTCTGTCAGCCGCGGAGGCGGTCGCCGATGCGCACATCGACGTGCTGCAATCCCTCGTCGATAAGAACCTCATCCGCCGCACCGAGGACAGACTCTGGATGCTCGAAACCGTTCGCGAATATGCGGCCCAGCTGCTCGACCAGACCGAGGACGCCGAGTTGCTTCGCTCACGATTGGCGCGCTATGTGGTCGAAGCCGTCAGGGCCGAGGGACCGCCCATGTTCTTGGGGCACCAGGCCGATGTCTTTGCTCGGTTCGAGCGCGAACACGCGAACGTCCGGGGAGTGATGGAGTGGGCTGTTCAAGAGCATCGACACGAAATCGCCTGCGAGCTGGTGGCCTCTCTGTTCATCTTTTGGATCAATAGAGGGCACCTGAGGGAGGCACGTCCGTGGGCTGAAGCCGCCATGTCGGTCCGCGGAGAAGTCACCGACGACGCGTGGACCCGGACGCTCGTGGGAGCAGGCGAAATCTTCCGGGCGAGCGGCGAAGTCGCAAGCGCCGCCGCGGTCAAGGAGGAGCTGCTCAAACGCGCGAAGAACTACGGGACATCCGATCCTCTCTTGATCCCCGCCGTGCTGGTAAACCTCTCCGACATGGCCATGGAGGCCGGCGACTTCAAAAGGGCACGCGACCTGGGTGAGCAGAGCTTGGAGCTGCGAGTTGCGCGAGATCTCAACCCTGCTCGAGCCCTTGTTTCCTTGGGCGAACTCGATCTGCGCGAGGGTGATCTCGCTTCAGCCGAGACGCTGCTCGAAGAGGCGATGCGAGGTTTCGCGGCGTTGCGCGACGAGGGAGGTGAGGCGTCGGCTCTCGCGGCTCTAGGTGAAGTCGCGCGTCAGCGAGGTGATGACAAGACGGCGACCGTACGCTTCGTCGAAGCGCTGCGAAGGGCGGTTGCTCTCGGCAACGGCGGCATCGCGGGCGACTGCCTCCAGGGTCTTGCGGTTCTGGCCAAGGCGCACGGGGATGCGATCCGGGCGTCGCAACTCTGGGGCACCGGACAGGCGCTGCTCCGACTGCATGGATCGACGTCGACCCGGGTCCGACAAGTGGCTGGCCTCGCCGAGCTGTCGAACGTCGAGCCTCGTTCGGTGAGCCTCGAGGAAGGCATGGCGCTCGCCCTCGAAGCGGTCGAGAGTGCGAATTCGACTCCGCCGGCTTGAGGACGGCTGATCCCGCGTCCTGCACCTGGCCCACGGGATCGCGAGCGACGCCGTCGTTGGGGCGAAGCCGCTAGAGCTTCATCTCCAACCGCAACTGCACGTTGATGAACGTCGGCGCCCGCGTCTGCGACGTTTCGCGCACCGGCACACCCTGGATGTCCGGGCCGTCGAAGCTGCTGCCGGTGAGGTAGTCGCGCGGGTCGAGGTTGCTGAACGACAGGCGCAGGGCGAGCGCCGGATTGAAGGTCCACAAGCCGTAGGCGTCGACGACGAGCTTGTTGCCGATCGATGCGGTCTGCACCTCGGTCAACCGGGTCGTGTAGCCGGGCGTCCAGTTGAGGTTGCCGCCGACCATGAGCGGCAGGCCGACGAAGCGATAGTCGGCACCGAGGTTGGCGGTGTAGTCGGGCTGCTGGTCGATCCGGTTGTCTGGACCGGGCACGCTTTTCACGCGCGAGCTGAACACGCTCGTGTTGGCGCGCACGTCGATGCGCGGCGCGCCCTCGATGAGGTCGCTCGCGCGGAACTTCGCCTCGAGCTCGAGCCCCTGGGTCACCGCGTCGCCGACGTTCTGCGCGCGCGACACGTAGCGCGGCACGTTCGCGTACGAGACGATCTCGAGCGTCGTCACGCTGCGCATGTAGTTGCTGATGTTGCGACGGAAGATGTTGGCGCTCAGCAAGCCGCTGCCGGGAAGATAGCGCTCGACGGCGATGTCGATCCCGGTCGCGAGCTCGGGCTTGAGGTTCGGGTTGCCGGCGCGATCGGCCTGGGTCGGCGTGTTCGGCCCGGGCACCGGATAGCGCGTGTTGACGCTCGGCCGCGAGATCAGGTTCGAGAGCGTCGGCGAGCGATAGCTCCGCGTCAGGCTCATGCGCACCTGGTCGCGCCCCTTCGGGTCGGGCTTCCAGACCGCATGAAGAAGCGGCGTCCAGACGCTGCTCTGGTTGACGGCCTCGGGCTGGCCCTCCTCGACCGAGCCGCGCGTGCGGATGCCCTCCCAGCGCAGACCCGCGTGCGCGCCCCAGTGCTCGGAGAGGCTCCACTCGTTCTGCGCGTAGCCGGCCAGGCGCATCGTCGAGGCGCCGATGTTGTCGGAGAAGTCGGTCAGGATCGGCTGCCCGTTCTGCAGGCTTGTTCGCGTGTCGGCGCGGCGATTCGATTCGAGCTCGATCCCCGAGACGAGGCTGTGCTCCTCGAAGACCTGCGCGACGAACTTCCCGCTCGCGGTGATCGTCGTGTCGTGCGAGCGGCTCGTTTCCTCGAGGGTGCGCGACTCGCTGCCGTTGGTGAATTCGGTGCGAAAGCTGTTCACCGGCGCGAGCGCCTGGCCGATGCCGGCGCGCCATTCGACGCGCGCATCGGGGCCGAAGCGGTGCGTCCACTCGCTGTTCAGGCGCGCCAGCGACGTCCCGGTCCGTGCGGTCGTCTCGGCGGTGTCGTAAGGCGGCGGAAAGGCCCCGACCGATTGCGTCAGCGTGCCGTCGCGGCGCGAATGGAAACGGTTCGTGAACAGGATCGGCGTCAGCGTCACCGAATCGGCGCCCCCCTCGGGCCGCCACTGGATCCGCGCCGTCGCGTGGACGCCACCGCCCGTGACGCGCAGCCGCCCGTCATCGACCTGCTCGAGCGTGACCGTGCCGTCGTCGAGGCGGCGGTCGATGGTCGTCGTCGTGCTGCTGCTGTCGCGGTCGATGTGGAATGCGCTCAACGAGTAGTTGACGATGAACTCGCCGGCGGTGAAGTTGCGCGTCCACGACGCCGAAGGCTGCAGCTTGCCGTTCTCGTAGGCCGCGGCCAGGCGCACGTCGTTGACGCGGCGCGTGTATCCGCCGCGCGTGATGATGTTGATCGTGCCGGCGATCGCGCGCGCGCCGGTCTCCGCGGTCGGCGCGCGCAGGATCTCGATCCGCTCGATCTGGTCCGGCGTCAGCGAATCGAGCGAGAAGCCGGGCGGCACGCGCTCGCCGTCGAGCAGGATCTGGGTGTAGCCGCTGCCGAGGCCGCGCAGGCGGATCGCGCCACCGCGCCCCGGCCGGCCCTGGATCGTGACGCCGGGCAGGCGCTTCAGGACGTCGCCGAGCGTCGAGTCGCCGAAGCGATCGATCTCCTCGCGGCCGACGATGATCTTGGCGGTGGTCGAGTTGCGTCGCTCCTGGACGTCGTCGGGGCGCCCGCCGGTGATCTGCACCGGGGCGAGACGCTGGACGTCCGCATCCTTCGGGGTCGCCGGCGCCGGCGCTCGGGCCGGGGCCGGCGAAGGTGCGGGCGCGGGGGGTGTCGGCCCGGGCGCGGGAACGCCGCCCGGCGCCGGGTCGGTCGCCTGCGCCGATGCGACGCCGCCGGCCAATGCCGCGCACAACGCGACGAGCGCTGGCGCGGAGCGCGCGCCGATCGGCGAGCGCGAGCGTCCGGCATCCAGCATGCGGCCAGTCTATCGACGGGCCGCCGGCGCGCGCAGTCGGGCTCACCCGCGCCAGGCGCGGGCGCGCGAGCCCGCTGGAAGGCATCAGCGCCCGACGGCGCGCTCGAGCTCGGCCTTGGTCATCCTCGAGCGGCCCTTGACCTTCGCCTTGGCCGCCTCCGCATAGAGCTGCGCGTAGGTGCGGCCGCCTTCGCCGCGGTGCGAGCGCAGGCCGCCGCGCCGCTCCGGCGAGATGTCGTCGAGCGAGGTGCGGCTCGCGGTCTTGCTCTCGCCGTGCTGGGCGCGATCCTTGTTGACCGTGCGCGCGGCGATCTCCTCGGCCGTCTTCTCGCCCTTGCCGCGTTCGAGAAGGCTGTCCTTGATGTGCTCGTACTGGCGTTCGCGCTTGGGGCTCCATCGTGCCTGGGGCATCGCGTTCTCCCGGAGACTGTGGACCGTCCAGCCGGCAATCCGGATGCCGGCGAATGGCCCCGATTGACGCGTCGCCGAAGCTGGCAAGAATCGGTGAGCGGCGGCGCCATGGCTCCGGCTGCATCCCTGCCCCATGACATCCGCCGCCCGCAACGCCAATCTCTTCGCCGCCCTGCGCGACGCATTTCCGGGCGACCTCCACGGCGTCGCCATCGAGACGGTCGACAGCGGCCTGGCCTACACCTGGCGCGACATCGAGCGGGCGACGGCGATGCTCGCCAACCTGCTCGATTCGCTCGACCTGCCGCCGGCGAGCCGGATCGCGGTACAGGTGGAGAAATCGGTCGAGTCGCTGCTCTTCTACCTGGCGGTGCTGCGCGCCGGCCACGTCTACCTGCCGCTCAACACCGCCTACAAGAGCGACGAGATCGGCTACTTCATCGGCGATGCCGAGCCCGCCGTTTTCGTCTGCGCGCCGAAGGATTTCACCTGGGCGTCCAGGCTCGCCTTCGGCGCCGGAACGTCCTTCGTCTTCACCCTCGGCGACGATCGCAGCGGCAGCCTGCTCGAACGCGCGACGCACTTCGCCGAAAGCCACACGCCGGCGCTGCGCGCGAGCGACGACCTCGCCGCGATCCTGTACACGAGCGGCACCACCGGGCGCAGCAAGGGGGCGATGCTGACGCACGGCAACCTGCTCTCGAACGCCGTCACGCTGAAGAGCTACTGGGGCTGGCGCACGCCTGCCGAGGGCGGCGACGTCCTGATCCATGCGTTGCCGATCTTCCACGTCCACGGCCTCTTCGTCGCCTCGCACGGCGCCCTCCTCGCCGGCGCCAGGATGCTCTGGCTCAGCCGCTTCGACGCGCGCCGGGTCGTCGAGCTGCTGCCGCGGGCGACGGTCTTCATGGGCGTGCCGACGCTCTACGTGCGCCTGCTCGCCGAGCCGACGCTGTCGCGCGAGGCGTGCCGGAACATGCGCCTCTTCATCAGCGGCTCGGCGCCGCTCCTGCTCGACACCTTCGAGGCGTTCCGCGAGCGCACCGGCCACACCATCCTCGAGCGCTACGGGATGAGCGAGACGGTCATGCTGACCTCGAACCCGTACGAGCCCGGCGACGGCGAGCGGCGCGGCGGCACGGTCGGCTTTCCGCTGCCCGGCGTCGGCCTGCGCATCGTCGACGGCGACGGCGCGGTGCTTCCCCAGGGCACCGTCGGCGCGATCGAGGTGCGCGGTCCGAACGTCTTCGCCGGCTACTGGCGCATGCCCGAGAAGACGCGGGCGGAGTTCAGCGCCGACGGCTGGTGTTTCACCGGCGACGTCGGCGTGGTCGACGACCTCGGCTACGTCTCCATCGTCGGCCGCAGCAAGGATCTCATCATCAGCGGCGGCTACAACGTCTACCCGGCCGAGATCGAGGGCGTCTGCAACGAGCTGCCCGGCGTCGCCGAAACCGCCGTCGTCGGCGTCCCGCACTCCGACTTCGGCGAGGCGGTCGTCGCGGTCGTGGTGCCGCGCGCCGGCGCGACCGTCGACCCCGATGCGCTGACGAGCGCGCTCAAGGCGAAGATCGCCAACTTCAAGGTGCCCAAGGCGGTGTTCGTCGTCGCCGAGCTGCCGCGCAACGCGATGGGCAAGGTGCAGAAGAACTTGCTGCGCGAGCAGCACGCGACGCTCTTCGCCGGCTGACGACGAAAAAAAGGGCCGGTGCTCATGCACCGGCCCGGATCAGGGAGTCGCCGCTCAGCGGTCGCCGGCGTAGATGTCGACGTCCTTCGTCTCGCGGATGAAGAGCGTGCCGATGATGAAGGTCATCGTCGCGATCACGATCGGGTACCACAGGCCGTTGTACATGTTGCCGGTGGAGGCGACGATCGCGAACGCCGTCGTCGGCAGCAGGCCGCCGAACCAGCCGTTGCCGATGTGGTACGGCAGGCTCATCGAGGTGTAGCGGATGCGGGTCGGGAAGAGCTCGACCAGCATCGCCGCGATCGGGCCGTAGACCATCGTCACGTAGATCACGAGCACCCAAAGGATGGCGACCACCTTCCACCACTGCGCGCTCATGAAGGCGATCGGCTTGGCCTTGGTCGGGTAGCCGGCCGCCACGAGGTCCGCGGTCATGTCCTTCTTGAAGGTGGCGACCTTGGCGGTGCTGTCGGCGTCGAACTTCTGGTTGACGACGGTCGCCGCCGGCGGGGTGATCGTCTTGTCGCCGATCTTGACGGTGGCCGGCGTTCCGGCCGGCGCGTCGACGCTGTCGTAGCTGACCGAGCTCTGCGCCAGGTAGCGCTTGGCGATGTCGCACGGGGTCTTGAAATCGATCTCGCGCGCCACCGGGCTGCCCTGGAACGAGCACTGCGCCGGGTCGGCCGTGACGACCACCTTGGCCTTCGCCTGGGCGACCGCGAGGTCGGGGTTCGCCGCCTCGGTGAGCGCGCGGAACAGCGGGAAGAAGGTCAACGCCGCGATCAGGCAGCCGGCCATGATGATCGGCTTGCGACCGATCCGGTCGGAGAGCGTCCCGAAGACGATGAAGAACGGCGTGCCCAGGATGAGCGACGCGCCGATCATCAGCTGCGCCGTCGTCGCGTCGACCTTCAGCTGCGCCGTGAGGAAGAAGAGCGCGTAGAACTGGCCCGTGTACCAGACCACGCCCTGGCCGGCGGTGAGGCCGAGCAGCGCGAGGAGGACGATCTTGCCGTTCTTCCACTGGCCGAACGATTCCGACAGCGGCGCCTTCGAAGTCTTGCCCTCTTCCTTCATCTTCTTGAAGGCCGGGGTCTCGTTCAGGCTGAGCCGGATCCAGACCGAGATGATCAGCAGGAAGAACGAGAGCAGGAACGGAACGCGCCAGCCCCACTCGGCGAAGGCCGCGTCGCCGAGCACTTCCTTGCAGGCGATGATGACGATCAGCGAGAGGAAGAGGCCGAGCGTGGCGGTCGTCTGGATCCACGACGTGTACGCGCCGCGCTTGCCGTGCGGCGCGTGCTCGGCGACGTAGGTCGCGGCACCGCCGTACTCGCCGCCGAGCGCCAGGCCCTGCAGGAGGCGCAGGCCGACGAGGATGATCGGCGCGGCGATGCCGATCGAGGCGTAGCCCGGAAGCAGGCCGACGATGAACGTCGACATGCCCATGATCATGATCGTCACCAGGAACGTGTACTTGCGGCCGATCATGTCGCCGAGGCGGCCGAACACCAGCGCACCGAAAGGGCGGACCAGGAAGCCGGCCGCGAAGGCCATCAGGGCGGCGATGAACGCCGCCGTCGGATCGAGCGCGGCGAAGAACTGCTTGGCCACGACCGCGGCGAGCGAGCCGTAGAGATAGAAGTCGTACCACTCGAAGACCGTTCCGAGGCTCGAGGCGAAGATGACTTTCTTCTCCTCGCGCGTCATCGGTCGGGCGACGTTTGCGCCTACCGGCACCGCTGATGTGACCATGTGGGTTCCCTCCAATGCTTGAACGAATCGCCCTGCGGCGACGGCAACGCGAATATTGACGACTTTTCGCCGCGCGGCGAGGTCCTGCTGTCCGCCAATTGCTTGGGTGAAACCCCGAGGCGGGATTCCGGCGATCTGCGCTAGCAGCGCCTCACCGCCGCTTGACGCCGGACCGCGGCGCGCCTTCGCGCTGCCAGTGCGGCGCGTCGAACCACGGGTCGCCGCGCACGCAGGCGGCGGCCATGTCGAGCGCGTCGAAGCCCCAGAACAGCTTGTCGCCGATGCCCAGCGTCGGCACGCCGAAGACGCCGCGCGCGAGGGCGGCGTCGGTCGCGTCACGGAGCCGCTGCTTGTTCGCGTCGCTGGCCGGGTCGACGCGCGGCGCGAGCTGCGCGGTGAACGCGGCGACCCGGTCCGGGTCCTCGGCGTCGGCGCCACCGCGCCAGACGTGACGCAGGACCTGCTCGCAGACGAAGCGGCCCGGCGTGCCGTGCTCGGGCGCAGTCGCCCATGCCAGCCTCGACAGCGCGAGGGGATTGAACGGATGGCGTGCCGGCGTGTCGATCGGGATGCCGGCGCGATGCGCCAGCCAGTGCACCTGGCGGAACGTCCAGGCCCGCTTGGGCTCGATCTCGGCAGGGCCCTTCTGGTCGAAGGCCTTGAGCAACGCGCCGAAGACGATCGGCCGGTAGGCGACCGCGTACGACAGGCCGACGAACGCTTCGGGAAGTCGCTCAAACGCGAGATATGCGTACGGCGACACCGGATCGAACCAGAACTCGACCTGAGTCACGGTGCAGTGGCGTTGCCAACGGAATCCGGCGCCGCTTCGAGTTCACGCCGATCGCGTTCGGCCCGGCGCGCGGGCAGACGCCTCCAGACCGCGCGCTTGGCAGCGTTGTCGCAGCTGCCCCAGGCGGCGATCTCGTCGATCGTGCGCATGCAGCCGGCGCACCAGCCGGTCGCCGCGTCGATCGTGCACACGCTCGTGCAGGGGCTCGGGATCTCGGTCGCCATGGACGAGGAAGCTTACGCCAGCGACTGCCCGGCGCGCAAAGACAGGCGGAATCTCCTCTGACCGGGGGCCGACGGGATCAGTACGTCAAGCGGGCGTAGTACGTCTGTTGCGCCGCTTCGCGTGCCTGGCCGAGCGTGCGGATGCCCCGTTCGGCGAGCAACGGCACGAACTTGAGGAACACTTCCGCGGTCACCAGCGCATCGCCGAGCGCGCTGTGCCGGCCGAGCACCGGGACGCCGAGGCGCTCGGCGATCGTCTCCAACCGATGCGATTCCTGCTGTGGATGCACAAGCGCCGACAACAGCAAGGTGTCGAGCACGGGCTGGTCGAAGACGACGCCGGTCGCGGCTTCCTTCAGCTGCAGGAAGCGCATGTCGAACGCGGCGTTGTGGCCGACCAGCACGGTATCGTGGGCGAACGCCTGGAACGCCGGCAACACCGTCTCGATGGTCGGCTGGCCGGCGACCATCTCCGGGCGGATCCCGTGAATCGGCATCGAGGCCTCGGAAATCGGCCGCCGGGGGTCGACGAGCTGCTCGAAGCACTCGTGGCGGCGCAGCTTGCCGTTGACGATGCGGGTCGCACCGATCTGGATGATCTCGTCACCGGCCGAGGGATCGAGCCCCGTGGTCTCGCAATCGAACACCGTGTAGCTCAACTCGGTCAGCAGCCGGTCGGCGAGCTCACGGGTCTGCTCGGACGTTCGGAACAGGTCGAAATCGTAGAACTCGGGCCGGCTCGCCCCGCGCACGACCTGCGCCGCCTCGATCGGCTCGCCGGCGCCCGCCAGCGGCAGCAGAAAGCGGAAGAACGACTCGTGACGCACCCGCTCGCGCTCGAACCAGAACGCGCCGTCGTGCCGCTCGACGACGTCGCGCAAGGTCAGCGTCAGCGCCTCGCCGCCGACCGTGATCGGCTCGGTCTCCCAGGCGACCACCGTCTCGGTGCTCATCGCCGGCCCCGACCACACCAGATCCAGCCGGGCGCGCGCGCCGGTGCGCGCCAGACGTAGCGTGATGAGGCGGACGTCGTGGTCGTCGACCAGCCGCCCGACGAGATGGACGAGCGCCTGCAGCAGCGAATAGCTGTCGAGCCGAAGCCAGAGCTCGTCGTCGACGTTGCCGGCCACGGCCCGGCACTCGAGCTGCGCCTCGATGCGGCGCGCCGCGGCGAAGACGAAATCGCTGCCGAGCATGTCTTCGAGAGGCCAGCGTGTCTTCAGCGTCTCGGTCGCATGGCTCGACAGCTCGCGGATGCGCTCGCTCATCGCCCGGACCTCGTCGCGGATCACGCGATGGAAGCGCTCGCGCGTCGGTGCGTCGACGTCGGGGTAGTCGAGCATCTCGACCGCGGCCAGGAGGTTGCCGAGCGAGGCGCGGCTCCCTTCGGTCAGGCCGTGCAGCAACAGGTCGCGTCGCGATTCGTCGGCGAAGTCGCGCGTGATGTTGTCGAGCATCAGCACGAAGCCGTTCAGCGCCGCATCTCCGGCAGATTCGGCACCGACCGCGCGCACTGGCGCGAGCTGCACGCGCAGCAGCTGCCCGGTGCGCGTTCCGGTGACGAATTGCGCCGCCGGATTCGCAACACCGCGCTGCAGCCGCTGCTGGACGCGCTCGAGTGCGTGCGCGACGAGCTGGCGATCGAAGACCGCGTAGATCGAGCGGCCGAGGCCGATGAGCTCGCCGCCGTCGGCGAGCTGCGGTGCGCTCGAGAGGGCACGGAATTGCAGGCGCGCGCGGTTGTTGTAGAGCAGGATGCGACCGTCGAGGTTGCAGACGACGACGCTTTGCGACAGCTCGGCCATCAGTGCGGCGAGCCGGCTGCGTTCCTGCTCGATCTCGCGGCTGGCCTCCTGCACTCGCTCGCGCATGTCGGCGCGCAACGCGTCACGCTGGCGCGCCAACCCCTGGATCACCTGCGCCAGCGCGCGGGTTCCGGGGCCGGCGCCCGGCGTCGCTTCGAGCGCCGGGGCGGCGGCGTCCTCGGGGACGGCGCCCGCGGCGAGCAGCGCGCCGGCCTGTTCGGCCAGGCGCGCCGGCGCGACCTCCCAACGGCGATAGGCGATGCGACCGAGAGCGCCGAACGCCGCCGCGAGCACCAGCCAGACCGGCAGCAACAGCGCGGCGCGCGGCGCCGCCATCGCGACGAACGCGTCGCGCTCCGCCTCGTCGAGCGTCGCGACGAAAACGCCGCCCACGAGGATGCCGAGAAGCGCCAGCCCCAGGCCGGGCAGGAACATGGCGACGAGCTCGCGGCGCTCCGGGCTCACCGGTGTTCCCTCGGCTCGCGGCCCGTGCCGCCAGGCGCGACTGAGCGTCCCTTTCCGAGCGGCCGTGCGCGAACGCTCACGCGAGTCCCAGCAGCTCGCGCACGCGCGCAGCCAGCTCGTGGGTCGAGAACGGCTTCGTGACGTAGGCGTCGGCGCCGAGCGCGGTGCCCTTCGCGAGATCGGTGTCGCGGCCCTTGGCGGTCAGCATCAGGATCTTGATGCCGGCGAGGTCGGGATCGGTACGCACGGCCTGGCAGACGTCGAAGCCGCTCTTGCCCGGCATCATGACGTCGAGCAGGACGAGATCGGGTCGGTCGCGCCGGATCGCCGCCAGCGCCTGGTCGCCGTCGCGCGCGACGCTGACCTCGTGGCCTTCGCGCTGCATCAGGAACTCGAGCGAGATCAGGATGTTCGGCTCGTCGTCGGCGATCAGGACTTTCTTGCTCATCACTTCTCCTCGACGCGTTCAACGCGGCTCGGCGGCCGCCGCCATGCGCACGCCGTGCGCCTCGACGCCACCATCGGCCGCCGGGGCCGCGGCCCCGTCCGGGTGCCACGGCAGGTCGAAGCCGAAGCAGGCACCTCGACCCGGCTCGGAACGAACCCACATGTGCCCGCCGAAGTGCTCGACGATGCGGCGACTGATCGGCAGGCCGAGGCCGGTGCCCTGCGGCCGGTTGTACGCATCGCCGCCCTGGCGAAATTTCTCGAACACGAGCTGCTGCTCTTCGGCTGGCACACCCGGTCCGTTGTCCTCGACCTCGATGCTTGCCCGCTCGGCGTCGGCGCACAGGCGGACGCAAACGCGCCCCTGCCCGGCCGGAACGAACTTCGCGGCGTTCGAGAGCAGGTTCAGAAGCACCTGCAGCAGCCGGTCGGGATCGGCCCGGAGCGGCGGCACCTGCCCGGGCATCTCGAGTTCGACGATGGCGCCGCGCTCGCGGAACACCTCGGCCGTCGTCTGCACCGCCTGCGTCAGCAGCGCGCGCAGGTCGATCTCGGCGGCGCGCCATTCGGCGTGACCGGCTTCGATCTTCGCCATGTCGAGCACCTGGTTGACGAGCCGGGTCAGCCGTTCGGTCTCGGCGACGACGAGGCCGAGGAAACGCTGGCGCTGCGCCGCGTCCATCGCCGGGTCGTCGACCATCAGCTCGGCGAACGCGCGGATCGACGTCAGCGGCGTGCGCAGCTCGTGGGTCACGGACGACATGAAGTCGTCCTTCAGCCGGTCCAGGCTCTTCAGCTGCGCATTCGCGTCGCGCAGCTCCGCGGTCGCGCGTTCGAGCGATTGCGACTTCTCCTCGAGCGCATGCGAATAGGCGCGCAGCTGCGACGCCTCGTCGAGGATGCGCATCACGTCGTCGAGGTCGAGCGGCTCCTCCTCGACGACCGATGCGACCATCACGCGCGCCGACGCGCCGCCGATCGCGCCGGCGAGCTCGCGCTCGACGAACTGCACCAGGCGCGCGTCGGCCCGGATCCCGGCGATGCCGTCGACCCCCTGCAGTCGCGCGTAGTCGGTGAACAGGCGCTGCGCCGATGCCTCGCCGAGGAAGCGCTGGGCGAGCGCGAGCAAGTCGCCGACCTGCGCGCGGCCGCGCCAGAAGACCGGTCCGGCGGCTCCGGCGCCCGCGTGCCGCTCGAAGACGTCGACGAAAAGCACCGCCTGGCTGGTCTCGCGCGCCGACGGGGCGCGCCAAAGCGACACGCCGACATAGAGTCCGGCGTTGGCGAGCAGGCTCCACAGCAGCGAATGCGTCAGGCTGTCGACGCCGGTGAGGCCGAGCAGCTGTTCGGGCCGCAGCAGCTCGATTCCGAACAGCCCTGCGGTCATGAAGCCGTCCGACATCCAGCCCGACTTCGCGATCGACGGCAGCATCAGCGTGTAGACCCAGAGCACGAAGCCGGCGCCGAGGCCGGCGAGTGCGCCGGCGCGCGTTCCGCCCTTCCAGTACATGCCGCCCAGCAGCGCGGGCCCGAACTGCGCGACCGCGGCGAAGCTGATCAGGCCGATGCTGACGAGCGCGTAGGCCTCGCCGGCGATCCGGAAGTACAGGTAGCCGAGCAGCAGCAGCGCGACGATCACGCCGCGGCGGATGCCGAGCAGGGTGCCGGTCAGGTCGCGCGCCGGCCCGGGCCCGCCGCGCAGCAGCAATGGGATCACCAGGTCGTTGCAGACCATCGTCGAGACCGCGATCGCCTCGACGATGATCATCCCGGTGGCGGCCGAGAGCCCGCCGATGAAGGCGAGGAGCGCGAGCCACGGATGGCCGGTGGCGAGCGGCAGCGACAGCACGAAGGTCTCGGAGTCGGCGCCGCCGCTGGCCGGGTGGAGCAGCCCGCCGAGCGCGATCGGCAGCACGAACAGGTTGATCAGCAGCAGGTAGAGCGGGAACGCCCAGGCCGCGCGCCGAACATGGCGCTCGTCGACGTTCTCGACGACCATCATCTGGAACTGACGCGGCAGGAAGAACAGCGAGAGCATCGACAGCAGGGTCAGCGCGAACCACTGGCCACCGGCGAAGCGGTTCTCGGCGCCGAGGCCGAGCAGCGGCTTGAGGTCGGGGCGTGCCGAGGCACGCGTGAAGATGTCGCCCGGGCCTTCGAACAGGCCCCAGGTGACGAATGCGCCGATCGCGAGGAATGCGAGCAGCTTGACCATCGACTCGACCGCGATCGCCGCGACCATCCCCTCGTGACGCTCGGTGGTGTCGAGATGGCGGGTGCCGAAGGCGATCGTGAAACCGGCGAGCACCAGCGCCATGTAGAGCGTGCTGTCGTGCCACCAGGCGGCGCCGGCGACGCTGCCGCCGGGCAGCGCATGGCCGCTCGTCAGCAACGAATAGCCGGTGGCGATCGCCTTCAGCTGCAACGCGACGTACGGGACGATGCCGACGACGGCGATCAACGTGACCAGGGCAGCGAGCAGCCGGCTCTTGCCGTAGCGGCTGCCGATGAAGTCCGCGATCGACGTGATGCGATTGACGCGGGCGATGCGGATCATCTTGCGCAGCAGCATCCACGCGACCAGCATCCCGAGCGTCGGACCGAGGTAGATCGGCAGGAACCACAAGCCGGCCGATGCAGCCCGGCCGATGCTGCCGAAGTAGGTCCAGGCAGTGCAATAGACGCCCATCGACAGCGCATAGACCCAGGCGTTGCCGATGATCGAGCGTCCTGCGCCGGCGCGGCTGTCGCCCAGGTAGGCGATCGCGAACAGCAGCATCAGGTAGGCGAACGACGCGGCGATGACCAGCGGTGTCGACAGCATGGCGTCAGTCCGGCTTGTCGTCGGCCTCGCAGATCCATGCGGTCGCGCCGATCAGTGCGGCCCAGCCGGCGAACAGCGCCAGCGGCAGGAGCGGCAGGCCGGCGACGAGCACGCCGCGGTCCCACAGCGTCAGCAGCGGGAAGTTCAGCAGCAGCCAGCCGCCGGCGAACAGCGCGAGCAGGCGTTGCGAGTGCAGGCGCTGGCTCATCGGCGGCTCCTCATAGTGCGTCGAGCCGAAAGCGCTGCGCGAGCAGCGCGCGGAAGCGCTTGACGATCGCCAGCGCCCGGTTGAGCGCTTCGCGCTCGAGCGTGCCGAGATCGGCCGGTCGCACCAGGTTGCCCGGCGTTTCGCCGGCCGCGCGCTGGCGCAGCTGGTGGGTGAGCTTGATTCCCATCAGGCAGTGCAGCGCATCGACGAGGTCGCGCGCGAGCTCGCCGTCGATCGCCTCGCGCTCGACCAACACGCGCAGCCGCGCCGCGGTGCCGAGCTCGCGCAGCCGATGCTGCAGCGCCAGCACGCGAACGCCGTGAACGATCGGGAAGGTGCCGATCTTCTTCAGGTCGAGCTGGGTGTCGTCGCGCCGGGTCGTCAGCCACGACCACCAGCCGCCGCCGGCGCTGAACTGGTCGACCGCGCTCGCGAAGCGGGCGAGGAAGGCGTCGTTGCCGGCGAAGATGTTGTCGAGGTGATCGCGCGCCGAATCGAGCAGACTCCTGTCGCCGGCCACGGCGGCGGCGTCGAAGAAGATCGCGAGGCGCATCGGACCCTGCGGGTCGGCAGCGAACAGCCAGTCGCGGATCGTCTCGCGAAACGCCGCCAGCGGCTGGCGCCACAAAGGGTTGGTCAGCATGATGTCGCCGGGGCACGGCGGGTAGCCGAGCTCGCTGAGCGCGCCGTTGAACCGCGCGGCCACCGCGTCGAGGCCGGCCGGCTCGAAACCGTCACGCAGCAGCAGCGCGTTGTCCTGGTCGGTCTTCAGGATCTGCTCGCCGCGGCCTTCGCTGCCCATCACGACCAGGCAGCTGTTGGCGACGAGATCGGGCGGCGCGAGCAGCGACCAGAGCCGCGCGAACAGGCGCGCGTTCAACTCGTTGACGAGGCGCGCGATGCGTTCGATCTTGATGCCGCCGTCGTGCAGCAGCTCGATCATCGAGTCGATGCGCGCCGCCGCGCGCCCGAGGTCGGCCACGTTCGCGGCCTCGTCGATCTGCAGCGCGACGATGTGCGAATGGCTGGCGACGAAGCTGACCAGGTCGAGCTGGGCGAGCACGCCCAGCACCTGCGCGCCCTCGCACACCACGAGGCGGTGGACGCGATGCCGCTCCATCAGCCACAGGGCCTCGAACAGCTCGCAGTCCGGCCGCACCGTGATGAGCTCGAAGCGGGCAGCGTCGCGCACCGGCACGCGCTCGAGCGACATGCCGCGGACGACCGCATCGCGCAGGTCGGTGGTGGTGAACAGGCCGAGCCTCTCGCCGTCGCGCAGCAGCACGCTGGTCACGTTCAGGCGTGCCATTTCGCGGCACACGCTCGCGAGGTCGAGCGCAGCGTCGACGTAGACGGGGCGACGCAGGTAGGCATCGCGCACCCGCGCCGTCACGAGCAACAGCATCTCGCGTTGAACGTCGAGGGCAGCGGTCGGCATGGCCGGTGAGAAACGGAAGCGGGACTGCGGCGATCGTGCCTGCAGTCCCGCGCCGGGTCCAGAGCTCCGGGCTAGTGCCCGCCGCCACGCTCCGCGCCGATGCCGGTCTCGGAACGCACCTCTTGCGCCGGGTAGCCCGCACGATCCACTTGTGCCCGCGGGCTGCGGTCGAAGATCGACACGATCCAGATGGTCAGGAACGCCGCGGGGATCGAGAAGATCGCCCCCGAGTTGTACGGGAACCAGGCCGAGCCCTTTGGATAGTGCATCACCGCTTCCCACACGCTGGCCGAGCCGATCGTCGTCAGGACCGCGACGACCAGGCCGACGAAGCCGCCGACCACCGCGCCCCGGGTAGTGCAGTCCTTCCAGAGGACCGACATGAACAGCACCGGGAAGTTGGCCGATGCCGCGATCACGAAGGCGAGCATCACCATGTAGGCCACGTTCTCTTTCTCGAACGCGATGCCGAGGGCGACCGCGACGACACCGAGCACGACGGTGGTGATCTTGGAGACGCGCAGCTCGTCGGCCTGGTCGACCCGGCCCTTGCGGAAGACCGACGCGTACAGGTCGTGCGAAACCGCCGAGGCGCCCGACAGCGTCAGGCCGGCGACCACCGCGAGGATCGTCGCGAACGCCACCGCCGAGATGAAGCCGAGGAACCAGTTGCCGCCGACCGCGCCGGCGAGGTGCACCGCGGCCATGTTGCCGCCGCCGGTCAGGCCCTTGCCGACGTCGCCGTCGACGAAGTAGTTGGCCGGGTTCGGGATCAGGTTCGTGATGGCGCCGAAGCCGATGATGAAGGTCAGGATGTAGAAGTAGCCGATCCAGGTGGTGGCCCAGCCGACCGACTTGCGCGCCTCCTTGGCGTTGGGGACGGTGAAGAAGCGCATCAGGATGTGCGGCAGCCCGGCGGTGCCGAACATCAGCGCCATGCCGACCGAGATCGCCGAAATCGGGTCCTTGATCAGCGCACCCGGAGCCATGATGGCGTCCTTCTTGGAGTGCACCTCGACCGCCTTGGTGAACATCGCCTCGGGCGAGAAGCCGAACTGCCACATCACCGCCAGCGCCATGAAGGTCGCGCCGCCGAGCAGCATGCAGGCCTTGATGATCTGTACCCACGTCGTGGCGGTCATGCCGCCGAACAGCACGTACATCATCATGATCGAGCCGACCAGAATCTCGGCATACAGGTAGTCCATGCCGAACAGCAGCTTGATGAGCTGGCCCGCGCCGACCATCTGGGCGATCATGTAGAAGGCGACGACGACGAGCGAGCCCGCCGCGGCGAAGATGCGGATCGGCGTCTGACTGAAGCGGTAGCCGGCCACGTCGGCGAAGGTGAACTTGCCGAGGTTGCGCAATCGCTCGGCCATCAGGAAGGTGATGACCGGCCAGCCGACCAGCCAGCCGATCGAGAAGATCAGGCCGTCGAAGCCGTTGGCGAACACCAGGCCCGAGATGCCGAGGAAGGACGCTGCCGACATGTAGTCGCCGGCGATCGCCAGGCCGTTCTGGAAGCCGGTGATGCCGCCGCCCGCGGTGTAGAAGTCGGCCGCGCTCTTGGTGCGCGCCGCCGCCCATTTGGTGATGCCGAGCGTCAACAGCACGAACGCCGCGAACATGCTGATCGCCGTCCAGTTGACGGCCTGCTTCTGAGCCTGGCCGAGATCGGCGCCGGCGGCCAGCGCGACCGTTCCCGCCGACGCCAATGTCGCCAGGGCGACGAACCTGGCAAGTCTTGCGACGCTCTTGTCGTGGAGGCTCATTTCAGCACTCCCTTGACGATCTGCTCGGTCAGCGGGTCGAACTCGCTGTTGGCGCGCCGGACGTAGATCCAGGTGATGACGATCGTGAACACGATGACCGCGACGCCGAGTGGCATGCCGACCGTCGTCACGCCGCTGCCGAGCTTTCGCGCCAGGAACGGCTTGTCGAAGGCGACCAGCAGGATGAACCCGTAGTACGCGATCACCCCGGCCAGCGACAGCCACCAGCCGAGAACCGTGCGCTTGTGTTTGAGCTCGATGTAACTCGGATGACTCGCGATCCGATGCGTCAGGTCGTCTTCCATGCCGGCTCCCCAGGTCCGTGGGCTTCCGTTTGACACGGAAGCAGGCAGGGATCATCTCCCGCCGTACTGAGCCGGCAACTGATACGAATCAAGGTCTGTGCATGCGAATTCCCTACCGTTGGGCGCTCTCGGCGAACAAGCGTCGCGCCTCGTCGGTGCTGTAGTAGCCGAGCGCGAGGTCGCGCGCGAGCGCGTCGGCCGGCCGCGCCTGGGGCCTGCCGAAGCCGCCGCCACCGGGCGTCGACACGGCGATGACGTCGCCGGCGCGGATCGCAATGTCCTGGTCTTTCGACAGGTGAGGCGGCACATAGACGACGCCGTCGCGGATGACCTGGACCTTGTTCGTCCCGCCGGCGCCGCCGCCCTGCGCGCCCGGCGGGCCGGCGCGGCCGTGGTCCATCACCATCGAAACGCGCGCCTCGCCGCGGCGCAGCCGTATCCGGTAGTTGACGCCGAAGCCGCCGCGATGCTCGCCGGCGCCGCCCGATCCCTCGTGCAGCGAGTACTCCTCGAACAGCACCGGATAGAGCTGCTCCATGATCTCGATCGGCGTCGTCTTCGAGATGCCGATCGTCGAGCAGCCGTTCGAGATCCCGTCGCCCTCGGGGCTGCCGCCGTAGCCGCCGCCCGAAATCACGTACATCACGTAGGCGCGGTTCTTCTCCGGATCGAAGCCACCCACGCCGAGATTCCCGCTCGTGCCGGCCGGCGCGCCGAAGAGCTGGTCGGGGATCGCCTCGCCGAGCGCCGCGAACACCGCCTCGGCGATGCGCTGGCTCACCTCGGCGGCGCAGCCCGAGACCGGACGCGGATAGTGGGCGTAGAGAAACGTCCCTTCGGGGTCGACGATGTGCAGCGGCTCGAACGTGCCGGCGTTGATCGCTGCCTCGGGGAAGACGTGCTTGACCGCGAGGTAGATCGACGACCGGGTCGTCGCGATGACGCTGTTCATCGGTCCCTGGCACGGCGGCGACGAGCCGCTCATGTCGAACGAGAGAGCGGCGCGCGCAGGATCGCTGCCGCCCGTCTTCGTGATTCGCATGGCGATGCGCAGCGGCTCGTCGACGACACCGTCGGAATCGACGAACGCCTCGCCCTCGTAGACGCCGTCGGCGATCGTCGCGATCTTCTCGCGCATCTGCCGCTCGGCGCGGCGCTTCAGCTCGGCGATCGTGGCGTCCACCGTCGCGTCGCCGTAGCGATCGAGCAGCGCGTCGAGGCGCGCCTTGCCGGTCGCCAGCGCCGCGGCCTGCGCCTTGATGTCGCCGATGCGCTGGTCGGCGATGCGGATGTTCGAGAGGATGATCGACAGGATCTCGTCGTCGAGGACGCCGCGCTTGTAGAGCTTCACCGGCGGCAACCGCAGCCCTTCCTGCTCGACCTCGGTGGCGTTCGCGGAAAAGCCGCCCGGCACCATCCCGCCGGTATCGGGCCAGTGGCCGGTGTTGGCGAGCCAGCACCAGAGCTTGCCGTCGCGGAAGAACGGCTGCACGAACTTGACGTCCATCAGGTGCGTGCCGCCGAGGTAAGGATCGTTGACGATGAAGACGTCGCCTTCATGCAGCGGGATCTTCAGCCGGTTCACGCGCTCGATCACCGCCTGGACCGTGAACTGCATCGTGCCGACGAAGACCGGCAGCCCAAGCTCGCCCTGCGCGATCAGCTCGCCGCTGTCGCGGTGATAGATCCCGTCGGAGCGATCGAGCGCTTCGGCGATCACCGGACTGAACGCGCTGCGGACGAACGCGAGGTCCATCTCGTTGCAGACCTGCATCAGGCCGTTCTGCAGGACTGAGAGGGTGATGGGGTCGACTGCCATGTGTCCTATTGTGGGACTCGCGTTTTCGTCTATAGAGTACTCGCGGCGGAGATCGATCCCCGACCTGCGCCGCTCCGATGAGCGCTTGCCATGCTCCGACAAGCCCGCGCCATGCTCAAGAAACCGACACGATCAGATTCCCGATCGCATCGACCTCGACGCGATTCCCGGGCTCGATCACCGTCGTGCAATCGAGCTGCTCGACGATCGCCGGCCCGGTGAATCGCGCATCGACCGGCAGCCGCTCGCGCATGTAGACCGGCGTGTCGTGCCAGCCGCCGGCGAACCACACCGGCCGCGTCGTTCGCCTCGCCTCGGCGAGCGTGGCCGCAGGGCTCGCCGCCGCGATCGCCTTCAGCGAGACGGGCGCGCGCTTGCCGATCACCGCCGTGTGCAGATTGACGAGCACCGGCCGGATCTCGGGCAGCTCGACGCCAAAGCGCTTCCAGTACGCTGCCGTGAACGCTTCGCGCAGCTCGGCGACGGTGATTGCGGTGGAGTCGATCGCGACCGGCAGGATGTGGCTCTGGCCCTGGAACTGCATGTCGGCGCGGTGCATCGTCACGACCTGCTCGACGGCGACGTTCTCGCGCGCGAGCAGCTCCTTGCCGCTCGCGATCTGGGCCGCGAAGACCTCGGCGACACGGCCTTCGGAAAGGACGTCGAGCGACTGGTTGACGGTGGCGACGAAATCGTGGCGCAGGTCGGCGACGACGCAGCCGAGCGCATTGGTGAGCCCCGGCCGCGCCGGGATCAGGACCTTCGGGATCGCCAGCTCCTGCGCCAGCGCCGCCGCGTGCAGCGGCCCAGCGCCGCCGAACGCGAACAGCGCGAAGTCGCGCGGGTCGTGGCCGCGCGCCAGGCTCACCATGCGGATCGCGCCGGCCATCTTGTCGTTGGCGACGCGGACGATCGCCGCCGCGGCGGCGGTGGCGTCGAGGCCGAGCGGCGCGCCGACGTGGGCGACGAGCGCGGCGCGGATCGCGTCCAGCGACACCGCGTGCTCGACCGCGAGCAACCGCTCGGGGTCGAGCCGGCCGAGGACGAGGTTGGCGTCGGTGATCGTCGGCCGCGTGCCGCCGCGGCCATAGCAGATCGGCCCCGGCGTCGCGCCCGCGCTCTCGGGGCCGACGCGCAGCATCCCCGACGCATCGACCGACGCGATCGAGCCGCCGCCGGCGCCGATCGTGTGGACGTCGACCATCGGCACGTGGATCGGCATCGCGTACTCGAGCTCGAGGTCGCTCGACACCGACGGCATTCCGCCGAGGACGAGGGCGACGTCGCTCGACGTTCCGCCCATGTCGTAGGTGACGACGTTGGCGAACTCGCCGGGCCGCGAGCCCGCCTGCATCGCCGTCGCCGCCGCGGCGATCACGCCCGACGCCGGACCCGACATCACGGTCGCGACCGCGTGCTCGGTGACGATGCCGGCCGAGACGGTGCCGCCGTTGCCCTGCATGACGAGGAGCTCGCGCGCGAAGCCGCGCCCGGCGAGCTCCTTCTGCAGGCGCTCGATGTAGCGGTGCAGCACCGGCTGGATCGCGGCGTTGACGGCGGCCGTCGTGCCGCGCTCGTACTCGCGCTGCTCGGCGACGACGGTGTGGCCCGCCGTCACGTGCCGGTTCGGCCAGAGCGCGCGCACGATCTCGGCGGCGCGCACCTCGTGCGCCGGGTTGAGGTAGCTGTGCAGGAAATGGATGACGACGCTCTCGGCGCCGAGCGAGAGCAGCTGCTTCGCAGCGCTGGCGACCGCGGCCTCGTCGAGGGGCAGGAGGACGCGCCCCTCGGCGTCCATGCGCTCGTCGACCTCGAGGCGGCGATGCCGCTCGATCAGCGGAACGAAACGGCCCTTCAGGCCGTACGGCGTCGGCCGCGTGCGCCGGCCGAGCTCGAGGACGTCGCGAAACCCCTTCGTCGTGATCAGGCCGACGGTGGCGATCTTGCGCTCGAGCATCGCGTTGGTCGTCGTCGTCGTGCCGTGCACGATGGCGTCGAGCGACGCCGGGTCGACGCCGGCGGCGGCGAGCGCGGCGAGGACGCCAAAAGCCTGGTTGTCGACGGTCGTCGGCACCTTGGCGATTCGCACCTCGCCGCTCGCATCGTCGACGACGATCAGGTCGGTGAAGGTGCCGCCGACGTCGATGCCGGCGATGCGTCGGGTGTCGGGTCGGGTCGCCACGAGGTCAGAGGCTCAGGTGGGCGCGCAGCAGCGCTTCGTCGCCCATCAGCGCGTCCATCGCGCCGACGAACTTCACTTCGCCCTTCTCGAGGACGACGGCGCGGTCGGCGACGAGGCGGGCGAAGTGGAGGTTCTGCTCCGAGAGCAGGACCGACACGCCTTCCTTCTTCAGCGCGACGATCATGCGCGCCATCTCCTCGACGATCAGCGGCGCGACGCCTTCCGACGGCTCGTCGAGGAGGACGAGGTACGGGTTGCCCATCAGCGTGCGCGCGACCGTGAGCATCTGCTGCTCGCCGCCGCTCATCCGGCCGCCGGGGCGGTCGGGCATCGCGGCGAGGTTGGGGAACAGCGCGTAGAGCTTGTCCTCGCTCCAGGTCGGCGCGCCGTCGCGCGGCGGCTGGCGCGCGACTTCGAGGTTCTCGCGCACCGTCAGGTCGGTGAAGACGCGCCGGTCCTCGGGCACCCAGCCGAGGCCGAGCCGGCCGATGCGGTAGGAGGGCGACGACGAGATGTCGGCGCCGCGAAAGACGACGCGGCCGCGCCGGCGCGCCATCAGGCCCATGATGGCCTTCATCGTCGTCGACTTGCCGGCGCCGTTGCGGCCGACGAGGGCGACGCATTCGCCGGCGCCGACGCCGAGCGAGACGCCGTACAACACCTGCGCCTGCCCGTACCAGGCCTCGAGCGAGTGCACTTCAAGCATCGCTCTTCTCCACCGGCGCGGTCGCGAAGGTCGTGCCGCCGCCGAAGTAGACCTCGCGCACGCGGGCGTCGTCGCGCACTGCGGCCGGCGTCCCTTCGGCGATCAGCTCACCGCGGGCGAGGACGATGATGCGGTCGGCGTGCGCGAAGACGACATCCATGCTGTGCTCGGTGAACAGCACGCCAATCGACTGCTCGTGGGCGAGGCGGCGCGCGAGGGCCATCAATTCGTTCCTCTCGCGCGGGCCCATGCCGGCGGTCGGCTCGTCCATCAGCAGCAGGCGCGGCCGGTTGGCGAGCGCGATCGCGAGCTCGACGCGCTTGACGTCGCCGTACGCGAGCACGCTCATCGCCCGGTCGGCCTGCGCCTGCATGCCGACGCTCGCGAGCAGCGCGTCGGCCTCGCCGGCGTACTGGGTCCGCGCCGCGCGCCAGGCGCCGAGGACGCGGCGATAGTGCGAGAGGAGCGCGAGCTGGACGTTCTCGCGCACCGTCAGCGAGGCGAAGGTCTCGGCGATCTGGAACGTCCGGCCGACGCCCTGGCGCCAGATCGCCTCGGGCTTCATGCCGACGAGCTCGACGCCCGCGAGCATGACCGAGCCGGCATCGGGCGCGAGCTGGCCGCCGACCATGTTGAAGCACGTCGTCTTGCCGGCGCCGTTCGGGCCGATCAGCGCCAGCATCTCGCCCGCAGCGAGCGCGAAGCTCACCGCGTCGACGGCACGAATACCGCCGAACGCCTTGGACAGTCCTTGCACCGAGAGCAGCGCACCCGACGGCGCCTGGGCGACCGCGACGCTCGCCTTCATGACGGCACGGCCTCGCGGATGAAGAGCCGCTTCAGGCCGCCGGCGACGCCGAGCGGGAAGACGAGCACCAGCGCGAGCATGGCGACGCCGAGCAGTGCGCGCCAGTAATCGGTCTGGCGCGCGACGGTGTCCTGAAGCCAGGTGAAGAGCGCCGCGCCGGCCCACGGCCCGGAGACCGCGTGGATGCCGCCGAGCAACACCATGACCAGGCCGTCGACCGACTTGCCGACGCCGAGCGTCTCCGGCGAGATCGTTCCCTTCGCGAACGCGAACAACGCGCCGGCCAGGCCGGCGACCGTGCCTGCGACCACGAAGGCGATCCACTGCAGACGTGGCACGGCGATGCCGATCGCGGCGGCGCGAACGGGCGAGTCGCGGCTGCCGCGCAGCGCCAGGCCGATCGGCGCGTGCAGCATGCGAACGAGGAGGCCGCAGCCCGCCACGGTGCACGCGAGAACGACAAGGTAATACGTCCACTTCGGCGTCAGCCATGGCGAAGGCCAGATGCCCACGAGGCCGTTGCTGCCGCCGGTGACGGCGTCCCACTGGAAGACGACCGACCAGACGATCTGCGCGAAGGCGAGCGTCAGCATCGCGAGGTAGACGCCCGACAGCCGCACGCAGAACCAGCCGAAGACGAACGCGCCGAGCGCGGCGAGGAGCGGCGCGAGAAGGAGCGACGCCTCCATCGGCAGGCCGAGCGCCCTGAAGCAGAGCGCGGCACCGTAGGCGCCGAGGCCGAAGTAGGCGGCGTGGCCGAACGAATGCATTCCCGACGGGCCCATCAGGAAGTGAAGGCTGGCGGCGAAAAGGACAGCAATCAGGATATCGATCATCAGCACGATCGCGTACGGCGCCGGCCCGGCGAGCAGCGCGGCGAGCGCGAGTGCGAGCAGCGCCGCGACGCCGGCCTGGCGCCAGCCGCGCGGCAAGGGCCGGAGCGGCGCCTCGATCTCGGCCGCGGCGCGCACCGCCGCCTGCGGTTTGCCGAACAGGCCCGACGGCCGCCAGACGAGCACGACCGCCATCACCAGGAACTCGGCGACGAGGGTCAGCTTGCTGAGCGGAAACGGCGCGCCGAAAACATCGATCGTTCCG
>Ga0207641_10000590_pt1 | contig 39948 bp, 42 predicted proteins | sample KBSSwiS62_FD_184306 | JGI IMG/M metagenome (GOLD analysis project Ga0207641, IMG submission 184306) | Switchgrass rhizosphere microbial communities from Kellogg Biological Station, Michigan, USA - KBS Switchgrass S6-2 (SPAdes) (version 2) | ecosystem: Host-associated > Plants > Roots >... | reverse complement strand
CGGCGATCCTCGACGCCGCGGCAGCCGTGGCCCAGGAGCGGGGGTACGGCGGCGCGGCGATCGAGGAGATCGCCGCCCGGGCCGGCGTCGCGAAGCAGACCGTCTACCGGTGGTGGCCGACGAAGACGGCGCTGTTCGTGGACGTCTACGAGCGGCTCGTCCCGCGCGACGCCGTCGCGCGGAACACCGGCAGCCTGCGTGGTGATCTCGCCGCCCTGCTGGCCCGGCTCTCCGAGCGCTACACGCACACGCCCGCGGGGGCGATCCTGGCCGGTCTGGTCGCCGAGGCCCAGGCGGATCCCGCGATCGCGGATCGGCTGCGCGAGGTCTACGTGGCGCCGCGGCGCGGGATCGTCGGCACGGTGCTGGAGCGGGCCGTCGTCCGCGGCGAGATCCCGCCGGTCGCCGACCCCGGCTTCGTCAGCGACCTGTTCTCCGGTGCCGTCTGGTTCCGGCTGCTCCTGGGCGAGCGCCGGCTGGACGAGGCGTTCGCGCGCGGCCTGGTCGACGCCGTCGCCCGGTCCGTGGGGGCCTGATGGCCCGCGTCGACCGGCTCAACCGAACCCGCTACTGGCACGACCGGACGATGCCCGGGCTGGGCCTGATGCACGCCAACCTGCACACCCACCGTTACGCGCCGCACCGGCACGAGGGATACGTGATCGCGGTGACCGAGTTCGGCGGCTCTGTCATCCGCAGCCGCGGCCGAGAGGGGGAGACCCACAGCCGGGTGCTGTCCACCTTCAACCCGGACGAGGCGCACTCCGGAGGGATGGGCACGAGCAGGCACTGGCGGTTCCGCTCGCTCTACCTCGAGCCCGCGGCGATGCGCGAGGTCGGCGCGGCGCTGGGGACCGCGGAGCTGCCGTTCGTGGCCGAGCACCTGCTCGCCGACGACACCCTCATCGTGGGCTTCCTGGCCCTGCACCGCGCCCTGGTCGCGGGCCGGGACGCCCTGCGCCGCCGGGAGCTGCTGGTGACGACGTTCGGGGCGCTGTTCGACCGGCACGCCGACGGCCGAGCGCGGCTGGAGCCCGGCCCGCGCGACCGGCGGCGGCTCGACACCGCGATCGCGATGCTGCGCGCCGATCTCGCGTCGCCACCCCGACTGGGTGCGCTGGCAGCGGGCCTCGGCCTGACCGAGTACCAGGTCACGAGCCTGTTCAAGCGCACGACGGGGATGACGCCGTCGTCCTACCTGACGCAGCTGCGACTCGACCGGGCCCGCGCCGAGCTCCGCCGTGGGCGATCGATCGCGGAGACCGCCACGGGCTGCGGCTTCTACGACCAGAGCGCGTTGACCGGGCACTTCAAGCGCTGCTACGGGACCACGCCGCATCAGTTCGCCACCGCGGTGCGCCGGGCGGGCTCGGCGTAGAGCGCCGCGATGAGCGACAGGCTCAGCACACCGGTGGCCACGACGTACCAGGCCGGCGCCACCGGGTTCCCGGTTGCAGCGACCAGCCAGGTCGCGACGAACGGGGCGAACCCGCCGAAGACGGCCACCGCGACGTTGTACCCGACCGAGACACTGGTCGACCGCACCTGCGGCGGGCAGGCCTCGGCCATCGCGGCGGGCGCCGTCCCGGTGAACGCGGCGATCGGGACCGCGAACAGCACCTGGAAGGCCAGGAAGGACCAGATCGAGGGGGCCGCGTTGAGCAGCGCCGTCGCCGGCACGACCGCGACGACGAGCACCGCGGCCGCCCCGATCAGCAGGGGTCGCCTGCCCGTCCGGTCCGACAGCGACCCGAAGCAGGGGGCCAACACCACGACGACGAGAAGCGCCGCGCTGGTGGCCGCGAGCGCCTGGGCGGCGCTCAGGTGCAGCTGCCGCTGGGCGTAGGTGGGCAGGTTGACCAGGAAGAAGTAGGTCGCCACCGTCCACGTGATCGTGATGGCGAAGCCGGCGGCGATGCCGCGCGGATAGCTGCGGAACACCTCGACGAGGACCGAACCGCCGGGCTCGCGCCGGGCCGCCGTGAACTGCGCCGGCTCGGTGGTCCGGGAGCGCAGTAGTAGCCGACCGGGCCGATGAGCAGCCCGAGCAGGAACGGCACCCGCCAGCCCCAGCTCTCCAGCGCCGCGGGCGGGAGCCAGGCGTTGAGGGCCGCGCCGAGCAGCGAGCCGAGGAGCAGGGCGGTCGCCTGGCTCGCCTGCTGCCAGCTCGTGACGAACCCGCGCCGGGACGGGTGCGCGTGTTCGGCCAGGAAGACCGTGGCGGTGCCCACCTCGCCGCCCGCGGAGAAGCCCTGCACGAGCCGGGCCAGGACCACGAGCACCGGTGCCCAGACGCCGATCCGGTCGTAGGTCGGCACGATCCCGAGCAGGGCGGTGCCCGCGGCCATCGCGAAGATCGTGACCGACAGGGCGGCCTTGCGGCCCCGTCGGTCGGCCAGCGTGCCGAGCACGACCGCGCCCAGCGGGCGCATCGCGAACCCGACGCCGAAGGTGGCGACTGCGGCCAGCAGCGAGGTCGTCGGGTCCCCGGTGGGGAAGAACAGCCGCGACAGGGTCACCGCGAAGTAACCGTATACCGCGAAGTCGTAGGCCTCGAGCAGGTTGCCCGCGGCGGCGGCGACGATCGCGCGTCGCGGGGTGGGGGTCTCATCGGACACGGTGTTCTCCGGGTTCGGGGAGGGACCGGGCCCGGTGCAGGACTCGGTCGAGGAACCGCACGGCGGCGTCGAGCTGCCCGCGGGTGAGATATTCGTCGGCCCGGTGGGCCTGGTCGATCGAGCCGGGGCCGCACACGGCGGTGGAGACCCCGGCGGCCTGGAAGTAGCCGGCTTCGGTGCCGAACGGGATGTCGAGGAGCGGCAACAGGCCGCCGCACTGCCGGGCGAGCGCGACGGCCGGGTTGTCCGGCTGCGGGCGCAGTGGCGGGATGGTGACCGTCTCCTCGGTCTCCGGCGGGCAGCCTGCGGGCGCGGCTCCGGTGACCAGCTCACGCGCGGCGCTGCGGAGCCGGCCGAGGTCCGTGTCGGGTGCGGGGCGGATCTCCCACTGGACGTCGCAGTGCGCGGGCACCACGTTGATCCCGGTGCCCCCGCTGATCCCGCCGACGGACACCGTCGTCCGGCCGGCGGCCAGGCCGGCCGAGGCGGTCACGAAGCGCGCCGCGGCGCCGATCGCGTTGATCCCCTGCGCGGGGTCGCTGGAGTGCACCGACCGGCCGACGAAGGTGGTCCGGAAGCCGAGGTAGCCGCGGTGGCGGTGGCGATCCGCATCCCCGTCGGCTCGCCGACGATCGCGCAGGCGGGCCGCGGCCCCGCCCGGACCAGCTCGTCGACCAGTGCGGGGACCCCGAGGCAGCCCGCCTCCTCGTCGTAGCTGAGCGCGAGATGGACCGGCCTGCGTAGCCGCGAGGCACGCGGCAGCACGGCGAGACACGCGGCGAGGAACCCCTTCATGTCGGCGGTGCCGCGCCCGTGCAGCCGGTCCTCGCGCTCGACGAGCGTGAACGGGTCCGCGGACCACCGCTGCCCCTCGACCGGGACCACGTCCGTGTGGGCGGACAGCACGATTCCGCCCGCGGACTCCGGTCCCACCGTGGCGAGCAGGTTCGCCTTGCGGCCGGTCGGGTCGTAGATGTGTCGGACGTCTGCCCCGACGGCGTCGAGCAGGTCGGCGACCCAACCGACTAGCTCGAGGTTGGAGCGTACGGAGACGGTGTCGAACGCGACCAGCGTGCGCAGGAGGCCGACCGCGTCGTCCGTGCTCACCGCTCTCCCCCGCTGAGCGGGCTCGGCGCTGCGCACAGGCGCTGTGCCCGTGATTCGCGCGCAAGCTCGCTCACCGGGCGATCCGCTCGTCGGCGAGGGCCGCGGCGGCGGTGCTGGTCGAGACCCCGTCGAGGTCCGCGCGCGCGAACACCTCGAGCAGCGTGTGGCCGATGCGGTCGGTCCGCTGCCGGACATCGGCCCGGTCGAACGTGCCGCTGCGCTCGGCGGCGAGCTGGATCATCCCGCCCGCGTTCATCACGTAGTCCGGTGCGTAGAGGATCCCGCGCACGTGCAGGGCGGCGCCGTGCCGCCGCTCGTCGGCGAGCTGATTGTTGGCCGCACCCGCCACGATCGGCGCCGCGACCCGGGCCGCGGTCCCGTCGTCGATGACCGCACCGAGGGCGCATGGGGCGAACACGTCGACCTTCTCCTCATGGACCTGGTCCGGGTCGACCGCGACCGCACCGTAGCGCTCGACGGCGTCCGCGACCGCGTCCGGGCGCACGTCGGACACCACCAGCTCGACCCCTCGCTCGGCCAGCAGCCCGCACAGGTTCCGCCCGACGTTGCCGAGCCCCTGGACGGCGACCCGGACCCCGGCCAGGTCGGTGCGGTCGAAGCGATACCCCACCGCCGCCGCGATCCCGGCCAGGCAGCCGCGTGCGGTCGAGGGTGGTTCCGGGGTGGACGACATGGCCCGAGCGTTCCGGGTCCCCGCCGGCCGGTATTGGCCGAATCCGAGGATCGGTGCTCGTAGGGTGGGGCGACGCGTGGTGCTCATGGCACCGCGCTGGGGGCCAAGGCGACGGCCGAGACCTCGATGCGGATCCCGGGACGGACGAAGCCGCAGGTCACCGTCGTGCGGGCGGGCGGGTCGACTGGGAATGCCGCGGTCCACGCAGCGTCCCAGACCGCGGGGTCCGCGCCCGGGTCGAGGTACGCGGTGAGCGAGACGACGTCAGGCAGGGTGCAGCCGTGCCGGGCCAGTGTTGCGGCCAGCGCTTCCAGCACGTCGGCCGTCTGCTCGGACAGGCTGCGCGAGTCGGCGGTCACGACGGCCGGGCTCACCAGCCCGGAGGTGAAGACCAGCCCTCCGGCTGTGACCGCGCCGGGGAACGCGGGGCTCTGCCCCGGGCTTCGGCGCGACGCGGCGTCGCTCACCACGCCACCTCGCGCACCGCGTCCCGGCCGAGGCCGGCGAGGTCGCCGCGGCCGAGCAGGGTGAGGATGGTCGCGCACTCCTCGCGGAGCAGCTGGTGGACGTGGCCCACCCCCGCCGCGCCGCCCACGACCAGGCCGTAGACGGCGAGCCTGCCGAGCACGACGACGTCGGCCCCGAGGGCGAGCGCCTTGACCACATCCGCGCCGCGGCGAACCCCGCTGTCCAGCGCAATCTGCGCATGCCCGTCCACGGCCGCCGCCACCTCCGGGAGCTGCTCCAACGCGGCGGGGGCGCCGTCCAGCTGCCGCCCGCCGTGGTTCGACACGAGGACCGCGGCGGCTCCGGCCCGAACAGCGGCCTCGGCGTCCGCGCCGGTCAGGATCCCCTTGGCCATCCACGGCAGCGGCTGGTCGCGCAGGAGTGCGCCCAGCTCGTCCCAGCTCCACACCCGGGTGCCCGTGCGGTCGAAGAGCTGGCCGAACACCTCGTCCGGTTCCACGGCGCCCGGGCCGAGGTAGTTCCCTGCGATGACCTGGGTGAGGTCGACGGGCGTGCGGCGCAGCCGCTCGCGCCAGCCGCCGGTCGGGCAGTCCACGGTGACGCAGATGCCCCGGTAACCGGCGGCGACGGTCCTGTCCACCATGGCGCGGAAGTTGCCCGGTGGACCCATGGGGTGCAGCTGCGCGAGCATCGGCGCTCCGGCACCCGCCGCCGCGATCTCCTCCAGCGACGACGACCCGGCCTCCGGGGCGATCCCGGCGACCCCGGCCGCGGCGTTGGCCCGAGCGACCGCCCGCTGGCCCTCGGGGTGGAACAGCTCGTCGGCCCCGAACGGCGCGGTGAGGACGGGCAGCTCCAGGGGGATGCCGAGGAACTCGGTCCGAGTGCTGGGCAGGCCGAGGCCGCTCATCACGCGGGGGATCAGCTGCCAGCGTTCGAAGGCGCGTCGGTTCCGCCGCAGCGTCGTCTCCTCGCCGGCCCCGCCCTCGAGGAAGTCCCGCACGGCCGGCTCGAGCAGTGCGATGGCCCGCTCCCGGACGTCGGGCAAGGTGGGGGGGAGCTCGGCCGCCGCGGCAGCCGGTCCGACGTACTGGGTGGTCACGAGTCCTCCGCGCGAGCCAGCAGCGAGCGGTCGCCGACCACACCGCCCGCCGACGTGATCAGGCCGACGACGGCGTCAACGGTCAGTGCGTGCTTCTCCGGCCCGCCGACGTCCGCGACCACCCTTCCGCGGTCCATCACCAGAAGCCGGTCGCCGACGTCGATGGCGTGCTGCATGTTGTGAGTGATCATCAGGCTGGCGGCGGCGGTCCGTTCGGCCAGCGCGCAGGTCAGGCGCAGGACCCGCGCGGCGGTGCCCGGGTCGAGGGCGGCGAGGTGCTCGTCGAGCAGCAGGACCGTCGGCTCGACCAGACCCGCCATCACCATGGTGAGGCTCTGCCGCTGGCCCGCCGAAAGCATGCCGACGGGATCGCGCAGCCGGTCCTCCAGGCCCAGCCCCAGCTCAGCCAACTCGTCGCGGAAGCGGGTCCGGGACCGGGCGGTGAGCGCGCGGCGCAGTCCGCGCCCCCGGGCCCGGCCTGCGGCGAGGGCGAGGTTGTCCTCGATGCTCAGCTCGGGGGCGGTCCCCGTGCGCGGGTCGTCGAAGACGCGGGCCACGGCCGACGCGCGGCGGTGCGCGGGCAGCCGGGTCACGTCCCGCCCGCCGATCCGGACCCGCCCGCGGGTGGGTCGTGCCGCCCCGGCCACCACCGCCACCGCGCTGGATTTCCCGGCTCCGTTCGAGCCGACGACCGTCACGAACTCGCCTCGGGCGACCTCCAGCGTGAGCTCCTGGAGCGCGACGACCTCGTCCGCACGTCCGGGATTGTGCACGAGCCGGATCCCGTCGAGCTGCAGCGCGGCGGTCACCGGCCCACCGCCCCGGCACGCGCCGCCCGGGCGCGGCCCGAGAACAGCGAGCCGTAGCGCTGGACGGTGATGGCCGCGAGCAGCGTCAGCGCGGTGACCCCCTTGAGGTCCGCCGCGGGCAACCCGATCCGGAGCGCCCCGACGAGCACCAGCCGGTAGGCCAGTGCACCGACGAGGACGGCGCCGACGATGCGCAACAGCTGCGAGGCCGAGGAGCGCACGAGCAGGGAGCCCAGCAGGACCGCGCCCACGGCGGCGACGAACATGCCGATGCCCATGTTGACGTCGGCGAAGCCCTGGACCTGGACGACGGTCGCGCCGCTCAGGGCCGCCAGGAGATTGGCCGGGCACAGCGACAGCAGCACCACGGTCGGGTCGCCGATCCCGAGGCTGCGCACCATGACCGGGCTTGCGCCGCTGGCGCGCAGCGCGAGTCCCGCCTCGGTGCGCAGGAACAGGGCGAACCCGCCGAGAACCGCGGCCACGAGCACGGCGAGCACCACGATCTGGCCGGTGTCCCCGGCGGCGCCCACGGCACTGAAGATCGTGTCCACCCTGGTCAGCCCGACCGTGGGGCCGCCGAGTACGTGCAGCGTCACCGAGAACAGGCCGATGCTCATCACGAGCCCGGCGAGCAGGACCGGGATGCCGAGGGCGAGGTGGAGCGCCGCGGTCACTCCACCGGCGAGCGCACCGGCCAGTGACCCGGCGAGGACCGCCAGGAACGGGTTCGTCCCGGCGGCCAGCGCCGTCGCCGAGACCGCGCCGCCCAGGGCGAAGCTCCCCTCGACGGTCAGGTCGAAGTCCTGCCGGATGCGGAAGACCAGGTAGACCCCGAGGGCGAGTGGTACCAGCGGGAGCCCCGTCACCAGGGTGTCGAGGACGATGTTGAGAATCATGGTGTGCTCCGTCAGCGCACCGTCGCCGCGGACTGGACGTCGGGCGGGAACCTGATGCCGAGAGCGGTCTGGACCGAGCCGTTGACCTCCAGCCGCACGCCCTGCGGCCTGGTGAAGGGCACCTCGGCCGCCGGGGTGCCCCGTAGGACGGCCTGCGCGGCCTCAGCGGCCTGCACTCCGACCTGCGCATAGTCCGGACCGATCGAGGCGAGGACCCCCGGGATCGTGGCGTCGCCACCGACGACATAGGTCGGGATGCCGGCCTGCGCGGCCACCGCGCCGACCGCGTCGAGGCCCGCGACGACGGTCGCGTCCGGTCCGATCAGGATGGCGTCGCTCCGGCCGGCCAGGCTCCTGGCGGCGCTGGCGACGTCCCCAGGACCGGAGATCGTGGCGTCGACGACGTCGAGGCCGGCTGCCGTTCCGGCGGCGTGCAGCGCGCGAGTCCAGACCGCCATGTTCTGGTTGGACGGGTCGAACACGGTTCCGACGCGGTCCGGTCTGGGCGTCGCGCCCGTCAGCGTCGGGAGCAGTTCTGCGGGCTCCACGAAGTCGGTGCTGCCGGTGACGTTGCCACCCGGACGGTCCAGCGTCTGTGCGACCCCGGCGCCGACCGGGTCGCCCATCGCGATGGCGACGACCGGTCTGTTGGTGACCTGCTGGGCGAGCGCGATGACAGCCGGCGTGCCGATCACGGCGAAGAGGTCGTCGTCGCTGCGGGCGAAGTCGCGGGTGATGGAGGCGATCAAGCTCTGGTCGCTGTTGGCGTTCTGCACCTCGAACTCGACGCGGCGCGGGGCCACGAGCTCGGTCAGCCGTTGCCGGAAGCGCCCGACGGTGGAGTCCAGCAGGGCGGCCTGCGCGATCTGCAGCACGCCGACGCGAACGGGCTCGTCGCCCGGCGCTGCGGCGGGCGGGCTCGGGGCGCCGCAGGCGGTGAGGGCGGTCGCCAGTCCACCGAGGACGGCGAGGGCCACCGCGCGACGCGTTCGTCGCACGGGGGAAAAGGAGCTCAGCATGAAACCACTCCGACTGGATAATAGGGAAGATGTTCTCAGTATGTCCGGAGGATCTGCTGGTGACTACCAGGAACAGAGAAGATAATATCAGTTAACGCAGTGGTGACGGGACGGACGGTGCTCGCCGATCCAGCAAGGAAGGATGGAGGGGTGATCGAGGGGAAGCTGCGTCGTGACTCGCAGGCGGTGCGCGATCGCCTGCTGGACGGCGCCGAGGTGCTCGTCGCGGATCGTGGTCTGCACTTCTCACTGCCCGAGCTCGCCCGGCAAGCGGGGGTCGCAACGGCGACGGTCTACCGGCACTTCGCGGACGTCGAGGCGGTCGGGGCGCAGCTGTTCGAGCGGATCCTGGGGAGCGTCGTCGACCGGATCGAGGCGCACGCGGCCGAGCCCGGTACCGCCCGGGAGCGGATGAGTCGGATCTGTCTCGGCTGGGTCGAGAGCGGCGTGTCCTGGGGGCCTGCGGCGATCCGGCTGCGCCGCCCGGAGGGCGTCCTCGAGCGGCGCCGGGCCGGCGACCCGCTGATCAGGCGCTTCCTGGGTGCCCTGGGTCGCGTCCTGGACGAGCTGGTGGGGGAGGGCGAGATCCCCGACCAGGGTCGCGACTACGCGTTGCTGGTGTGGGTCACTCTGTTCGACGAGCGCGTCTTCGTCGACCTCGTGGGAGACACGAACTGGTCCGTGAGCCAGATCGCGAGCATGCTCGAGTCCAGTGTGCTCGGAGCGCTTCGCAACCGTCCGCACTGATGCGGGCAGGGCCGGCCTCGCTCCTCGTCGAGCACGGCGACGGCGCGCCCATCGTCGGCCAGGCGCCGGGCGGTGGCGGCGCCGAGGCCGCGGGCCGCACCCGTCACGACGGCCACTCGGGTCATCCGGACACCCCCTCCGGGTCGGGGTCGGTGGTCCAGCGGTGCCGGGACGGGTCGAGCAGCGAGCGCAGCTCGGCCTCGGGGGCCCAGGCGAGCGTCTCGAGGAGCAGCGCGTCGAACCACGCGGTGCGGCCCGTCTGGTTGTCGACGACGCGGAGCCTGCGGTCGTTGCCGTCCTCGTCGACCGAGACCGTGACGGACGCGAACTCGTTCTCGATGCGCTCGTCCATGTCAGATGAGGAAGGCCATGGTCGGCAGGGCGCGGTCGGCGTTCACGAGCCTGACGACCTTGCGCGACATGAGGAGCCGGCCGTCGTGCCGGACGAGGGTGTGCTCGACCCGTCCGGCCCATGACGTGAGGCCCCGGGAGCGCGACTCCATCACCAGGAAGGTCGCCGAGGTGTGCGTCCCGGAGGCGTCCTCGGCCAGGATCTCGACGTTCGAGATCAGGTGGGCGATGTTGCTGCGCGGATCCTGCGAGTGCCGCTTGCCGGTCTTGAGCTGCGCCACCCGCAGCGCGATCCGGCTCCGGTGGTCGAAGATCACCGAGATGTGCCGCTGGGGGTCGGTCGAACCGGCTGCCGGGACCCAGTAGAGGGCGTCGTCCGCCCACAGGGACTCCCACTCGTCGTAGCGGCCCTCGTCGGCGAGCCGGGCCTCCGTGTAGAGGAACTGCTCGACCTCGGCCTTCGAGAGGGTGCTCGCCGGGGCACTCATGCCGGGGCCTCCTCGGTCAGCAGCTCGCGGATGTGGCGCCAGATGGCGCGCTGGGTGGTCTCGTCGGTCGCCGCACCCGCCAGGTGACCCTCGGCATCCGGCCGCTCCCGGTGCAGGCCCCGACGGAGCACCAGCCACTCCGGGGACCGGGCCGTGACGCCGCGCTGGTTGCGCTCGTACATCTCCGAGTCGTCGGCGAGCAGGAGGCCCGCCGGTCCGACCGAGCCGCTGACCTGGTGTAGGAGCCGCCGGTTGAGCTCGGGTGCACCGGCGAACTGCAGCGGGGTGACGTGCTGGACGGTCCGGTCCACGGTCAGGGGCTGGATGACGAAGAGCTGGATCTCCGCGATGAAGAGGTTGGGGAAGATCATGATGTGGGGTGACCCGTCGACCAGGATCTCGCGGGCGGCCTCGTCGCCGTGGGCCTCCCGCAGCGCCCGGCAGTACTCGGGGAGCCGGTCCTCGGTGGTCCCGAACCAGCCGAGCGGGACGTCGAGGTCGCGGAACTGGGGCCGCAGGTCGTGTTCGGTGTGCCCCCCGCCGAGGTCCCGTGCGGTCGCCGCCGACTTCTCGCTGTAGACCTCGCCGACGTGGCTCTCGCCGACCTGGAAGATCGACGAGTGGACGAACTGGGGGTGGTACCCGTCGGTCTCGTTCTCGACCAGCATCTTCCAGTTCGCCCGGACCTCGTGCTGCAGCCAGCCGGCGGTGAGCTCGACCCGGCCCAGCGGCGAGAGCCCGGCGACCCGGTCGAGAGCGTCGCGCGCGGCGCCGAGGTGCTCGAGCAGTGTCGGCCCCTCGGCGACGAAGCTGCCGAACACGAAGCCCCGGTAGGAGTCGACGCGCGTCACCCGGCCCAGACCGAGGTCGGACCTCGGGGTGTCGGAGCCGTAGCCCTGCCGGAAGGGGTAGCCCAGCAACGCGCCGTCGGTGCCGAAGGTCCAGCCGTGGTACTGGCACCGGATGGCCCCGGTGTTGCCCCGCGCCGCCTCGCAGAGCTGGTTGCCGCGGTGGCTGCAGCGGTTGAGCAGCAGGTGCACCTCACCGCGGCGGTCCCGCGACATGATCACGGACTGGGGCCCGATGTTCTTGACGACGTAGTCGCCCCGCTTCGGGATCTCGCTCTCGTGCCCGACGTAGACCCAGGTGCGGTACCAGATCCGCTCCATCTCGTCGGCGAACACGGCGGGGTCCGTGTAGAGCGAACCGTGCACGCGGTCGTCCTCGATCAGCCGGCGGTAGGCCGAGCGGTCCGGGGCAGGAGCAGTCATCGGCGACTCCTTCGAGCAAGGGTGACGGAGGTCGGACCGACCGGCCGACACCGACGACAATAACCGAACGATCGGTTGATTTTCAAGTGCGCCTGCGCGGAATCGACCGTTCGATCGGCTGCTAGAGTCCGAACGGTCCGCGGCGCGCGATCGTGCGTGTCCGCTCGTCGGGGTGTGACGGAGGGGAACGTGGCCCGGATCAGCAACTCCGTGCGCAGGCCCTTCCGGGTGGACGAGATCGTGGACCTGGCGGTGGGCGTCTTCCTCGAGCGCGGCTACGACGCGACGTCGATGGGGGACCTGGCCAAGGCCGCCGGGATCACCAAGTCGAGCTTCTACCACCACGTGAGCTCCAAGGAGGAGCTCTTCGAGCTGGGCGTCGGACGGGCGCTGGACGCGCTGTTCCAGGTGCTCAAGGAGCCTGAGTCGCTCACCGGTCCCGCGGTGGAGCGGTTGCGCCACATCGTGCGCAGGCTCGTCGAGATCGTCGCCAAACAGCGTCCCGAGGTCGCCCTGCTGGTGCGGGCTCGGGGGAACACGCCTGCGGAGGCGCGGGTGTTGGCCCGTCGCAAGCAGTTCGACCAGGCCGCGGCCGTCCTCGTCGAGCAGGCCGTGCGCGAGGGCGACCTGCGGATCTCCATGGAGCCCTCCCTGTTCGCGCGGCTGGTGCTCGGTTCGGCCGCCTCCGTCGTCGAGTGGTATCGGCCGGGAGGTTCGGTCTCGCCCGGCGAGCTCGTCGACGCCGTCGAGAGCCTGATCTTCGACAGCCCGGTCGTCGACGGAGCGCACCGCAGCTGACGCGGCGGCACGTCCCGCCGGCGGGATTCGTCCGGGTACGGCAGCTGATGGCGGGGGGGCTTGACCGACTTCGGAATGCTGTGCATTCTATTATCCGAACGATCGGTTGATTTTGACGCCACTCTCCGACCGGGGGTGTGCACACCTGATGGCGAAGGGGCCGACAGTGACCACCACCTACTGGTCAGCCGATGTCGAGACGATGGACCGGGAACGGCTCGAGGCCCTGCAGCGGGAACTGCTGACGGAGACCCTCCGGTCCTGCGCTCGGGTGCCCCACTACCGCGAGGAGTTCGACCGGCTCGGCGTCGTGCCCGAGGACGTGCGCGGGCCGACCGATCTGGCAGCCCTGCCGTTGCTCGACAAGTCGGTCCTGCGCTCGCTGCAGCCCTGGGGCATCCGCGCCGTGCCGCTGAGCGAGGTGGCCCGGCTCTACGCGACCACCGGAACCACCGGCCTGCCCTGCAACATCGCGTTCACCCGCTCCGACCTGCAGCAGATCGGCGAGCTGGGGGCGCGCAACCTGACGGCCATGGGCGTCCGGCGAGAGGACGTCGCCTGGCAGTGCTACGGATACGGGCTCTGGATCGGCGGTAGCTCGCTGGACCGCGCCTTCGAGCAGGTCGGTGTCACGGCCTTTCCCGCTGGGCCGGGTCGTACCGCGCTCGCCGTCGAGCGGCTGCGTGACCTCGGTGTCACCGTGATCTCCTGTACCCCGACCTTCGCCCTCCTGCTGGTCGAGCGGGCCCTGGAGGCGGGCGTCGACCCGGCCACGGACTGGCGGTTGCAGATCGGGATCTTCGGCGGCGAGACGATGAGCGCGGCGGCGACGGCCAGGCTGGCCGCCGCGATGCCGCCGGGGTTCCGCGCGCACAACACCTACGGCAGCACGGAGCTGGGCGGTCCGTTCGTGGCCGGGTCCTGCGAGTACGCCGCGGAACAGGGCGCCTTCCACGTCTGGGCGGACCACCACCTGATCGAGATCCTGGATCCCGCGACCGGCGAGCGGATCACGGCGCCGAACGTCCGTGGCGAGCTGGTCGTGACGACGCTGCGCCGCGGGGCGTCCCCGATGCTGCGCTGGCGCACCCGCGATCTCACGTCGTGGGTCGCTGACTCCTACGACTGCCCGTGCGGGCGGCGCGCGCACCCGAAGATCAGCTGGATCGCCGGCCGGTCCGACGACGTGCTCAAGGTCAGGGGGACACTCGTCATGCCCTCCCAGGTCGAGGACGTCGTGTGCGCCACCGCGGGCACCGGGGCGGGGTGGCAGCTCGTGGTCGACCGGGATCCCGACGGGCTGCGCGCCACGGAAGCCGTCGTCGTCGTCGAGGTCGCGGGATCGCACTCCGAGGTGCCGGCCGACCTGGCGCACCGCCTGCGGGACCGACTGGGGATCGGGCTGCCGGTCGTGGGAGCCGAGGTCGGTGAGCTGCCCCGCTTCGAGGGCAAGGCGCGCCGCGTCGTCGACCGCGCGGAGTTCGCCGAGATCGCGCCGGGGGCGGCGGCGCGGGTGCGGTCGGTCCTGGACCCGGTGGCCTCGTGACCGTGCGCCGGGAGCGTGCGGGCCAGGTCGCCACGGTCGTGCTGGACCGCCCCGAAGCACGCAACGCGATCACGGTCGACCTCGCCCGCGAGCTCGCCCGGGCGATCACCGAGGCGGCCCGGTCGTCCCGGGTCGTCGTGCTGCGCGGCGCCGGTCCGGACTTCTGCGCGGGTGGGGACGTCGGCGCGCTGGCGGCCCTGCACGAGCGCGGCCGCACGGCCACCGCCGAGCTGTTCACCGCGTTCCGCGAGCTCTGCCGGGTCATCGGGTCGGTGCCGGTACCCGTCCTCGCGGCCGTGCACGGCCACGCCGTCGCCGGTGGGTTCGAGCTCGTCCAGAGCTGCGACCTCGCCGTCGTCAGCGCCGACGCCCGGATCGCCGACCTCCACTGCCGGTTCGGCCAGGTCCCGGGCGGCGGGTCGACCCAGCGCCTGCCGCGGATCGTCGGCCGCCAGCGCGCGATGGGCCTCGTCCTGACCGGCGAGACGATCAGCGGCAGGCAGGCCGGCGAGTGGGGGTTGGCCTACCGGGTCGCGGAGCCCGGTGAGCTCGACCGGGTCGTCGACGAGGTGGTGGGGCTGTTGCTCGCCAACCCCGCGCCCGCGCTCGCCCGCAGCAAGCTGCTGGTGAGCCGGGCGCTCGCCGTCCCGTTGGAGGAGGGCCTCGATCTCGAGACCCGGCACGTGCTCGACCACCTCGAGGAGGAGGCGGACGCCGCGTTCGCCGCGTTCGGAAACCGGAGGAGCGTGCGATGACCACCCTGATCGGCGAGGGCGATGTCCTGCTCGACATCACCGACGGCGTCGCCGACCTGCGGCTGAACCGGCCGGGATCGGCGAACGGGATGACCGTCGGGATGCTGCGCTCCCTGTACGGGGCGCTGATGGCCTGCCACCGCGAGCCGGGCCTGCGCGTTCTGGTGATCGGCGGCAACGGCAAGCACTTCAGCGGCGGCGGGGACGTGCGGGACTTCGCCTCGCACGGCGAGGCGCTGCCCGCCTACCTGCGCGAGGTGACGTCCTGGCTGCAGGTCTCCGTCTCGGCGATGGTCCGGCTGCCGGCACCGGTGATCGCCCGGGTGCAGGGGTTCGCCGCGGGCGGCGGCGGGTTCGGGCTGGTCTGCGCCGCGGACTTCGTGGTGGCGGCCGAGAGCGCGCGCTTCCTGCCTGCCGCCACGAACGTGGGGATGGCGCCCGACGCGGGCGCCACGGCGACGTTGAGCCGCCTCGTCGGGCTGCGCCAGGCGATGCGGATCGCCCTGACCAATCCCCGGCTCACCGCCAAGGAGGCGCTGGAGCTCGGCATCGTGTCCGAGGTCGTCCCGGACGCCGAGCTGCATGCGCGGACCGAGGAGCTGGCCCGCACCCTCGCCGCAGGCGCGCCGAGGGCCCAGGCCGCGACGAAGCGGCTGCTGTGGGACGGGCTGGGCCGCTCGCTCGAAGAGGTGCTGCCGGACGAGGCCCGCACCGTGTCCGAGCTGTCCGGGACCGCCGACGCGCGCGAGGGCCTCGCGGCGGTGATCGAACACCGTAGCCCCGTGTTCACCGGCCGATGAACACCCCGGGCCACACCGGGCGGGCCGTCGTGACGGGTGCCGCGGGGGGCATCGGGGCCGCGGTGGCCACGCGGCTGGCGAAGGACGGGCTGGACGTGCTCGTGACCGATGTGGACGGACCGGGGGCCGCGCGCACCGCCCGCGCGATCGGGGCGAGGTCCGCCGCGCTCGACGTGACCGACCCCGGCGCGGTGGCCGACCTGCTCGGCGCCGAGCCCGTCGACGTGCTGGTCAACAACGCCGGCCGCGACGACTTCGGCTGGTTCACCGACGTCACCCCCGAGCGGTGGCGCCGGGTCCTGGCTGTCAACCTCGAGGGCGTCTTCGCCTGCACGCAGGCGGTGCTGCCCGGCATGCAGCGCGCCCGGTACGGACGGATCGTGACCGTGACGTCGGAGGCGGGCCGGATCGGGTCCAAGGGCAACGCGGTGTACGCGGCCTCGAAGGCGGCGTTGATCGGGTTCAGCAAGTCGATCGCCCGGGAGAACGCCCGCTACGGGATCACCGTGAACTGCGTCGCCCCCGGCCCGACCGAGACGCCGATGGTGCAGGCGATCCGGGACACCGGAGCCGCGGGCGACCGCATGCTCGCCGCGATGATCGGCGGGACCCAGCTCGGCAGGCTGGGCACCCCCGAGGAGATCGCCGCAGCCGTCTGCTTCCTGGCCTCGCCCGAGGCCTCGTACATCACCGCCGAGACCCTGGGCGCCTCGGGCGGCATGGGCCTCGGTGCCTGACCGCACCCGATACCGAAGGAGCATCCATGACCGAGACGCCCCGCTCGATGGTCTTCGCCGAACCACCGACCTTCGACGACGTCGCCGCGGAACGCCGGGACCGCAGGCAACGGCTCGCGGTCGCCCTGCGGGCGTTCGCGAGGTACGGGTTCGACATGGGCGTGGCCGGGCACATCACCGCCCGGGATCCCGAGTTCCCGGACCGGTTCTGGGTCAACCCGTTCGGCCTGCACTTCGGGCTGGTGCGCGCGACCGACCTGATCATGGTCGACCACGACGGGAGGGTCGTCGAGGGGGACGGAATCCTCAACACGGCCGCGTTCCGCATCCACTCCGAGATCCATGCCGCCCGCCCGGACGTCGTCGCCGCGGCGCACGCCCACAGTGTTCACGGCACGGCGTGGTCCGCCCTCGACCGGCCCCTGCTCCCGCTGACCAACGAGGGGTGCATGTTCTTCGAGGACCACGTCCTCCACACCGACCACACCGGGGTGACCCTCGAGGAGCTCAAGGCGAAGGCCATCGCGCAGAACCTGGGCCCGCATCGGGCGGCCGTGCTGCGCAACCACGGTGTCGTCACGGTCGGCCGGACCGTCGACGAGGCCGCGTGGTGGTTCATCGCCTTCGAGCACAGCGCCCACGTCCAGCTGCTCGCCGAGGCTGCGGGCGACCCGATCCCCGCCGACCCCGACGACGCCCGCGCCGTCCGGGACGCGATGGGCACCCCCCGCGCGGCCTGGTTCAGCTTCCAGCCGCTCTACCAGCAGATCGTGCACGAGCAGCCCGACGTCCTGCACTGAGGGATTGTCTGACGGATCTCCAGCCGGCCCGCGAAGCCCCAGGCGGACGCCCCGCGGCGTTCTCGTCGGGGACCGATCCAACCCCGGGATCGGCCCCTCCTCGGCCTTGCGGGCCATCCACCTGGAGCTCCGCGGACTCGACATGGATCCGTCAGACCCTCCCTAGCCCGCACGTCCCGGAGAGACCCAGCGCGTCCCGAGAGGATCAACGATGACCCACGCGCCCGATCGGCATCCCACCCCATCCCCGACCCCGCCGCGTTCCACGCCGACCGTCGACCAGTCCCAGGTCAGGCGGGCGGCATGGGCGAGCCTGGTCGGCACGACCATCGAGTGGTACGACTTCCTGGTCTACGCGGCGGCCGCCGGGCTGGTGTTCGGCCGGCTGTTCTTCCCGTCGCTCGAGCCGTCCTCGGCACTGCTGGCGTCGTTCGCCACCATCGGCGTGAGCTTCTTCGCGCGCCCGGTCGGCGGCATCCTCGCGGGACACCTCGGCGACCGGCTGGGGCGCAAGGCGGTGCTGGTCGCGACACTGTTGATCATGGGCGGCTCCACCACGGCGATCGGGCTCCTGCCGGGCTACGCCACGATCGGTGTCGCAGCCCCGGTCCTGCTCGTCGTCCTCCGGTTCCTGCAGGGCATCTCCGCGGGCGGTGAGTGGGGCGGCGCCGCGATGCTCGCCGTCGAGTACGCCCCACCGGGCAAGCGCGGGCTCTACGGGTCCTTCCCGCAGCTCGGGGCGGCGTTCGGGTTGGTCCTGGCCAACCTCGCCCTGCTGGCGGCCGCCGGGGCGACCAGCCCGGAGCAGTTCGTCGGCTGGGGCTGGCGGATCCCGTTCGTGTTCAGCGTCGTCCTCATCGGCATCGGCTTCGCGATCCGCAGCGGGGTGGGGGAGAGCCCGGTCTTCCAGGAGGTCAGGCGGCGCAACGCGCGGCGCCGGGCACCGCTGGCCGTGCTGCTGCGCGAGCACCGGCGCGGACTGGCGGTGGCCACCGGCCTGTTCGTCGGGGTGAACCTCTGCGGCTACATCATGATCGCCTTCATCGGGTCCTACGGGACGAGTGCCCTGGGCGCCTCCCGGTCGACCATGCTGCTCGTCGGCGTGGTCGGTGCCCTGTCCTGGGCACTGTGGACCGTCGTCGGCGCGCGCTGGTCCGACCGGCTCGGACGCAAGCGGACGTACCTGCTCGGCACGGTCGCCCTGGCCGCGTGGACCTTTCCGATGTTCCTGCTCCTCGACACCGGGTCGCTGGGGTGGATGCTGGTGGCCGTCTTCGGCCTGGCCGTCGGGCTCGGGCTGACGTACGGCCCGCAGGCCGCGGCCTATGCGGAGCTGTTCCCGCCCGAGGTCCGCTACAGCGGGTCCTCGCTGGCGTACGCGATCGGCGCGGTCGTCGGCGGCGGCTTCGCGCCGTTGATCGCGGCATGGCTGATGGTGCGCACCGGGACCTCGCTGTCGGTCAGCGGCTACATGCTCCTCGGCTGCCTGGTCACGCTGGCCGCCGTGGCCGCCTGGCGGGAGGCTCCCCGCGCCGAGCGCGAGGACTTCGTCTCGGCGGTAGCCGGCGACCCGGCGGGAGCGGGCACGGTATGAGCACGATCCTCGTCGTCGGGGCCGGCGGGGTCGGGACCGTCCTGGCGGCCGGCCTCGCCGACGCGGGACACGACGTCGTCGTGGGGGCCCGGACCGCCCGACCGCTGGTGCTGGAACGGGACGGCCGCGCGCGCGAGCTCGCCCTCCCGGTCGTCGTCGATCCCGAGGCCGTCGGCCAGGCGGACTGGGTGTTCCTCTGCACCAAGGCCCAGGACACCGGGAGCACGGCGCCGTGGCTGCTGCGGGCCTGCGGGTCCCGCACGACGCTCGCGGTGTGCCAGAACGGGATCGACCACGCGAATCGGGTGGGCGGGATCGCCGGTCCCGCCACCGTCCTGCCCTGCCTGGTCTACATCGCGGCGGAACGGATCGGGCCGGGCCGAACCCGGCACCGCCACGGGGCTCATCTGGTCGTCCCCGCCGGACCGCCCGCGGAACGCCTGGCAGCGCTGGGGCCCGAAGGCATCGAGGTCCGCGCCGAGACCGACTTTCGGACCGCTGCGTGGCGCAAGCTGCTCACGAACGTCGCCGCGAACGCCGTCACCGCCCTCACCGGTCGGCGCATGGAGGTGCTGGCCGAGCCGGGTGTGCGGGCGCTCGCCGCGCGCCTGCTGGCCGAGGCCGTGGCCGTCGGGCGGGCAATGGGTGCCGCGGTGGGGAGCGACGACGTCGCCGCGACCCTGGACTTCTACGACGGCTTCGGCCCCGACGACGGTACGTCGATGCTCTACGACCGGCTCGCGGGCCGGCCGACGGAATGCGATCTCTTCAACGGCGCCGTGGTCGGGCTCGGCCGTCGCCACGGCGTGCCCACGCCCGCCAACGAGACCGTGCTCGCCCTCCTGCGGGCCACCGAGCACCCCGCCCCGACGACCGCCAGGACCGCATCGTGAAGGACGAAGTGTGGATCATCGACGCCGTCCGCGCCCGCACCGGCCGCGGCCTCCCGGCGGAAGGACACTCACGGCCGGCCGCGAATCGGACGCCCGACGAGTGGGGCGGGCGACGGTGACCACCCACGTGAGGTGAGGTGGCCCGACCGCGCGGCGTCCAGCCTGGGGCGACGGAGCGAACCGCGCGACAGCTCGGGCCTCCGTCACACCGGCGCTCCCCCGAGGAGGCTCGACATGACCGGAGACACCACGGCGGGCGAGCCACGCGCACCTCGGCGGACCGGTTGGCTCGTGGCGATGTGGCTGGTGGCCGTGCTGTTGTTCCTGCTCGGCTGCTGGAACGTGTGGGACGGGGTGACGGCGTTGAGCCGGGGCGGGTTCGTCCTGGCCGACGCCGAGCAGACCGTGCTGCTGGAGGTCACCGCGTGGGGCTGGGTGCTGTTGGTGGTCGGGATCGTCGAGATCGCGGCCGCCTTCGCCCTCCTGCGCGGGGCGGGCTGGGCCCGGGTCGTCGCCGTCGTTGTCGCCGGGCTCAACGGCGTCGTGCAGCTGGCGTTCCTGGTCGCCTATCCGGTCGGCGCGATCGTCATCCTGGTGCTCTGCGTCGGCATCATCTGGACGGTGGTGCGCCATGGCGGTGCCGTGACGACGAGTTGACCTGCTCGGCTCCTCGGTCTCGACCCCACCGGCGGCGATCTGGGCGTCGCCCGCGGTGGCATCGCCTGCCACACCGGCGCGCCCGCGCCGGCGTCGGCAAGCACTATCACCGCTGGCCCCCGAAAGGCCTGTTGTTCCTCGATTCGCTCCTGAGGCGGAACGAGCCCGTCCTGGACCATCCCGACACCGGCGACATCGTGTCCGACCTCCGCCGGCAGACCCAGGCGGTGGTCGACCTGCTGGGCACCCCGCCGTGGGGTCCGCTCTACCAGGCCCTGGTGGGCGAGGCCCAGCAAGGAGTCCGTGACCCACGACTACGTCGACCGCGTGTTCCAGGCCCTGTTCGCAGGAATGGGGCCTTGACTCCTTCGGGGCCTTCGGGCCGGTGCCGGTGGAGCTGCCCGGGTACGGACCGGTGCCAGCGGAGTTCCTCATCGAACCCGGGCAGAGCACGTGGCGGCGGCTGATCACCAGAGACGGGGTGGTGATCGGCGCGGACTCGCGGCGGCGGGCCTTCGACGGGGTGCTCGCCACGATCATCCGGTCCCGGGATCGTGGACGCTGCATCGCCCCACACTGTGACGCCCGGATCGAACACCTCGACCACCTGCACCGCTGGTCGCAGGGTGGGCGCACCACACTGGACAACGGCGCAGGCCTCTGCGCGTTCCACAACCTGGTCCGTGAGACACCACCGTAGTCGTGGTGACCAGGGATGTTGTCGACAGGCCAGGCGGTGTGGCGGGTTGAGCTGTGGGAGGGGACTGCCCGGGGTTCGGTTGACTCCTGCCCTGGGCTCAGGGAGACGGCTCCAGGTTCGCTGATACGAGGTCGCCGGGCCGGTCGCCGGCGCGACCCAGCAGTGTGCCGTCTGGAGACCAGATGGTCGAGTTGCCGGCTGTCCGTGAGAACACGTCGCCTGTTGCACCCGCAAAGCCGGCGAATGCCACGTAGGACTCACAGGTGCGTGCGAGAACGAAGCCTCGGGCGTCCTGTTCGGCGAGCTCTTCTGGAAGGTGCACCAGGCCCGCCACGTAGAGGTCGATTCCCAAGCGGGCTGTGGCGGCGATGTGAAGCGGCGAGCCCGTGTCCTTGCAGATGCCCACCCCAACTCGCCAGCCGTCCACGTTGATGGCGACAGGCCCCGGCCCAGGGGAGAAGCGTCGTGGTTCTCCGCCACCGAGCATCTGCTTGTGGTAGACGACATCACGCGTGCGAGCGTCGACCCGGATCATCGCGATGTGCGTACCCTGCCCGCTACGCACCGGCGCGCCGACCAGGGCCACGGCGCCGGCCTCGACGCAGGCGTCCGTGATGGGGTCGAGTCGCGGGTCATCCGGTCCGATCGGATCGGCGTCCAGCTCGTATCCGGTCAACGACAGCTCGGGGAACACCACCAGCCGAGCCGCGGCGGCAGCTATTGCCCTCGCATGCTGATATGCGTTGTCAGCCACGGCATGCGGCGTGATCTCGGGCTGCGCGACGGCCACACTCAGGATGCCGGCCACGTTGGCCAGTCTAGAGCGCTCCATTCCGGCAGAACCGCTCACCGGTCGCGACGGCGACCAGCGAGGGAGGGCACCTCGCCGCCCGTTTCCGCGCGATACCGCGGCTCGTGGTGGGTCGCGTGGAGCGGGGCGCGGCGGTGCGCCCACGGCCGGGCCTGCTCAAGCTGGGCGGCCAGGCGGAAGAGCGTCGCCTCGTCCCCGAACCGGCCCAGGAAGTGGACGCCGATCGGTAGGCCTGCAGCGTTCCAGTGCAGCGGTACCGACATCGCCGGGTTCCCGGTGATGTTCGCGACGACCAGGGGGTACGCCACCGTGTCGGCGCCGCGCTCGGCTGCCCGCAACGGTTCCTCCGGCGTCGAGGTGATCTCGCCGAGCAGCGCGGGTGGCTCGGACATCGTGGGGGTGAGCCAGGCGTCGAAGCCGGTGAGGAACCGCGCGACCGTGCGGGCGAAGGCCTGGAGGTCCGTCACGGCGAGGAGGTGGTCGGCCGCACTGACCTGCTCGCCCCGCTCCCAGTAGGCGCGGGTCAGCGGGTCCAGCTCGTCGGGGCCGGGTCGGCGGCCGAGGCGCCGGACCCAGTATCCGACGATCCACGCCGTCGCGCTGTCGAAGGCGGTCCCGATCGCGGCCCCCACGGTCTCGTCGAGCCCGGGCAGGTCGGCCTCGACCAGCTCGTGGCCCAGCGAGGCGCAGAGCGCGACCGCGTCGTCGAGCGCCGCGATGCAGTCGGTGTGGCCGGGGGCTCCGCCGGGTGTCCGCGGGCTGTACGCGATGCGGAGCCTGCCGGGATCGGCGCCGACCTCGGCGAGCAACGGCCTGGCCAATGGCGGCGCCGGGTAGGGATCGCCGAGCATGGGGCCCGCGGTGGCGTCGAGCAGTGCCGCGCTGTCGCGCACCGAGACGGTGAGCGCGTGTTCGGCGGCCCATCCGCACAGCGCGTCGCCGTACTCGGGGCCGAGTGGGTTGCGGGCCCTGGTCGGTTTGAGCCCGAACAGCCCGCACGCCGCCGCCGGGAACCGCAGCGAGCCGCCCAGGTCGTTGCCGTGTGCCATCGGCACCATCCCGGACGCGACGGCGGCGGCCGAACCACCGCTCGATCCGCTCGTCGAGTACGCCGGGTCCCACGGGTTGCGGGTGGGGCCGTACAGGGCGGACTCGCACGTCGGGGCCATCCCGAACTCGGGCGTGCCGGTCCTGCCGAGCACCACGAGCCCGGCCCGCCGCAGCCGCCTGACCAGCTCTGAGGTGTAGGACGAAACGTGATTGCGCAGGAACCGCGATCCCTCGTGGAACGGCGTGCCCTCGATCTCCACGACCAGGTCCTTGAGCAGGAACGGCACCCCGGCGAACGGCCCGCTGGGGACACCGCTCCGCACGGCGTCCCGCGCGTGCTCGAACAGGGGGACGACCACGGCGTTGAGCTGCGGGTTCAGCCGCTCGATGCGCTCGATCCCCGCGTCGACGAGCTCCGCTACCGAAACCTCGCCGCTGTGCACCAGCTCGGCCTGTGCGGTGGCGTCGAGGCCGGCCAGGTCGGTGCCGAGGGTCATTGCAGCACCGTCTTCCCGGCGACGGCGTAGTGGACCTCGCCCAGCGGCTCGATCCGCGGCTGCGGGAGCCCCGCTGCCGCGACGGCCGAGCGGAAGTCGTCGCCGGCGGAGAACCCTTCGAAGTCCTCCCTGCTCGGGCAGCCGTCGTAGACGGTGATGCCGGACGCCGTCACGACGCAGGCGTGCAGGTCGAACATTCCGGGAGGGAAGCCCTCCTGCATCCGGTCGTACGCCGGGAGGAGCGTCGTCGGGTCGCCGTCGAAGTGGTAGGCGCTGAGGAACATGGTCTCTCTCCTTCTTCCGGTGGGTTCACCTGACAGGCGCGAGTTCCGGCCTAGCGGCCCGCGAGGCCCGATCTCGCGCCGCAGAGAGGACGGAACAGCCAACCGGAGGTACACGATGAACACCGCGATCGAGGAACGGACACCCGACGCCGTGGTCGGCCAGCTCGTGGACGAGCTGGCGGGCTCGCTCGGCGTGCTGCTCGTCGCGCTCGGCACGCGCGCGGGCCTGTGGAAGGAGCTGGCAGGCGCCGGGCCCGTGACCGCGGCCGAGCTGGCCGGCCGCACCGGGGTCGCCGAGCCGCTGGTGCGTGAGTGGTGCCGCGCGCAGGCGGCCGGGGGTTACCTCACCTACCAGCCGGAGGGCGGGACGTTCCTGCTGCCCGACGGGGTGGCGGGCGCGCTGCTGCACGGACCCGGCCTCGCGATGGTCGATGCCTGCACCGACATGTTCCGCTCGATGGGTGCCGGCTTCGACGAGTTCGCCGCCGCGTTCGCGGCCGGTCGCGGCTTCGGCTGGCACCGCCACGACGCGCTCTTCTGGCACGGCAGCGACGCGCTGACCCGGGTCGCGCTGCCGCCGGAGCTGATCGGTGCCGCGCTCGACCAGCTGGGGTCCGTGACGGCCACGCTCGCTGCCGGTGGCTCCGTCATCGACGTCGGCGCGGGCTACGGCACGCCGACACTCGCCGTCGCGGGGCACTTCCCTGCTGCGCGGGTCCTCGGCATCGACTACCACGAGGCGTCGGTGGTGCAGGCCCGCAAGACCGCGGCCGAGGCCGGCGTGGCCGACCGGGTGCGGTTCGAGGTGGGGACGGCCACCGACCTGCCCGGATCCGGCTACACGCTGGTCACGTTCTTCGACTCGCTGCACGATCTCGGCGATCCGGTCGGCGCGCTGGTCCAGGCCCGCACCGTGCTGGCGCCCGACGGCGCGGTAATGCTCGTCGAGCCGCTCGCCGCCGATCGCGTCGAGGACAACCTGACGCCGTCCGGCCGGATGTCCTACGCGGTGTCCACGTTGATCTGCACACCCAACGCCGTCTCCCAGACCGCCGGCACGGGTGGTCCCGCGCCGCTGGGCACGCAGGCAGGCGAGGCACTGCTGCGCGAGACCGCGGCGGCCGCTGGGTTCACCCACGTACGCAGGGTGCCCGTCGATGCTCCGCTGAACCTGGTGCTGGAGCTGCGCCCCTGACCGGTCGATGATGGCGTCCTATGGGGATCCTGCAGTCCGCCCGGCTGGTCGGCCGGGACGCGGCACTGGCCACGACCGGTGCCGCGCTCGCGGATGCCCTCGACGGGGCCGGCGGGCTGGTGCTGGTGACCGGCGAGCCGGGCATCGGCAAGTCGGCCGTGCTCGCCGAGCAGGCGCGACGGGCGGCCGCGCGCGGGGTGCGCGTGCTACGGGGCGTCGGCTGGGAGGGTGCCGGCGCCCCGCCGTACTGGTTGTGGACGCAGGTGCTGCGCGATCTCGATCCCGACGCGACCGACCTCTTCGAACGCGCCACCAGCGGCGACGTGGCGGAGTCCCGGTTCCGGCTCTTCGAGGCGGTGCGCACGGCGCTCGTCACGGCTGCGCCGCTGCTCGTCGTGCTGGATGACCTGCAGTGGGTCGACGACGACGAGCTGCGCTTCCTGGAGTCGCTGAGCCGGGGGCTGACCGCGGAGCGGGTGCTGCTGCTCGGCGCCTACCGCGACGGGGAGGCCGGTCCGTCGTTGCGGGCGCTGGCCGCGTCGACGCCTGCGTTGCCGCTGGCCGGCCTCGACGCCGACGGCGTCGCAGCGCTGATGGCCGTGGTCGCCGGGCCGGTCCCCGACGCCGGGCTGGCCGCGGCGGTGCAGGAGCGGTGCGCCGGCAACCCCTTCTTCGTCCGCGAGCTGACCCGGCTGCTGGTCGCGAGCGGGAGCTGGTCGGCGGCCGCCGTGGCCGAGGGGCACGCCGTTCCGACAGGGGTGCGCGACACGTTGCGGATACGCCTGGCGCTGCTCTCGCCGGCGTGCCTCGGCCTCCTGGAGCTGGCCGCCGTCGCCGGTCTCGACGTCGATCCTGCGCTGCTGGCGGCGGTGGGTCCCGACGACCTGATGGCCGTCGCCGTCCTGCTCGAGGAGGCCGAGCACGCGAGGGTGCTCGTCGCGATCGACCGGCAGTGGCGCTTCGCGCACGACCTCTACCGCGAGACGGTGCTGGCCGACGTCGCGCCTGCTCGGCGCGCCGAGCTGCACAGCGTGGTCGGGGGTGCCCTGCTCACCCTCTCGGCGGGTGGGGCCGACCCGGCCGCCGTCGGCGGAGCTGCGCGGTTGGCCGCGCACTTCGTCGCCGCCGGGCCCGCCGCTGCGCACCAGGCCCTGCACTGGTCGGTGCTGGCGGCGCAGGAGGCGACGGCGCGACTGGGGCACGCGGACGCTGCCCGCCACTACACGACGGCGCTCGGCCTGCTGCGCGACGTCGAGGCCGACCCTGCCCGGCGCGTGGAGCTGCTGCTCGGGCTCGCCGATGCCAGGGCCCGCGCCGGCGAGCCCGACGCCACCCGCGAGGCCTACCTGCGGGCCGCCGCCCTCGCCCGGCGCTGCGCCGACTCGGCGGCACTCGCCGCGGCGGCGTTGGGCATCGCCGCGCTCGGCGCGCGCTCCGGCACCGACGATCCGGTCGGGATCGGGTTGTTGGAGGAGACCGCCGGGTTACTCACGCACGGTGATCATGCCGCCTTGCGCTCCAGGGTGCTCTCCGCGCTGGCTCGGGCGGTGTTCCACAGCGCGCCGGAGCAGGCCCTCGCCCGCGCCACCGCCGCCGCTGCCGAGGCGGTCGAGGTCGCCGGCGCCGACCCGGCCGCGCGGGCCCACGCGCTGCTCGCCAGGCACGACGTCATGTGGGCTGCAGGCACCGGCTCGGTGCGGCTGCCGATCCTCGATGAGCTGCTCGCGGCGGCCGAACGGGCGGCCGACCAGGATCTCGCCGCCGAGGCGGTGCTGCTGCGGGCCGGCGCGCTGATCGAGCAGGGCGACCCCGACGGGGTGGCCGAGCTCGGTCGCTACGTGCGGCTCGCGTCGCGGCTCGGCCACGCCAGGGGTCGGTGGGGGGCGCTGAGCAGGCGTGCGACGCTCGCCGAGCTCTCGGGACGGGTGGCGGAGGCCGCCGCGGCCTCGGCAGAGGCGCTGGAGCTGGGCAGGGCGATCGGCCTGCCGGACGCCGACGGCGTGTTCAGCACACTGCGCGGGTCGCTCTGGGCTCTCGGCGGCCCCCTCGCCCCGATCGCGGACTTCCTGCCGGCAGCCGACCCGCTGTGGCCGATGTACCCCCTGATGGAGGCGTGGCACCACGTCTGTTCCGGCGACCGCGCCGCGGCGGCCGCGGCGATCCGCGGGTTCTCCCTGCGGGTTCTCCCCGATGCCTACGACCTGGAGATCGCGGCGGCGGCCGCTGTGGTGTTCTCCGCCGTCGGAAGCACCGAGCAGCGCGAACGGGTCCATCGCGTGCTCGCTCCGCACTCCGGCCTGCACGTCGTCGTCGGGGGCTGCGCGGCCTACCACGGCGCCGTCGACCACCACCTCGGCACGCTCGAGGTTGTGCTCGGCCGGACCGCGGCGGCGGTCGAGCACTTCACCGGCGCGATCGCCCAACACGACCGGCTCGGCACCGCGGCCTGGGCGGAACTGAGCAGGAGGGCGCTGGCGCAGCTGCGCCCTGCCGAGCAGGCGCGCGACGCGTTCCGCCTGGTGGACGGCATGTGGCGGCTCAGGTTCGACGGTCGTGAGGTGCACCTGCCCGACGCGAAGGGGCTCGGCGACATCGCGACCCTGCTCGCCGTCCCGGGCCGCCCAGTCCACGTTTTCACGCTGCTCGGCCGCGAAGCCCCTGCGACGGGCGCCGACCCCGTGCTCGACCGCCGAGCAGTCGCCGACTACCGGCGGCGGCTGGCCGAGCTCGACGCCGAGATCGCGGAGTCGGATGGCGGCAGTGCCGAACGGGCCGAACGGGCCACCGCGGAACGCGAAGCGCTGATCGCCGAGCTGCGCGCCGCGACCGGGCTCGGTGGGCGGGCCCGCAGGCTCGGCGACGAGACCGAACGCGCGCGCAAGACCGTGACCGCCCGCATCAGGGATGCGTTGCGCCGGATCGAGCGCGTTCACCCCGAGCTCGCCTCCCACCTACGAGACGGCGTGCACACCGGCACCACCTGCAGCTATGCGCCCGACACACCGCGCCGGTGGGCGGGCCCTTCCACCGTCGCAGGCTGACCTCCCTGATCGCGGCGGTCCGAACGCCATCCAGGACGCCGCATGCGGGCAGCCCCCGCCTCGTAGTTCCAGGAGGACTCCACGGTCGTCTCGGCGCCGGGGCTGACGCTGGTCCTGCACGCCGATCCGAAGTTCGTGCCGCCGACGTAGCCAAGCCCAGACGTCGGGATGCAGACGCACCTGGAGCTCCACGCCGACGATCCGCAAGCCGCCGTGCGCCGCTTGCGTCAGCTCGGCGCGACCGTTCCGGCGGACCAGCCGCCGGCCGACGAGGGACTGACCGTCGTGCTGGATCCGGCGGGACATCCGTTCTGCGTCTTCGCCCCTTGAGGGAATCAGGTGAGGTCCCAGAGGACCCGGTAGAAGAACAGCCGCTCGGGGTCGGGTGCGACTCCGTAGGCGTCGAGCAGGCGGCTTTCGTGGCCGGGGAATGGGCAGGTCGGCCCGGGTGTCGTCCTCGTCGACAACGACGGGCCCATGAGCCGCGGCTAGGCTGATCGCGGGGGAGTACGGCCGAGGGGGGCCTGATGTCGTTCTTCGATGAGGCGTTGGCGGCGGGGACTGCGAGTCTGCAACCGGCGACGTTGTACGCGCGTCCGACGGGGCGGGATGCGCACCCGCAGCCGCCGTGGGACTGGGTGGTTCCGAAGATCCTGCCGGTGCACGAGCGGCTCGGACAGAGCGGTACGGCTGTGATCGCGCTGGACTGCGTTCAGTGTTGGCCGGAGGGGGTGAGCCTGTCCGTACGGGCGCTGACGCGCCTGCCGAGGGACCTTCCGGGCGTGCCGCCGGGTCTGCTCGCTCCGCGTCCGGCCGGGCTGCACATCGGGGTCGTGTTCTCCGACGGTCGCAGCGCGGCGTACGTCGACGGCGGCGGGCGCGGTGCGACGGGGCGGGCGGAGCGGGGTCCGGACGAGCCGTTGTTGGTGATGGGGGCGGGGAGCAGGTGGGGGCAGTTCCATCGGATGGTGGAGCTCTATCTGACCCCGCTGCCGCCAGAGGGCTCGTTGACGGTCGTCGTGCAGTGGCTTGAGCACGAGATCGCCGAGACGCGCACCGAGCTGGCGGCGGACCCGATCCGGGCGCTTGCCGCGACGGTGACCGATGTGTGGCCTGACCTGCCGCCGGCTCCGGACGCGGCTGGGACACGAGTCGTGCGGGTGTCGGGTGGGGTGTCGAGGTCGTCGGGAGCGCCCGTGCGCAGACGGGACGAGGAGTGAGGCTGTCGGACATCGACTTCCACGACGAGCCGGTCCCACCGGACGGGTACCGCCGGCTGCGGACCCGGGCGTGGTGGGCGGGGTTCCACGGGCTGGGTCCGGAGGCCGGCGGCCCGTACACGGTGCTGGTGGAGCAGGTGCTCACGGAATGGGTCCCCACCGATCCGGCGCGGGACTGGCTGTGGGACCGGCGGTTCACCGGTGAGCAGCGGTGGCTTGCGGGGAGCGCGGAGCGCGGAGCGTGCCCGCGAGTTCGGGGTGGATGTGGCGCCGCGGTGGCCGACCGGGCGATGGCAGGCGCCGTTCGGGGACTACTTCGCCGCGGACGCGGGGCGGGTTCCCAGTGCGCAGCCCGGCGGTTGGCAGCGCCCGGACGTCGGGTTCCTGGTCGGCCTTCCGAGGGATCCCGAGCTGCCGAGATGATCATTAGCCCGGCGACGGGTGCTTCCTCGGTGAACGGGAGGTCGCCAACCGGGCCATGCCCGAGCACGGAGTGGCGGCGGGCACGACGACATCCGAGACGGCGCTGACCACGGGACTCGCGGACGATCTGGGTGCTCCGCCGGAGCCGCGTTGACTCCTGTGGACACCAGACGAGGGCCAGTCGACGACCGTGAACCCGCCGGAGGGGAGTCGGGTGGTCTCCCAGGTCCACGGTCTGCGATCGTCACTGTCAGACGCACATCGGATGTCACGCTCGGCGGAGTCGCCACCCTCTGAGGTGTAAGACGGTGCCGAGGAGGAGTCCGAGAAGCAGACCGGAGGCCGGGAGGACTGCGAGACCGGGGGACCAGTCGTAGCTGACGGTGACCGCGGACTCGTAGGCGTTCGTCCGTCGCATCGGCATCGAGATGACCGGGTCGGGGGTCACGTACGGGGAGAGCGCAGCGCAGACCAGGCCTACCACCAGGCCCAACGAGCCGAAGGTGGTCAGGAGCGGTCGCACGGCGGAATCCTCCCGGTGATCATCGCGGGGTGCAAGACCGTCACGCCCGCGTCCCTTGCGGCGCCGGACAGGAGCAGCTGTGCCGGGGCGATCACCGGGCACCGGCGGTGGTCTTCGCTCGGCGATTTCGCTCGGGCCGCTCAACCGGTGCCGGCCAGCCGCTCGAGGATCATCCTGGTCGTGCTCTCGAAGTCGTCCATCCGTCCGCGGACGGGTTCCAGCAGGTCGGACAGGAGCGGGACGATCCGCTCCACTACGCGATCGGTCATCGTGACACCGAGCGGTGTCAGGCGGACCATCAGCGACCGCCGGTCGGATCCATGGGGGGCTCGGACCAGGTAGCCGTCTCGTTCGAGGCGGTCGAGACGCCGGGTCATGGCGCCTGTGGTCAGGAACATGAGCCGGCTCAGGTCAGTCGGCGTGCGTTCATAGGGTTTGCCGGCGCGCCGCAGGTGTCCCAGTACCTCATAGTCGCCGCCGCGGATGCCGAGTTCGTCGAAGGTCGGCTCCAGCGCCAGGCTCAGCCGGCGTTCGAGCTCGACGGCCGAGGCGAAGAACCGGTAGGCCCACGTGTCGAGGTCCGGGCGCTCGGCAGCCCAGTCGCGGATGAGCGCGGTCACGGTGTCATTCCCCGCCGGAATCGGACGGGCGTCGCCGCGTCTGCTCGCCATACGCTCCTCATCCGGTCGTCACCTCGGCCGGCGGACGCCCGCCCGGGCGGCGTCCGCCGATCTGGTGATCGCAGGTTATCCGAGCCGGATCCCCGAGCGCCCCGACGGGACCATCCGTCGGAGCGCTTCATGGGAAGTCGCCTACAGACCCATCTGCCTGGCGATGATGCTGCGCTGGATCTCGGAGGTCCCGCCGCCGACCATGGCGTGCTTGGCCTCGCGGAAGTAGCGCTCCATGTCGTACTCGGGCAGCTGGGCGTACCCGCCGAGCGCCTGCATCCCGTCGAACGCGCACCGATAGGCGACGTCCGCGGCGTAGACCTTCGCCATGGACACGTCCTTGAGCGCCTGCTCGCCGCGAGCCAGCTTGGTGGCCGCGCTGTAGACCAGCAGGCGGGCGGCGTTGACCTCGGTCTCCCGCTCGGCCATCCGGTGCTTGAGCACCTGGAAGGAGGACAGCGGACGGCCGAACTGGTGGCGCGCCTTGGTGTACTCGACGGTGTCGTCGAGCGCGGTGCGGGCGTTGCCGACGTAGGTGGCGGCGAGGCTCAGTCGCTCCCACTCGAGGTGCTGGCCGACATAGGTCCAGCCCATGCCTGCCTCGCCGATGATGTTGGTCTGCGGCACGCGGGCGTCGGTCAGGAAGATCTCGGTCGTCCCGAGGCTGCGCCGCACGATGGTGTCGAGCTTGCGGATGTCGACGCCCGGGGTGTCGTTCGGCACCAGGATCATGCTGATCCCGCCGTGCTTGTCCGAACCCGTGCGAGCCATCAGGTTGATGACGGTCCCCGGCAGGTGCGCGCCCGAGCAGAAGACCTTGTTGCCGTTGAGGACCCACTCGTCGCCGTCGAGCACGGCCTTGGTCGCCAGACCTGCCGCGTCCGAACCCGCCTCCGGCTCGGAGATCGAGATCGCGAACTTGATGTCGCCGTTCAGGAATCCGGGCAGGTAGGCGTCCTTCTGCTCCCTGGTGCCGTTGTGCGCGATGTTCGTCGCGGTGAACATCGAGGTCATGATGGCCGCGGCGAAGTCGAGGCTGTACTTGGCGATGACCTCGCAGAAGATCGCGTACATCACCGCGTCCGCCTCGAGGCCGCCCTCGGCCTCCGGCACCAGCAGGCCGAGCCAGCCGCGCTCAGCGAACTTCTGGTAGGCCTCCTCCGGGAAGACGCGCGACGCGTCGTGCTCCCGGATGTACTCCCGGCCGACTTCCTTCTCCATGAACGTGCTCAGGGTGTCGAACCACATCTGCTGCTCGTCGGTGAACCTGAAGTCCACGGAGGGCCTCCCCCATTGGAATCGCTGCACGGCAGTAGCTGCGAACAAGGTAGCTGCACATGAAGCAATTGGCAATGCAGCTAGTTGAGTGGCAGGCGGGGCACGCCGACATCGGTCCTGGGGGCGCGCCCGGTCCGAGTGATCGTGCCCGGTGCGCTCGGTGTGGTCTCAGGGTCGGCGCCGGGCGCGGGCCGCTGCTCAATCGCCCCCAGGCGCGGTCGACCTGAGCGTCGAACAATGAACCGCCTGCAGCAGCCATCGCTGCTACGGGCGGTGCCGCGGACGATCTCCGCGTCGGCCTCATGCGGACCGAGCCTGCCCGCCCCGGACGGCGGTGTGGTTGAGGTCTGGTCGGACAGCCGCGAGAGGGCGAACGCCGGTTCGTGACCGGCAGGGGGCGCGGATCTCGGCTGGGAAATATTGCGCCCTTTTCAACCTGGCTGAGGTTCCGCATGCGGGACCTTGCAGAACCCCGCCCGGTGGCACGCCGGTTTCCGCTGGGGCAGGTCAGGACGGCGCTGCACCCAGCCCGACGCGGCCGCGCCGGACATCGTGGTCAGCACGGTTTCAGGTTGAAAGGGTTCACTGCGCACGAACGAGCGAGATGAGCAACGCTTCAACGCCACACTCTGCGCCCACACATCCGGCAGAAGAGCCTATTGGCGGCCACCGTCGACCTGCAGGACGGCCCCTGTCACGTAGGACGAGGCCTCGGTCGCCAGGTAAACGGCGGCCCCGACGATCTCGTCGGGACGGCCGCAGCGCCCCAAGGCCAGCTTCTGCTCCATCGTCTCCTTCAGGCCCGGCGGCCAGCGCTCGGCGATGTCGGTGAGGAACGGCCCGGCCTGTATCCCGTTGACGCGGACAGTGGGACCGAACGCCTGGGCGAAGCCTTTGGTCAAGGTGTTCAAACCGCTCTTCGCCGCGGCGTAGGGGAGCGCTTCGGGGCTGGGACGTACTGCTTCGACGGACGAGATGTTGATGATGGACCCGCCGTCGAGCTCGGCCATCCTCGTCCCGATCGCGGCGGTGAGGCGGAAGGGCCCCTTCAGGTTCACCGCGATCACCTTGTCGAAGAGGTCCTCGCTCAACTCGTCGAGGCTGGGGTACAGCGGGGAGAGCCCGGCGTTGTTCACCAGCACGTCGACCGACTGGAACTCGTCGTAGGCCCGCTCGACGAGCCGGTCGCAAGCAGCCCAATCGCTGACATTGCAGGCCACCGGGAGAGCGCCCACGCCGTGGCGAGCCATGATCTGCTCGGCGGCGTGTCGGCAGGCGTCGAGCCGACGACTGGCAATGATCACATCGAAACCTGCCGCGGCGAGGCCCTCGGCGATGGCGTAGCCGAGTCCGCGGCTGCCACCGGTGATCAGGGCGACCTGGTCTCTCACCGGGTCGACCCCGCCGCAGAGCAGCTTGCGTGGCCCCGCCCGACGAGCCGGGGCAGGGAGCGGGCGAGTACCTCGTAGTAGGCGTCCGTGCGCTTGCCTTCGCGGTGCAGCCTCAGGTTGTAGGCGATGATGCCGGCGAAGCGCAGGCAGGCCAGGCCGGTGAACCACTCGACATGCTCGGGCCGCGCGGTGTCGGAAGCCTGTGCGTAGCGCTGGATCAGGTGCCTGGGGTCCGCGGTTGCACGAATCGTCTCGGCGTACTCAGGATCCCAGCAGCGGCGATCGGTCATCATGATCAGCCAGCCCAAGTCGAGGAGTTGCGGTCCGATGCCGGTCAGCTCCCAGTCGACGACGCCGCTGACCTCGCCGTCGTGGAACAGGACGTTGTTCGTCTGGAAGTCCCCGTGACGCAGCCCGACCGCGACGCCCTCAGGCACAGACTCCTGGAGCCGATCGGCGAGTGGCTCGCACAGCGCCCGAGCGTCGTCGTCGTGGGAGCGGTCGAGCAGCGAGATCGCCGCTGCGATGTCGTCGGAGGCCGAGGCCGGGGTGTCCCAGTTCCGCAGCGCTTCAGGCAGCGGGATCTGGTGCAAGCCGGCGAGCGCGTCGACTGCGCGTTCGAGCAACGGGACTGGGCCCTGCGGTGTCGGGCACGATAGCGCGGCGGAGGTCATGTGGAGGGGGCGCCCGGGCAGGAGTTCAGAGATGAACGCGTCGGTGCCGAACTCGTCGGCGTCCGTACCCCACCAGTGGACTGCCGCGACCGGGAAGGGTGCAAGCCGGTCCAGCTCTCGCAGGAGCGGGACCTGGCGGAGCACGTCGGTGTTCCCGCGGCGCCGAACCCCGGGCGGAGCGAGGCGAATGACGAGTCGTCGGTGCGCTCCCCCTGCTTCGTGGAGCGTGAACCCGAAGCTGAGTCCGGCGTTCCCCGGCATCGGCACGACGTCAGCGATCCGCTGCGCCCCCCGGACGGTGGCCCAACGGTTGAGCATGGACTCCACACCGGCGGTGGTGAGACTCATCGCCCCTCGATCAGGCCGCGGACGATGAGCTCGCAGTAGACGTCGGAGACCTGCTCGGCGCTGAGCCTCCCGTCCGAGGACATCCACATGTAGGAATAGTTGTGCATGCCGAGGATTCCTTTGACGATCACGGGGTCGATGTCACGGACCTCGCCGGTCGCCTTGCCCTCGGCGAGGACGTCGAGCCAGATGTCCTCGTAGTGGTCCCGCCTACGCTGGATCTCCTTGCGGTAGTCGCCGGTCAACCTGTCGGCGTCGTGGAAGTAGATGGTCCACTCCGCGCGGTGCGAGACGATGTCCGTCATCAAGGCGCGGCTGAGCTCGCCGATCTTCTCCTCGGTGGTGCCGGGCGAGCGGCGGGTGCGTTCGGCCGCGGTCACGAGCTTCTCGTCGACGCAGGCGCTGAGGACCCGGAAGAGCAGCTCCTCCTTGCTGTTGATGTGGTGGTAAAGCGCGCCGCGTCCGACCTTGGCGCGTGCACCGATTTCGGCGACCCCGGTGCCGTGGTAGCCCCTCTCGGAGAAGAGCTCCACCGCGGCGGCGACGATGCGCTCCTTCGCCCGGGAGCCGCTCTCCTCCGAGGACCTCACTGCCGATCCCGCCCTGCTCATGCCGACCGGCCGGCACGCAGGAACCGCTGGACGTAGCCGATGTCATACCAGCTGGTCAGGCTACTGATCCGACCATCGGGCGCGAAGTGGAACACGTCCACTGCGTCGAAGTGGATCCGCCGGCCGTCATGGCCGGTGCCGGTGAAGGCGATCTCGACCGCGGCGGAGTCACCGGAGGCGATGACGAGGCCGGGCTGATCGTGGTGCTGGGGCCAGGCGGCGAAGACCTTGTCGAAGTAGGTCATGACGTCGTCGCGGCCCTGGCGAGGGCGACCCCCGACAGCCGAGAGTGTCGCATCCGGGTGGAAGAGCTCGCGTAGGTCGTGCCACCGTTCCTGGTTGGCGAAAGCGAAGTACTGCTGGATCACGGCACGGGGGCCCACGCGCGCTCCTCCTCCACAGGCGTCGTTCGGTCCGAATGTCAGGGCTTCTTGTTACCGAAGTCCTTCGGCCACCAGTGGACCCCCGCCATTCCCTCGAGCATGAGGCCGTACCCGAGATTGTCCGTCATGAGCTGCTTGAGCTGCTGGACCAGCGCGGCCCTGGTGTAGCGCACGGTCATCGGTGGGCGCTCGAGGATCATCTGGGCCAGCTCGTGGGCCCGGGGGAGCAGCTGGTCGCGAGGGACGACCTCGTTGATGACACCCAGGTCGAGCGACTGCTGAGTGTCCAGCTCTTGACCGGTCAGCAGGAAGTACCGGCCCCTGTTCGGGCCGAGCAGCGCCTGCCAGACGACGTGCACCCCGTCGCCGGGGACCAGGCCGCTGGGGAAGTGTGGTGTGTCACGAAAGGTGGCGTTCGGTGAGGCGAGGACGATGTCGCAGAGCAACCCGAGCTCGGCGTGCACACTCGCCGGCCCGTTGATCGCGGCGATCATCGGGACCTCGATATCGAGGTGTGCCATGAGCAGGCGCTTCGCATCGAAGTGCACCTTCGCCCAGATCGGCGGGTCGATCTGGACGCCGCCGAGGTCCTCGTAGTGGATGAACGTGTCGCCGGCGCCAGTCAGGACGATGACCTGGTTCTCGGGGTCCCGGCCGATGTCCTCGAGCAGGTACGGCATCTCCTCGTGGGCGACCATCCCCCAGACGAAGTCGGTCCCATCGGTCTGGAGTGTGACCTCGAGGACGCCCGACTCGTCCCGCTTGAAGGTGGCGATCTCGTACTTGTTCTCGTACTTGCTGAGCGTGGGAACGACCATGTTCCTTCTCCTCAGATCGACTGTACCGGTCGATCCAGGACGCTACTCATATGCCGGGCTGCGACACAAGACTTTGCAGTTCAAGACGCTGCGACTACTGTACCGATCGGTACCACACGGAGGTGGATCGATGCGGGGTGTACGCGGTCAGGTTGAGCGTGGAGAGCTGACGACCGTCGCACAGGGTCTGCGGGCGACTGCGGCGCGGCTCCCCGACGTGCCGGCGGTGACCGACCTCGACGGGGTGGTGGGTTGGACCTGGGCGGAGCTCCTGGCGCACACCGACGCCCTCGCGGGGGGACTACGCGCGCTCGGCGTGCGGCGCGGCCGTCAGGTCGCGCTGCTGCTGTCGAACAGGCCGGAGTTCCACTTGGTCGACCTCGCTGTACTCACTGCGGGCGGGACGCCGTTCTCTGTCTACCCGACCTCAACCGTGGACCAGATACGACACCTGCTGATCGACTCCGAAGCCATGGTCATCGTCACCGAGGCCGCACAGCTGGATCGCATCCTGGCAGCGGCCCAGGGGTTGGTCCCGAGCGACCACATCGTCGTCGTTGACGACTCACGTGCCGATGCCCGTGTGCGCGGCCTCGGCGTGCTGATGGCCCTCGATCCTGGGTTCGACGGTGCCGCTGCGGTGGCCGAGATCGACCCCGAGGACCTGGTCACCATCATCTACACCTCGGGGACCACAGGCCCACCCAAGGGCGTGCAACTCTCCCACCGCAACATCCTGGCGGCGACGCGCGCGACGATGGAGCTCAGCAGTCTGCCCGAGGGCGGTCGTGCGCTGTCCTGGCTGCCCGCCGCTCACATCGCCGAGCGGCATGCGCACCACTACCTCCCGGTGCTGTATGGGCTCACCATAACGACCTGCAGCGACCCGGCGCGGTTGGTTCCGGCGCTCCGGCAGGTACGGCCGCACTGGTTCTTCGCTGTCCCGCGGGTCTGGGAGAAGCTGCGGTCCGCCCTCGACGCCGCGCTTGAGGCTGAATCGGCGGAGCGGTGGTCCGCCGCGCGCCGTGCCATTGACGCTGGGCTGCGTAGAGTCGCACTTGTCCAAGCGGGTCACCCGGTGCCGGAGGAGCTCGACCGCACGGTAGACGCGGCAGACACGCAGTTCTTCCGGGGGTGGCGCGAGGAACTAGGGCTGCACGAGTCGCTTGTGCTCAACGTCGGGGCGGCACCCTGTTCGACCGCGCTGCTGGAGTACTTCCACGCGATCGGACTCCCGGTCGCCGAGATGTGGGGGATGTCCGAGACGTGTGGCTGTGGCGCCGTGAACCGCCGCGACCACGTCCGTATCGGCACTGCCGGTCCGCCCACTCCCGGCGTCGAGATCCGGCTCGACGCCGACGGCGAGATCCTGGTCCGCGGGGACGTCGTGACCCGCGGCTACCGCAACCAGCCGGAGGCCACGGCAGCGGCCCTGGACAACCACGGCTGGCTGCGGACAGGTGACCTCGGAGCCCTCGACGAGCGCGGGTTCCTCCGGATCGTCGACCGCAAGAAGGACATCATCATCAACTCGGCGGGCCAGAACATGTCGCCCGCACTGATCGAGACCACCCTCACGGGCGCCCACCCGCTGATCGGGCACGCCGTCTGTGTGGGCGACGCGCGTCGGTACAACACTGCGCTCCTCGTCCTGGACCCGGTGTACGCCCCGGCCTGGGCGCGCCGGTGCGGCCTCCCAGGTCTGTCGCTCGAGGAACTCGCCCGTCGCCCTGAGGTCCGCGAGGAGCTGACCACCGCAGTCCTCGCCGCGAACGCACACCTCGCGCGGGTGGAGCAGATCAAGGCCTTCGCGATCGTGAGTGATGTCTGGACACCAGGCAGCGAGGAACTGACCCCGACCCAGAAACTGCGGCGCCGACCGATCGAACGCAGGTACGCGGCGACCATCGCTGAGCTCTACGGCGAGCCGACGGAGGGATCGGCCTCTCCGGCGATCGTTGTGCGGCCTCCTCAGATGGCGTAGGCGGTCGACGCCAGTGATCATCAGCAGCGCCACGGCCACGGCGCGCGTGGACTGGCCTTCCGGCTGCTCACCGCGACCCGGACACAGCCAATGATGATCTGTTGACAGTCATGGAAGCATCTCGCTGCTTCGTTCAGTCGACGCCGGGGATGGCGTGGAAACTGCGCCGGAAGTACAGGGCCGGGACATCCTCCGACACAGTGGTGCTCTGGACCTCTCCGACGAGGATGGTGTGGTCACCGCCGTCGTACCGGGCGTAGGGCACGCAGTCGAGGACGACGCAGGCCTGGTCGAGGACCGGGAGGCCGCGCTCGTCCGCACGGAACCCGCCGTCGGCGAACTTGTCCGCGCCCCGGGTCGCGAAGCGGACTGCGAGATCCGCGTGGTCCGGATGCACGATGTGCACGATCCACCGCTCGGCCTCGGCGAACACGGGATGGCACTCCGCGGTGTCGGCGAGGCAGACCAGGACCAGTGCGGGGTCCATCGAGACCGAGCAGAAGGACGTGGCGGTGAAGCCCCACCACCTCCCGTCCGGCGCTGTGGTGGTCACGATGGTGACACCGCTGGGGAAGGACGCCATGGCCCGCTTGAACAGGGCCTTCTGGTCGGCGTCGAGTCCGTCGGTGGTGGTCACGAGACCACGCTCTCTCCGAATGCGTGCGACATTCGAGCGCGCTTGGTCGCCAGGTAGTGCAGGTTGTCCGGGTTCGCTTTCACGACGAGCGGGACCCGCTCGACGATCTCGACCTCGTGTCCGATCAGCCCGCGGTACTTGGCCGGGTTGTTGGTCATCAGGCGCAACCGCAGCACCCCGAGGTCGCTGAGGATCTGCGCGCCGATCCCGTAGTCGCGGGAGTCGACGGGCAGGCCCTGGGCGAGGTTGGCGTCGACGGTGTCCAGCCCGGCGTCCTGCAGCGTGTAGGCGCGGAGCTTGTGGGCCAGTCCGATGCCGCGGCCTTCGTGTCCCCTCAGGTAGACGACGACCCCGCGGCCCGCCTGGCCGATCGCGGCCATCGCCGCGTCGAGCTGCTCGCCGCAGTCGCAGCGGCGGGAGCCGAACACGTCGCCGGTCAGGCACTCGGAGTGCACCCGCACGAGCACGGGCTCGTCCGGGTCGGTGGTGTCGCGCTGGTGGACGTCGCCCAGGACGAGGGCGACGTGCTCGGTGCCGTCCGTGACGGACCGGTAGCAGACGGCGGTGAACTCGCCGTGGTCCGAGGGCACCCGCCCCGTCGCGAGCCGCTCGACGAGCGACCCGCGGTCGCGCCGGAAGCGGACGATGTCGCCCACGGACAGCGCGACGAGACCGTGCTCCTCGGCGAACCGGCGCAGACCCGGCCGGCGGGCCATGGTGCCGTCGTCGTTGGTGATCTCGCCGAGCACGCCCGCCGGCTCGAGGCCGGCGAGGCGGCAGAGGTCGACAGTGCTCTCGGTGTGTCCCGCACGCTGCAGGACGCCGCCTTCGCGTGCGATCAGCGGGAAGACGTGGCCCGGCCGCGAGAGGTCGCCGGGACGGGTCGCCGGGTCGGCGAGAGCCCGAACGGTCAGCATCCGGTCATGACCGGACACCCCCGTCGTAGTGCCGATCTTGAGGTCGACCGAGACGGTGAAGGCCGTGCCGCGCGGGTCGTCGCTGTCCGAGACCATCAGCGGCAAGCGGAGCTCATCGGCGCGGTGCTGGGTGATCGCGACGCAGAGCAGACCGCTCGTGTGTCGAATCATGAAGCCCATCGCCTCGGCGGTGGCGAACTCGGCCGCCATGATGAGGTCGCCCTCGTTCTCCCGGTCCTCGTCGTCGACCACGAGGACCATCTCGCCGCGGCGCAAGGCCTGCAGCGCCGCCTCGACGCGTGCATGATCGCGATGGGTGGGGCCTGGCCTGGAGACGTC
>Ga0207641_10000587_pt1 | contig 39995 bp, 31 predicted proteins | sample KBSSwiS62_FD_184306 | JGI IMG/M metagenome (GOLD analysis project Ga0207641, IMG submission 184306) | Switchgrass rhizosphere microbial communities from Kellogg Biological Station, Michigan, USA - KBS Switchgrass S6-2 (SPAdes) (version 2) | ecosystem: Host-associated > Plants > Roots >... | reverse complement strand
GGCCAACCACCCGAACACCCCCACCGGGGTGAGGCTGGTGCCGGACAACTCGACAGTGTTTCGGTGGTTCTAGCGGAGAGGGTACGCCCGGTCCCATTCCGAACCCGGAAGCTAAGTTCTCCAGCGCCGATGGTACTGCCCGGGAGGCCGGGTGGGAGAGTAGGTCACCGCCGAACAATCCTTCCAGAACACCCCCACACCAACCGGTGTGGGGGTGTTCTGCATGCTCGGAACCGCGCCACGACCCGAACCACGGCACCCCACGCCGCCTGTCCGTTCCCGAGCGCCGCTCCACACGATGGCCCGGGAACCGACATGATCCAACCCAGAGACCGCCGCCGAGACGACCACCACACCACCAGACCAGCGAACCCTGCCGATCACCTTCCACACAACCGCACAGGCAGACCCGGGCAACCGGGCAGCACTCAACCGGCCACCTGGTCCACCTGCCCCAGCCACCGCGCCCGACGCCGCGCCGCCTGCGAGACCCCAGCAGTCGCGAACGCCCGGATAACCGGGTGGACACGCGGCGTGTCAGCCGCGAGTTCCGGCTGGAACAGCGTCGCCAGGAAGAACGGATGATCGGCGAGCTCCAGGACGCGAACCTCGCCGCTCAGGCGGGCCGGCGTCCACACGGACGCCAGGTGAAATCTGGCCATCGGGCGACACGCCGTTTTGCCTTGACGTCCACACCTGCGATGCAATGAGCGCTAGATACTGCCACATCGCGCAGACGGGATGATCCCGCCGCGCCTGCACCCGCCGGAGCGCCCCTACCGTGCCGCCTCACAAGCCCCTGCCCTTCGACCCGATCGCCGAGGCGCGGCGTCAATGGACTGCGCACGGATGGGGGGCGACGGCGGACGGGATGGCGGCGATCACCTCGCTGATGCGCGCGCAGCAGATCGTGCTGGGCCGCGTCGACGAGGTGCTCAGGCCGTTCGAGCTGACCTTCGCCCGGTACGAGGTGCTGATGCTGCTGCTGTTCAGCCGGGAAGGCAGACTCCCGCTGAACCGGATCGGTGTCCGCCTGCAGGTGCACCCGACGAGCGTCACGAGCGCGGTCGACCGCCTGGAGACGCGCGGCCACGTGCGGCGCATCCCACACCCCACCGACCGCCGCGCGATCCTCGCCGAGATCACGGACGAGGGCCGCGCGACCGCGCTCGCGGCCACCGAGAAGCTCAACGACACGGTCTTCGCCGACCCCGGCCTGCCCGAGGGCGGCATCGACACCCTCGTCGCCCTGCTCAACGAGATGCGCCGCACCGCCGGCGACTTCTGACCAACCGCCGAGCGGCACGGCTGGCGAACGAGGGCGGCCGACCGCCGGTCGCCCTCGACAGACCAATCCGACCACGGCACAGGAATCGAACGGTGCGACTCGAACCCGGCCTGTACCCATGGACCCGTTAGCCCCACCGTCAAGCAGCACCCCGGATTACGCAGGGAAGGGCGCTCAGCGCCCGAACCAGGCGGAGCCGCCCAAGGGCGCTCCGCGCCCGGTTCGGGCGGATCGCCCTAGAGGACGGTGAGCGGCAGGCGGCGGCGCTTGCTGTGGTCGTTGTCGATGATGGGCAGGGCCTGCGGGTCGACGGCGCTTAGCGCGGCCTCGCCGTGGCCGAGCACACATTCGGGGTCCGGGCCGTCCAGCGGCAGTCCGGTGAAGAACTTGGCCGCCATGCAGCCACCCTGGCAGGCGTCGTAGTGGCCGCATGAGGTGCACGCCCCCGGGTTGCCGGGCTCCCGAAGCTCGGTGAACAGCTCCGAGGACCGCCAGACCTTGGCGAAGCCGCCCTCGTCGAGCACGCTGCCGGCCCTGAAATGCTCATGCAGCGCGAACGGGCACGCATACACGTCGCCGACGGGGTCGATCAGGCAGACCACGCGGCCGGCGCCGCACAGGTTCAGGCCGGGTAGTGACTGGCCGTAGGCGGCGAGGTGGAAGAACGAGTCACCGGTGAGCACCTCGGGCCGCGCGACCAGCCAGCCGTGCAGCTCGCGCTGCTGCTGTGCGGTCGGGTGCAGCCGGGCCCACGAGTCCTGCCCACGCCCGGACGGGCGCAGTCTGGTGACCCGAAGTTCGGCGCCGTACTCGGCGGCCAGCGCGGCGAACGTGTCGAGCTGGCCGACGTTGTGCCTGGTGACGACCACCGACAGCTTGAACGCCCCGAACCCGGCGGCCGCCAGGTGCTCCATGGCCCGGCGGGCCCGGTCGTAGGAGCCGAGGCCGCGGACCGGGTCGTTGGTCATCGCGTCCGCGCCGTCGAGCGAGATCTGGATGTCGACGTAGTCCAGGTCCGCCAGCCGGCGGGCGTTCGAGGCGTCGATCATGCCACCGTTGGTGGAGAACTTCACGCCGACGCCGTGGTCGACGGAGTACTCCAGCACCTCGAAGAAGTCCGGGCGGGTCATCGGCTCGCCGCCGCCGACGTTGACGTAGAAGACCTGCAGGTCGGCGAGCTGGTCGACGACGGATCGCATCCGGGCGGTGTCGAGTTCGCGGGGGTCGCGGCGGCCGGAGGACGACAGGCAGTGCACGCACTGCAGGTTGCAGGCGTACGTCCACTCCCAGGTGAGGCAAATCGGGGCCTCCAGCCCGCGCAGCAGCTCCTGCTGCAGCGACGCCGAGGCGGGCGCCGGTGTGAGCGTCGGCGGGACGGGCGCGGCGACGCCAGCCGGACCGTCGGGGCGGGACTGGACTAGGTCGGTGAGGGTCACGTACGGCCTCCGTCGAGCGAGAGACGAGGGATGTGCATCGGGCGGCCCGATACGGCGGAGCGCCTGCGGCGCGACCGGGCACGGCGAGAAGACCTGAAGTCGGCGCACAGCCCGACCCGGGGAGCGAACCGGCGCGGCTGGCGGTCAGCGTGGCTGGACGAAGCCGGTCTCGACCAGGCGCGCCAGCGCCCGCTCGACGGCGGCCCGCTTGGCCGCCGGGACGCCGGCCAGCGCGTCCGCGGCGCACGGCGCGTCGCCGAGCGCGCGGACGACGGCGACGAGGTCGACGTCCTTGAGCAGCGAAAGCCGGCGCGTGTCGTAGGAGTAGGCGAGCGCCCCGAACCGCTCCGGCCGCAGCGCGACCTTCGGGTGCAGCCGGTAGGGCAGCGCCGGGTCGAACGTCACTCCGGACGCCGTGCCGAGCGCGTGCGCGGGCGTCGGCGTCGCGGAGGTGTCGGGCGCTGTCCCCGTGGCGGGCGCCGTGGGCGCGCCCCGCGGCGCGCCCACGGCTGTCATGCCGGTTGTCATCTGACGGTCGGGAGATCTAGTAGACGCCGCACATGCCGTCGATGGAGACGTCCTCGACGAGCAGGTCCTCGATGATCGGCTCGGTCGGCACACCGGCCTCCGCGGTGCTGCCCGGCGCGATGTCCGTCATTGGGGCTGACGAGTCCATACCGTTCCTCCTGTGTCGTTCTGGGCCAACCGCGGGCCGTCGTCGTTTCGGGCCAACCGCGGGCCGCTGCGGTCGGGTCGGTCGCCGTCTGCCGGCGCCACCTGGCGTCACCTTGCGACGTTCAGCAAGGTGGCGAGGCAGGCCGTGGCGGCCAGGGTCGTCGGGCGGGTGGACGGCCGGTCGTCGGCGACGGCCGGGGAGCGGGCAGCTGGCGAGCGGGCGGCGGACGCGGCTCGCGCCGGGCCCGCTCCCGCCGGGCCGGGCGTGATGCCCTGTCCGGCAGGTCCGCCACCGCTACCAGCGGACTTCCATGTGCAGTGTGACCCGGAAACCGTCGTTCTGTCGCGCGGACGAGCGAGCCTGTTCCATCTCACCCCGCCCCCGTCCCGTCGGGCCCCGGCCGCGGGCGCCGCCCGAGCTGGCGCCGCTGGAACCGGTGACGGTGCACCAGACCGCGGCGGACCAGCCGGCGGTAGGACGGGCGAGCCCGAGAAAGGCTCGGTGTTGTTGGGCGGTTCCCCACTCCGTCTCGTGACGTTGTCCGCCGCCGGTGCGCGCGCGTGGGAGGCGCTGGCCGCCGGCCGGCCGGTGCGGGAGGCCGGTCCCGGCGCGGGCGTGCTGGCCAGGCGGCTCGTCGACGCGGGACTCGCGCATCCACTGCCGCCCGCGTGGCGGTCAGGCGATCCGCCGGGGGTCAACGCAGGTGCGGCAGGAGGCCTTGTCGCCGGAACACCGGTCACGGCGGTGCTGCCGGTGCGGGACGGCGCCGCCGGGCTGGGCGAGCTGGTCGAGGCGCTCGCGGACCGGTGCGCCGAGGTGATCGTCGTCGACGACGGGTCGAGCGACGCGACGAGCGGCGTCGCCGCGGCGGCCGGCGCCCGGGTCGTCCGGCACGAGCACCCCCGCGGTCCGGCGGCCGCGCGCCAGGCCGGCGCGGCGGCGGCGCGGACGCCCTTCATCCTGTTCTGCGACGCCGACATCCGGCTGCCGGACGTGGTGGCTCCCCGGCCCGGCGCCGGCGAGCCGCGTGCCGGCCGCCGGGACCGCCTCCCGCGATCCGACACGGCGCCCGGTCCCGGACAGCCGGTTTCCGACGGGGTGGGTGCGCAAGCTCCGGTCGACGACGCAACGGGCGGCGCGGCGAGCCGCGACCCGGTGCTGAGCGAGCCGTCGCCCGGTGACGCGGTGGAGCGCCGCGTCGACTGGTTCGGCCTGTTGCTCGGGCACCTCGCCGACCCCGCCGTCGCGGCCGTCGCGCCCCGGGTGGCATCGCCGGTACCGACGGGGCGGCGGGCGGGCCTGCTGGCTCGCTACGAAAGCGCCCGGTCGCCGTTGGACCTCGGCCCGCGGGCGGCCGCGGTCCGGCCTGGGTCGCGGGTCAGCTACGTGCCTACGGCCGTGCTGCTGATCCGCCGCGAGCTCGTCGGCTTCGACCCGGCGCTGCGGTACGGCGAGGACGTTGACCTGGTGTGGCGGCTGGCCGCGGCCGGCTGGTCGGTGCGGTACGAGCCGGCGGCGGTCGTGCGGCATCGGCCGCGCTCCGACTGGCCCGGCTGGGCCCGCCAGCGTTTCGGCTACGGCTCGTCGGCCGGCCCCTTGGCGACGCGGCATCCGGCGCCGCTGCGCCCTGCGGGTCAAGCGGGGGTCGCGGCGGCCGTGGCCCTTGCGGTGGCGGCGTCGCCCGGCGGCCCGCGCGGGCGTGCCCTCACCCTGGCCGTCGCCGCCGCGACCGCCGGGCGGGCCGTGCGCACCGCGTCCCGGCTTTCCCCCCGGCTCACCGCGGCGCCTCGGCCAGGCCGCCTGGCCTGGGTCATGGTGCTTGCCGGGCGCCGGTTCGCCCTCGAGGCGGCGGCCGACAACATCCGCCGTGGCTGGTGGCCGCCGCTGGTCGCCCTCCGGCCCGGCCGGCGGGTCTTCGCGGCCGCGGTCATCCTGCCGGCCGCGCGGGACTGGTGGGTCACCCGCCCCGCCGTCGGTTTCGCGCCCTACGTGTTGCTGCGGATGCTGGACGACGCCGCCTACAGCGCGGGGGTCTGGTGGGGCTGCGCGCGGGCGGCGACGGCGCGTCCGCTGGTGCCCGCGCCACCCGCCTGGCTCACCCGGGCCGCCGCCCGGACGTGGCGCCGAGTACACCGGCCGGCACCGGCGCGGCGAAGGCCGGGGGCGTGAGGGGCGGCGTCTGTGAGGATCCGTGAGCGTGGCGGCCCCCGACTAACCTGTTGAGGTGTGAACTACCTCGACCATGCGGCGACGACACCGATGCGACCGGAGGCACTCGCCGCGTTCAACGAGGTGCACACCGTCACCGGCAATCCGTCGTCCCTGCACGCGGGCGGCCGCCGCGGCCGCCGGGTCGTCGAGGAGTCCCGCGAGTCGCTGGCGGCGGTGCTGGGCTGCCGGCCTTCCGAGCTGGTCTTCACCGGAGGCGGGACCGAGAGCGACAACCTGGCGTTGAAGGGTCTCTACTGGGCCCGCCACGCGGCGCAGCCACGCCGGCGGCGGGTGCTCGTCAGCGCCGTCGAGCACCACGCGGTGCTCGACCCGGCGCACTGGCTGGCCCAGTCGCAGGGCGCCGTCCTCGAGCAGCTGCCGGTCGACGGCACCGGGCGCCTCGCCCCGGAGACGCTCATCGCCGCGCTCACCGCCGGCGACGGCCCGGACGACGTCGCTGTGGTCTCGGTGATGTGGGCGAACAACGAGGTCGGGACGGTCCAGCCGATCGCCGAGCTCGCCGGCATCTGCCACGCCCACGGGGTGCCGTTCCACACCGACGCCGTGCAGGCCTTCGGTCAGGTCCCGCTGGTGTTCTCGGACAGCGGCGCCGACGCGATGACGGTCACCGCCCACAAGATCGGTGGCCCGGTGGGCGTCGGCGCGCTGGTGCTGCGCCGCGGCCTGGCCGTCACCCCGCTCACCCACGGCGGCGGCCAAGAGCGCGACGTCCGCTCGGGCACGCTCGACGCGGCCGGCAGCGCCGCCTTCGCCGCCGCCGCGCGCGCCGCCGTCCACGGCCTGCCCGCCGAGGCGGCGCGGATCGCCGCGCTGCGCGACGACCTGGTGCGCGAGGTGCTGGCCAGGGTGCCGACGGCGGTGCTCAACGGCGCGCCGCCCGGCCCGGGCCGACTGCCCGGCAACGCACACCTGAGCTTCCCCGGCTGCGAGGGCGACTCGCTGCTCATGCTGCTCGACGCGCGCGGCATCGAGTGCTCGACCGGCTCGGCCTGCACTTCGGGGGTGGCCCGGCCGTCCCACGTGCTGCTGGCGATGGGCGCCGGCGAGCGCAGCGCCCGTGGCTCGCTGCGGTTCTCGCTGGGCCACACCTCGACCGCCGGCGACGTCGCCGCGGTCGCCGAGGCGATCGCGCCGGTCGTCGAGCGCGCCAGCCGCGCCGGCGAACTGGCCGGCCTCGGAGGATCCTAGTGCCCCTCCAGACATCGTTCGCCCGTCCCAGCACGCTCCTGATCGCCGTTTCGACCCTCTACGTCTACGGGTCGTGACCGGGGCGGACTCACAACCCGTGGAGCGCTAAAACAGTGATCAAGGAACGGGGTCGACCTTGCCGAGGGCGGCACTAGGAACCGGGGCCCGGCGCGGCCACGCGGGAACGGGTTTGCCTGGGTCAGGCATGCTGGAGAGGGCGAGATCGACGGCGCCGCGATCTACCGGATCCGAGGCAACGGGGCCGTGGCTCAGCGGCCCATGTGCGGGGCTGTGCCTCAGCGGCCCAGGAACGGGGCTGTACCTCAGAGGCCCAGGAACGGGGCTGTGGCCCACAGCGGAGGTGGCGTGATGCGGGTGCTCGCCGCGATGTCGGGCGGGGTGGACTCGGCGGTCGCCGCCGCGCGGGCGGTGGACGCCGGGCACGACGTCACCGGGGTACACCTGGCGCTGTCCCGCTCGCCGGACGCGCAGCGTACCGGTGCCCGAGGGTGCTGCACCGTGGAGGACGCCCGCGATGCCCGCCGGGCCGCCGACGTGCTCGGCATCCCGTTCTACGTCTGGGATCTGGCCGACCGGTTCGAGACGGACGTCATCGAGGACTTCACCGCGGCCTACGCGGCCGGCCAGACGCCGAACCCGTGCGTGCGCTGCAACGAGCGGATCAAGTTCTCCGCCGTCCTCGACCGGGCGCTCGCGCTCGGCTTCGACGCCGTCGTCACCGGCCATCACGCTCGGCTGTCCGCCGACGGCGTCCTGCGCCGCTCGGTCGACCCGGGCAAGGACCAGTCCTACGTGCTCGGCACCCTGCGCCCCGAGCAGCTGCGCCGGGCGATGTTCCCGCTCGGCGACTCGACGAAGGCACAGGTACGGACCGAGGCCGCCGAGCGGGGCCTCGGCGTCGCCGACAAGCCAGACAGCCACGACATCTGCTTCGTGCCATCCGGCGACACCGGGGCCTGGCTGCGCGACCGGCTCGGCCCGCGGCCCGGCCCGATCGTCGACGCGGTGACGGGCGAGACCCTTGGCGAGCACGACGGCGCGTTCGCGTTCACGGTCGGGCAGCGGCGCGGCCTGCGCCTCGGCCGGCCCGCGCCGGACGGGCGGCCCCGCTACGTGCTGGACATCTCGCCGGTGACGTCGACGGTGACCGTCGGCCCGGCCGAGGCGCTCGACGTCTGGCGGCTCGTCGCGAACGCGGCCGTGTGGGCGCCGGCGGAAGGCGTCGAGGTCGACTGCCTCGCCCAGGTGCGGGCGCACGGCGGGGCCGTCCCGGCCGTCGCGCAGGCCCGGGACGGCGAGCTGTGGGTGCGGCTGCGTGAGCCGGTGCGCGGCACGGCGGCCGGCCAGGCCGTCGTCCTCTATGACGCTGACCGCGTCCTCGGCGGCGGCCACATCCTGCGGACCATCGGCGACCGCGCCGCCGCCTGATCGCCCGGATGGGGCCGGCGGCCTCGCCTGGCGCGCGGTGCGGCGAACCGTCGGCCCGCTGGAATAGCTTTGATCTCGTGACGACGAATGCTGAGCTGGGATCGGTCCCCCTGTGGCCGGCGGGTGCCGCGACCGGGGTCGGGTCGCTGCCGGGCGGTGACCCGGTGGCCGCGGCGAAGCTGGTGTTCGACGAGCTGCCCGACCTGCCGCACCTGGTCGAGCTGCCCGGTCGCGGGCCGGGGGCGGACCTGCTGGGCCGGGGGGCGGCGATCGCGGCCGAGCTGCCGGTGGACCTACAGCCGTCCGGCTGGCGGCTCGTCCCACGCCCGGGGCTGGACTACCGGCGGGCCAAGGGCATGTTCGAGCACGACCTGGACGGCCTCGAGGAGGCCGGCGACGGCTACGTCGGGCCGTTGAAGATCGCCGTGGCGGGGCCGTGGACGCTCGCGGCCGGCCTGGAGCTGACCCGCGGCCACAAGGCGCTCTCCGATCCGGGCGCGGCCCGCGACGTCGCCGAGTCGCTCGCGGCGGGGCTGGCCGACACGCTCACGACGATCGCCCGGCGCGTCCCGGGCGCCCGACTGCTCGTCCAGCTCGACGAGCCGTCGCTGCCGGCGGTGCTCGCCGGGCGGATTCGTACGCCCAGCGGGTTCTCGGTCCTGCGGGCCGTAGACGAGGGACTGGCTGGCGAGCGTCTCCAGCTGGTGCTGGACACCGCCGCCCGGGCGACGCACGTGGTCGGGGTGGGGGTGCACTGTTGCGCGCCCGACGTGCCTCTGGAGCTGCTGCGCCGGGTCGGGGCCCAGTTCGTCGGCCTGGACGCGACGCTGCTCACCGAGCGGGCCGACGACGCGATCGGCGCGGCCGTGGAGGCCGGGATGCGCCTGCTGATGGGGGTTGTGCCCTCGAGCGACCTGCCCGCGCCGGCGTCCCCGTCCGCGGGGGTGGCCAGTGCCGCGGCGGCCGGGACCGGGGTGCGTCGGCGCGCGGCCGCGGCCGGAACCGCGGCCGGGCGGGCACGCGGCGCGGCCGGCCGGGCCGGGCTGCTCGACGGCGGGGGGGATGGGCCGGCGGGCAGCGAGGGTGAACCCGCTGGTCGTGGCGTGCCGGATCTGTCGGACCCGGGCCGTACCGTCGACCCGGTCCGGTCGTTGTGGCGTCGGCTGGGATTTCGGCCCGAACAGCTCGGGGAGGTGGTCGCCGTGACTCCCACCTGTGGACTCGCCGGCGCGAGCGAGAGGTACGCGCGGCTGGCGATGCGGCACTGCCGGGCCGCGGCCCGGGTGCTTGTGGAGTCGCCGGAATGACCGCGCCAGGCCCAGCGGGACCGGCGGCGGACGAGGTGACGGCGGACGAGGTGACGGCGGACGAGGTGACCGCGGCCGGGGCCGACGAGGCCGAGCTCGCCGCCGCCGGGGTCCAGGCCGGCGCCGCCGAGGTGCCGGCCGAGGCCCGGTCGCGCGCCGCCGAGCTTGCCCGCGTGCTCGACGAGCACGCGTACCGGTACTACGTACTGGCCGCGCCGACCATCTCGGACGCCGAGTACGACCTGCTCTACCGGGAGCTGGTGGCGCTGGAGGAGCGCTACCCCGCGCTGCGCACGCCCGACTCGCCGACCCAGAAGGTCACCGAGACCCCGTCGGAGCTGTTCGAGCCGGTCACCCACCTGGAGCGGCTGCTCTCGCTGGACAACGCCTTCGACGAGGCCGAGTTCCAGGCCTGGGCGGCGCGGGCCACCAGGGAGGCGCCGGTCGACGCGTGGCTGTGCGAGCTGAAGATCGACGGTCTCGCGGTGGACCTCGTCTACGAGAACGGCGTCCTGGTCCGTGCCGCGACCCGCGGCGACGGGCGGGTGGGGGAGGACATCACGCCCAACATCCGCACGCTCGCCAGCATCCCGGCCCGGCTGCGGGGGAACGACGTGCCGGAGCTGCTCGAGGTCCGCGGCGAGGTGTTCTTCCCGGTCGCCGCGTTCGCCGCGCTGAACGAGTCGCTGGTCGCCGCCGGGCAGAAGCCGTTCGCGAACCCGCGCAACACTGCCGCTGGGTCGCTGCGGCAGAAGGATCCGCGGGTGACGGCCTCGCGCGGGCTGGCGATGTACGTGCACGGGCTCGGCGCCCGGCGGGGCTTCGACCCGCCATCCCAGTCGGCCGCCTACGCCGCGCTCGGCGAGCTCGGGCTGCCGGTCTCGCCGCGTTTCCGGACGGTCGGCACGGTCGACGAGGTGCTCGCCTACATCCGGGAGTGGGGCGAGCACCGGCACGACGTCGAACACGAGATCGACGGCGTCGTCGTGAAGGTCGACGATCTAACCCTCCAGGGCCGGCTCGGCGCCACGTCGAAGGCGCCCCGCTGGGCGATCGCGTACAAGTACCCGCCGGAGGAGGTCACCACCCGGCTGCGCTCGATCGAGGTCAACGTCGGCCGCACCGGTCGGGTGACCCCGTTCGGCGTGCTGGAGCCCGTCGTGGTCGCCGGTTCGACCGTGGGCCTCGCGACCCTGCACAACGCCGACCAGGTGAAGGCCAAGGGCGTCCTGATCGGCGACATGATCGTTCTTCGCAAGGCCGGGGACGTGATCCCGGAGATCGTCGGGCCGGTCGTCGACCTGCGCGACGGCACCGAGCGGGAGTTCGTCTTCCCGACGCACTGCCCCGAGTGCGGCACCGAGCTGGTCCGCCCGGAGGGCGAGGCCGACACCCGCTGCCCGAACACCGTCGGCTGCCCGGCGCAGCGCCGCGAGGCGATCATCCACCTCGGCTCGCGGGGCGCGCTGGACATCGACGGCCTCGGCGACGAGAGCGCGATCGCGCTGCTGGAGGCCGGGCGGGTCTCCGACATCGCGGACGTCTTCCACCTGACCGAGGAGTCGTTCGCCCGGCACGCCCCGGCGTAGCGGCTGGTGCCCGTCAAGGGCGACGATGGCAGGACGCTCAAGGACGCGGACGGCAAGCCGCTACGCCGGGGCGTGCCGGGCAAGAAGGTCGAGCAGATCCTCAAGGGGATCGAGGCGGCCCGGCACCGGCCGCTGTGGCGGCTGCTGGTCGGCCTGTCGATCCGGCATGTCGGCCCGTCCGCCGCCCAGGCGCTGGCGCGTGAGCTGCGTTCGATCGACGCGATCCGCGCGGCCGGCGTCGAGGAGCTGGCCGCGGTGGACGGGGTCGGCCCGACGATCGCCGCGGCCGTCGGGGAGTGGTTCGCCGACCCGCGCCACCTGGACCTGCTGGAACGGCTGCGGGCCGGCGGAGTGACCGTCGCCGACGAGGGCGCGGACGAGGGCCCGCGCCCGCTCGCCGGGGTCACCGTCGTCATCACGGGCACGATCGAGGGCTACACCCGGGACTCGGCGACCGAGGCCGTCCAGAACCTGGGCGGCAAGGTCAGCGGCTCGGTGAGCAAGAAGACCAGCTTCGTCGTCGCGGGCGAGAACGCCGGCTCGAAGTACGACAAGGCCGTCTCACTGAAGGTCCCCATCCTCGACGCGGCCGGCTTCGCCGCTCTCCTGGATCGGGGCCCCGACGCCGCCGCGGCACTGGCCACCATCGGCGACCCCGCCGGCTCGGCCGCCACCGGCTCCGACGAGTCCGCGGCAGGGGCATCCGGTGCCTCCGACACCGTCGAGGAGTCCGTTGCCGCCGGCCCGGCCAAATCCGACCCGGTCACCTCGGACCCGGGCGCGGAGGGCTAGCGGGCTGGGCGGCGGGAGAGCGAGGCGGCGATGCCGGCCAGGTGGGCCAGCCGGGCGACCTCGGAGGAGCGGAAGCCGGGGCCGCCGGGGCGGCCGACCAGGATCACGAGCTCGGGGCAGCCGACCGGTGCGGCGGCGAGCTCCATGCCGCGCTCGGCCCAGCGCGCCGGCAGGCCGCCCTCGGCCGGGTCGATCACTCTCGCCTCGGCCAGCGGCAGCCAGGGCACCGGCTCGATCGCCCGCCGTGGGCTGGCGTAGTCGCCAGTGCCCAGGTTGGGCGCGCCGACCGACGCCTCCTGGATGCGCACGTCGCCCGGGCCGGCATAGGCCAGCAGCATCGCCCAGTCCGCGTGGAACACCCCGGCCACCAGGTCGGCCAGCACCGCCCCCGCCTCCCCGGCCCGGTCGGTGAGCGCGTCGACCAGGTCCAGGTCGTCGCTCACCCCCGCGCCGTCCGCCAGGTAGGGCCGCAGCGACTCGACCCGGACGCCCGGCACCGAGTGCGCGGCTGTCAGCGCGCTGTCCGCGAGCCCGCCCGGCGGGAGCTGCACCACCAGGTCGTCGACCGCCCCGGCCGCGGACCGCTCCACCACGGCGAGGCTGACGATGTCGATGCCGACCCGCCCGAGCGCGGTCGCCACCGCGCCGAGCGCTCCGGGAAGGTCCGGCAGCACCAGGCGGAGCAAGTACGACATGGTGTCGAGGATTCCCGACCGGCGTGACGCTGCGATGACATTCGTGGGCGTTCCCGCATGTCGCGGCGGGCGGCACGGCGCCCGGCCGCGGACGCCTCCGCCGCCGCCGTACGATGTCACTACGCAGACACGCCGAGGTGTCGCCTGTCGTCGCCGTCCACAGCGCAGCCGTCCGGGCCGGGAACGCGGTTCGCCGAAGACGGACACCCGGCCAAACTCAGTGGCCCGGTCAGCCTGTTGGCCGGACACTGGCGACAACCGGCCGGCCGACGGCCGTAGAACAGGGGTCCCACCGCCATGGCCATCACCAGGGACGAGGTCGCGCACCTCGCCCGCCTGTCGCGGATGTCGCTGTCGGACGCCGAGCTCGACGCGCTCGCGCCACAGCTGGACCAGATCCTGTCCGCCGTCGCCCGGGTCTCCGAGGTCGCGGCGGCGGACATCCCGCCGACCAGCCACGCCGTGCCGCTGACCAACGTCTTCCGCGCCGACGTGACCCGCCCCGGCCTGTCCGCAGAGGAGGCGCTGGCCGCGGCCCCCGCCGCAGAGGACGACCGTTTCCGGGTGCCGCGCATCCTCGACCCGGACGAGTAGCGGGCCTGCCGGGCCGCCGCCCTCGACGCGGCGCACGGACGACTCCTCGACGCGCCAGCCCCCGAGCCACCAGGTGCCCGGCGCGTTCCCGAACCTCGGCCGCGAAGGCCGTGCCCAGTGACACGCGACAGTGAGGACCGACAGCAGCCATGACCGACGCCTCCGCCGACGTCGTCCGGCTCACCGCCGCCCAGACGGCGGCCGCGATCGCGGCCGGCGAGCTGACCGCCGTCGACGCCACCCAGGCGGCGCTCGACCGGATCGCCAAGGTCGACGACGCGGTGCACGCCTTCCTGCACGTCGACACCGAGGGCGCGCTCGCCGCCGCCGCCGCCATCGACGCGCGCCGCGCCGCCGGCGAGCCGCTCGGCCCGCTCGCCGGCGTCCCGCTCGCGCTCAAGGACGTCATGACGGCCAAGGGCATGCCGACGACCTGCGGCAGCAAGATCCTCGAAGGCTGGTACCCGCCCTATGACGCGACCGTCACGGCCAGGCTGCGCGAGGCCGGCGTGGTGATCCTCGGCAAGGCGAACATGGACGAGTTCGCGATGGGTTCGTCGACGGAGAACTCGGCCTACGGGCCGACCCGCAACCCGTGGGACCTGGGCCGCATCCCCGGCGGCAGCTCCGGCGGCTCGTCGGCCGCGGTCGCCGCCTACGAGGCGCCGCTGGCCATCGGCACCGACACCGGGGGCTCGATCCGCCAGCCTGCCGCCGTCACCGGCCTGGTCGGCGTGAAGCCGACGTACGGCGGCGTCTCCCGGTACGGCCTGGTCGCGTTCTCCAGCTCGCTCGACCAGGCTGGCCCGCTCGCGCGGACCGTCACCGACGCGGCGCTGCTGCACGCGGCGATCGCCGGCCACGACCCGTGCGACTCGACCAGCGTCGAGCGGCCCGTCCCGCCGGTCGTCGACGCGGCCGCCCGCCGGGACGTGCGCGGGATGCGGATCGGTGTCGTGCGCGAGCTGTCCGGCGAGGGTTACGAGCCGGGTGTGCAGGCCCGCTTCGACGAGGCCGTGGCGCTGCTCGCCGAGCTCGGCGCCGAGATCGCGGAGGTCAGCTGCCCGCACTTCGAGTACGCGCTGCCCGCGTACTACCTGATCGCGCCGAGCGAGTGCTCCTCGAACCTGGCCCGGTTCGACGCGATGCGCTACGGCCTGCGCCTCGGCGACGACGGCGAGGCCGGGGCCGAGGAGGTCATGAGCCGCACCCGGGACGCCGGCTTCGGCCCCGAGGTGAAGCGGCGCGTCATCCTCGGCACCTACGCCCTGTCGTCCGGCTACTACGACGCCTACTACGGCCAGGCGCAGAAGGTGCGGACCCTGATCAGCCGCGACTTCGCCGCCGCGTTCGAGCGGGTGGACGTGCTGGTCTCCCCGACGACGCCGACGGTCGCGTTCCCAATCGGGGCGAAGGTCGACGACCCGATCGCGATGTACCTCAACGACCTGTGCACGATCCCGGCGAACCTGGCGGGCGTGCCGGCGATGAGCGTCCCCGCCGGGCTCTCCGAGGGCCTGCCGGTCGGCTTCCAGATCATGGCCCCGGCCTTCGCCGACGACCGTCTCTACCAGGTCGGCGGGGCGCTGGAGGCCGCGCTGGACGACCGCCGCGGCCACCCGCTGCTCGCCGCCGCCCCGGCGCTGTAGCGGACCCGGCGGGCGCCCGCGAATCGAGAGGAAGGACACCGACCATGGTCGCGCTGCGCAGTACCCGGCAGGACCGGACGCTGCTGATCGTGCTGTGGCTGTTCACGGTCCTGGTGCTCGTGCTCGGCGGGATCGTGGTGAACCCGATCCTGCTGGTCTGGGGGACCGTCGGCCTGCTCGCCGCGGTCTTCCTCACCCGCATCCACCTTCGTGACACCCGGGCCCGCTCGGGCGGCGACGCCCGCCCGGACGGCGCCGCGTTCACGCGGGAGAACGCTGGCGGGACCGGCCAGGACGCGACCGGACCGGACAGCACCGAGCGGGACGAAACAGGGCAAGGCGCGACCGAGCAGGACGCAGAGGAGTCCCGGTGACTACGGAGACCATTATCGCCACCCCGTCCTTCGAGGACGCGGTCGCCAGGTATGAGCCGGTGATCGGTCTGGAGACGCACGTCGAGCTCGGCACCGCGTCGAAGATGTTCTGCGGCTGCGCGACAGCCTTCGGCGCCCCGCCGAACAGCCAGGTCTGCCCGGTCTGCCTCGGCCTGCCCGGGGCGCTGCCGGTGGTCAACGAGGCCGCGATCCGGTTCGCCGTCATGATCGGCCTGGCGCTGAACTGCGAGATCGCGTCCTGGTGTCGGTTCGCCCGGAAGAACTACTTCTACCCGGACATGCCGAAGAACTTCCAGATCAGCCAGTACGACGAGCCGCTGTGCTCGAACGGCTGGATCGCCGTCGAGGTCGACGGCGAGATCCACCGGGTGGGCATCACCCGAGTGCACCTGGAGGAGGACACCGGCAAGTCGTTGCACGTCGGCGGCGCCACCGGTCGCATCCATGGCGCCACGCACTCGCTGGTCGACTACAACCGGGCCGGCATCCCGCTGGTCGAGATCGTCACCGAGCCGGACGTCCGCTCGCCCGAGGTCGCCCGTGCCTACGTGGAGGAGCTGCGCGAGCTGTGCCGCGCGCTCGCCGTCTCCGACGTCCGGATGGAGCAGGGCTCGCTGCGCTGCGACGCGAACGTCTCGCTGCGCCGACGGCCGGCGCCCGGCGAGCCGGACGCGCCGTTCGGCACCCGGTCGGAGACGAAGAACCTCAACTCGCTGCGCTCCGTCGAACGGGCGGTGCGCTACGAGATCACCCGTCAGGCGGGGCTGCTCGACGCCGGGGAACGTGTCATCCAGGAGACCCGCCACTTCGACGAGGCGTCGGGCCGCACGTCGTCCGGCCGCTCGAAGGAGGAGGCGACCGACTACCGCTACTTCCCGGAGCCGGACCTCACCCCGCTGGCCCTGTCCCGGGAGTACGTCGAGGCGGTCGGCGCGTCGCTGCCCGAACTGCCGTCCCAGCGGCGGGCCCGCCTGATCGCCGAGCACGGCTTCGGCGACCGCGACCTGGTCGACATGCGCAACGCGGGCGTGCTCGACCTGGTCGAGCAGACGATCGCCGCCGGCGCCACGGCCGCGGCGGCGCGCAAGTGGTGGCTCAACGAGCTGGCCCGCCGGGCCTCCGACAAGTCGATCACGCCGGCGGAGCTCGCGATCCAGCCGGTGCACGTGGCGCGGATCATTGAGCTGATCGCCGACGGCAGCCTCACCGACGCGCTGGCCCGCAAGGTCATCGACGGGGTGCTGGCCGGTGAGGGCGGCCCGGACGAGGTCGTCGCCGCGCGCGGCCTCGCGGTCGTCTCCGACGACTCGGTGCTGTCCGCCGCGGTCGACACCGCGATCGCCGCGTCCCCCGACCTCGCGGACAAGGTCCGCGGCGGCAAGCTCAACGCCGTCGGCCCGCTCGTCGGCGCCGTCATGAAGGCGATGAAGGGCCAGGCCGACGCCGCCGCCGTCCGAGCCCTCCTCTTGGAGCGCCTCGGCGCCGCCTGATCCCGCCGCCCCGCCGGGCTGTCGTTCCGCGGCCCGGTCGGGCGCCGATATGCGAACATGGGCTGGATGGCCCACTCTTCCCGGACGCTCTTCGCGGCCAGCGACCTGCATGTCAGGCATCCGGACAACAGGGCCGTCGTCGAGGCGATGCGCCCGACGGGTGACGACGACTGGCTGTTGGTCGTCGGGGACGTCGCCGAGCACGTCGCCGAGATCCGATGGGCGCTGGAGCTGCTGGCCAGCCGGTTCGCCCAGGTCGTCTGGGTGCCGGGCAACCACGAGCTGTGGACGCCGAACCAGGATGCGGTGCAGCTGCACGGCGTCGCCCGGTACTGGCATCTGGTCGACCTCTGCCGCGAGCTTGGCGTCCTGACGCCGGAGGACCCGTATCCCGTCTGGGACGGCCCCGGCGGGCCGGTGGTGATCGCGCCGCTGTTCCTGCTCTACGACTACACGTTCCGCCCGGACGGCACGTCGACGAAGGAGGAGGCGCTCGCCTACGCGCACTCCACCGGCGTCGTGTGCTCCGACGAGTACCTCCTGCACCCGGACCCGTTCCCGACCCGGGACGACTGGTGCCGGTCCAGGATCGCGCTGACCGAGAAACGGCTGGAACAGCTGCCGGCCGACGGCCCGCCGACGCTGCTGGTCAACCACTTCCCGCTGGTCCGCGAGCCGACCAGGGTGCTGCGCTACCCCGAGTTCGCGCAGTGGTGCGGCACCGAGCTGACCGCCGACTGGCACCTGCGCTTCCGCGCGGCCGCCGTCGTCTACGGCCACCTGCACATCCCGCGGACCACGGTCTACGACGGCGTCCGCTTCGAGGAGGTCTCGCTCGGCTACCCGCGGGAGTGGCAGCGCCGTCCCGCCCGCTACCAGCGCCCGCCACTGCGCCGCATCCTGCCCGTCGACCCCTGAGCGCAGGAGGCGGCGAGCGGAGGTCCCGTCCGGAGCTTGCGGAGGAGGGGGCCGGTAGTTCGCGGCCGACGGAGCGAAGCAGCGGCTCAGCGCAGGTTGGAGCGACGGGGTCCGCGGAATCGGCGAGCCGGTCAGCCCGGGATGGCGGCACCTCCGGCCGTCACCCTGCCCGGTGCGGCGGCCGCGTCGGTCGTCGCGCCGGTGGGGGAGCCGGCAGCCTGCACCGGCAGGTGGCCGTCGAGGGCGTTCAGGAACGCGGCCGCGATCGGGGCGGCTGACTCGGCGCCGAAGCCGCCGTCCTCAACGAGCACGGCGAAGGCGATCGGGCCCCGGTAGCCGACGAACCAGGCGTGCGTCGCCGGCGGATTCCCCGAGCCGTACTCGGCGGTGCCGGTCTTGCCGAACACCTCGCCGGGGAACTGGACGCCGGCCGCCGTCCCGTCAGTGACGACGGAGCGCATGAAGGAGCGCAGGTCCGGAAGGATCTTCGCCGGCAGCTGGTTGGAGCGCGACGGGCCGCCGATGACGTACGGCGAGCGCCACCTGCCGCTGGCGACGGCCGCGGCGACGCTGGCCATCTGGAGCGGCGACACGGCGACCCGGCCCTGCCCGATCGCGGAGGCGGCGAGCTCCGCGCCGTCCTTCGGGGCCGGGTAGAAGCCGCCCACGCTCGCGATCGGCAGCGGCTGGGACCCGTCGAAGCCATAAAGCTGGGCGGCCTTCGTGAGCGCGCCAGGCGGCAGCGATCCGGCCAGGCTGATGAACGCCGTGTTGCAGCTGTGGGCGAACGCCTCGCGCAGGGTCATCGGCCCGAACTTCTCGTTCTCCGCGTTCGCGAAGGACCGGCCCCCCGCGAGGACGCTCTGCGAGCAGTTCAGCGGCGTGTTCGCGTTCCGGCCGGACATCAGTGCCGCCGTCGCGGTGATGATCTTGAAGGTTGAGCCTGGCGGGTAGGTGCCGCGAAGCGCCCGGCCATAGCCGTTGAGGGGATGGCTCACCGACGCCAGGATGCCGCCAGTCCGGGTGTCGATGGCGACCAGCGCGCCGTTCGGGAAGCCGGAGGTGGCCATGGCCGTCTCGGCGGCCTGCTGCACGGAGAGGTCGATCGTGGTGCGGATGCGCGCACCGTTGACCATGGGCCAGGAGTGCAGCGTCCGGACGTCCCGGCCGGTCGCGTCGCGCAGCACGACCTGGCCGCCGCGGGGCGCCAGCCGGGCGTTGTAGGCCCGCTGCAGGCCACTGGCCGGGCTGACCTGACCGACGAGGTTGCCGGTGATCTCCGGGTCGGACGTGAGCGGCTGGCCCTTGTCGTCGAGCAGCTGGCCGCGGCTGGCCGTCGAGGCGGTGCGGTCGAGGTGCAGTCCCGGTGCCAGGTCGGGCTGCACCGAGGACAGCTGGGCCCGCACCTTCCAGACGCCGCCGATCCGGCTGAGCGCGAGCTGGCCCGGGTAACTCCACGGGGTCGGCTGGTCGGCCAGGCGCACCGTCGCCGTGTACGGAACGGTCGCATCGTGGCCGGAGCGATGTACCTTGCCGGCGTCGAACGCGGTGTCGGTCAGGCGCAGCCGGTCACGCATGTCGATCATCGTGGCGACCAGTGTCGGCACGTCGACGTCGCCGGGGACCGTGACAGCCGAGATCTCGGCCTCGCCCCTCTCGGTGGCGCCGGCTTGCGCACCGCCGGTGCCGGACCCGGCACCGGTCGACCCGGCACCGGCCGCGCCGGACCCGGCGCCGGACCCGGCGCCCGCCCCGGCGGCCGCGTTCACCGGACCGTCGGCGGGCGGAGCGGACGTCGCAGGCGTCCTTGACGTGGCCGGCGCGGAGGCTGAGGAGCCGACGCCCTGGGCGGTTGGCGTCGGCTTGGCGGCGGCCGGCGCGGCGGTGGCCGCGCGGTCGATCGTCCGCCACGACGCGAGGTAGGCGAGCGCGACGTCACGGACCGCCCGGTCGGCGGAGCTCCGGTCGCGGGCCGTCTTCCAGAGGAACCCGCCACCCGCGCCGGCGCCCAGAAGCAGGAGCACGGCCGCCGCCAGCGCCACGCCACGTCGTGATCCTCTGCGACGCCTGCCCCGGCCGGGCATCGCTGTGAAGCCACCTGGAGTCAGAGGCACGGCAGCCACCTCCCCGATCGCCGCGACGGCCGCGTGCCTGGACAACGTCGTGGTCCAGAGATGCCGACCGCCGTACCTTACGGTGAGTAGCGGCCGCTCGCATGTCGCGTGACGGGCAGTGACGGAAGGTCGGGGTGTGGTGCCTCAGCTCGGGGTGGGGAGTCTGCCGAGCTCGCCATTGATGATGCCGGCTTCGGGAAGCTGCGCGGTACAGGCCAGCTCCTTGGCCCCGGCGCTCCAGGCGTCCCGGCCGGGTTTCAGCGCGCTGGAGACGGTCGTCAGGCCCGGCTTGGCATGGCTGATGTAGCTCTTGTAGGCGTCGCCGCACTCGGTTCCCGCGAGGCTGTCGAGCTCCGACGAGCCCGGCCAGCCGTCGCCGGCCGTCCGGCCGTCGAGGTCCAGCATTTGGATCACCTCGGCGCGGTGCGGCGAGATGCACGAGATGACCGCTGGGGCGGTCGAGCCGGGTCCCAGGCCCCAGGTGACGCAGTCGCCGGCCTTCAGCGTCGAGAGCAGGCTGGCGGGGACGAAGGTGCCGCTCGCGGTCGCCGGGGCCACCGGCGGGCCGGAGGCGAGGCGCCCCTGGCCGGAGCCGGCCGTCGGCGTGGTGCGGCTGGCCGTGTGCCGCAGGGCGATCACGATGCTTACGACGCTCGCGAGCACCGCGACGAAGGCCACGAGCCTGGCGAGGCGGCGGCGGCGCAGCCCGGGGCCGGGAGCCCAGACCATGCGCTGCATGCCGGCGGGGAGCCGGCGGCTGGCCGGGACCACCTGGCAGCGGCCCGGGTCACGACGGTCGCCGGCCCGACCGCGCTCGGCGGCGGACGGCTCGATGAACCGTGCGGCCCGGACGAAGCCCTCGTCCAGGCGCAGGTTCTCGAAGGGATCCCGGTGCTCCGCGGGCTCCCGTTCCGGCGAGGCCATGGCAGCAACGGTAAACCCGCGCCGGGCCATCCCGGCGGTCTTTCCATCAACGACCGGACAGACCTCAACGAACGACCCACGAGTCCGGGCTGATTCGGCTGTTTCGAGTCCCGTACCCGTGAGAAAAACGGCGCTTGGTGACGCCTCGCTGACGCGGGGTGAATGTCGGTTCGTTGTCTCGCCAATGTCCCGTTTGGGCTATGCCGAGCTGTGAGCCGAACCTCCCAGATCGGCTACGCAAGCTCCGCCGATCCGGCAGGAACCCCGGGAGTGAGCGAGCGGAGTGGTCGTCCGAGGCGGACCTCCGAGATCGGCTCCGCCGATCCCGCAGGAACCCCGGAGGACGGCCGCGAGCCGGGGTCCCCGCGCGGCGCGAATGCGCCGTGCGGGGGAGCGATGAGTGAGGCCGGACCTACCAGATCGGCTTCGCCGATCCGGCAGGAACCCCGGGAGCGAACCCGAGACGCTGTCAGCGCCAGGCGAACCGGGGATCAACGGCCGGCCACCGGGGCCGCGGACGGGCGGGCGGCGGTGGTGCGCAGTGTCACCGGCCGGGCCAGTCCTGGGGGCGGCCGAACCGGCCGGCCGCCCCCAGAAACGCGGCTCCACGTGCGACGCGGCCGCTAGCCGACGGTGACGCTGACCGTGCGGGCGTACGGCGCGCCGATGATCTTCGCGATCTCCTGGAGGATGTCCGCCGGGACGGCGTCGTCCAGCGACAGCGACATCAGCGCCGGGCCACCAGCCGCGAGCCGGCTGACCTGGGCGTTCGCGATGTTGATGCTCGCGTCGCCGAGCAGCTCGCCGATCGCGCCGACAATGCCCGGCCGGTCCTCGTAGCGGAAGAACGCCAGATGCGCCTCCGGCTTCAGGTCGACCTCGAAGCCGTCGATCGCGGTGATCTTCTCGACCTGCCGGGTGCCGACCAGCGTGCCGGAGATCGAGACCACCGTTCCGTCCGACAGTGCGCCACGCAGCGTGACCAGGTTGCGGTAGTCGGGGCTCTCCCGGTGCGTCTCCAGTGCGACCTCGACGTGCCGCTCCTTGGCCAGCAGCGGCGCGTTCACATAGGTCACCTGCTCCTCGACGACGTCGTGGAACACGCCCTTGAGCGCCGCCAGCTGAAGAACGGAGACGTCGAACTCGGTGATCTCGCCGCGAATCTCGACGGTCAGGTTCTCCGGCAGCCCGCCGGCGATGCCGGTGAACACCTGGCCGAGCTTCTCGGCGAGCGCCAGACCGGGCCGGACGTCCTCGGCGACGACGCCGCCGGCCTGCACGTTGACCGCGTCCGGAACGAACTCGCCCTGCAGCGCGAGGCGCACCGACCGAGCGACCGCGAGGCCCGCCTTCTCCTGGGCTTCGCTGGTGGAGGCACCCAGGTGCGGGGTGACGACGACGTTCTCCAGCCCGAACAGTGGCGAGGAGGTGGCCGGCTCCTTGACGAAGACGTCGATGCCGGCGCCGCCGACCTGGCCCGAGCGAATCGCGTCGGCCAGCGCCTCCTCGACGACCAGCCCGCCGCGGGCGGCGTTGACGATGACGACGCCCTTCTTCGTCTTCGCCAGCTCGTCCGCGCCGATCAGGCCCAGGGTCTCCTTGGTCTTCGGCAGGTGGATCGTGATGAAGTCGCTGACCCGCAGCAGCTCGTCGAGGTCGACCAGGCGCACGCCCATCTGCGCGGCGCGGGCCGGCGCCAGGTACGGGTCGTAGGCGACGATCGTCATGCCGAAGGCCGCGAGCCGGGACGCGACCAGCTGGCCGATGCGGCCGAGGCCGACGACGCCCGCCACCTTTTCGGTCAGCTCGACGCCGGTGTACTTCGAGCGCTTCCACTCGCCGTTCTGCAGCGAATGGTCGGCCGCCGGCACCCGGCGGGCGACCGCGAGCAGCAGCGCGATCGCGTGCTCGGCGGCGCTCACGATGTTCGACAGCGGCGCGTTGACGACCATGACACCGCGGGTGGTCGCCGCCGGGATGTCGACGTTGTCCAGACCGATGCCGGCGCGGGCGACGACCTTGAGCTTCGGCGCGGCCGCGAGCGCCTCGGCGTCGATCTTCGTGGCCGACCGGACGATCACCGCGTCCACGTCGGCGAGCGCGGGCAGCAGGGCGGACCGGTCGGCGCCGTCCACGTGGCGGAGCTCGAAGTCCCCGGACAGCACCTCCAGCCCGGCCGGCGAGAGCTCCTCGGCTACGAGTACGACGGGCACTGGGATCTCCTCATCGAGACGCTTCTGGCCGCAGGTGGCGAGATCGTTCCTCCGCTCCCGCCGCCAGCGGCCTTGGTGACGCAGCCTCCGGCGCCGTCACGGATGTCCGTCGGCCGTCGCTGCCCCGGCGACGCCAGGCGGACGCCTCCGGCGGCTAAGAGCCTATCGGGTGCTCGGCGCCAGCCAACCCCAAAAACACGTACCGTCCAGCAACGGCTTACCTGCCGTTACTGGACGGTACGTAAACGTGCCACCTGGCTTTCGCCTGACCGGCGAGGCGAGGCTCGATGGTTACCTGGCGATCCAGGACATCATCGAGCGGAGCTTCGCGCCGACCTTCTCGATCGGGTGGGACTTGCCCTCCTCGACGAGCTTGGTGAAGTTCGGGCGGCCGTTGTCGTCCTCGGCGACCCACTCACGCGCGAAGGTGCCGTCCTGGATCTCGTCCAGGATCCTGCGCATCTCGGCCTTGACCGCCGGGGTGACCACGCGCGGGCCGCGGGTGACGTCGCCGTACTCGGCGGTGTCGGAGATCGAGTAGCGCATCTGCGAGATGCCGCCCTCGTACATGAGGTCGACGATGAGCTTCAGCTCGTGCAGACACTCGAAGTAGGCGATCTCCGGCTGGTAACCGGCCTCGACGAGGGTCTCGAACCCGGCCTGGACCAGGGCCGACGCGCCGCCGCACAGCACGGCCTGCTCGCCGAACAGGTCGGTCTCGGTCTCCTCGGTGAAGGTGGTGCGCAGGGTGCCGGCGCGGGTGCCGCCGATGCCCTTGGCGTAGGCGAGCGCGGTCGCCAGCGCCTTGCCGGTCGCGTCGGTCTCGACGGCGACGAGGCAGGGCACGCCCTTGCCCTCCTGGAACACCCGGCGGACCAGGTGGCCCGGGCCCTTGGGGGCGATCATGAAGACGTCGACGCCCTCAGGCGGGGTGATCAGGTTGTAGCGGATGTTGAAGCCGTGGCCGAAGGCCAGCGCGTCGCCCGCCTTGAGGTTCGGCAGGATCGACTCGGCGTAGATCTTGCGGTGCGCGGTGTCCGGCGCGAGGATCATGATGATGTCCGCCTCGGCGGCGGCCTCGAATGGAGTGACGACCCGCAGGCCCTCCTCCTGTGCCTTGGCCCGGCTCTTGCTGGTCTCCGGGAGGCCGACGCGGACGTCGACGCCGGAGTCCCGCAGGTTCAGCGCATGCGCGTGGCCCTGGCTGCCGTACCCGATGATCGCGACCTTGCGGTCCCGCAGGTCGTCCAGGTTGGCGTCGTCGTCGTAGTAGATCTCGACCATGGTGCGCGAATCTCCTTGTAGCAGGTCGCGTGACCAGCACGCGTGCGGTGGTGATGTTCCAGGGGCCACCCCGGCGGGTGCGACGCATGATCGCACCTTCGCTGGCCGCCGAGGCGATCCCGGGGTCTGCCAGGCTCGCCTCCGGCGAGTCCCGGCGGGGTCCGCGGCGGCCCCCGGCTCGTGATCTCCGGGTGGCCTCGCCGCGGGGCGCGAGCGGGGTCCGCCTACGCCGTGCGCTCCAGGGCGCGCAGGCTGCGGTCGGTGATGGAGCGGGACCCCCGGCCGAGCGCGACCATGCCGGACTGGACCAGTTCCTTGATGCCGAACGGCTCCAGCACCCGGACCAGCGCGTCCAGCTTGTCACGCGTGCCGGTCGCCTCGACGGTGACGGCGTCGCTGGCCACGTCGACCACCTTCGCGCGGAACAGGCCGACGAGCTCCAGGACCTGCGAGCGGACGCCCGCGTCGGCGCGCACCTTCACCAGCATCAGCTCGCGCTGGACGGAGACGTCCGTGTCCATCTCGACGATCTTCAGGACGTTGACCAGCTTGTTGAGCTGCTTGGTGACCTGCTCCAGCGGCAGCTCCTCGACGGCGACCACGATGGTCATCCGCGAGATGTCGCTGTGCTCCGTCGGCCCGACGGCCAGCGACTCGATGTTGAAGCCGCGCCGGGAGAACAGGCTGGCGACCCGCGCCAGCACCCCCGGCTTGTTCTCCACGAGAACGGACAGTGTGTGCCTGGTCACGGCGTCATTGCCTTTCTTTTTGGTTCGCTCCGTCCGGGCGCCGCGCTCCGGCCCCGTACTCGCTCCGCTCGCACGGGACCTCCGCGCGGCGTCCTCCTCCGCGAACGTGCGCTCCGGCGACCTCCGCTGCGGCCCAACCACTTCGCTTCGCTCGTGGATGGGCCTCCGCGGAGGCGCGCCTCCGCGCCGGCGTGGGCGCGCGCCGCTGAACGTCGCCAGCTGTCCCTGGCCCTGCCGCGCACAGGCCGCCGCCCAAAACCAGCCTCACAAATTCACTTCCGCGTCGCCGGAGTAGTCGAAGTCGGGGGCCATGCCGCGGGCGACCTGGATGTCGTCGTTGCTCGCGCCGGCGGCGACCATCGGCCACACCATCGCGTCCGGGTGGACGACGAAGTCGATGACGACCGGGGCGTCGTCGATCGCCATCGCCTTCTCGATCGTGCTGTCGACGTCCGCGGCGCTCTCGCAGCGCAGGCCGACGCAGCCGAGCGCCTCGGCGAGCCGGACGAAGTCCGGGACGCGCTTCACGCCGGTGCGGGAGCTGGCCGGGTGGGTGCCCAGGTCGGTGTTCGAGTAGCGCTGGTCGTAGAACAGCGTCTGCCACTGGCGGACCATGCCGAGCGCGCCGTTGTTGATGACGGCGACCTTGACCGGGATGCCCTCCAGCGCGCAGGTGGCGAGCTCCTGGTTGGTCATCTGGAAGCAGCCGTCGCCGTCGATCGCCCAGACGGTCGCCTCCGGGCGGCCGACCTTGGCGCCCATCGCGGCCGGGACCGCGTAGCCCATCGTCCCGGCGCCGCCGGAGTTCAGGAACGTGTACGGCTGCTCGTAGGAGATGAACTGCGCGGCCCACATCTGGTGCTGGCCGACCCCGGCGGTGTAGACCGTGTCCGGACCGGAGATCTTCCCGATCCGCTCGATCACGTACTGCGGGGCCAGCGACCCGTCCGCCGGCTCGGAGTAGCCGAGCGGGTAGGTGGAGCGCCACTTGTTGAGCTGGTCCCACCAGCCCTCGACGTCCGGCTTCTGCTCGGCCTGCAGCGCGCCGATCAGGTCGGCGATGACCTCCCGGCAGTCGCCCACGATCGGCACGTCGGCGGCCCGGTTCTTGCCGATCTCGGCCGGGTCGATGTCGGCATGGATGATCTGCGCGTGCGGCGCGAACGACGACAGCTTCCCGGTGACCCGGTCGTCAAACCGGGTGCCGAGCGCGATCAGCAGGTCCGACTTCTGCAGCGCGGTCACGGCTGCCACCGAGCCGTGCATCCCGGGCATGCCCAGGTGCAGGTGATGGGAGTCGGGGAAGGCGCCGCGGGCCATCAGTGTCGTGACGACCGGGATGCCGGTCAGCTCCGCGAGGATGCGCAGCTCGGCGCTCGCCCGGGACTTCAGCACGCCGCCGCCGACGTAGAGCACCGGCCGGCGGGCCGAGCTGATCATCTTGGCCGCCTCGCGGACCTGCTTGGCGTGCGGCCTGCTCACCGGCCGGTAGCCGGGCAGGTCGAGCTGCGGGGGCCACACCTCGTGCGGCAGCACGGACGTCAGCGACTGCAGCACGTCCTTGGGCAGGTCGACGAGCACCGGCCCCGGCCGGCCGGTCGCGGCCAGGTGGAACGCCTCGGCGATCGTGCGCGGAACGTCGTCGGCGGACTGGACCAGGAAGTTGTGCTTGGTGATCGGCATCGTGATACCGCAGATGTCCGCCTCCTGGAAGGCGTCCGTCCCGATCGCCGGCCGGGGGACCTGGCCGGTGATCGCGACGATCGGCACCGAGTCCATGTAGGCGTCGGCGATCGGCGTGACCAGGTTGGTCGCCCCCGGGCCGGAGGTCGCCATGCAGACGCCGACCTTGCCGGTGGCCTGCGCGTAGCCCTCGGCGGCGTGCCCGGCGCCCTGCTCGTGGCGGACGAGGATGTGCCGGACGCGCGTCGAGTCGAACAGCGGGTCGTAGGCGGGCAGGATCGCGCCGCCCGGGATGCCGAAGACAACGTCGGCCCCGACCGCCTCCAGGGAGTGGACTAGCGACTGGGCTCCGGTGATCTCTCTAGTCATCAGGTCGTCTTCCTTGACGGGCCAGGACGGGGACGTCGGCCGTGGTGCGGGGGCGTGGCGCCCCTGGCCAGGGGCGCCGTGGCGCTGGGGCCGGCCCTGCGGCGGCCTCGGCCGCGTGTTGCCGAGCCGACGTGCCCAGGGCACTAAAAAGCCCCTCGTGCCAAGGGCACTGAGGGGCTGCGTACGAGTCGGTCCGGGGGCTGCTTGCTAGCCGCCCGCGGTGACTACGCACGCTCTCCAAGTACGAGAAGGCTCAGACGCACCCGCATACCTTGTCCGACGACAGGCCTTCACGTCAAGCAGCTCTACCGGTCCGGACCGTCCCTGGCGCATGACGGGCGTAACACGACTGGTCGTGGCCTTCGCTGGATACCTGATTGTGGCCTTCGCTGGGATACGCTGTCCCGGTCATGCACGCCTCGCTTCTCGTCAGCGCGCCGTCGCCTGCTCGCCCTGGGCTGATCTCTCGCCCTGGGCTGTCGCGGCTACGGCGTCGCGGCCTGCTCCTTAGCCGCCGCGGCGGGGCCTGACTTTTCCGGCTGGCTTCCCCGTCGCGGAGTTTTCGGCGCGTCAGCACCCCGGGTGAGTAACCGGCCGATCGCCGGGCCCGGACGTCACAAGCCTTCAAGGTCGAAGGCGTCGACAAGGAAGCAGATGCAGTGATCGACAACCCGCAGGTCCCTTCAGGCATGCCCATCGACAAGTACCGGCCGTTCACGCCGGTAGCGCTGCCAGACCGCACCTGGCCTGGCGCCCAGATCACGAAGGCGCCGCTGTGGTGCAGCGTCGACCTGCGTGATGGCAACCAGGCCCTGGTCGACCCGATGACGCCCGAGCGCAAGCTGAAGATGTTCGAGCTGCTGGTCGGGATGGGCTACAAGGAGATCGAGGTCGGGTTCCCGGCCGCGAGCCAGACCGACTTCGACTTCATCCGCCAGCTCATCGAGGACGACCGGATCCCGGACGACGTCACCATCCAGGTGCTGACCCAGGCCCGCGAGGAGCTGATCGAGCGGACCGTGCAGTCCCTGGTGGGCTCCCGTAAGGCTCTGCTGCACCTGTACAACTCGACCTCCACCCTGCAGCGCCGCGTCGTGTTCAACTCTGACCGGGCTGGCATCACCGAGATCGCCGTGCAGGGCGCCCGGTGGACCGTGCAGTACGCCGAGAAGCTGCTGGACGAGCGCACCGACCTGCGCTGGCAGTACAGCCCGGAGTCGTTCACCGGCACCGAGCTGGACTACGCCGTCGAGGTCTGCGAGGCGGTGATGGACGTCTGGCAGCCGACGGCGGACCGCCCGGTCGTGCTGAACCTGCCGGCGACCGTCGAGATGTCGACCCCGAACGTCTACGCCGACCAGATCGAGTGGATGGGCCGCAACCTGACCCGCCGTGACGCGGTCGTGCTCTCGCTGCACCCGCACAACGACCGCGGCTGCGCGGTCGCGGCCGCGGAGCTGGGCGTGATGGCCGGCGCGGACCGCGTCGAGGGCTGCCTGTTCGGCAACGGGGAGCGGACCGGCAACGTCTGCCTGGTAACGCTGGGAATGAACCTGTTCTCGCAGGGTATCGACCCGCAGATCGACTTCTCGGACATCGACGAGATCCGCCGCACCACCGAGTACTGCAACCAGCTGCCCGTCCACCCGCGCCACCCCTATGGCGGCGACCTCGTCTACACGGCCTTCTCCGGCTCCCACCAGGACGCCATCAAGAAGGGCTTCGAGGCGATGGAGCGGACCGGGCAGCGGGTCTGGGAGGTCCCGTACCTGCCGATCGATCCCAAGGACGTGGGCCGGACCTACGAGGCCGTCATCCGGGTGAACAGCCAGTCCGGCAAGGGCGGCGTCGCCTACCTGCTGAAGTCCGAGCATGGCCTCGACCTCCCGCGCCGGCTGCAGATCGAGTTCTCCGGCGTCGTCCAGCGGCACACCGACGGCGAGGGCGGCGAGGTCACCGCGGCCGAGCTGTGGGACATGTTCCGCGCCGAGTACTTCCTGGACGACTCCGCCGGGCCCGCGCCGCTGGAGGTCGTGCGGTTCACGGCCACCGCGGGCAGCGGCGCGCGGGACGAGGTGACCGTCTCCGTCCGCCGGGACGGCGCGGAGGAGGTCCTCACCGGCAAGGGCAACGGGCCGATCGACGCCTTCGTCGACGCGCTGTCCACCCGGGGCGTCAGCGTCAAGGTGCACGACTACAACGAGCACGCGATCGGCGCCGGCGCGGACGCCCAGGCCGCGGCCTACCTGGAGGTCGGCGTCGAGGACGCCCAGGGCAGCCGGGTCTTCTGGGGCGTGGGCATCGACCCGAACATCGTCACCGCCTCGCTGCGCGCCGTCGTGAGCGCGGTCAACCGGGCGTCCCGCGCCGGGCGCGCGGTGCCCGAGCCGGCCGTCGCCGGCTGATCGTCGGGGCCTGCTGGCTCTAGCCGCCTCGACCCGTTCCGCGGGTCGGTGTGGCCTTCCTCGGCGGCTTCGGCCGCCGAGGAAGGCCACTCGCGTTTCCGGCGGGCCCCCGGCGTCGCCGCCCTCCACACGCGGACGTCCCGCCGTGGCCACCTGCCACGCCGGGCTGGTCGCGGGGGTGCTGGCGGGTCCACCCGGCAGGTGGACGGGGACCGCTCGCGGTTCCGGCCGTTCCGCCGGGCGCCGGTACAGTCGGCACCTATGAAGCTTGCGGTTATCGGTGGGGACGGGATCGGCCCGGAAGTCGTCGCGGAGGGGCTGCGGGTCCTGCGCGCCGTGCACGACAAGGTGGAGACCACCGAGTACGACCTGGGGGCGCGCCGCTGGCGCGAGACCGGTGAGACGCTGCCGGACTCGGTGGTCGACGAGCTGCGCGGGCACGACGCGATCCTGCTCGGCGCGGTCGGTGACCCCGGGGTGCCCAGTGGGGTGCTGGAGCGCGGCCTGCTGCTGCGACTGCGCTTCGAGCTCGACCACCACGTCAACCTGCGCCCGGTGAAGCTCTTCCCGGGGGTGACGTCGCCGCTGGCCGGTGATCCGGCCATTGACATGGTCGTCGTCCGGGAGGGCACCGAGGGCCCGTACGCGGGCGCTGGGGGCGTGCTGCGCAAGGGCACGCCGCAGGAGATCGCGACCGAGGAGAGCATCAACACGCGATTCGGCGTCGAGCGGGTCGTCCGGGACGCGTTCCGCCGGGCGCAGCGCCGCCCGCGACACAAGCTCACCCTGGTTCACAAGAACAACGTGCTGACGAAGGCGGGCGATCTGTGGTCGCGGACCGTGACCGAGGTCGCGGCCGAGTTCCCCGACGTCAGCGTCGACTACCAGCACGCCGACGCGGCGAGCATGTTCTTCATCACGGACCCCGGCCGCTTCGACGTGATCGTCACCGACAACCTGTTCGGCGACATCATCACCGACATCGGCGCCGCGATCACCGGTGGCATCGGGCTGGCGGCCTCCGGGAACCTCGACCCGTCCGGCGCGCACCCGAGCATGTTCGAGCCGGTGCACGGCAGCGCGCCCGACATCGCCGGCAAGGGCGTGGCGGACCCGACCGCGACGGTCGCGTCGGTCGCGATGCTGCTCGACCACCTCGGGCTGGCGGCCGAGGCCGCGAAGGTCGAGACAGCGGTCGCCGGCTCGCTCGCCGCCCGCGCCGCGTCGCCCGGCCAGCGCCCGTCGACCCGCGAGGTCGGCGAGGACCTGGCCGCCCGCGCCGTCGCGAACTGACCCGCGGTCCCACCGGGACTGACCTGACGGTCCCACCCCGCCGGCCCGCGCGATCCCCGCGTGGACCGGCGGAACCGCCGCGTCGAGGTAGCCGGACCCCGATATTTCGTGGTGCCTCCGCGGGACGACGGTGACCAGCTATTCTCGATAGAGCCGTAGATCCGGTACGACGGCAGCCGACAGGGCCTGACCACGGCGCAGCTCGGTACGACGCAGTCGACAGGTACGTCATTTCTGGCGGGTCCGCCGCGTTCGCAGCCCTCCGGGCAGCTTCTTGGCGACGCCGTCAGCTGTCTGCCCAGGGCGCTTCCTCGGAGGTCCGCCAACGCGGCTCCCCCCGGAGCTGGCACCCTGGCGCCCCGCTGTCGAGCTGGCGCTCGACGTCGCTTTTTCGCAGTGGTCGCCCTACGGAGGAGTACCAGTGGCCATCACACCGACCTCGAAGATCTGGATGAACGGCGAGTTCGTCGACTGGGACGACGCCAAGATCCACGTCCTGACGCCGACCCTGCACTACGGCTGGGGCGTGTTCGAGGGCATCCGCGCCTACGAGACCCCGCGGGGCAGCGCGATCTTCCGGCTTACCGACCACATCGCCCGGCTCTACCGCAGCGCGAAGATCTACATGATGGAGCCGGACTTCACCCAGGAGCAGTTCGTGCAGGCCGCGAAGGACACGGTCGTCGCGAACGACATCCAGTCCTGCTACCTGCGGCCGCTGATCTACCTCGGCTACGGCGAGATGGGTCTCAACCCGCTGCCGTCGAAGGTTGAGGCGCTGATCGCGGTCTGGCCCTGGGGCGCCTACCTGGGTGAGGACGCGCTGGAGAAGGGCGCCCGCGTCGTCATCTCCAGCTGGCGGCGCAACGACGTCAACATCACCCCGCCCGCCGCCAAGGCCACCGGGCAGTACCTGAACTCGTCGCTGGCCAAGGTCGCCGCGATCAAGGGCGGCTACGACGAGGCCATCCTGACCAGCCCGACCGGCCACATCGCCGACGGGTCCGGCGAGAACGTCTTCATCGTTGCCGGCCGCTCGCTGATCACCCCGCCGCTCACCGACGGGGCGCTCGGTGGCATCACCCGGGCGTCGGTCATGCAGATCGCCGCCGACCAGGGCTACGACGTCGTCGAGAAGCACATCGTGCGCACCGACCTTTACCTGGCCGACGAGGCGTTCTTCACCGGCACCGCCGCCGAGATCGTGCCGATCGCCGAGGTCGACGACCGTGCCATCGGCGCCGGCCGGCCCGGCCCGGTCACCAAGGAACTCGCCGAGATCTTCCACCAGGCCACCACCGGCCAGCTCGACCGCTACAAGGACTGGAACGAGCTGGTCACCGAATGATCGGTTGGCCTTCCTCGGAGGTTTGATCACGTGCCCCCGGCCCTTTTGGGCCGGGGGCACGTTTGTTTTTCGAGGTCAGCTCCTGTCGGGGTCTGGCTAGGCCGCTGGGCGCGGCATGGCGCTCTGCGCGGGTCGGCGCGCCGGATTTCGGGTGGGGTCTCGCCAGCGGGCTGATCGGGGCTTACCTTGCCTGCATCGGCGTTTCACAAGCGCACAAGCTCTCGGAGGCGACGCGCGAGCGGTTGGAGGCTGTCATGCGGGTTTCGGACGGAATGAGCGCCCTGGTCCTTGTGATCGGACCTGGGCACACGCTGCGGCAGGCCGCGCGGCTGATGGCCGCCCGCGGCTGCGGTGCCGCGGTCGTGCTGGACGCGGACGGCGCCGGCTACGGCATCCTGACCGAGCGGGACGTCCTGCTGGCCCTGGCCGCCGGCAAGGATCCCGACGTGGAGATCGCGGCAGACCATCTCACCCGCGACCTCGTCTTCGCCGACCCGGAATGGCCCCTCGACGTCGCCGCCGACGCGATGCTGCGAGGCGGCTTCCGGCACCTCGTCGTGACGGACGGTGGCGCCGTCGCGGGCATCCTGTCGATGCGCGACGTCGTCCGCTGCTGGAACCGGCAGCGGGTCAGCGCCTGACCATAGGCAACTGCCCCGCCGCTCCCCGGATCCGCGCGCCGGCGACCGTGAACGGGGCCGCTGGCGGCGTGCAATAGCACCGCTGCCATTCCGTCGGCCGCGTACTCCGGCCTCGCCCTCACGACCTGCGAGATCACGTCCCTGCGAGATCGACTTCGTCGATCTCGCAGGGACCCCGTTCGCCGATCCGGCAGGGACCCCGTCGCTGATTCCGCAGGGACCCCGTCGCTCCGGCGAGACCTCCGCACGCCGACTCCTGCGTGTCAGACGGATGTCAGACAGCCGATTCCTCGGGTTCTGCATGAGGTGAGCGCCAGCGACCCTGCGAAAGCCGCTAACGTCTCGACCATGCTCGACGACGACGAGGCGGTCGCGCTGCTCCGCGCGACCACACTGCTCAAGGAGCTCGACGAGGAGGACCTGCGGCGGCTCGCCGCCCGCGCCGTGACGCGCCGTTACCGGCGCGGCCAGGTTGTCTTCACCGAGGGGGAGCCCGCGGACACCCTTCTTGTGGTGGCCCAGGGCCGGCTGAAGGTGCTCACCAAGGCCGATGACGGCCGCGATCACGTATTGAACATCCACGGACCACGGGAAACGATTGGCGAGCTGAACATCGTCGAGCCGGGGACCAGGTCGGCGAGCGTCGAGGCGCTCGAGCCGAGCACCGCGCTCGTGCTGGACCGCACTGCCGTCTGGGAACTGGTCAAGGAGCGGCCGGCCGTCGCCGAGCAGCTCATCCGAGCGCTGGTGGCACACGTCCGCCGGCTCACGGGGGCGAACGCCGACCTGGTGTTCCTCGACCTGCCGCGCCGCGTCGCCAAGCTGCTGCTCATGCGGACGCGCGAGGCCGGCCGGCCGGTGATCGAGCTGGGCCTTACCCAGACCGAGATCGCGTCGCTGCTGGGCGGCTCGCGCCAGTCGGTGAACCAGGCGCTGCGCGAGTTCGAGCGCCGCAACTGGATCCTCTCCGAGGGCCAGACGATCACGATCATGCAGCTCGACCGCCTCCGCCGCTTCGCCGGGGACTGACCCGCCGGGCGCTGGGCGGCCCACCTGAGCCGGACCTGCCAGATCGGCTACGGCAAGCTCCGCCGATCCGGCAGGAACGCCGCGGACGGAGCTCAGCCGAGAAACCCGCGCGTGTGAACGGGCGATCTCCGACACAGTCGAGGCGTGTCAACTGTGTTACGTCGTAAGGTGGTCAGCTGGCGGTGAACCCGTCTTCGTCGCGCGATCCGGCCACGAAACCCCAGTCGGCCGGTCGCGTGACGACCCGGGGGAGCCGGAGGCCCGCCACGCGCGGGTGTCGCCCGGCCCACGGGAGCGACCCCGGGCCGTGACCTCGATCGGCTCCTCGGCGGCCCGATGCTCGCGAGACGCTTCCTCGGTTCCGGCCAGGTCGCCGAGAAACGCGCACGACGGTGAGAGGCTAAAGCTGTGCGGCCATACGACCCCGAGTCCCTGCATATCTACGACACGACTCTGCGGGACGGCACGCAGCAGGAGGGCCTCTCGCTCTCCGTGGCCGACAAGCTCGCCGTCGCCCGTCACCTCGACGACCTCGGCGTCGGCTTCATCGAGGGCGGCTGGCCGGGCTCGAACCCGAAGGACGCCGAGTTCTTCCGCCGCGCCCACAACGAGCTGAGCCTGCGCAACGCCAGGCTCGCCGCGTTCGGCTCCACCCGGCGCGCCAGCAGGACCGCCGCCGACGACCCGCAGGTCGCGGCGCTGCGCGACGCGGGCACGCCGGTGGTCTGCCTGGTCGCCAAGTCCGACCGCAGGCACGTGGAACGTGCGCTGCGCACCACGCCCGCCGAGAACCTCGCGATGATCCGCGACACGGTCCAGCACCTGCGCGCCGAGGGCAAGCGGGTCTTCGTCGACGCCGAGCACTTCTTCGACGGTTACCGCGCCGACGACGCCTACGCCCTCGAGGTGGTGCGGGTGGCCGCCGAAGCCGGCGCCGAGGTGGTCGTCCTGTGTGACACGAACGGCGGCATGCTGCCGAACCAGATCGGCGACACCGTCCGCGCCGTGCTCGACGCCTCTGGCGCGCGGCTGGGTATCCACTGCCACGACGACTCCGGCTGCGCGGTCGCCAACAGCCTGGTCGCCATCCAGGCGGGCGTCACCCACGTCCAGGGCGCGGCGAACGGGTACGGCGAACGCTGCGGCAACGCCAACCTGTTCACGGTCGTCGCCGGCCTGGAGACGAAGCTCGACATTTCGGCGCTGCCGGCCGGCCAGCTGCGCGAGCTGGCCCGGGTCTCCCACGCGATCGACGAGATCACCAACCTGGCTCCGGACACGCACCGGCCCTACGTCGGTGCCAGCGCGTTCGCGCACAAGGGCGGCCTGCACGCGAGCGCCGTCAAGATCGATCCGGACATGTACCAGCACATCGACCCGGCCCTGGTCGGCAACGACATGCGGATGCTCGTCTCGGAGCTCGCCGGCCGGGCCACCATCGAGCTCAAGGGCCGCGAGCTCGGCCTCGACCTCTCGGGCGAGAAGGAGGCGCTCGGCCGCATCGTCGAGCTGGTCAAGGAACGGGAGGCGAGCGGTTTCGCCTACGAGGCCGCCGAGGCGAGCTTCGAGCTGCTGCTGCGCGACGAGGTCTACGGCCGGCAGCGCTACTTCACGCTGGAGAGCTGGCGGGTCATCGTCGAGCAGCGCGCGGACGGCGAGGTGATCAGCGAGGCGACCGTGAAGCTGGAGACGCGCGGCGAGCGGCACCTCTCGACGGCCGAGGGCAACGGTCCGGTCAACGCCCTGGACAAGGCGCTGCGCGAGGCGCTGGCGAAGGCCTACCCGGGTCTGGGGGACGTCGACCTGACGGACTTCAAGGTGCGCATCCTGGACGGCCGGGACGGTTCCGGCGCGGTCACCCGGGTGCTCGTCGAGACCAGCGACGGCCAGACCCGATGGGACACCATCGGTGTCGACCAGAACATCATCGCGGCCTCCTGGCAGGCCCTCCAGGACGCGGTCACCTACGGCCTGCGGCGGCAGGGCGAGCAGCCCGACCCTGACGCGGCCTAATTCGTAAGCCGCCGCCCGGCTCACCATTTGGGGCGATGTCGAAGGCATCCGAGCTGCTGACACGCAGCCGACGGAGTGGCAGCGCCGGTACTGACCTGAGGAAGAGCCGCCCACGCCGACAAGATCGGTTCGATCGTCCGCGCCCCAGGGGTTACGGTCCGTCCGTCTCTGGTAACGGGTGGTGCGGAGGTAGTGATGTTTCTGCGGGTGATCCAGGGTAGGGTCCCGGACCGGACCGCCATGCGAGCGCAGCACGAGGCGTGGGCCAGGGAGATCGGGCCGGGCGTGTCCGGGTGGCGCGGCGCCGCCGCGGGCATCACGGAGGACGACCGGTTCATCTGCCTGAGCTGGTTCCAGAGCGTCGAGGCGTTCGCCCGGCTGGAGGCGCGCGGCGACCAGCGCGAGTGGTGGGCCCGCACCGAACGGCTCTTCCTCGGCCCGGTCGTCGCCACCGAGTTCCCGGAGGTCTCCCTCCTGCTCGACGGCCTGGCCGCCGAGGCGGGCTTCGTACAGGTCGTCCAGGGCCGGGCGGCGGACCCGGCGCGGCTGCGCACGCTGGAGCAGGACCTGCTGCGCTACCTGCCCGACGGCCGGCCCGACATCCTCGGCGGCCTCGCCGCCGTCGGCCCGGACGGCCGGTTCATCCAGGCCTTCTCGTTCAGCTCCGAGGAGCTGGCCCGGGCGGGCGAGCACGGCGAGCAGCTGCCGGAGATCGAGGAGATCTTCGCGGATCTGCGCGAACTCACCGGCGAGCCCACCTACCATGACCTGCGCCACCCGTGGATCGCGGCGCCAGCCCCGTCGGGTGAGGCGCGCCGCGACGGCGAGCGGACCGGCCCGGCCGCGTCCGACGCGGCGGCCCAGCCGGATGCGCGGCGTACGGACGCAGAGAAGGCAGGCAGCCGGCCGTGGAGCTCCACCGGCACGCGGACGACCACCCGCCACTGACACGGGCCGGGCCGGATCCGCGAGTTCGTCAGGAATCCGGCCCGGCCGGCGCGGGACGCCTCAGTGCCTCTGATTCGCTCCGTCGGCCGCGAGCTACGGCCCCGTGCTCGTTCCTCGCACGTGACCTCCGCCCGCCGGGGTTCCTGCCGGATCGCGCACGGGGTCCCTGCGAGATCGACAAACGGGGTCCCCGCCGGATCGACGAACGGGGTTCCTGCCGGATCGACGAACGGGGTTCCTGCCGGATCGACGAAGTCGATCTGGGAGGTCGTGATCTGGGAGGTCGTGATCTCGCAGGTCGTGATCTGGTAGGTCCGCTCCTGTGCTCAGTCCTCCGGGATCTCCTCCCACCACTGGCACCACCAGTCACCGCCGACGAGAATCCGCAGCTTGGGGTGCCAGCAGTAGGTGATGTCCTTGTCGGTGTCCAGGTAGTACAGGCAGTTGTCGCACCGCTCGCTGCCGTTCGGCTTACCGCGCAGGATCGCGTCCTCCGCCAGGTGACCGAGCTTGACGCTCAGCTCCTCGTCGATCGGCTTGGGCTCCGGTGCGCCCACGTCGTAGACGGCCTCGGTCATGCCGCTCCTTCTGCTCCTAGATTGCGCTTCCTGGCTGGCGGTCCAGAGTGTGCGGTCGGCCCTCTCCCGGTGAGCTCGCGACCATGGAGGCGCCAGACGAGGGTCGTCTTACCCCCGAACGCCACCCCCGGCCGCCGCGCGCGGTCGGATCCACTCCACACTCGTGCGCCTCATTCTGTCCTGCCCGGATTCTCTGCTACCTGGCCGCCGCCGCGGCAGCCGCCCGCGCCACGACCCGCTCACATTGACGGGTAGGGCCCGGCGCCCATGCGGCCCCGGTCAGGGCCCGGCGCCGGCAGGTCAGATCCGACACCCCGCGTGGCCACCCGACTGGCGACCGTGGGCGAGTGGATAACGTCGCCGGGTGCGTATCGCGAGGTTCACAGACGGCACAGAACCGGCCTTCGGCGTCGTCGAGGGGTCGGTCGAACGCGGCGAGGCGACCGTCGCCGCCCTGACCCCCCACCCGTTCGGCCCCTTCCAGTTCACCGGGGCCCGCCGCCCACTCGGGGAGGTGCGGCTCTTGGCACCCGTGCTGCCCAGCAAGGTGCTGTGCGTCGGCAAGAACTACGCCGACCATGTCCGCGAGATGGGCGGCGACACCCCGCCGGAGCGGCCGATCCTCTTCCTCAAGCCGTCCACCGCCGTCGTCGGCCCCGGCGACCCGATCGTCCATCCCGACCCGACCAGCCGGATGGACTACGAGGGCGAGCTGGCTATCGTCATCGGCCGGCTGTGCCGGGACGTGCCGGAAGCACGAGCCATGTCGGTGGTCCTCGGGTTCACCTGCGCGAACGACGTCACCATGCGCGAACAGCAGGCCAGCGACGGCCAGTGGACCCGCGCGAAGGGCCACGACAGTCACTGCCCGCTTGGCCCGTGGATCGAGACCGACCTCGACGCGGCGCGCGTCGGCCTGCGCACCACGCTCGACGGCGAGGTGAGGCAGAGCTCGACGACCGAACACCTCATCCACAGCATCCCGAAGCTGATCGCGTACATGTCCGCGGCGATGACCCTGCTGCCCGGCGACGTGCTGCTCACCGGCACCCCCGCCGGCGTCGGCCCGATGCGCCCCGGGCAGACCGTCGCCGTCACCGTCGACGGCATCGGCACGCTGACCAACCCCGTCACGGCTCGCTGATCCGCAACCGGCGGATCTCACGGCATCCCGGGCGGCTACCTGCCCCTCGGGATGCTGTACAGTAGGCAACGCCCGAGAGGGCGTCGATGGGGTATGGGGTAATTGGCAGCCCAACGGATTCTGGCTCCGTTAGTCTAGGTTCGAGTCCTGGTACCCCAGCGATCGCGCTGGCTTAGTCTGGTCGCTGGCCGTTGGTCAGCTTCCCCAAAGACCGTAATATCTGCCGGGGGGCACCTCCCCTAGAGATCCGCTGGCGGATCCCTAGGGCCCGGACCCTCGATGTCGCGCTCCGCGCGACCTGAGGCGTTGGTGCTGGTCTGGATGTTGGTTGCGGTTTCCGCAGGGCCCGTGCTTCATCGCTCGGATCCTGCGGGGGTGTAGGAACTCGGCCGCTGGCTGGGGTGGGGGCGGGTCTGCCTGGCAGGTGGGCCTGATACCTCCCAGGCGAGATGTCGTGTATGGTGTGAAGCGCTGCGGAGCTGGGTGGCGGGTAAGATCGCTCATTCAGCAATGCGGCGCAAAGGGTAGGTACGTTTTGTTGACAAGGCAGCTTTAAAGTTCTTGGCCCCGTCGTCTAGCGGCCCAGGACGCCGCCCTCTCAAGGCGGTAGCGCCGGTTCGAATCCGGTCGGGGCTACAACATAAAGACTACTGGCGGAGGGCCGCTGACCTGGGAAAACCAGGTCAGCGGCCCTCCGTCGTGTCTCGACCGAATGACCGGCCCAGGTCGGCCAATGGTGTCAACACCTGTCATGGGCCGTGTTGACAGCGTGGCCTAGCCCAGACACAGGGCGGGCGCGCTGGGAGGGGCCGGCAGCTGTGCTTGCGTGAGTACGGCCTGCTCAGCTCGCTTCCTCGATCGCGGCCAACTCTTGTCGCACGGCCTTGGCCTCGTCGGTACGTCCGAGCGCCTCCAGGGCCTTTGCCAGGTTGTTCAGCGACATGGCGAGGTCGGGGAGGAACGCCTCCGGCCGGGCGTCGGCCAGCCATCGGCGGATCGCGACGGCTTCCTCGATCGCGGCCAGCGCGCCCTCCCACTGGCCCAGCTCGCCCAGGTCGACCGACAGGTTGTTCAGCGAGTTGGCGAGGTTGGGGAGGAACGCCTCGGGCCGGGCGTCGGCGAGCCGTCGGCGGATCGCGACGGCTTCGTTGATCGCGGCCAGGGCGCTCTCCCGTTGGCCCAGCTCACCCAACCGCGCTGACAGGTTGTTCAGCGACATGGCGAGGTCGGGGAGGAACGCCTCGGGCCGGGCGTCGGCCAGCTGTCGGTAGATCGCGACGGCTTCGTTGATCGCGGCCAGGCCGTCCTCCGGCTGACCCAGCGCACCCAAGCGGCTCGACAGGTTGTTCAGCGAGTTGGCGAGGTTGGGGAGGAACGCCTCGGGCCGGGCGTCGGCCAGCTGTCGGCGGATCGCGACGGCTTCGTTGATCGCGGCTAGGCCGTCCTCCCGTTGGCCCAGCTCACCCAACCGCGCTGACAGGTTGTTCAGCGACATGGCGAGGTCGGGGAGGAACGCCTCGGGCCGGGCGTCGGCCAGCTGTCGGCGGATCGCGACGGCTTCC
>Ga0207641_10000586_pt1 | contig 40004 bp, 59 predicted proteins | sample KBSSwiS62_FD_184306 | JGI IMG/M metagenome (GOLD analysis project Ga0207641, IMG submission 184306) | Switchgrass rhizosphere microbial communities from Kellogg Biological Station, Michigan, USA - KBS Switchgrass S6-2 (SPAdes) (version 2) | ecosystem: Host-associated > Plants > Roots >... | reverse complement strand
TTCTTTCGCTGACCCACTAATCAGGATCAAGGTGCATCAAGGCTGCTGAATTGCCGTGTCGTTGTACGTAAACAGGAAGAAGCAAAGATAGCGCGAACGCGCCTCGTAGGTTCTCCCGGCCTGACACAAGTTTGCAAACCAACCGCATCCCCTTGCATTGTATTGTGCCACGCAGTCGGCACGATATGGTCCGGTCACGCAGATGGCACTATCTACCATGGCGTGGAAACTGGTGCGCCTGCCTACGCGGGCACAGTGACTGTTGGAAGCCCGCCAGTCATCAGGATGGCGGAAGATCGCACGGCACTAGCAATTGCTTCCAACGGTACCGGTTACACAGCAACAGTTGGTGGCGGCGTTGTTAACGCTAACTTCGGAACAACCATTAACTTCGATCCTTCGTCAGTATGCGTACTGGATAACTACACGGTATGGGCCGGTGCTACCAATCTTTACGCCAATCAGTCCGACAAAATGTATACGTCCAACCCGCTTGCACCAGCTACTGTTGATGCGCTGGCATTCGCCGTAGCTGAAGCAAGGGCAGACGGCATACTTGATGTAGTGACGCTCAGTCGCACGTTCTGGCCGTTCGGCACCCGGTCAGTTGAAATGTGGTACGATCAAGGTGGCAGCACTGACTTTGCTTTTACCCCGTTCACCAACTCCCTGATTGAAGTTGGACTGGCAGCACGTCGCACACTCGCCAGTATGCATGGCATGGCAGTATGGGTGGGGACAGACCGTCGCGTATGGATGGGTAGAGGGCAGTCGGCACAACCGATATCACCGGGCTGGATTGATATGCTGTTGCAGCAAATCAATCTTCAAAACCTGACAGCATATATGTACGCTCAAGGGGGTGACGAATTTTACATGCTGACCTTGGAAGGTTCATGGTCAGTTGAGCTAGCCATTTCGACAATGACTTGGGTCTACCGCCAGACTTTAGGCAGGCTGGATCACGCCAGTCGATGTGCTGTGGAACATGATGGTGGCACCTGTTACGTCGGTCTTGATACCGGTGAGGTCTGTACATTGGACCTATCCACAGCTAGCGAACCAGCGGGGCAGATGCAGCGTTCTATCATTACCATGTGGATTGGTACGCAGGAAGCCCGGCACGTTACCAACCAGATTGATGTTACTAGCTACATGGGACCGGACGCTGGACCGTTTACGCTTGAGTGGTCAGAAGATCGTCAAGCTACTTGGAGGGGACTTCGCACAATCTTGTGGCCTGAACCCGGCATTCGTCGCGCTATCGCGAGGGCGTTGGGTACTACGCGGCGCAGGCAGTTCAGACTGAGCTACCAAGGCGCAAAAGCGCCATTTGAAATAGATGAATTTTTTATACAAGTCAGCGAGGGTGCCTAACGTTCCCAAGGATACGTAGGTTTAAGATACAAATCAAAATCGTTCAGACTGAACGTGAAGCTGACAGTCACGTTGCGGCCTAGCAGTTTGATATTGTTATCTTCCGGCTTGTGCGACTTGAAAACCATGGCGTACATGTGGTCCGCAATCGGGATCGCATGGTTGTGTAATACTGAAGCACCATGGATGGCAGTCTTGTGTGACGTTGAAGTAAGATCATCAACCAGCATGGCTATCTTGTTGTCTTGAACTTTCCCTTCAATCCAGTTTCTTTTGCCGTAAGGCTTTTGTTCTTTCCTGATTGAAAAGACATTTACGCTATGGCCGCGATTGTAGCAAGCAATCGCAATGCTGGTCAGCAATGGAGTTGATGCGCTTTCGACACCGCATAGCTGAACAACGCCAGCTTTGATCGGTGCTTCGTACTTTAATAAAAAATCCTGAACAACGATGTTCAGGATTTTAGGATTGAACAGCGCAGCCCTTAGATAGAACTGCCACCGGTAGTACCCGCTGCCTTGGTTCTTGTAGGAAGGAAGTTCTTTGCTGCCTTCAGGTACTCTGGCAATGCAGTTGTCGTTTATGAACTTGCGGGCAAACTCACGGTCGCCTAGTGTTCCCATGGGTAGGCTTTTCTTAGTCGGTCTGTGTGACAGGGGTAGACCACGGAAAAGTTGTTGCTGGACCATTGGACGTTAACGGTGTCTCGCTCCACGGAAACGACAATGCCTCTGTCTTTGTCGGTGTCTGAAACAACTGCATCACCCTCGTTGTATGGGTTGCTCCAAGTCTGCATGGTACCCCGCTAGTTTCTGGTTCGCCGCACGCACATATGAAGGTCATGATGGCTGTTCCTATCAAGAGAGTGCCGCCACCGCCACCCATCGCTCAAAACGATCCGGTGTTTAACCGGTGGCTTCACGATCTAACGTCATTCATTCAGGAAGGCGGCGGCATCGCGCCCGATACGATACCGGGGTACGACACTTTACTTTCGACTGTAGCCACACATTCAATTCAGATTTCAAGTCTTATCGTTGACGTTGCTGACAACACAAGCGACATTGGTGTTCATACGTCACAGATAGCAACGCACACAAGTCAGATAGCAACACACACAAGTCAGATTGCATCCCATACTGCAAGTATAACTGCGAATACGACAGCCATAGCTACAAATACAGCGAACATCGCTAGCAATACCAGTTCCATCAGCACGCTAGCCAGCAGAGCACAAATACGAAACGGGACTACTACACCCGCCGCCGGTCTTGGTGCTGATGGTGATTGGTTTGCTAACACAGCGGCATCGCATATCTATGTCAAGGTTTCAGGGGCTTGGGTTCTGATTGTATGACCAAGGCCACTCAACTGGCGGCAATATGTAGCTGTCAACGATTTCTTGGAAGTGGGTTAGCGACCGCGCGACTTGATAGCTGTTACCCAACGCTTCCCAACGTGTTTGAAAGTGCTTCTGTGCATCTGACTGCTTGCCACCTTCGTCTTTTAATTCGATAGCGATGGCGCAATAAGGGGTGAACATCAGGAAGTCAGCAACGCCGGGCATCACACCCATGCGCTTAAACTTCTGTGCTTCCGCGATGTTGCGATTGCCGCCATTCGGAACATGGAAGATCAGCAGTTCAGGGTAAGTGTTCTTCACCCACTGCCAGCAATGCAGATGTACTTCGTGTTCAGAAATTTGGCGGGAAAAGTCCTTGAGCGACGGCTTCTTTTTCACGGGCTTTGACCCATGTTTCAACGGCTTCTTTAACCCCTTCGGCGCGATCTTCGACGGCATCATGGTTCCTGACTAGCCAATCAAGGCGTGCGGCTATGGCGGTGCTCACTCGCGCCGACACAACAACGGTTCGATTGCCTCTTACTCTGTGTTTGGTCATGCTGATTTCTTCTGCTATATTCAGCCATCTTAATGTATACACTTTAGGAAGTCAACGCCATGGGATTAGCTGATGGTATCGGCGGCCTTATAGGCAACCTGTTCGGAGCATCCAACGTTGGTGACGCTGTACAAGGCGGCGTAAGCAACGTTAATCAGGACACATGGGCCGGTGTTCAACAGGTAACGCCGTACAATGCTGTCGGAGCAAGCTACCTTGGACCGGTCGCTGAAAATCTATTGGGTACCGGGGCGGGTTCCCAGAACATCGGCAACGCGCGTATCAATGCTAGTGCGAACCCGGTTGACTTCGAAGATTTTGCAAAAAATTACAACACATCAGAAGGTGCGCAGTACCTTATGGACACCGCGCGAACGGTGCAGGACAGCACTGCGGCTTCCAGAGGTGGTTTGTTGTCAGGTTCTAACATCCGCGCTCAAACCACGCAGCAGATGGGCATCGCCAATCAGGACTTGATGGACCATTACAAAGCTACGCTGCAAGGACAGCAACAGGACTTCCAGCAGCGCGAAACCTCCTACCAAAACCTGTACGGTCAGGAAGCCATGGGGTTGCAGGCGGGTGTCGCCGCAGCAGGCACCTTTGCGCAAGGTGCCCGTGCTCTTGGCAGTCTAGCTTCAACTCAAGCAACTGCTGCTGCTGGTCAGAGTAATGCGTTCGGTTCTGCCTTGGGTAATATCTTCAAAGGCATCGCAGCATTCATTCCCGGCGCTTCTTTGATCGTCAACTAACTTACTTGCGCCTTGCCCGCAGTTCTCTTTCAACTGCAACGCGCATGAAGTCGCCTTGATACTCACCAATTTTCAACGCCTTGTTAACGCGGTCCAAAAAACCTTTGGGCATGCGAACAATGGTCTTGTCCGGGTACATCAGCGGACGACCGTTGGGACGTTTAGCAATCAACTTCTTCTTAGTAGCAGTAGCCATTTCAGTTTCCATTTTTACTTCCTCATTCTTTCAGCACTATAGCCTTCTGCGTCAAGCGGTAATCCCTCAGTCCAAGACCGGGGGCGGCGCATGATCGCACGCATCTGTTCTTCCCGTTGCTTGGCAACTTCAATTGGGGCAATCGCCACAATACTATCGTATACATCAAGAAGTAAAGTGATATCGGGAAGTTCTTTTTCGATATCGTACTCGCAAGCGGTAATGATATCGCGCGTCATGGACTGACAGGATATCTCCAACAGACTGCCACCGAATACTTTCTGTGGCAGCATCGCGCCAAACTTTGCGCGGAAGAAACCCATGTTGCCATCCTCACCAACGAATACAGAATAGTGTGGGATGCTGCGACCGCTTGGAAGCGTCATCCAAATCGTGGTGCCGTCTTTTGTCAAAGCAAACTTGCCAGCGTAGAACACCCGGCCCGGTAGTTCATAGAAGCAGTTGGTCCATGCTTCTTTCAAACTATTCCACAGCTTGACCAGCAGCGGGTTCGCTTTGCGATAATCCCTGATGGTGTCTTGCGCTACTATGTCAGTGACAGACATTCCCATGCGGCGCATGTGCGCCTTGTAGGTTTTCCAACCAAGCTGGTAGTTGCCACCTAGCGTGATGGTTTTGCCGTTGTATCTTTCCTTGGGGTGGGTTTCCCTTGTGGCGCTCTGGGGCAGATGCCACATGGTAATAGCGTTGTGCATGTAAATATCACTACCGGGTCTGGATATGATGGCAAGACGTTCACTGTCACCGGACTGCCACAAGGCCAGACGTAACTCTGCGTTGGACAAGTCGTTATCAACAATCGCGTACCCGTTCGGCGCAACAATGCATCCGCGTAGCGCATCTGTGAGTGCAGTATTGTCATATCTGAACCCTGCCTTCAGCCCCGCTATCACTTCATCAGCATCATACTTACCAGATGGTCGCGCGATGTTGAACATGTTCGCGCCTTCGGATGTGCCGCGACCGGAGCGAGCACCATAGTATCTTGTAGCGTCCTTGTACCAGCCATTCACATGCCGGTTCAGAAGTGCCTGCGCTTTCGTCGGTGCAGACCCACCACTTTCCTGCACAATCTCCAACACTATGCGAACGTCTGGATGTAAGTCAGGGTTCTCTAATGCTTCAGCGACTTCGTGTTTCTTGGTACTTTGTAGCGGAATAAATGATTTACTGAAATCTGCCGCCATTACTCTGTTAGCCCACTGAAGAATGCGCTGGCGTTGGGTCACGGCGGTCACCACGTTGTCGGTGAGTTCGCGTAACTGCGTAGACGCTTCCATTTCAATTTCAGTACGGCGGGCTGCGATGGCGGACGCAAGCTGAAGGTCAATCGGCAACCCGATATCGTTCTTGCGCCATGACCGTTCGAATATGATCCGTTCTTCCGGCCCTAGTTCTGGCAGCAGTTTGTCTACAGTCATCAGGCAGTTTACATCCTGCACGTTGTACTGAAGCAGCCCGTAGAACTTCATCACATCTTCATCGAAGGTGCCGTCGCGCGTCGGCTTGCATGTTGCCATCATCAGCGCCCGGCCACGCTTATCCTTGCCGGGTAAGTTCAATGCCGTGCATAGGCTTTCCAGCTTACCCGGTAGCGATAGCGACTGTGCTCGCGCCATGGTGCAGGACACCTTGGAAACCGGACAACTATTCAGGAAGGGATTTTGTCCGATTAAAATGCTGATATCGAACGCGGCGTGGTGGGCCACGATCCGGTCGCACGCATGCAAGTCTGCATAAAGCTGGCTGATAGGGTGGCTACCCAAGTGAGGGTGGATCGGGCAGGCAGTTTTCATGGTACCGCGAAAATGCCATACCGCTGTGGTGATCTGGGTGGAAGGGTCCGCCGCGTAGCGTCGGGCACCGACTGCCTCTAGGTCCGCTCGCGACCGGGTTTCAAGGTCAACGTAAAGCATCAGGCACCAGCCATTCGCTGTGAGAAGGCCAGCTTGGTCTGCCGTAGCGGACCATGTAGCGGGTAGGTCTGCCGTACTGCGTTATGAGCGTGAAAAGGGACGATAGTCTGGTTGCTGTGTGGAACATGGTCACCTCACAAAAAACCCCGGAAGGGCAGGCAGGCACCTTCCGGGGTCCGGGTCATCCCGCCGGGACGCATCACTGACGCGACGGGAAGCCCTGTGGCGCGGCAAAGTTGGGCGGGCTAGCGAACCCACCCTGCTGTGCCGGGGGCTGCACAGGCGGCGGCGCGAAGCCCATCTGGCTAGGCGGCAACACCGTGGTCTGCCCGAAGCCGGGGAAGCCCGCCGCCGGGGACTGCGCCGGGGGACCGCCAAAACCCTGCTGCGGCGCACCACCGCCACCGTAGCCGGTCACGTTCAGACCCTGTGCCTTGGCCTGTTCCATCAGTTCAGCAGCACTGACCGAATTGCCGATAGCGATTTCCTCGCCCGGTGCCATGAACATGACGTTGTTGCAGTAGCACTTTACAGCACGGGGATTGTTGCTGTTGACCGCCAGCGCAATGCCGATAGCCACGTAGTCGCCGGGCTTGACTTGGGCACGGTTCATCAGGGGCACCGGCACACCGTTCTGATTGATGGTGACCGTGATCGGTGACGTAGACGATCCAGTCAGCACCCACATGCCCTTGCGCCATTCGGCCTGTGCTCTGCCGGGATCGGTAATGTCACCATCCTTGACCGGCCAGCCAATCTGCGGGAACGGGGTGTGGGACATTGCCGCCGTATACAGTTCTTGGGCGGCCTTGGTGTAGTCACCAAGCACCGGTTCTTCGAACCAGTTCGCGCGGGTCTTGGGGATGATGACAGTGACTAGATAGTTAGGTTTTTCGGTCGGCTTGCCCATGTACTCACGGGAAGGTTCCCAGAGATTGCGCATGCCAAGCATGCGAGCGTTGAAAATGGTAGCCTGCTTGTAAACACGTTGCGCCATGATGGTTCTCCGTTCAAGGGTTCAAAGTTCAGCGATAACGCTATTGCATAGTCTGGCAGCATGGTCAATAGGTTTTGATAAATTTTTTCCCCAAAAATTTTTAGGATGGCTTCCCCACACTATCCAACTTGGCACTTCCGCCAGCGGCGTGAAATCCTGCCGCATAGAATGCAGCCGCCAATTTGCGCTGTTCTTCGGTAGCATCTTCCCACGCTGGCAACGTGGTAATCATCTTCCGTAAAAGTTCCCACGTATTTTTTACCGACTGTTGTAGGTTCATGTTAGTAGCTCGCCTTCAATTCGGCTTCCGGCTTATGCGAAGCCACCTCAACATATTGCGCAGCTTCGTTCGAAAGTTTCTTCGCCGCCGCCGGGGTAACCGGCTTAACACCCTTCGAACCCGCAAGCGCCCATAGCTTTTCAGCAGCTTGACGTTCATCATTCCAAGCCACCCATTTGCGCATGGGTTTAAGATCAGCACCGTCAACGGTTGCACCGGCTTTCATCCGGTCTGTTAGTTCTCTTTCCAGCATTTCTTTCATGTCGCCAACGGCGCGAATGATCCGCAGCATGCGCAGCAGTTCAACCGGCAGCATGCTTTCAGGGTTGCGTGAAATAGCACCCATCAGAAAATTAGCGTCCTGCGACATGGCAGGGCATTGCGAGAATGCAGGACACCAGCGGCACTGCGGTCCGGGTATTGGTGGACCTTCATACGCAATGGCGCTTAAACAGAGTTGCTTGTGGGCTTCGACTTCTGCGCGACTGTGGATGTGCTGCTTGAAGCCGTCTTGCTGTTCTGGGTTGATTTTGTTCATCCAGCTATTCGGCTGGAAGATGACAAGCCTGAACCAGTCAACATCTTTGTATTGGTCCAAAAACGTCGCAGCGTAAGTCAACATCTGTTTGTTGTCTTTTGCTTCAACATCCCAACTACCGTTTTTATAATCGACCACGGTAATCATCTTCTGTGCGACGTGACCGAAGTCGAGTTGACCCCAACAACCTTTGGTCAGGAACACACGTTCTTCGATGAAGATGTGACCGGCACCTAGCTGCTGAACGTAGTCAATGATGTAGGTCGCTACCGCTGCATCCGGCATGTTCTTGAGTTCAACCCACGGTGCCGGGGGCGGCGGTATTTCTCCAAATCGTAGGGCGCGTTCCACCACCCCATGCACACGGGTACCCTCCAGTGCAGCAGGGTTTGGTCGTTGAGGAATGTTTTGCGATAGCTTGGCAGACGGCGGACACGCCAGCCAGCGTGCGGCAGATGATGGGGCATAGATTGCGTGTCCGTTCATTGGTCCTCGTCTTTATCTAGCTGGCTTTGTATTTTAAGCAGTAAGTCATCAGCTTCTTCAGGTGATAGCCACGGGTTAATAGGCACAGTCATCAGAAGTTTGACTTTTGCAAACAGATGTTGAGCGCGATTGCGAGCCTGTCCCCGGTCCTTGGCATTAACCTTGATTGCAAATCTGAAGTATGTCCCATCAGGAAGCGTTACTTCGCCACCCTGTATCCATTCCGGTTCTTGCTTGTCTATCAACGTGTAGCGAAACAACCCCTCTTTGATCCGTTCGCAATCAATAATCTGGCCCTTGTTTCGCAACTCTCGAATAGGCCGCGAGTAATCCAACGCAATGTGGGACAGATGCTTGTTGGTCTTTGGACCTTCTTTAAGGGCGCTGTGAATTTTAGTGACTTGCGTTTCTATGCGGTCATCCTCACCGGGCGGCAAGGGGCTTCTGTTCCATTTACCCATGACCAAAAGCCCCTAACCATTAACCCTGAATGCCAAGCTGCGGCGCAAGCTGCTTCAACTGCGCTTCGCTCATGCGCGGAACGAAGATTTGCTTGATCTGGTCAAGCGTAGCGTTGGCGGCTTCCGGTCCAATCTGCTGACGGAACCAGATTGCGATAGCGTCGGTGGACTGACCGGTTTGGATAGCACCGTCGATCCGTGCGACGATTGCCGTGACCAGCGGATGGACTTGAGAAGGCGGCGGCGTAATGCCGTTAGCGCCGGGGAAGCCAGCGGGCGGCTGCACAGCGACCGGCGGCGGCGTGAATTGCGGCTGCGCCTGCGGCGGCGTGTTAGCAGCAACGGCGGCGGTCACTTCCTCCACCGTCATTTCCGGTTCGTCACCTTTCTTCCGGCGGGTTGACTTGCCGCTGGTGCGGAATGCTTCCATTTCATCCCAAGTCTCAAATTCAACAGTGATCTTCATTCTATGTCTCCAACCCGTTTTGTCTGATTAACCGTCGCACCAATGAACGGGCTTGTAACTCGCTGCGATGGTCTGATGATGTAACGCTGCAAACGATCAGTGGTAAACCACGTACTTTAACTTTGTAGTGCTTGCCGCCGCGCTCAACTCGATAGTCAAGTTCGGCAGTTTCCAGTTCGTCTACAGTTACGCTAAGGGCACTCATACCTGATGGACCTTGCCAGCCCTGTCATACCAACCTTTTATTGTTATACGACCGTTCGATGCCTTTAGCAAGTATACGCTAGCGATATCGCGAGGTAAAAGTTCATAGGGCCATTTCACTGTCGCGTATTTCGTCGGAATGTGCCAGTCACCGTCGCCGTTCATGAACGGTTTTTCGTAGACTTCCTGCCACGGTTCAGCTTTGAGAATATCGGTGATGTTGATTAGTTCATGCGTAGCGCCGGTTTCGCTTAGGTCTTTGCCGGGCTTTTGTGTGCTGGTGTTGTCGTATCCACAGTGAGGACAAGTCGGATGCAACCAAGTTGCGTATATTCCGTTGCAAGCTGCACATGCTTTAACTGAGGTTTGTCGCAAGCCGCAATGAGGGCAGACAGCGCCGTGGTGATGCTGGTCAAATCGTTCTTCGCAACCTTTACATTTTGTAGCTGTCTTGTGAACTCGCTCACAATTCGGGCATGTCCGTCCATGTTCCCAAGTCTCCCAACTGGTGTTGCAATCGTCGCAAACCAGTATTGCGCCGGGTGCGGCTGCGATCTGATCCAATGAACCATGGCGAGCGACGTTGCCGCCGAAGTCCAGCACGGCACAGTTCTGCGCGTGCGGCGTAATGCGAGCACCACGCCCTAGTGACTGTGCGAAGAACAGCGGCGACTTGGTGGCGCGGCAATAAGCCAGCATGTCAATGTCAACGGCGTTGAACCCGGTATCAAACATCGCGACCGAAATCAGGATTGGCAATTCGCGTGCCTTGAACCGGTTCACCATCTTGTCACGCTTGCCCTTGGGCGAGTGACTGTGAACCGCAGCGGCTTCGACGCCAAGCTTGTTCAGCTTTTCTTCCAGCACGTCAGCGTGTGCGATGTTGCAGGCGAACACCAGCACCTGTTTACGTCGCTGGCGCTCCATCGTCTGCACAATGGCCTTGGTGTGAATTGGCGACAGTGCAATGGCGCGGGATGCCTGTTCTTCAAGGTCATAATCTTCGCCAACAACCTTCAAGCCATCAACGTCGATTTCGGCTTTGCCATCGGTGTGCGCCGGGATCAGCGGTTTGACGTAGCCGTCCTGCAACGCATCCAGAAACGAGTATTTGAAAATAATGGGACCAAAGGTCTTTTCGAGACTTCCGGTCCCATCGGCACGAAAGGGTGTGCCAGTTAACCCGCGCACCTTGGCTTTCGGAATAGCTTCGAAAACTTTTCGGTAGCTTGAGGTTTTGTTTACAGGGGTTCGGTGAACTTCGTCAACGAGGATCAGCGTCACGTCCTGAAACCACTTGGTTCGGCGCACAACAGTTTGCACGGTACCAACTGTAACTTTTGAAAACACGCTCTTGCCGATAGAGGCTGAACAGATGCCCGGCTTGATGCCCACCTGTCGGCAGGCGTCGGCGTTCTGTGTGACCAGTTCTTTGTTGTGCGCGAGGATCAGCGTTCGCCCGGTGGTGTTGTAACCGGCAAGGCATCCAAGGATAAGTGACTTGCCGCCAGCGACCGATACTTCGGCCACGGCATACTTACCCGCATATGCATTGAGGGTGTGAATGCACTGGTCTTGATGGTTTCGGAGGATCATTGAATGTTTCATGGTTTAAGATTACGCTATCGCTTATAGTCTGTCAACACATAATCTACCAATTCAACCAACGTCAGCATTTTATCTGTAGTCCGGGGGTGCCCCTCCACCTTGAAAACAAGAGGTGTCCCATCCGGCATTATAGTCTGAACGTTCATGTCAGTGCCATCATCAAGTACGGCGAACGTTCCTTTTTTCTCGCCATTGATGCTGACACTGACACGAACATGGGTGTCCATAAAATCTTGGTAATTGAACTCCCAAGGATACTTCACGAATACCCGCCGTTGACGAATTTCTTGTGAGCCTCAAGAACAGTTTCGCCAAACATGCGCAGGCGATCATACATGTCGGTTACCAGTTTTTCCTGTTCGCGAACTTGGTCACGAATACCCTCAACCAGCACTTTAGTTCGCTCATGCAGATTGTCAGCCTCTACCACATTATCTGCGGATGCTTTCAACAAAGCTTCGCCAAGTGTTTCGGCTAGCTTGGTGAAATCGTACTCTGGCTTGTCCGGTAGTTGTCTGTCTGTCTCTGTTGCCACGTCCTGCATGCTTCGATTGCCTTCTCTCTGGTGTAGATGTTGGTCTGAACGACAACGTAATTCATGGTACCGTCAACTTTTAGCACTTCGTAGACGCCGTTGTACTCAGCAATTGTATAAATGATATCGGTGATTGACACTGTGATGCCTCATGGTTAGTAGTTATCGCATACGCTATCGGAAAAGGAAAGTCAACGTGACCCAAGGAATTGTTTGGACCCCGGAAATGAAAAGTATGCTGATGGACCTTGTGCATGACCCAAAAAACATCGGCTACACTGAAATAGCAAAGCACATGACCAAATGTTTTGAGGTAGCGTTCACCAAGAATAGCTGCATCGGCATGGCGCGTAGATTGCGGTTGGGACCGCGACCGGTCAAGGTGAAGATTAAGAAAACCAACAAGAATGTTGATGCGCCAATCGCGCCGAAGATTGAACCGCGCAAGGCAGGCTTTGCGCTGACGATCCACCAGCTACGCGAAGGTGACTGCAAATTTATCTTGGAAGGGGTGGCAACCTATCCGCCGTATACGTACTGCGGTCATCCTACTATACTTGGTACGTCATGGTGCCAAGAGCACACCAAGAAAGTGTTCGCTAATCCTATCGCTTACAGCGCCAAGACTGTCCGTCGCGACTGGTGACCTTGCGCAAGTGATGACGGGTGCAAACGTCATCTGCTTTAGTTTTTAGTTCAGGAACGTCTGCACTCGCATCCAGCGCATTCTTTTCGGTCCACTCGATAACTGTATCATCTGGAATGATGCGTTCAGTTTTTACTACGATGCTTTCCATTGCCGGATTTTCATCGCTCGCTATTTTATAGCCCCGCTTGAGCGCCCAAATTTTGGTTTCTTCGGACACCTCAACCTTGTCAGCAATGAATGAGATTGCGTCCTTGACTTCGTACATCATTGCGGTCTGGCGCGTTTCCGGTGTTTCAATGCGCGTCAACGCAAACACGAACATCAAAGTAAACAACGCAACGCCGCCTGCCAGAATTTTAGGTATTGTCAGCTTCATTTGGAACAGCCTCTTTAAGTTGTCGCCATTGTCCACACCAGTCGTTTTCTTTTACGTCAGGCCATCCTGAATAGTCATCTGATATTCTCATTGGCGGGTTCAAGCGGCATGTCGTATCTGGTTTCGAAAAGAACATGCAGTCTGAACAAGTTCCGATATCAATTGGCTGTGCCATCACGAAACCTCCCAAGGCATGCGGAATGAAAACGGGTTAGGCTGTGCTTGGCGCGGTGTTTCTTCCCAATCGTCGCCAATCAACCATACGGTATCAGAATTAAACGATGCAAGGCTGCGATGCTTCAGGCTCATTAACGCATCCTTGCCGTTGACAAAGCTACCCTCAATTTCCCTAATCGCTACTTCAGTCAATATCATGTAAGTCGCTTCAGGTGGTGCGCTATTAGGAGCGTATTGCGCCTTGACTTCGTTGGTGGCGCGGATTTTCGGACAGCGCTTCAGCACGTCGATCACGCCTTTGATGCGCTCGCGGTACGGCAAACCTACAGCCACGTAGAAACCACGCGACGGCTTGGTAACCTGATCGTTCTTCATCAACCGGCCAAGATAAGTCGCCACGTTCTTTTCCGTGATGCCTGTGCGCTTGGCAAGGTCACCGGCAGTCAACGCGCAGGCACCGGCATGCAATGCCATCAGCACGGACTGCGCTTTGGTGCCTTCGTTCGGTGCAGACAGTTCATGCCCGGTAATGGCAGGCTTCCACATTGGTCCATTGTCCTCTTTGACCATTTCGAAATCAAACTCTGGAATGTCGCGCATTCGGCTTTCGACCATTATCACGTCGCCACTCTTACCGATAATGATACCACCATCTGCTGCGCCAATCACGCCATACGAACCGTTGATGCTGTCGATAGCGTCATCCACTTTACCCTTTTTAGTGTGATGCACAACGATAATCAACACGTTCAGTTCAGCAGCCAGCTTCTGAATTGCGCCAACGATTTTGTAGTCAACCTGATAAGCGTTATCGCTTCGTTCAATGGTACCACGCACGCGCTGTAGCACGTCAACTACAACGAACCGGATAGCCGGATAGGATATCAAATGCTTCCTGATATCATCCAGCAACGTGCCGGTGCCGTTGGAGTTAACATCGAACGGACCGTCCTTTGAGTAGCGAAATCGTATCTTGTCGAAGTGGTTGAACCCATCCGGGCGCAGGATGGTCAGTCGGTTCTTGAGCCGCCGGGGACCGTCCTCAAGCATGTACATCAGCACTTCAGCTTGGTCACAATCTTCGAACCAGAACTTGCCGCCTTCAGCGATGCTCAATCCCATTTCGAGAATGATCCAGCCTTTACCGATCTTAGGCTTACCGGCAAGAATGATGCAGCCATGATCGACCAAGTATTTGTTAATCAGAAATCGCTGCGGCGCTAGGTTCTCGCGCATCAAGTCTGCTGCGGTCTGACCGGGGTGGTCGCGCCCTGTCGGCAGCACCAGCGGGTTCTTGGCCTTGCTGACTTCAATACCTTGGGACAACCCCATTGACGCGCCTACGCCCCGCGCAAAGTCTCTACGGTCACCCTGCGTCAGCGATCCCGGCAGCATGGCGAACGTGGCTTCAGCCGTCGCACCTATGTCAGCTAAAAAAGCATGCTTTTTTACGGTGGAAAATTCCACGTAGCCCTTGGTGATGCTGCGGGCCGCGTCGGTCAGCATCGGCGCGGTGCCGCTGGCTTTAATCAGTGCGCCATATCGGACGCCAAGGTGATGCAATTTGGTGCCGCGTCCTGATCCTGTCGGCGCGTTCTGCACATCAAAAAGCATGCTTTTTAATTCTCGCTGGAACGTCGCGAGGCTGTCCTGTCCCAACATCGCTATGTCTGCATCGCTCAACGGCGTTGCATCAATAAGCATGCTTTTTTCGTGTTGAGGGAAGCCAGCGCTGGCGAGCGAGGTTTCGATGCCGTGCCGCAACGCATCAGCCATGATGAACGGCGGCTGCACGTCGAAGATGCTTGGCCCTTGGTGCCAATATTCTTTGGGGTCTGTGGATAGCGGGGATTTGTTCTGGTACTCACCCCAATAGACGATTTGCTTGCCTGCGCCCAATAGCTGGATAGGTCCAAACTTTTCTTGCTTGATAGCGTTTGGCTGCGTGAAGATGATTGTCGCTGGCCTACGCCCCCAACGCCATTGATTGACGGCGGGTAGCTGATTGTGCAGGGTACCAGCAAAAATGTTTCGCTGTTCGTAACTGTCGATATCGCAATCGAGTGTGCGGGCATCGACCGGTCCCAATACAGGGTGAAAGATCAACCCCATCTGGATGCCGATCCCGGTGCAGCTTTCGCTGTTGAGTATCTGCAACCGGGTTTCAAGAGGCAGCAAATTCCATCCCGTGCCCCCTAACGGTATCTTTCCAGCTACCGGGACAGGCATTAGTCCATGCGTCAAGTGTAGCTCGCGAGCCACCTTCACTAGTTCTGATTTTGTCACTGTGATGCTTTCGTGGACGCAAAAAAGCATGCTTTTTTGTCGGCTACCGGACACTAGCACTATGCGTATTGGTGTCACGCACAAAATAAAAAAGCATGCTTTTTTATTCTTCGTCTATCGGCTCGTCAGCTTCATACCGGGTGTGTATGTCTGACCGGTATTTAAGCATGCTTTTTTCGTAGCAGCGCGGACAGGTGTAGCACAGGAAAATGCCGTAGCCATCGTACTGCGGCTCGCGTTCCAAACCTGATCCACATTCGCAGTGTTGCATGACACGTCCTCCAGATAAAAAAGCATGCTTTTTTGCATGAGATAAAAAAGCATGCTTTCTTCTGCGCTTATAAAAAAGCATGCTTTTTTCCCTCCCGCGCGTGCCCGCGCCACACCACGCCCCCGCGCGTGCCCGGCGGTCCGGGCGGCTGGCTCGCGTCATCCCAACGCGAGCCGTTGCCTGTCATCGCATGGTGTGTCCTTCCGTTGGCTGCATTCGACCGGGTGGCGTTCCCGAAACCCGGTCCGTTCTGCCCTGTCATCCCGTTGTCCGCGTCCTCCCGTGTCCGTTTCGATGATTTACAATAGCGCTATCGCAAAATGCCGTCAACACTTATTTTGAAAAAAGATCAAAATAATTCGGGATCAATTTAGAGCACCGCTGATGCGTCGTTTATTGCGAGCCAGTATATCAGCGGTTATCAATTCCAACGCATCAGCGGTCCGCCTATCGGCGTCCTTTTTAGCGCGTTCGATTTGGTTTGCAATCCCGTCACCATAGAACGCGCAGCGGGTGCTATGGGTGACCCCAATTTTATAGACCGCGACGCCCTTGGGGACGCGAGCAACCCAATGGGTCAGGGTTTCGTAAATGATAACGCTTTCCGATATCATGGCCGCACCCATGATGCGTCAAAAACCGTTGACAGAACACCTGTCAAATCGCGTACCTCAATGCGTTCTGTGATGCCACCATGCGCAACACGGTCACGCGCGTATTCGTGCGCTTCGCTAGGCGTATGCGTATCAAACACCATGCGCCACCCGCCGAAACGTTTCCACCATACTTGATAAGGTTTCATGGTTGCTAGTCCTCCTAACAGGTTAAAACCCGGCGGGGTGCCCGCCGGGTTTGATTTAGATCAAAGCTTACCACCCAAATTTTTCGGCGCATATCGGACCGATACCGCGCAGTTTCCAGTCTGACCGCAGGGTGGCGTTGCATACGCAACAAGTGCCCGTTGTCTGACCGTAAACCTTTGCGGCTTCCGCCGGGTTGTCAATGAACGCGAGCACCTTGGATTGATCCGCCGGATTGCATTCGCGGCTTGCAAAGAACCGCCCGCCGGTCACCTTGCCTAGATAGGTCTGACCGGCTTTGACATACAACGCACCCGGATTAGCGCTCGCGGCTTTGGCGGGTGAAATTGTCAAACCGTCAATTGTGATGCGAGGGGAAAGCTTCAAACCCTTTTCAGCGCTGTAAGCAATGGCGGTATCAAAAGCCGCCTTCAGCCGGTCAACGCCTTCAGAGGACGCCACAGGGGCACCCGCTGCGCGTTCTGCGCGTTGCAAAGCGCGGCTTGCATCCCGTGCAATGCCGTTCTGTACTAGCGCCAATTGCTTTTCTGTGAGGGTGCCATATCGCTGCAAACCCGCGAGCAATGACGCGGCCACATCCCAACGCGCCGCAGTGTCAACTAACCAAGCATATTCTGCCGGGTGTGCAGCATTGAAAGCGTCAACGCTATCCTGTGCAATGCGTTCTTTGCGTTCCATAGCTTTGAACCTGTTTTGCTCGCGGGTTGCGGGTGCAGTCTTAAACACTTTTTTGCCCTTGCCATTGCAAGTGAAGCAAATACCAAACGAGCCATAGCGTCCAGTACCACGGCATTTCGGGCAACCCTCAATGAACCGGGTTTCGGCGGGTTTGTATTCAACGGCATTAGCGCGGACCGGCTCAACGCGGACCGATCCCATATCGCCGTTGAAAAGATCGTCTAAACTGTCATTCATTTGATATCCCCATAAACAAGTTTGCGATAGCGTAAACTAATACGCTATCGCAAACCGTGTCAACTAGATAATGCAGGATATTCCAAATAACATTGTTGAGATAAACAATGCTAGCGTGGTGAACGCGAGCCAGTCCGCAACAATGTCATTTGTCATAGTTGCAAGCTTCTAAAAACCGGTCCGCGCTAAACTTGCTGTTGCTGCGCTTGCATGCTGCGGTGAAGCTATTCACCACGGATTGCCATTGCGCCATTTTGTTCGCATCCCAATGGGGTGCGGGTTTGCTTTCCGCCAGCGCAGCGGCAATAAAGCAAAAGTGGCGGTGCTCAAGTGTGACATGCTTGCGCATGGTAGATACATCGCGGCCATTCATTTTTGATGCGTCCTCTATCGCGGAATTGCGATAGCGTCACTTTGAGATAGCGCTATCTCAAAGTCAACAAAAATTTTGAATTATTTTTCCGCCTTTTTTAAGCGCATGGTTGGACCCCGGTTCCTGCGGTATGGAACGAAACCCGATAGCGCTATGATAGCGCTATCGGGAAAGGTCTGTCAATAGATAGTTTGAACAAACATAACCGTTGCGGACCGATACGGGACAAACTTCACAAGGTCACCCATATGATCCGTTCTGCCTCTAACACCTGTCAAACCCACAGCGGCTTTAGCGCGGCGCGTCAACTCGCGGTCTGATATCCCCACAGGCAGGGTTAGCGTTTCGCGCTTCACCCAACAATAGTTTGCCTCACCTCCGAATGTGTCGGTGTACTCAACTTCGACTTGAAACGTTTCAATAATAGACATGGCGGAAAATGTATCCTTCTTCGTCTGTTGTGATGTAACCCTTGACAACCCGTCCGCCGATTGAACATTCGGCGGGCATGCTAAAGAACGTGTCCGCATGACCGGTTATGGTGACCGTGCGCCGCATGTCACCCGCTAGATTTAACCGGCAGTTGCGCACCTTGGAAAGCGTAGGTCCGCCCATCCATTCGGCAAACCATGCTGTTGAACCGTCCGCTTGCGGCTTACATTTGTCTGACCTAAACCTCATTTCAGCACCTCATGAGGTATAATCGTTTTCATGGTTTCGCAGTAAATCGCAAGGTCTGACCTAGCGCGTTCAATGTCTTTTTTGCCCGCGTAGGTCTGACCGGTATATTGACCGGCTTTAGCAAGCGCGACTTTCAAGCTAGTCCATGAACGATGCGGCTTGATACCTACGGCCATTAAACCTAACCCGGACCGCAATGCAGCGGCTTGGAATAGATCAACAGCATTCGGACCGGCAAACCCGATAGCGTGCCCGTTGCGGTCATATGTGATTTTATCTGGCATGGTCTAAACCTTTCCGGGACCGGCTTAAAGCCGGTCCCATGTAAGAGGGGTTAAGCGGGGATTGTTTCGCTGATAACCGCCTTTTTATAAATGGCGGCTTTCATAAACTTTTTTGCGCGTTCCAACGCGGCTTGCGCGTCCTCGCGAGTAGCGAAAACTTGCGCACGGTCCATTGAATAAGCCCAAACCGTTCCGCGCAGCGGAACCATATTGCCGTTGTGGGTGACAGTCACGATGTAGGCCATTTTGATGCGTCCTCATATATCGCGGGTTTGCGATAGCGCTAACCTATCGCAAACCCGGAACGCTTGTCAACACTCTGTTTTGAAATAGTAGCTTTGACCGGACCATATGACCGTTCCATTGTCGCGGCGTGGTCTGAACTCAACGCGGATATCACCAAAACAATTATGGATGAAACCCGGATCGGACCGGTCTATTTCACGGTCAATTGACGCGGCGTATCGGTCCGCAAGCTTGTCAGTATCAAGCTTTTCATTCGGTCCTATGCGCCGCGATAGCAGGACGATATCCGTTGACGGTTCGTAAATAACTACAAACATTTTGCTATTGCCTCTGATGCGGACCGCGCTTTGACATATTGCACGGTCCAAGGTTTCGGGTACCACCCACAGGTGCCTAGTTGACCCTGTGGGCGCACCGCCCACAGGCCCGGCTTTAATTCAACAGCCCACATCATGCTAACCGGGCATAGTTGCGGATTGCACAATTGCCATTGGTATACGTTTCAACAATGCTTGGCATGGTGCCATGCTTTGCGCGATATGCGTTCAAAAATTTGCCCGCGTCACAATCCTCCTCAAGGTAATAGGTGCCACCCTTGGCATAGGAATATTTTGAGAATGAACGCGGCGTTAAACCCACATCCACTAAATCCATATCCTTAACCGCGAGCCAGCCATGGCCGCTGTCCGCATGATGGGTGAACGTTTTTGTGGGTTCCGGCTTAACGCCGACGAATAGCACCCGGTCACCTTGCACCGCCACATCGCAAGCGTCCAAGTGTACGACGCCTTTGGGGATCATGATCGCAACCGGCTTTGCATCGTGACCGGTTCCGATTTGCGCAAGAATGTTTCGCAGTTGTCCAATAGTAAGCATTTTGCATCCTTTTGTTTGAGATAACGCTATCACTAATGCGTCAAACCCCACAAATCGGTCAAGTAACAGATTGTTACATGGTACCATGCATAAAACGCGATTAGACGGTCACCCATAGCGTATACACTTCGAAGCTACTAGGTGCCACCTGTGGGGAAATAACGCATCAGTGACGTTTTCATGTTTTGTTCTCAAGTGTATACACTAGAACTGCGCGGACCGGTTGCATTCCCCACAAATCGGAATTTTGCTGTGGGTTTGTATGTGGGGGCGTTGTGGGAGTGGGAAATTACAACCCTTGATTTTATTACATAAATTGGAATAACCCCACAAATTTTGTGCCGTTTATCTTAGTGTATGTGCAACCCTGTGGGGTGCTAGGATTATATTCTGTGCGTTTTTAGCCGATACCACAGAAACGTTCAAGCCCACGGATTTTTGCCCTTGTGGTCAAAATTGTAGGGAAATGTGACCGTTGAAAATATTCGGTAAACTGTCTGAACACTACAACCCCACAAATCACAAGATAAACGCATAAAACCTGTGGGGTTCATATACAGGCTAAAAAGCCGGTCACGGTCCGCAACGCGCTATGATGCGCAAATCGGGACTAGCTTCTGCCATGGCATAGAACGCAATTGGCGCATGATCCATTGCTAGTAATAGGAGGGGTTTTGTTGAGCCAAAGAATAAGGCGTTGACTACGCCTTCAGCGCGACCACATTCAAGTCGCGCCGACACGAGCGACACTGCATCAGGTGCGGCTTTAACATCCCACAACGCACCCTCATAAGCCAGTATCGCGGCGAATAGCAGATTGCATGCGTCTAGCACTAATCCCGCTGTTCTATCATCAGTCCGCAGCATTGAGCGCTTGATAGGTAATAGGTCTAAACCCGGTCCGCGTAGCGAACGCGCCCCCGCGTCAAGTATTTCTTCTAATTCCGCTTTGGCTGTGGCATATGGCGTTAATTCGTTTGACATGGCCGCACCTCGTTTGTATACGTTAGTTGTGGGATGATCCCACATGGAAAGGACGCATCAGCATGAAACATGAACGCATCGCGGCCATTGACCTACTTGGCATGGTCGATGAACTAGCAGAACTCAAAGCAATGATAGCACCATTGCAAGCACGCGAGGACGCGATTAAGGACGCGCTCAAGGCAACCGGCTTCGAACGCATTGACGGCACAAGCCACACCGCTGTCATATCGTTGAGCGAACGCGAAACGGTCAACACCAAAGCGCTACGCGCCGATTTGGGTGAGGATATCATCGCACCCTATTTGAGCCGGTCTATTGTTACGACGCTCAAAGTCACGGCTCGCAAGGTCCACTAGCTTGCATCAACTAGCATGGCTTGCAGGGTTGCTAGCGCTTGTGGCGCTAGCATTCGGTGACCGGGCCGCGTCAATGGTCGCACAGGTTATCATCCTGTGCGGCGTTGCGCTGTTCATCCTGTTCTGCCTGTTCATTCTCTATCATGGCGGGTTGCCGCGTCACGTCTGACCCATGGTATACTGTATACCAGCCCCATGGTATACTGTATACCAGCAGGCTGGCATGCCAGCAGGTACCGAAACGCTATTAGAGGGTGGTCGCGTCCTATTCAGGTACCGGTTAAGTCGCCTGCCCCGGCGGGCATCCTCGCGATACACACCCATTGACCTTTTTCGGTATACATGTCTACAATATATTTTCAGGATAGGAACCCCACACATGCGGATTGTCGCCGGGATTGAACATAGATTGAAGCAGTTAGAAGCTATGGAAAGGATACTGAAGATGCGCGTCAACATGTTTGTCAGCGATCTATTTTTTAATATGGATTTGGCCGATCACTACAATGAGGAAAGCGGCTACAACAAAGACGGTCTGCAAATGGAAGCCGAATGGATGTTGATCTGTCTCAAGGATTTGGGATGCACGGTACCCCTTCCTTCATCGGAGCAACTGGTTGAAGATTATCTGGAGCGGATATGACAACGGTCTACAAGATACGCACCACCGTCAAGGAACTGATGTTCAAGAAGCGCGTGGCGAAGGTGACGGCTGATCGCCGTGATCCCGCGCACCCAATCATCAATTGGGAATATGAGGACGTGGGCTGGTTCGTGCAGTTTCACGGATCGTATGAGGCGCTGTTCGTCGGCAAGGACCGGCCCGACGAACTTGAAGAAGGCCAGAAGGTCGAAATAACCATCAAGGCAGTGAAATGAGCAAGCGCAAGTTCGACTTCACCGGCCATCCCTGCCAGTCGCACGATGTTACTAAAGATGTTTGGTACTACGTTCAGAAGGAAGGATTGATATTGTGTCACCGCGCTCGCGGCCAGATCGACACCATCGTCATTCCTTGGCACAAGGTCAAACGCGCCTTAGACGATCACGCAAAGGCTAAGGACCGCCGCCATACAAAGGAATAAAATGAGCAAGCCACCTCCACTGCATCTTATCTCCGACGAAGAATACGAAGAAATGGTGCGAGAGTTCAGGAAGCGACCGTGGAAGCCGGTCACGGACGGGATGGGGCTTTTTAAAAGGGAAGAACGCGGCATCTACACTGATGAAGGCACTCCCGGTCTGTTCTATTTCAAGGCCACGCACTGGAGAAATTTGAAATGACCGTCAATGCAGATCAGGCGATTTTTGATGCCATCGCAGCGGCGATTAAAGATCAATCCTTGTCAGGGGGCATCACCGTCATTGACGTTCAGAAATTCATCGACACATTCAACGGTCACCGCGACCGCAAGCTGTGTACGTCGCTTGATGTTGCCCATTCACCCCCGGCTTTTCACGCGCCTCACAATATCGGTGAGCGTCTGCCAAGCGGTGACGCCGCAGATGCCGGGGGTGAAGCCATTCGGCGGGCGAATTTGCGAAAGCGATTGCTTAATCTCATTCGGTCATCGACTTTAAGCGCGTCGATGCATCCGCTGACGGAAACGCTGATGCGGCTGGATGACCCGGAAGCTGACCTTGACATGATCGAACAGGATGTAAGGCGGTATGAGGAAACGTAGGGATTTGTCCGGTCAGCGCTTCGGCATGCTGACTGCAATCGCCATTGTCGAACGCAAGGCCAATGACGGCAGTCTGATGTGGCTGTGCCTGTGCGACTGCGGCAAGGAAAAGGTGCTGATGGTGGCAAACTTCAAGCACGGCAATACCAGTTCCTGCGGTTGTCTCAGGAGTAAGATGCTGCGGGAAAGGAAGCGGAAATGAGCGATGTTGATAAACTGGACGCTATCATTGGCCGTTTTATCCAAGCCACGGATGCGGCACGAAATAGGCTGGTTGATGAATTGCGTGCCGCCCAAGCACCTGATGGTGCAGAAGGCGTTGCCGTCTATGAGCGCGGGTTCAAGGATGGAGTTTTAGTTGGTCGTAATGAAAAACAGTGACTTCATATACGTCACAGCAATGACAATCACGGTCGTCTTGGTAATAATACTGATTGTAACCCTGTTCGGTTAGTGATAACGTTATCGTATGAAAAAATTCAGACCAGCAACGATACGTGACATGGCCCGCCGACGCGGGCTGACAATCCACAAGGCAAAGCGCGGGGGCTGGTACATTATGGCCGGTCCTCTTTACATTTTGTACTGCACCCATGAGTGGGAAAAGGTCAAAGAGTTTGTGCGTGGTACCCCGATCTTAATCAAGAGGGATGAAGAATGATCGAACATCCGTGGTTTGACGATCTGTACCCGTCCGCGCCGCGTTCCGGGCGGGCAATTAGTCTGTATAACGAGTGGCGGGTGTACCATGAGAAGAACCCGCACGTTTATGAGTTGGTCTGTTCGTTTGCGAGAGAAGCAATTGACAGCGGCGAAGATGAATGGGGTATCCAAGGCATCTGGGAATTGATCCGCTGGAAAGTTCGCATCGGTACCGGCGACAAGAACTTCAAGATGCCAAACAATCACTGCGCATGGTACGCGCGGCTGTGGCTGCTGCGCCACCCGGAATACCCCAAGTTTTTTCGAACGTGCAGCCTGCGAAGCGAAGGCGATATTTCGGTCGATAGATACGGCAGAGAAATGCAGCCATGAAACTTGAACAACTACAGCAAACAGCCAGTGATCTGATTACGCATTTTATTACCAATCTGCATAAGCAGATCAACGATGTTGGCGACACCGCTGAACGCATCGGGCTGGACGATGAAATAATTATGCAAATCATCATGACCGGGCTGGTCTACGAACTGGTCAAGGCCGCCCGGCATCTGGAAATGAGCGAAAAAGACTTCCAGTCTTTGGTTGGTACCATGTACAGGGAGGTTGAAAGGGTTGAGGGTAAGGTATAGCCTCACCGTCCATGACGCAGCTAAAGACATGGGCAAAAGAGAACTCAACGCTGGTGTCTTTCCTGCTGGTGCAGGCTTTTGCGCTGATAAGCGGCGGGGCGTGGGCGCTCAGTTACATGGTGACGCTGGAGACCCGTGTAATGACCATGGAGACAAGGGGAGCACAGTACACGGTCGCCAGAATTGCCCAACTGGAGCAACGCCTGATCGTTTTGGAAACGCTTGGCAAGAGTAACGCTGACCGGCTGGACCGGCTGGTAGACAAGGCGACAAAATGAACGAAAAAATTCTTATGTTCATCGCATGGCGCATACCGCGCAAGCTGGTCTACTGGTGCGCTATTCGACTTGGTGCTCACGCGACACAAGGTCAGTACGGCAATCAGGAAGTGCCTGCGCTGACGTTTATGGATGCGTTGAAGCGGTGGGAGTAGGCCATGAACGAAAATCGCAAGCTGACGGAACGCGGCGCGAGGTTAATTCAACATTTTGAAAGTTGCCTGCATCCGCACGATGGAAAATTCAAAGCGTACAAGTGTCCAGCAAACGTGCTCACAATCGGGTGGGGTCATACCAACCATCACGGGCGGAAATTCGATGCAGCTACTAGATGGACAGGTGAGGAATGCGATCAAGTTTTTCTGGAAGATATGGAAGGTTTCGAGCGAGACGTTCGAAAAGCTGTCAAAGTCCCTCTCACGGATTATCAGTTCGACGCCTTGGTTAGCTTCACGTATAACTGCGGCTCAGGGGCGCTCAACAAGTCAACCTTGCTCAAGCACGTCAACCACGGAGACTTTGCCGACGCAGCCCGCGAGTTCAAAAAATGGAATAAAGCAGGAGGAAAAGAACTCAAAGGTTTGACACGGCGTAGAAACAGCGAAGCGATCATGTTCGCCGGTCTGTCGGATGAAAATTTCGATGGAGTTGCCGACGATCCCATGCCCCAACAAGTGGATGACGCAGATTGATGACCGGTATTGCGCTGAAGAAAGAACTACGCGAGAAATTTGAGGACTTGAATGCCGACAGCATGGCTATTCAAGCCAAGTACAACAATTTTTGCGCCGCTATCCACGAAGAACAGCGGATGCTCAACACAAAAGCCAAAACGTTGTGGACAAAAGTCATTGATGACTTCGGTCTGCAAGGCGAATGGCGCTACAATGACGGGTCTGTATACCCGGTAGACGAACCGGGAACAAAATGATACCTCTTGGTGCCAACCAAGGGGTGGTACCATGTTCACGGACAATGATGACACGTTTGATGACAGCCTGAACCCTACATTCAGCATTGATCCCACCCAAGACGTGCGCGGCATTATAAACCTGTCGCGACAGGTTTATCCCGAAACAACCTCCCCGCTTCTGACGCCAACTTCAGTATCGTACACCCCACCCGGTTCGGTGTTGCCGTCGCTCGCGCCACAACCCGGTCAGCAGCCCAATCTGGCACCGCCAAACCCGGTCGCGGTTTCGCAGCCGGTACAGGTAGCGCAGGCAGCACCGTCAGGGGTGGCACCGCCGCTGCGCCAGCCGACACCAACTCCCGGCCAGAACGTACCGGCGGCGGCTGTCATCAATCCTTTTGAAGCCGCCGGGCAGTACGATCCGAATGCCGCGCTACAAAATAAAAGAAACCAGTTGGTAAAAGACGCGGAGCGGGCGCGTGCGCAAGGCACTGGCTGGTTTCGTCAGCTTATGGATGATGAAGGCGCGGAAAAGAGCCGCGAAGATTTCAAGCGCATGGAAGGCGAAATTGCCGAAATCGACAAACAGATACAGACGCAGAGCACCAACCAGCAACTAGCCAAAAATTCCGGTCTGTTTCAAGCGATGCCCGCGACGGCAGACGCCACCGCGATTGCCGCCGCGCAGTTGGACGAATGGAAAAATTTGGGCAACATCGGCGCGTATCGCGGGCTGCTGGCGACCGGTCACGCTCAACAGGCCAGCATCTACAACGCAGAAGGCTTCAACAAGCTTGGCAAGGATGTTGTCAGTGCTGAAAAGGCGTTTGGCTATCTTGATGCTGCAAAAAGTTCAAACGACTACGATGTTCAACGCGCGAAAGCGATGAAGGAAGCCGCGAGCAACAAAAACGCCAGAAGTTTTGGTTTGACTGAAGATAACATTCCAAAAAGCCTTGAAGAATACAAGGCGCGGCGGACTTTGATCCAAAGTCAGAAAAACGATGCAGCGGAATTGGTGAGCACGCACATTCAGTCACAAGAAAACAGAGGTGTGCCGCAAGTCATCACGGACGAAAAAGTCGCCAAGCCCATTATTGAGCAATTTCAGCTTGGCAGCGGCGACGTGATGCCAAATACCAAGGCTGTAAAACTGCCGGATATGGGCAACCAGATAGGCGCGATGGCGCAGCCGGGATCGAAAGATATTGGTGCTTGGGGTGACCAGAACGGAAAGCCCGGCAAAGTTCATGATATGAACTCGCAGAAATACAAAGAAGTGACGGAAATGTTGGCGCAGCCTGAATATAAAGGCGCAATCAACAAGTATAAAAGTGCAAATGATTTCTACAAGACCGTGATGCACGATGCGAATTGGGAAGGTGGTCCCGGCGTTGCGATGGTCTACGACAAGCTAGGCGGCGTATTTCGTAACGTCGCTGAAGCTGCGCAAGGTGCGGGTACGATTGGTTTTACCAGACAGCTTGAACTGAAATTCGGCACTGTCGATAACGCCCTGAACCAACTCTACACCAACGCATCGGCGCTCAAGGCATGGCTGCAAAGCGGTCAAAAAGGTGAAATGCCGACGCCTGAACCGCGATTGACCCCGCAAGCCATCAAAGGCTTTCGGGATGCTGCTAAATTTGAACTGGACTTGACCAGAGAACAATTGACTAGGCTGGAAGGACCAATCGGGTTTCTTGGTCAAAACGGCGGCAGTTTAGGCAGAATAGGTCTGGACAAAGAAGCGCAGGAACTGTTGCAGCCGCTTCTCAACGAAGCAACACAACAGGCGCGACTGGACAAGGACAAATATCCGGCAGTCATCAGAGGCACCAGCCGCGTTTATTTGCCGGAAGGCACCAAGGGCAAGGATGTTATTCCGCCGGGATCGTATGCGGAAAGCATAAATGCGATCAACAACAACGTTACCCCGCCTGCTGCTCCAAATCCATTTACTGGTGGCGCTGCGGCTGTTCCGTTCGCGCCCGGTGCGCCGCCTGCGGCGGCACCGCCTGTCCGCGTCATTCCCGGTCCAACCGGCGGTCCTGCGCTTAGGCCGCTTGCCGCTACGCCTGCTGCATCGCTGATCCAATCCATGGCACCGCAGCCTGCCCCTGCTGCACCTGTTCAACAGGCACAGGCTCAACTCCCTGCTTCGTGGGGGGTTGGTGTCGGTGCCGCGCCGCCACCCGTTGCACAGCCTTCAGCGCCGGGTGGCGGTGGCGGTGCCGTTCGTACTGCACCGCCTACGGCGCAAGGTGGCTACGATCCTGCCACGTTTAACGCTGGCCTTATGAAAGGCGAAAGTGGCGGACGCAACTTGCCGCCAAACGCCAGCGGTGCCAGCGGCTATCATCAAATTATAAGAGAAACTTGGAACAGAGTTAAGCCGCCCGGTGCGCCAGACGAAGCGTACAAAGCCACTAGAGAACAGCAGGATCAGGCACGCGATAACTATGTAAAAGAAAATGCAAACGCACTGAAAAGCGCAAACATTCCGGTCAACAATCTGACGCTGGCAATCGCGCATAATTTAGGGGCGGGGGCTGGCGGCGCAAAAACACTCTTGAATGCTCCAGATAGCGATATCGCATTGAACCATGTTAACCGCAAAAGTGCCGCAGCCAATCCACAGTTCTTCTGGGATAAAGACGGCAAGCAGATGACGGTTGCCGAAAGCAAGGCTAAATATGCGGAGTTTTATAGAGCCGGTGGTGCTGAAACGCGCGGTACTGGTGCGATGCCATATCCCAACGCGCAGACAGACAAAGAACACGCAGCAAATAGAGCAGCGGGCTTCGGGCTTACCGACACGCAGCGGGCGAAGAACGTCAGAGAAGCAAAAGTAAGTGCTGCGCAGGCGGCACCGGCAGTATTGGGTACGCTTGGCGCGGTAGGTGGTGCTGTTTCCCCCATACCGGGCGGTGCTGCTATGGGCGGCGCTCTTGGCGGTGGGATTGGTGGTGCCATTGAACATTACGTCACCGGCCCGCCTGAAGCACAAAATCCTGCGGGTTTTGTCATGCCAGTTGCTACAGGCGCTGCCAAAGGCGGCGTTGCTGCCCTCCCCGGTGCGGGACCGGCTGGAATAGGTGCCCGTGTCGTTGGAAGCGGTTTGGTGTACGGCGGGGACACAGCGCTTAAAGGTGGCAGTGTTCAAGAGATAGCCGCGAATACCGGTGGTGCCATGCTTGGTGCTATGGGTGGCGAAGCCGTTGGTGCTGCATTCTCAGGTGCGCTTGGTCCAACGTTCAGCAAAATCTACAATGCGTTTACCAAGAGTGACCAACAGGCAGTACGTGACGCAGGCAAGGTCATTGCTGAACAAAAACCGAAGAACATGCTGGCTGATGGCAGCACAGTTGAAAACAAGGCATACACTGCTGCTGAAAAAGAACTGGAAAACAGGGGTATTGATGCTGAACACGCAGCCCATGCGTACAACACGTCGATAAAGAAACCAACGACTACAGGCGAAGCGTTCGCGACACGCCCCGGTCAAAAGGCGCGAATGCAAGCCGGTCAAGAACTTGAAGATATCAAAAACTTGGTTGGCGCTACCGGTGCCAATATTGGCGTCGGGCCAAGAAACCCGGTCCCTAGTCCTACGCTTACGCCGTCAAAAGGTGGCGTGCTGGAAGCCCTTCAGACGCCGCAAAATCCAAGCGGTACGCTTGGGCATCAGTATCGTCCTGAAATACTTCAGGCCGAAATGAAAGTGCAGACGACCGCTAACAACATGGGCGAGCGGTTTGGAAACATGGCTGATGCCCGCACGTTGCTGTTGGAACATGAGGCAACTGCCATAGCAGCCGGTGATGTTGGCAAACAAAAAGCCATGCGCGAAGCCGCTGATATTATTCGTGGTCAGCAAGAAACATTGATAAATCGCATGCTACCGCCGGATCAGGCGCAGCCGTTGATTGACCATCTAAGAGCCGCGAGCGAACGCTACCGCAACGCCATGCTGGCTGGTGGCAAAGATATCGTTGCGACGATTGCCAAGGGTGGTGCTGCTGGAAACGAAGCCAAGGTCGCATTCGACCGTGTAGCTGGTAAGGATAACGTTGCAAAACGTTGGGTGAACTCGCTGGTGGACGCGCATTCTTCCACGGGAAGGCAGAAAGGTGACCTTCTGTATGTAGTGGCTACCGGTGCCGGGGCTTTGGCATCACTGGCTGTCATCCCAGTTGTTGGTCCTGTAATTGGCACTGCCGCCGCTGGTGCGCTTGGTGTCATCACCTATGCCAAGGCAAAACAAGCACTACAAACTTACATGACGCAAAAAGCATCAGGTAAAATGGCGAACTTCAAAGACTTGGTGTCGAAGGAAATGGTTTCGCCAATGCAAGTGTCTAGACAGTCAGGCGCGGCGCTTGGTGCTGGAGGTGGAGCGATGGTTGGACAGCAGGCAACTCAACCGGCTGCTCCTGCGCCATAAAGTACAAAGCAATTATTGCGGCTACGCCAATAACAGGTAAGGCTTCGTCACCAAACCAGAGTATCAGTATTAGTAGGAAGATAGCGAAGGCGAAGTAGGTCATGACAGTAAATCCTTTCCTGCAAGGTTTAGAAAAACCGCCGAATGTGCTGTTCGTGGAAGCAATTGGTGCCGGTCATACCGACAAGGCCGCAGCAGGGCTGGCGGGTTGGACGGTTGAAGAAGCTGAAGCATATGCCAAGACCAATGAGCGTGAATACCAAGTTGCCGACAACAAGCGACAGCATACTTACGAAGTGTACTTAATGGCTACCGGTCGCGGTGTAGACGTTGCTCGCGTTGCACTGCGGCAGGAAACCAAGTCTTGGGTTCAGAAGGCGGAACCTATACCTGTCAAGATACTTGAGGACTACGTTGATTAACGGAGGGTGACAAATGGCTGCTAAAAAAGAACCTATGGACGAAAAACTTTCATTGGGTGAAAAGCTGAAGATCAAAGTCAGCGAAGCACTCGACAGTGAAAAAGACCTTGATCCGATTGCTGCGGAGCGAGTGAACCAGATCGTCAACGACGCAGTTGCTAGCATGCCAGCAACGCCTGTTGAGGCGAAGCCTGAACTTACGATGGCAGAAAAAGCAAAAGTACAGATTGAAGCTGCTGTTGCTGCTGGTACTATCCCAAAGGAATTAGGATCGAAGATCGAAGGTCTTTTGGGTGACGTTGAAACTGCATACAAAGCTGAACCTGTGCCTGCCCCGGCACCGGCTGCGCAGCCCCACGCTGCACAGCCTGCACCAAAGCCTAAGTCCTAAGCTTCTTCCATATCAACTTCACAGTCACCGCAAATCAGCTTTGCGGTGACTTTTGCCCACGCATTCTGGCTGCATTCCGGGCAAACGAACTTGAACTTCGAAGTTTTGCCTTTTCCCTTCTTTTTGGCGTCTGGCAGATCGCCAAACAGCGTCATGTCGCGTGCCAACGCGAACTTGCTGTAGGTCACGTCAAACCGCCCACCTTTGATAATCTTGTGGCTGACATAGCGACCAGTTTCGTTGCCTTCGCCGTCATCCGGCTGCAAGCCGATTTCCTTCATCATCGCGGCCCACTGCTTGTTGTGGTACGCGCCTTTGGGCGGCGTGCCATGCTCTTGCTGAAGCTGATGCACCATTTCATGCGCCAGCGTGCCAAACGTATCCACGGGCTTGCGGATGCGAATGTGCGACGGGTTAAGCGCGATTTCATGAACCGTAGTCTTGCTACCATTCTGGCCGAAACGATCAGCCCAAAAGTAGCCATAGGCTGACCGGTGCCGGTGCAGCAGGATCATGCATTCAGATAATTTGCCGTTGAACAATTCCTTGTTGAAGAATGCGAAGGCTTCACGAAGAACGTCATAAGTTTCCATAGGCTTCATTAGGTAGCTCCCGATTGCGATAACGCTACCGTATACAATTTACGTGGTACCGTCAACAGCAAAAGGAGGTATTAAGGTAGGGAAAATAACGTTTCTGTATACAGGGATACCGGCATACAGTGAAATTCTTCTCAACCCCCCAGAAAGGGAACCGATATGGTCAATATCATCAACGCGGGTACCCTTGGCGGGGGTTTCCGGCATTACAACGGTCTGGTGCCTGCTAACCTTGGTGACGGCGATCCGCACCACGCATCCGTCAGGATTTTCCACGTTCCGGCTTCGAACGCAGCGGCGATCTTCCGTGGTGATATCGTTGTGATGGCGAGCGCTGCCATTGGCGTTCAGGGCGGCGCGGACATGCCGTACAACCTCACCGCACCGTCTGCATCGGTGGTGATCGGCGGCGGTGGCGGCACCGGCCTTGGCAACACGTCGATGACGCCAAACGTTACGCGATGGGTGCCCGGCGACGTTGCAGCGACCAGCATCATCGCTGGCGTGGTTGTCGGCTTTGGTCCGTTGACGCTGTATCAGGCCAAGAACGGCTTTCAGTACATCCCGGCGACGACCGAAGCATGGGTGGCAGTTGAGACTGACCCAACTGTTCAGTGCTATGCGACTGTGCCCACCGTGCCCGGCACCGCGCTCAATCTTACGCTCAACTCCGGTTGCGACGTGAAGGCAAATGCCGGTCAGCAGTCGGCACGTTTCGGCACATCAGGCGTGTCGATTGATCCGGCTTCGATTGCGCTGACGGCTACGCTTCCGCTGCGCGTTCTTTCGAGTGGCTATCTGATTGGCAACGATACGACTGCGGCTGGCATGGTGATCTTGGTGACGTTCAACCCTGCCCGTCATTTCCGTGGTACAGGTGCCTTCGTAGCATCGTAAGGAATAGCCCATGGCTGGTATCGACATTAACAATGTCTTTCCCACTTCGAAGATGGCTGGCGCTGCCCGTCTAGGGCAGTCCCAGTTTCGTTCGGTTGAGGGTGTCTCTACCACCATGGTCCGTAGTGACCTTTTGGCTGAACCGACAGCCGACATAGGCACTAACGATGCGCAGCGTGTGGCGGTTGGTGCGGGTACTACTATTCCGAAAAAGTAAAGTCATGACCGGCATAGATGATGCCCACCTTTTTCCAAATTCCAAAAAGGCTGCGGCAGTCCGTCTAGGGCAATCGCGGTTTCGTTCAACTACGAATACCAATACGGCTGGTGGCGGTGGCGGCGGTGCCCCGGTCAATTCGGTGTTGCCAGTCATCAGCGGTACGGCACAAACTGGTTCAACGCTGACGGCTTCCACCGGCACTTGGACTAACTCACCAACTGGCTACACCTATCAATGGCAAAGCGATACGCCTGCGGAAGTGACGCAATTCTTGGCGCGTGCATCTGGCCTTGATGCAGCACATATCAGTGCTTATTCGGCGTTGATCGCCGGGTTAGTGGCTGATGGTGTTTGGCCCAAGTTGGATGTTCTGCACATCTATGCAACGCAAACTGCTGCGAATGCGCAACTCAATTTGATTTCGGCAAGCTATCCGGCAACGTTGATCGGTGCGCCAACCTTCACAGCAGATCGCGGATATACTGGGGGAACGACTGGTGGTACGACAGGTTTAATTAATACCAGCTTCATTCCATCTTCTGCGCCTTCACCGAAATATACGCAAAACTCTGCACACGTTGCCGGGTGGAGTGTGAATGCTGTCGCGCTTAACGCTGACTTCATTGGTGTTAATGCTTATACGGATATCGTTCCAAGATACGGCAATAACAACGTCTATTGCGCTGTGAACGGCAATTTTGGCGACATTACTATAGCCGTTGGTGATGGCAGCGGATTTTTTCACGGTAATCGTTCCGCCAGCAACGCCACGCAACTGTACAGAAATGGTGGGTCTATCGGAACATCAGCAGCAGCATCCAGAACGGTGCCAACTATTGCGATGTATTCAGTCGGCAACAACAATGGTGGAACAGCTTTGGCATGGGGTGGTCAGCAAGCTGCGATAAGCATTGGTGCATCGTTGAATGCAACAGAGGCACTTACTTTCTACAATCGCCTTCGCACCTATATGTCCGCCGTAGGAGTGCCGTGATATGGCTGATATCCCCGGCGCAACTTCATCAACCTACACACTGGTTTCGGGTGACGCGGGTAAAAATATCACAGTGAAGGTCACTGCCACCAATGCGGCTGGTAGTGCGAACGCTACGTCAGCAAGCGTGGGACCGGTTACGCTAGGTCCGTCTGGTGCTTTTCTAGCGCGTACCTCCGGTCTTGATACAGCACATACCAATGCTTACACGGCGTTGATTGACGGGCTGGTGGCAGACGGGGTTTGGGCCAAGTTAGATGTTCTTCGCATCTATGCGACACAGAACCAAGCAACCGCGCTGCTCAATCTGGTATCGAGTAGCTACAATGCAACGATCAGCGGTTCTCCGGTATTCGTTGTAGATCGTGGTTTCTCTGGTTCGGACGGTACTAATTCCAACTACCTTTTGAGCAATTATAATCCAGCAACTGCTGGCTCACCAAAATACACGCAAAACTCCTGCCACATAGCAACGTGGACGTTAAACAACACCACAATGACCAACCCTGAAGTTGGTTTTCAAAGTTCAGGTGGTACGTCAGTTGGTGTTATCTACACGAAGTACACTGACGGACATACTTACGTTCGTCCACAAGCGACAGGGGCGAGCGGTGGTGATGCTGGTATTCTTCTGGATAAAACCGGGCTTATAGGAGCAAACCGTTCCAGTTCGTGGCAAGTTGACGGCTATCGAAATGGTGCCGTGATTTATTCACACGGAGCTACACCGTCTACTGCGATAACCAGTTTGGTGTGGGGCGAACTCGCAATCAACAATGCTGGTCTTAACTACGTTGTCTCCGGTTCACAGCAAGCAGTGGCTAGTTGGGGTGCGTCGTTAACCGCTACAGAGTGGGCTAGCTACTACGCTCGCTTGAATACTTACATGAACGCTATCTTCTCGCCTGTCAGTATCGCTGGTCTGATTGGCTGGTGGGACACCAGTGTTTTTTCGAGCATGACAATTATCAGCGGGGAAGTGAACGGGATCGCGAGCATGGCTCCCGGTGCGCCGGGAACCGCTGGCTTGGGTGGCTGGAACGCGAGCCAGCGTGCGCCCTATTCGGCAACCGGGTTCAATGGCCTTCCGGCCATGGTGTTCAACAACAACGCAATCATGCAGCAATACCAAGCGTTCCCGTTTGGTAGCTCAAAGACTGAATTTACGATCTTTGCTGTTTGTCAGCTTTCAAACACTGCGGCGGACTATGGCCGGTTGATTTCCTACAATGCCAATGGGCAAGCGCAGGACTACAATAACGATCCGTCGTTTGGGCTTTTTAGAGTTGCGTCAACTGCGGCGATCCAAGTTGTGCGCAATACTATAGCTACTCCCGCTATTCCAGTTGCGTATAACACCCCGCTTAGAATTATTTGCACTTACACTTCTGCTGGCGTCTTGACCATGTACATCAATGGTGTGGCTGTCAGCATTGTTAATGGTGGACCGACAACTGCGTTTGGATCAGTAGGGTCACTGTTTATGGGTGCGGGGGAGCACTCTCTTTTAAATAGGTGGGCCGGTCCTGTTTCAGATGCTGGTGTTGCCAATACTGCTGTTAGCGCTGCCATGGCTACGCAACTTGATAATTATCTTGCAGTTAAGTGGAACCTTACTCCATACAATCCGGCATCGTTGTTTCTGGCTCGCACATCTGGTTTGGATGCTACGCATACCAGTGCTTACACAACACTGGTTAACGGGCTGGTGGCGGATGGCGTCTGGAATAAATTGGACGCACTTTATATTTTTGCGACACAAGATAGCGCAACAGCGCTCTTAAATCTTAAATCGTCCAGCTACAACTGCACGGCAGTCAACGGTCCAACATTCACGGCGGATCGGGGGTTCACTGGTGCAACGACTGGTAACAAACATCTCACCACCGGATTTAACCCGGCTACTGCTGGCGGGATGTACACGCAAAACTCTGCGCATTTGTCGCTTTGGAATTTGACCGCAGCGGGGTCCGGTCCGCCTGCTATTGGCTGTCAAGCAGGCACCTCTAATAACGCTTACATATACGCCCCAAACTACAACGGTGATAATCAGCAATACGTGCGTATCAATTCCGGCAGTACCGGCGGCGGAATGGGACCGTCCAACCAAAACACTGCGGGTCATTATCTTGGCAACAGAGGCAGCAGTGGCGCGGTTGATGGTTATCGGAACGGTTCTGCTACCGGGTTCAGCCCAAGTGCGACCGCTTCTGTTTCGATGCCTAGCGTCGTTATGACTATTCTTGGTGTTAGTAATAGCGGCACTGTAAGCGCGATAGACAATCAAGCTGCCGCAGCAAGCATTGGCGCTGCGCTTAGTGCTGCGGAAGTTTTTGCGTTCTACAATCGCCTGTACAGATACTTTATTGACATTAGTGGTGCAGGAGCAGAGGCAAGAGCATTTCTGTTGCGGACTAGTGGTTTGGATATGGCGCATATCTTTAACTACGCAACACTGATTAATGGTCTTGTAGCAGACGGAGTTTGGGCAAAGCTAGACGTATTGCACGTCTACGCCACGCAAGACAGTACGACAGCAAAACTCAATCTTGTTTCATCCAGCTACAATGGTCTTGCTATTGGTTCTCCTGCTATAACATTCGTAGCAGATCGTGGATTTACTGGTGGAACTGATGCCAGTACTGGCGGCTACATCGATCCTGTATTTAATCCTGCTACTGTTGTTTCGTCCAAGCATGTACAAAATTCGGCGCATGTATCAGCATGGCCGTTGACCAATTTTGCCAGTAACACTGAAGTAATTGGTGCCAACACATCTGGTGGTTGGATCACCGGCATACTTACTTGGCACACTACTAACAATGCTTATTTCTACGCTAACACCACGGTCAATACCGGAGTAGCAATAGCCAATTCGGTTGGTCACTATATTGCCAACCGTTCAAACAGCAGCACCGTAGAAGGTTACAAGAATGGTAGTCTGCTGGTCACAAATTCTTCTAATACTTCGGTTGCACCATCAAGTTTGAATATAGTCGCTTGCGGGTATAACCTAGACGGCAGTGCGAGAACGTCAGCGCATCAGCTTGCGATGATGAGCATCGGTGGTGCATTAACTTCGACTGAAGCAACAGCATTCTATACTCGTCTTCGTACCTACATGACTGCCGTGGGAGTGCCGTAATGCCCATCGTATCAAAAATAGTATTGGGTGTTTCACCGCTTCCAACGTCGCAACCGCGACGGTTGGTCAGTGAGCATGCTGGTGAAATTATTGTCCCGCCGCCGGTCAACCACGCACCAACCTATATTGGAAGTCTGGTCGCTAAGGATTTTACAACTGCTGACGCAGGGACCGGGTACCAGTATGCCTTGAACCCGCGTTCGTGGATTACGGAAGATGTGCTTCCGGCTTTCAACGATATTGACGGCGACATACTAGCGATATCGGTAAGTGGCAGTTCAAGGGTTTCAATTGACGTTCTTTCCGGTCATCTGTCCATTCGCTTCGATACGACCGGTCTGACTGTTGGCAGCTACAATTTCACCATTCGCGCGACTGATCCGGGCGGCCTGTACGCTGAACATTCGTTTACGACTACGGTGACGGCGGTCGTCATTGTTTCCTGCGATCCGTATTGGGGCAACGTTAAGCTGTTGATGAGCCTTACCGGTCCTGCGGGTGCTGTTACTTCGCCTACGGATACGCACCTGATTGACGAAAGTCCGGCTGCACACGGTCTTGCCTCTACGTCCCTCCAGTCAAATACGTTCACTGCTACATCTGTTTTGGGTTACCCCACTTCGATGAGTATGCCGGGTGGCGGTTCTCGCATAACTTTTGGAGACAGCGGCGACTGGAATTTGTTCAACAGGAAGTACACCATTGAATACTGGTTCAGACCGGCAACGACTGCATTTGCTTTCCACATAGCGCAGTGGTCGGATTTTGCCGGTGATCTTGGTTGGGTTCTGGATAGCGGCACTAACTATGCCATGTCTGTCAGTACAACCGGTTCTGACAGTCCGGTAAACTGGAGCGGTGGCGTAATCGCAGCCAACACATGGTATCCAGCTTGCGCGGAATTTGACGGTACTAAATATCGCGCCTACATCAATGGTGTAATGGTCGCGTCGTCAACAACCCCGCGCACTGTTTTCAATTCTACTCAAACTCTCAATATCGGAGCGGGTCAGCTTGGCGCGTTTCCGTTTGCGGGTAACATGCAGGAAATCCGCGTCACTATGGATGTGGCGCGGTACGCTTCTGATACTGGCTATACCCCGACAACGGTGCCTTTCCCAAGGTCAGCTTGCGCCACTTGCGGTCAGGCTGCGGCATTCCTTGCGCGAACATCTGGCTTGGATGCTACTCACACCGACGCTTATATTGCACTGATTTGCGGTCTGGTAGCTGATGGTGTGTGGCCGTTATTGGATGTGCTGTACGTCTATGCAACACAGAACAGCACGACTGCGTTGCTCAATCTGGTACAAAACAGATTTAACGGAGTAATACACGGGACACCGGCATTCACGGCAGACCGTGGTTTTACAGGCACGGATAGCAGCACAACAACGTATATCGCTACCGGCTTCAACCATTCTGTAGAACTGGCAACTTCCAGAATGAAGGCGGACGCGGCGCACCTCTCATTGTGGAGCTTGACGGATGCAACGAATAACCATTCGGCTGTAGGCGCAGGCACTGCGGATGGCCTAAGCACCTATAACATCTTCCCAAGGTTTAGCGACGGCAACTCATACTACAGAGTTGTATCCGGTGCGTTTGGTGGTCCGGTCCCCGTCAGTGATCCGCGAGGACATTTCATCGCGTCCCGCACCGGAGGTACGGTAAATTGCGTGCATAACGGTGTCGGGCTTGGCGGAATACTGGATACGATAAAAACACCGGCTAACTTGGAGCTATACACAACAGCGAGCAACGGTGAAAGCGGTTCTTCCGGTAGCGGCATTCAAGTCGCCGCCGTAAGTTGGGGCTACTTCCTAAGTGCGCCGCAATCCACCAGTCTTTTTAATCGTCTATGCACTTACATGAATGCTGTTAGCGGTAACACTATCTGTAACTTTATGGGTTGGGACCCTGCTACATCAAATACTGCGCTGTCTAATAACAATCTGACAAGCACATACAACGTAGTTAATGGTGTATCTCGCGTAGCAGCCATGTATGCCAAAACATCTGGCAAGCACTACTTCGAAATCACTTGGGCTGTGTTGGGTGGCTTTATCAACGGTGGCACTCTGGGGGTTGGACTGACTACGGCTACGTTTAGTGAATTAGTGAGCGGTACTAACTCCGTGATAGTCAATCAGGGTGATTTTTCAAATTGGGGGCAGATTAGAGCCGGTGGTGTCTTTACTGGCTATGCCATCAGTCCCGGTGCTATGTCCGCTGGCACAGTCATTGGAATAGCATTGGACCTTGATAATAAGAAAGTGTGGTTCCGGGTTAGCCCATCCGGTCTGTGGAATGGCAACGGTACGGCAAATCCTGTTACGGGTGTCAACGGCGTGACTGTGCCAACAGGATCAATCATTCCTGTAGGTTACTTCAACACCAATGCTGACACCTACATTTTGAATGCTGGAGCTACAGCTTTCTCAGGTGCAGTGCCATCGGGGTACGCATCAGGTTGGCTTCCATAGGGAGAACTACAATGCCTGCAAAATACGAAGCGATGAAAGACAAGTTCAAGAAAGAAGGTTTGAAGGACAAGCCCGCGAAAAAGAAAGCAGCGAGGATTTTCAATGCCGAAAGGAAAAAGGGGCAAGCCCCTGTCACCCGTAAAAGCTGACCGGCCCAACGTAGACGCCTACCTGTTGGCGAAGCATTCCGGCTTGTTCCAGCCGGGACAGCCGTTTATACTGGCTTTCGCGGTACCGTCTAAAAAGCCAGACAAACCGAAGGGGAAGCCGAAATGACAACCTTCAAGAATAGCGTTAACGCTTTCGGCAGCAGTGCTGGCGATAGTTTGAGTACCAATTCCACCTCTTGGAAGGGGCGCGGTGTTCTGCCGAAGGGCAAGCTTAAATATCCCGGCGCAGCCGGTGATATCTCCGGTGGCAACCGTCGCTTGGCAAAGTCTGATTACGGAACCGGCGGGTCCAGCCAGTGCGTAAAAGGCACGAACGCTTTTACCAAGGGGAAGGGTAAATGAATGTTCTACCGTCCGGGGGGTGGGCCACGCATTAATCAGCAGTACGATGAGGTTTACTCTGACCTTATCAACGGCGCGACTGCGTTCCTGCCTGTGAACAAAGGTGACTGGATCGCGGTGAATGCTTGCCGCGCGTCGATCACCTTTGTTGATCCTGCAACGTCGATAGTGGCAAAGATAGCAACTGCACCTGAAATGCAAATGCTGCTGGAAATGAAAACCATTGGCGGTCAGACCAATGACGAATGCTGGCCTATCGACCAATGGCAGAACATTGTCGTAGCAACGGGACTGCGAGCACATCGCGCGGGGTACGTTCGACTGCGCCTTCTCAACGTCAACAATGTTGATGGCACCGGCATTTCGATGGCTATACAGGTTTCGCGAACCGGTGACAGCGGGGCAAGTTCATGAGTGGCTTCGAAACATCCCGTTTCAATACCGGCATTGTTGCCACGGCAAAGCAGCATGGTTCGATCCTGCGCGGTGATGGTCCGCCAGTCCCGCAGGCTGGCGTGACCGGTGATATGTATACTGACCGTCTGACTTTTCAGCTTTTTGAAAAACGTAATATCAACGGGCTGGATGCTTGGGGTCATTATCTTTGGGTGGTACCGCCACTTTACCGCACTGGTTTGAAATGGTTCGGAGCAAGCCCGCCTGACGATACGCTTGGCATCGTTGGCG